>Ga0315277_10000504_pt1 | contig 62960 bp, 53 predicted proteins | sample YL17G05_15_MG_FD_203695 | JGI IMG/M metagenome (GOLD analysis project Ga0315277, IMG submission 203695) | Sediment microbial communities from Yellowstone Lake, YNP, Wyoming, USA - YL17G05_15 | ecosystem: Environmental > Aquatic > Freshwater > Lake > Sediment | place: USA: Wyoming | collected...
GACGCCATCGGTCATGGCGAGCGCGATGAGCCCGGGTTCCAGGCGGAACTGGGTTATGCTCGGCTTCATGACCTCAGACACACCGATCGGTTCGGCCTTCTCCGCGAGGACGCTCACGCCGCCTCTCGGAGAGCGGATCACGACAGGAACATTGCTGTTCCGCGAGACAACCAGCATTTTCGCCCGGATGTCCGCGGAGATGATGGTCAACTCGCAGGAGACTTTGCCGTCGCGGAAGGCAAAGAGGAAATCGTGCGCGGCCCTAGCTGCGGCGCCGTCCCGGACGCCTTCGCCGATGAGGCTCATCGTCCGGCCGACAACCATCGCGCTTATCCGTTTGGCCGCGGGCCCACTCCCCTGTCCATCCGCCATGATGATCGAGACGCCGCCTTTGCGCCGCTCAACAAGCTCCATCGTGTCGCCGCTTTCGGCGACGCCGGACTTTGGGGTCTTCGCAGATCCGACGAGCACCTTCATGCCGGCCATCCCCCACAATACTGTGCGCGGAGGGGTGCCCGCACCCCTCCGCGACTCGACTCTACGCTCCCATCACCACAGGCACACCCCGGTTGGCCACCACCTGGCCGCCTTTCATCACGAGCTTGATATTTTCCAGCGGCTGCAGCACCCGGACGTCATCAAGAGGATTCCCCGAGACGACCACGATATCCGCGAGCTTGCCCTCTTCCACCGTGCCTATCTTGTCGAGCATGCTCATCAGCTCAGCGGCCATCTTCGTGGTCGCGAGAAGAGCCTGCTCCGGTGTCATCCCCGCATTCACCATCAATTCAAGTTCGAGCATGTTCTTGCCGTGGTAGTTGTATGGGGTGGCAGCGTCGGTGCCCATAGCGATCTTTACGCCTGCATCGACCGCCTTCTTGAAGCTCCTAAGGTGCGCGGCCTGGGCCTCGCGAGCTTTCCTGACGCCGTAGTCCGGGATCCCTGCCTCAGTGCCCTTGACCACTATGTGGTGAACGGCGCAGAGAGTGGGCACCAGGAACACGTCTTTCTTGATCATCAGCTCTATTATCTCGTCGGTCAGGTAGAACCCGTGATCTATCGAGTTGATGCCGGCCAGCACGGCGTTCTTGATGCCCGTGGAGCCCTGGGCGTGCGACATGGTTTTCTTGCCGACGTTGTTGGCCTCTTCGATGGCCGCCCTCATCTCCTCGAAGGTGAGGCCCCGTGCGGTCGGGATGTCGCCTTCGGACATGACGCCGCCGGTGGCGTGCAGCTTGACGTGGTCGGCGCCGTCGCGCAGCTGCTCTCTTGCCGCCCGCCGCGCTTCATCGGGGCTGTCCACAACGATCCTGCCCTTGAACTCGATCTCGGGGGGCCACCCGTTCCTGCTGTCGCCGTGCCCGCCCGTTATGGAGATGCCGTGGCAGGCGACCTGCAGGCGTGGCCCAGGGATCAGCCCTTCGTTTATGGCCTGCTTGACTGCCACATCCACGAGGAAGCCGCCGCCCGCGTCGCGCAGCGCAGTGATACCGGCGTCGAGGGTTGCCTTTGCGTGCTGCGCGGTCCTTATCGCCATGTGGGGGACAAGTTCCTTCATGGACTTCAGCCGGTCCGGGTCTCCGCTGCCCGTTATGTGGACATGCGCGTCAATGAGCCCAGGGAGTATTGTCTTCCCGGTTGCATCGAAGACTTCGACGTCCTGCGTGGTCACAGTGACCGTGGCCGTTGTGCCTACCTTGACGATCTTCTCGCCATCCAGAAGCACCGCAGCATCCTTCACAGGCTCTTTGCCGGTGCAGTCGATGAGCGTCCCGCCTTTGATCAGTTTCAGCATCTCTTCCGTCCTCCTCTGTCCTAGAATTCTGTGACTCCGGTGAAGTTGAACTGCCTTATCTTGAGCACCGGAACGACACACGCTCCCGACCGGCCGCCAAGCGCCTTCGTCCGAGCAGAGATCATGTCGACCCTCGACATGGCCTCAACATAGCTCTCCGTGAACCTGAGGTTTCTGACTGAATGAGCGATTCTACCGTTCTTCACGAGGAAAGTGCCGTCCCGGGTCATGCCTGTTATGACAACCCTCTTGGGGTCAACGGCTCGTGTGTAGTGGAACCTGGTGACCAGAAGCCCGGTCTCCGTAGCGGATATCATGTCGTCCAGCGTGGCTCGACCCGCCTCGAGGAACACGTTGATGGGCACCGGGCCAGGCTGGAACGTGCCGGATGGAAAAGCGTGTCCCGTCGAGGCGACGCCGGCCTTGAAACCCTCGGAAACGTTGTATGCGATGCCGCGTGCCGTCCCTCCGGTGATGAGCTCGAGCCTTCTCTTCGGAACACCTTCCATATCAAAGAGGACGGGCATCCCCGACGGGTCCAGGCCGTCATCCCAGATGGTGATGTTGCCGCCCATGACTTTCTGCCCGATCATGCCGGTCATGAAGCTCCGGGCTTCGCGGTACGCGGTGGCACCGAAGCCCGTGGAGCACAGGAACTGCATAATGTCGGCCACAGCATACTCGAGGAGGATCACGTCGTAGCGGCCCGCGGGGATGGACTGTGCATCCTTCGCATTCTCGCACCTCTCGGCGGCCTCGCTGCCGAGTGCGCCAAAGTTGATGTCTCCCATCTTCCGGGACGCTGCCTCTGCGTAACCGTAGGCCCCGGACTTGATGGTCGAGATGACGGCCGAACACGAGCTCGACGGCGCGTAGGCGAACAGGCCTGAGCTGTTGGCTACTGCAGTCTCAACCGCCTGGGTCTCGACTGAGCCGTAGGCCTCTATCCCCTTCGCTTCCACGGCATCGATCATCAGCCTGGCCTTTGCGACACGCTCAGAGGGGCCGCACTCGCCCGTGGCAGCGTCATACGTCTCGACATCCGCATATGACTGGGGGCCCGGAAGAGGCGCCAGGCTGGCCTCGGGGCTCCGCGCGGCGTTCTCTGCGGCTGCCCGGACAGTGCGCGAGACGATATCCCTGTCAAGACTGGTGGCGACCGCAGTGGCCGCACGTTTGCCGGAAATGGCGCGTATCGCCAGAGAGGCGCTTTCTTCTGCCACATTCTGGTGCACCTGTCCCTGAGCGAACCTTGTGAGGGCCGAATTCTCGCAGACCAGTGAGCACTCGAGCTCGCAGCCGCCTTTCAGGCTAAGCGCATAGTCCAGGATCTCTTTGATGCCTGCCCTGCCTATCATGCCCTCACCCCCACAACGACGTTTCTGAACCTGGCATGGGACGTGCCGTGCCCGACGTGCCCGTTCTGGCCGGGAGTGGCCTTGCCGCACGGGAAGCCGTATACGTGCCAATCGTCGCGGTTACACACCGCGTCGCACCCGCCCCAGAACTTGTATGTTATCCCGGTGTACACAGGGTTTCTGACCTTGCCTACGATCTTCCCGTTCTTGATGACGTGGCCCACCTCGGTGCCGAACTGGAAGTTCAGGCGCCTGTCGTCAATGCTCCAGCTCTTGTTGGTATGGAGGTAGAGCCCGTCGTCCGTGTCCGCAATCAGGTCTTCGAGCGTCCACTCTCCAGGCTCAAGGCAGACGTTCGTCATGCGCACGATGGGGATCCGGCCCCAGCCATCCGCCCGGTTCGCGCCGGAACTCTCCCACCCGAGTTCGCCGGCCGTTTCCCGCGACGACATGTAGCCGACGAGAATACCCTGCTTGACGAGCTGCGTCCGCTGGCCAGGTATGCCGTCGTCGTCATAGGCGAACGTGCCACGTCCTCCGGTGAGCGTCGCGTCGGCCACGACGTTCACACTGTCGGAGCCGTACCTGAATGTGCCGAGCCTGTCCAGCGTGAGGAAGCTTGTCCCGGCGAAGTCCGCCTCATGGCCCAGCACCCTGTCGAGTTCCATCGGGTGGCCGCCGGATTCATGGAGCTGCAGCGCGAGCTGCGTTGGATCGAGGATGATGGTGGTGGTGCCGGCCGGGCATTGCGGAACGGACAGCAGTTCGACGGCCTCTGAGGCTATCCTCGGCGCTGCGCCGGCGATGTCCGTCTTCTCGATGTGCTCGTACCCCTCGGTACGCACGTCGCCGAAAATGGAGTTCGGGTAAGTCCTCCGCTGGACTTCCCTACCGTCCATGGCGAATGCCTGTATGGACGCGGAACTCTCGTAGATGACCTGCTCAATGAGCGATCCTTCGGAAGTTGCGAGCGTCTTGGTCTCCTTGAGGAAAGACATCATGGCCGACGCCGTCCGTACCTTCGGCTGCATCATGGCCCTTGTCGCCTCAAGAACTGTACCGACCTTCACACTGTCGTCCACGAGGAACGGGTCTTTCACGATGGGGGTCGTCCACGAAGCCATGACCACAGGGGCGGGGGCGAGCTTGACTGGGCGCTTCCTGAGAGATGCCGTTGCCCGCGCAATATCGCACGCCTTTTTCACCGTGGATTCAAGACTTGACGGGTCAAAGCGGAAGGTAGACGCGAAACCCCAGCCACCAGCGACGAGAACCCTGACGCCCCAGCCGTAGTCGCGGCCGGTCGCAAGCCGGTCGAGTTCACCGTTCTTGGCGACGATATCCTGGCTCAGACGTTCGATAACCCTGCAATCCGCGTAGGACGCGCCCGAGGCTTGAGCCCTAGAAACCGCGGCCCTTGCGAAATCCTTCAATAGAACCCACCTCCAAGTAGGCTGGAGAAGTTCTACCTGTATTCGCGCTCAGGCCAGCTATTCCCTCCGGTGCTAGAAAACAGTGAGGTATTGCTCGATTTCCCAGCGGTCTATCTGAGTGCGGTAGCGATCGTACTCTATCTCCTTGGCTTCAATCATGCGCTCGACGATGTGGTTGCCGAGCGCTTCTTGCACGACAACGTCGGCTTTGAAAGCGTCCAACGCCTCAAGCAGGCTGTGCGGTAGCGTCTCGACCCGCAGCTCCTTCCTTTCGTCTGCCGTCAAAGAACGGATGCTCTTGTCGAGAGGCTGCCCGGGAGCGGTCTTGCTCTTGATCCCGTCGAGGCCGGTCTTGAGCATGACAGCCATGGCGAGGTAAGGATTGCACGACGGGTCGGGACTCCTCAGTTCGATGCGTGTGCTCTCGCCACGCGCCGGCGGGACCCTGATGAGCGGGTTGCGGTGACGCTCGGACCATGTGACGTAGACAGGAGCTTCATACCCGGGCACCAGCCGCTTGTACGAGTTTACCAGGGGGTTAAGCACGACGGTCATCCCTCGCGCGTGCCTCAGCTGCCCGCCCATGAAGTGGAGGCAGGTTTTCGACAGCCCGAGCGGCGCGCCCTGATCCCAGAAAGCGTTCTTGCCACCGGCATAGAGGGACTGGTGAGTGTGCATACCTGATCCGTTGATGCCGTATATGGGCTTGGGCATGAACGTGGCATGGTAGCCGTGCTCCTGGGCTATGGCCTTCACGACGAACTTGAAGGTGGTTATGTTGTCGGCCGTGGTCAGCACGCCGGCATAGCGGAAATCTATCTCATGCTGGCCGGGGGACACCTCATGGTGGGCTGCCTCAATCTCGAACCCCATCTTCTGCAGCGCCAGGACCATGTCGCGGCGGGCTTCTTCTCCCCTGTCCACCGGCGTAAGGTCGAAGTAACTTGCCTGGTCGATCGTGTCTATGGTGGGCCTACCGTTCTGGTCCAGTAAGAAAAGGAAGAACTCGGGCTCCGGTCCAGCCATCATGGTGTAGCCGGCCTCGAGCGCCTCCGCGATGACCCTCTTCAGCCGCGAGCGGGGACAGCCTTCGAAAGTGCTCCCGTCGGGGTTGCAGATATCGCAGATGAGCCTGGCAGTGGTCTCCGCACCCTCGGTCCACGGGTAAATGACCATTGTCGTGGGGTCCGGCACAAGGCACATGTCCGATTCCTCAATCCTCACGAACCCTTCTATGGCGGAGCCGTCGAATGTGATCTTGCCCAAGAGCGCATCTTCCAGGCGCTCGACGGGTATGGCGACGTTCTTCGTTATCCCGAGTATGTCGGTGAACTGCAGCATCACAAAACGCACGCCTCCGTTCCTGGCCTCGCGGAGCACGACTTCGGCGCCGGAATCTGATGCTGGCATTACTTGACCCTCCCTTTTCCCGTGCCCGGCATCACTCCGACGGGGCCACCGTTCACAGGCCGCGGTGGGTACCCGGGAATGCTCTCCACCTGGTGTCTGAGCGTCCTGAACCGGGCGTCGCCCATCTCTCTGGCTTCGCTCTTGGCTGCCGTCTCGCGCATCTTCTGCCGGACCTCATCGAGCCTGTAGCCGGTCGCTACAAGCCGGGCGACAGTGGCAAGGTCTTCGATGTCGCGCTGCGAATAGAGCCTCTGTCTGCCGGCGGTCCTTTTCGGCGACACGAGGCCTCTTGTGTCGTAGTAGCGGATTTGCCTCTCGGTGAGGCCGGTGAGGTCGCACGCAACGCGCATAGGGTAAACCGGCTGGTCTCTGGAGTGCACGGCAAGCCCCCCGGACTAGGGTGTCCTAACAGGAGTCTTCCTTTGCCCTAATACTACGCCAGGCACCGTACTGCGAGTCAAGAATATGTCAGGTTTCCTGACATGGCAAGAGGTGCCTGCCCGAAAGCGCTGAACTCAACGATCCCGGGTGTAGAGAACTCTCTCATCGCCGGCTCGCCTGGTGACCCTGGTCTGGTCGAAGTACTCCAGCAACGGGAGGGCGAACTTCCTCGACGTTCCGAGCAGGTCTCTGAACTCACTGACGGTGATAGTGCCCTTCTCACCCAGCCGCGCGACGAGCGAGGCACGAGCTTCTTCCACAGCCCGCGTGCTCATGATGAGAGAGTCCGCCACCCGGACGGCTTGCCCGGACTCCGCCAGGCGCAGGAGCAAGTCGGCCTCTTCAGCACCATCAAGCCCAAGTCCCGCAGTGACCTGTTCGATGACCGGGGGAGAGAACCGCGATGATTCGAGACGACGCGAAGCTTCGTCAAAAGCCCCGGCCAATCGTTGCGGCAGCTCGCAGGACCGTCCCGGCATGGTAAGCCGTTCCCCGCTCACCGTGAGGACGCCGCGCCGCTCTGCCTCAGACAGCAAGAGCCCGAACGTCTTGCTGTCCAGTTCCGGGGCGACAAGATTGCGCAGCTCTTCCTTCCCGGCGGAGAGCCGCAGCGGCCTGGCGTCAAGGTAGCTCTTCGCCGTTGCGAGGATGCGCTCGACAAGCGAGTCCAGCACGGCCACGGCAATGTGACCGCCGCCGAGAGCGCGGGTCCGGCCGGCATCTTCGGACGCCTTCAACACCGCTGTCGTCGCCTCATCCGTCAAGCCGAGCCGTTTCGCGAGAGTGGAAGATGGAAACACATATGGCGCCGTGGAAAGCGCCAGCAGCAGGTCCGACTGCGGGTCTCCTCGTTCGCGGGCGAGCAGGTCCGAGATATCTTCGCGGGACTTCCTCCTGTGCGAGCTCGGTGAAGCTATCACAGTGCCTCCGCCGATGGTAGTGACAGGTGAGTACGACCGGATGATGAACCTGTCGCCCCGCGTCACAACCACAGGATCCTGCGTGGAAAGGCGCGCCAGAGCGGTCTGGCCCTGCGGTAGGTCATCGCCTTCCAGCAGCACGACTCTGGCAATGGTCTCAGCCGTCCCGTAATGGAGGTGGACACGCGCCAGGTTCTTGAGCGGAGAGGGCGCGCCGGGCAGCACCAGCAGCCGCGCTGCCACGCGCCGCGAGGGTTCGAGCCAACCCGCAGTGGTCAGCGTGTCGCCCCTGGCGACCTCTGCCCTATCGATGCCCGAGAGGTTCACAGCCACGCGCTGCCCCGCCTGGGCTTCCCTCACCGCGCGCCCGTGCACCTGTAGCCCGCGCACCCTGCACGCGGTGCCGGGCGGCAGGATCTCAAGCCGGTCTTCCACCCTCAACCTTCCGGACACCAGCGTGCCGGTGGCCACCGTGCCGTATCCGGGCATCGTGAACACCCTGTCGACCGGAAGCCTGGGATAGGATTCAGCATCTCGCGCGGGCAACTCATCAAGCAGGCAGTCGATGGCGTCCCTGAGCGCCGGTAGCCCTTCACCAGTGACTGACGAAACCGGGATGACACCCGCACCCTCGAGGAACGATCCCTTGACCAGCGACGCCACGTCATCCTTCACCAGTTCAAGCCAGTCCGGGGCGGCGAGGTCCGACTTGGTTATGACGACGAGGCCTTTCCTCACGCCGAGCAGCCTGACGATGTCAAGGTGCTCGCGAGTCTGGGGCATCACTCCCTCGTCGGCGGCCACAACCAGCATGACCAGGTCCATCCCCGACGCGCCTGCCAGCATGTTCCTTATGAATCTCTCGTGGCCGGGCACGTCGACGATGGCCGCGCTTCTGCCGCTCGGCAGCCTGAACTCGGCAAACCCGAGCTCTATGGAGATTCCGCGGCTCTTCTCCTCCGGCAGCCTGTCCGTGTCCACGCCGGTCAGCGCTTTTACCAGTGTGGTCTTGCCGTGGTCCACGTGGCCGGCCGTACCTATGACCGCCCGCCTTGCGTTCTCGCCCATGCCGTCCACTCTAGACACCGGGGCGCTGCCGCGCCCGGCGGATCGCTGCTTCGTGGGCCTTTGCCTCAAGCGCGTCATCCAGAACGGGCAGGTCGAACTCGCCGTATTTCCTCTCAAGCGCAGTCTTTATGAAGTGGTCCGTCAGCCAGGGATTTTTGGGCAGCAACGAGCCGTGGAGGTATGTCCCAACGCAGTTCTTGTACACGCATCCCTCAAGGCCGTCCTGACCGTTGTTGCCGAACCCATGCCTCACCCTTCCCAGGGCCTTCACCCCCGGTCCGAGAAACGTCTGCCCAGAGTGGTTCTCGAAACCAACCACGGTCCGCGGCTCTCCCGAGATGTCTGATTCGATGACCACGTTCCCTATCAGGCGCTTCGTGCCCGCGATGGTCCATGCGTCCAGCACGCTGATGCCGTCCAGCACTTCGCCGGCTCCAGTCTTGTAGTACTTGCCCAGCAACTGGTACCCGCCGCAAACCGCGAGCGTCACGGTGCCTGCCTCTATGGCCTGTGCGAGTGCCTTCCCTTTCACCTGCTGGAAGTCTCGACAGATGAGGCGCTGCTCCCTATCCTGGCCTCCCCCGACGAAGAGGATGTCGTACTTCTCGAAGTCCCGCTCTTCGCCGAGCGTGACCTTATCCGTTTCGGCGGAGATGCCCATCCACTCGGCCCTCCGGACGAAGGAAATGATGTTCCCCCTGTCCCCGTAAAGGTTCATCAACTCGGGGTAGAGATGGCATATGCGGAGTCTCATCGCTATCGCTAGACCTCCCAGAATGGGCGCGCGTAGCCCATCGCCCGCAGAACATCCCGGATCCCAAGCATCGCTGTGTATGTGGGCAACACATACAGAACCTCGCCATCCGGCGTCGCGTCGAGGCCCCGGCGGATGGCATCCCCGAGATCGTTCGTGACCTGTATGAGTCTCTGGTCGAGCCCAGCATACTTGAGCCTGACGGCCATATCCTCCGCCCTTATGCCGGAGGTGAGGACAAACTCGATCGACTCCTGCCGGCCGGCCAGCCTCTCGAAGTCCACGTCCCACAGCCAGGAGACGTCCCGCCCGTCTGCGTACTTGTCATTGATGGCTATGACCAGGCGCTTCCTTTCTTCGCCCTCAAGGAGTGTCCTGATGACCTCGTTGAAGCCCGTCGGGTTCTTGACGAGAGCGATGAAAGCGCTCTTCTTGCCTATCTCGACTTGTTCCATCCGCCCGAAGGAGCTTTCAAACTCGTCAAGAGCCTGGTTGATCACCGGGAGCGGGATCCCAAGGGCGATGCCACACGCGGTCGCGGCGAGTGCATTGTACGCGTTGTAGATGCCGGGTATCCGCAGCGAGACATCAAGCCTCCCATCCGGCGTCACGATTGCCAGGCGGCTTCCCCGGCCGCCTCTGGCCTCATACCTGGCCAGCCGCACATGCCTTTCCGGCCTGCTCCGGCCGCAGGACGGGCACCTGTACGATCCCAGGTGCGCGTAGTACACGGCGTCGTACTGGTACTCCGAGCCACACACCGGGCAGCGCTTGATGTCCGCCACCTGGGCGCGCTCTTCCCCACCGAGCGCCGGGTCGTCGATGCCGAAGAAGACTGTCCTGAGCTTCGAGCCTTCAGCGAGTCCCGCCGTGAAGGGATCGTCCGCGTTAAGCACCGCGACCGCGCCACTAGACATGGCCTGCAGCCCCTTGCGCACCAGGGAGACAGTCGTCTCAAGTTCGCCATACCGGTCAAGCTGGTCGCGGAAGAAGTTCGTGACCACTGCAACCCCCGGTGAAAGCTCGCGCGCCACCGCAGGCATTGTGGCCTCATCGACTTCAGCGAGCCCGATGTCGGTGGGCATGGACCCGAAAAGCCGGGCCTGCCTGGAGAACTCTGAGATGATGCCGTAGATCAGGTTAGCGCCGGTGCGGTTGTGGGCGGGCCGGAAACCGGCCCGGATTACGATGTCTGAGACCATCTTCGCGGTCGTGGTCTTGCCGTTTGTGCCGCTGATAACGATATTCCCACGGCTGTGCTGGCGCCCGAGATCTCGCAGGACCGTAGGCGATATACGCATCGCAATTCGCCCAGGAAGCGTCGAGCCACCATGCCCGGTAAGGCGCAGCACCAGTATGGAGGCTTTTGCGGCGATTACGGCGAGAATGGACAGAAGACTCAACGGGCTTTCCCCCTGACCCGTCCTACCTTGCAGTGGGAACTTCGGCACCAACGTCAATCCTGTCAAACACGTAACCGAGATCCAGCAGGCCATCTATTATCGCGTCAAGAGCCCGCACGGTGGATGCGTGCCCCGGCCCATCATGCAGCAGCACGACCACGTCCGTCCCGGTGCGCCTGGCCCCCTCAAGCACAGCCTGCACAATCTCGCTGGAAGGCACTCTCGGCAGGACTGCATCACGGCCGTAAACGTTCCACCCGACCGAGCGGTACCCGCGAGCCTTCAGAAGGCTCCAGTATTGCTGCGTGAAATGCCCCGCATGTCCGCCCGGAGGCCGGGTGAGAACGGTCCTCGAGCCGGTGATACGGAACAGCGTGTCCCCGCACGCATCAAGTGAGCTCACATAGGCCTGAGGCGACGCGTATATGCTGCGATAGTCGTGACTCGATGTGTGGTTCCCCACAGAATGCCCTTCGTCCTTCACGCGCCTGACAAGCGCCGGGTTGCGGGCCGCGTTCACCCCTACCAGGAAGAACGTGGCCTTCACATTTCTCCTGGCCAGCACATCGAGCACCAGAGGCGTCGCATCCGGGCTCGGGCCGTCATCAAACGTCAGATAGGCAATCTTCCTGCGAACCACGGCCGCCAGCGCGATGTCCTGGCGCTCTGGACCGTCCGGTAGGGGCACGTGCACTCCGGCTGGTGCCCGGGCAGGCGGCGGCGACCTGGGATCAGTCCCCATGAGCGCTTCCGCAGCATCGTCCTGCCCGTCGCAATCCGTGTCCCTGGCGTGCGGCGACGACCCGGTCACAAGCTCGAACCAGTCCGGAAGCCCGTCGGCATCCGTGTCATAGAGACTCGACATCTCGAAGCGTTTCCCGAGCCAGTAGTTTCCGAGCGCGCTCATCTCACGCCGGTCGCTGGTGAACCGCTCGTCGATCTCCGCTTCGAGGTATTCTCTCGTGAGCAGCCACTCTGCGAGTTCCTGCACCCGTGCCAGAGCAGCAGCGCGTTCCGGCCCGGTTCCTCCGGCGCCGGTTTCCACAATTGCCCCGAGCGCCCGTACAGTCATGTGTTGCGGCATTGACCGCGAAAAGCCCGCCAGAGCATACCAGATGGCCGCGCCGGCCTGCCGGGCAGTCGCACCTATGGGTTCGAGCATCGCAAGTTCCCGGAGCAATCCTGCCGCCTGCAACAGGGCCCATTTCTCGTGCCGCGGCTCATTCAACGACTGCAGAGATGCCCCCAGCAGCGCCTCGTGAGGAGTCCTGGAGAACACGACCCCTTCTGCGTACTCGTCGCCCCTTCGTTGTGGGAGGACCAGCAGCACCGGCAGGTCCGCTCGGTCCCCGTAGCTCAAGTCGCCCCGGAGCCGCCAGACCGGGGCACCTTCACCGGTCATTTGCAGCAAGAGCTGGCCCCGCGCCGTCACGGTGGCTTCCAGCCCAAATGGCTCGGCGCACGCGACAATGACGCCCCCGGCAGACCGGTAGAACGATACTCCCGGCGCCGCCGTGATGCCTGCCTGCTGCAGCGTGCTTGCGTCCGTGCTTAGAACCGCCGCCAGAGCGCCGGTACGGGTGATGAGAATGCTCGCAGGCGTGATTGCCGGGTAACGGCAAAAGGCGGTAACCTGCCCACCGGACATGAGACTCACCACAAACCCTCCGGGCTCGGCGTCAAGTCGCAGTACCGGGGCCTCAAGCTGCGGCACCGGGAGAGTCGCTGCTGTCCCCCGGGCCGCCGCGCACAGCCCGAGCATCAGGGCCAGCAAGACGGCTCCTGCGGAAACCCTCGCCAAGCCGCGTCTCCAGTGGGCGGAAACCATAAGGCCGGAGCGTCACCTCCGGCCCTATCTTGCTCTGGTCTGCGCAGCCGAATGCGCTGCGGCCCGCCTGTGGGCTACAGGCGCTTTATGGCCTCGTCGTATTCCGGGTGTATCACAAACTTGCCCTTCTCCAGCACTTCGTAGTCCCAGGGCTGTATCAGCAGCGCGTCGCTCTCAAGCGCGTAGTAGTTCGGCCGGTAGGAGTCCGAATGGACGTACAGCGTGAGTGTCCGGACCTTGCGAGCGCCAAGTTTCTCTGCTTCGCGCCTTGCCATCCTCAAGGTCTCGCCTGTCAGGCTTATTTCGTCTACTATCAATACTCTCTTGCCCGAGACCTCTTCCGTCAAAGGCACGAGCAGGTCCGGTTTGTCCTTGACCACGATGTCCCTCTGGCGTCTTGAGATCCGGATGGGGTACAGGTCCTTACGCAGGATGGAGGCGAGGATCGCCGCAGGGATGACCCCACCCTTGGCAATACCCACGATCACATCCGGGTCGAAATCGTCATGCACGACTACAGCGAGGTCCCGGCACATCTCCATGATGTCCCCCCAGCTCAGCTGCACGATTCCTTTGTGGTCGTGCTCGTAGGTCGAGTCCACAGCCGGCACCTCCTGTGCGGTAACCTCTAGTGTCCAGACAGCGAGGAAACCTTATTCAGAGAAACGCTCTTAGGGAAGCCCTCGCCGCGAGGGCTTCTACCCCTGCACAGCGAAAATCCCCAGCGGGAGGAAGACTTCTCCAGGTCCGGGTCGCAATACCTTGGGCCGGATTCGATAAAACTGCCTGTGATACCTCCATATTGCCCGGTGGGGCACTGTTCCTCCAGGAGGAATCGCCTTGGTCTTTGTCTCCCGGGACAAGCGAACACTGTGGGTGCGCCTGGCATGGGCTCTGGGGGGCATGATGGGAGCCGGCGTCCTGTACACTGCGCTGGTGGCCCCGCTACAGGGGACGACCGCGAAGGCCGTCCTCGGGGTCATATCCTTCGGGGTATGCTGGCCGGCCTTGCGCCTGGTTTTCACCCGCCACGCCGAATACGTGTTCCGGCGCGAAAGCCTGGAAGTCTCCCACGGAGGGCATCCAGTGCTGAAGGTGCCTTACGACAGCATCGAATACTGCGGGTACACTGCCGAGGCGATACCCCAGCAGGGGGTCACCTACCTGCCCTGGGGGCAGGGCATGCTGTACGTGGTTACAAGGCCCGGCGCCCTGGTGACCGTGGATCTGAGCAGGCCTCTAACTTACGCCTCAGGGTGGTTGTTCAAGTTCGGGGTGAAGAGGGTCCTGCTCACTGCAGACAGGCTCAAGCCGTTCCTGGATGAGATCCGTCGCCGGGCAGGGCAGCGTCCTCTCCCAGAGGACAGGCCGTAAGGCTCTGGAGGGCGCGCAGGAGCGACACCGGGCGAAGGTGTTGGTGTGACGCGGGATGAATCTGGTATCCTGGGTTTTCCCGATGACAGGACGAGGAGGACTCTGGCATGAGCTTCGTGGACAAGTCGTGTGTGGAATTCTCTGAGGCGCTTGCATCAAAGGCGCCCGTGCCGGGCGGAGGCGGTGCGTCCGCGCTGGTCGGAGCCCTCGGCGCGGCGCTCGGCTCGATGGTGTGCAACCTGACCATAGGCAAGAAGGCATACAGGGCTGTGGAAGAAGACGTCAAGTCCATCCTTTCGTCCACCGAGCGGGTACGGCAGAGAATGCTCGCGCTCGTGGATGAGGATGCCGTGGTCTTCGAACCTCTTGCCAGAGCTTACGGGATCAAGGCCGAGACGGCTGAGGAGACAGCCAGGAAGCAGGAGACTATGGAGACGTGCCTCAAGCAGGCCGCAACCGTGCCCCAGGCGATTGTGAAAGAAGCCCTCGCCTGTCTCGAACTGCTGGAAGACCTTGCCGGGAAGGGCAGCAAACTGGCAATCAGTGATGTCGCAGTGGGTGCCGCCCTTTGCAGGGCCGCCATGGAGGGCGGGCACTTCAACGTCGTGATAAACACATCTCTCATGAAGGATCGTCCTTACGCGGAGGCGCTCGATGCGGAAGTCAACGGTCTCGTGTCCAGGGGGAAAGCGCTGGCAGACCATGTCGCCGGCCTTGTTGAACAGAGGATGCGGAAATCGTGATATGGGGGGTCTATCATGGCTGGAGTTCTGGCAGGAAAGAACGTTGTGCAAGCCCAGACGGGTGAGATCAAGGCGCGCGCGGATGCCCTGCTGGCCAGAGGCATAGCCCCGAAACTTGCGATCCTGCGGCTGGGGCAAAAACCGGATGACCTTGCATACGAGCGAGGCGCAAAGCGTACATGCGAGCGGACAGGCGTTGCGTGCGAGACCTTCGAGCTCCCGGAGGATGCATCCGAGGCCACAGTGCTGGAGACACTTGCGCGCCTGAACAGTGACTCGTCGGTCCACGGGATCCTTGTGCTCCAACCATTGCCCAAGCACATAGATGTCACCAAAGTGCGCATGCTCATAGACCCTGCGAAGGACATTGACGGCATGAGCCCCCTGAACAGCGCCCGGGTGTTCGAGGGCGATCCTAAGGGCTTCTCTCCATGTACCCCGACCGCTGTGATGGAGATGATCCGCCACTACGGCATCGAGCTGAAAGGCAAGAAAGTCGTCGTGCTGGGCAGGAGTCTGGTCGTGGGCAAGCCGGCGGCCATGTTGCTGCTGGGTGAGCACGCTACGGTCACGATCTGCCACTCACGCACGAAGGACCTTGCCGGCGAGGCGCGACAGGCCGATGTGCTCGTGGCCGCCATCGGGCGCGCGCGTATGGTCACGAAGGACTTCGTCAAGCCCGGGGCAATCGTTATCGATGTGGGCATCAACGTTGACGAGAACGGCAAGCTCTGTGGTGACGTGGAATATGATTCCGCGGCGGAAAACGCCTCGATGATCACGCCCGTACCTGGCGGGGTCGGTTCGGTAACCACCATAGTCCTTGCAAAGCATGTTGTGCGGGCCGCTGGGGGCAAGGATACTGTGCCCGTCCAGGACTAGCGCGCCAGCAGCGTCTTCCTGAGCCTCACTAATATGGTTGCTGCTTCGGCGCGTGTTGTTTGCCTGTAGGGCTCAAAGAGTCCGTTCGGGAAGCCCCTTATGATGCCGTCCGCTGCAAGCCGCGCGACCTGGCTCCGGTATTCGGCGGGCACATCCACAAAAGGGCACTGGGCTTGCGCCCTGAACCCCGTGGCGTATGAGAGAACGGACGCCATCTCAAGCCTGGTCATGGCGGCGTCCGGGCCGAAAGAACCCCGGTAATCCCTGAGCCAGCCCGCTTCCCAGGCAGCAGCGATGTACGGCCAGCTCCAGTGCGACGCTGCGTCCTCGAAAGGCGGTTTCCTTATGGAAGGCCCCTTCCCCGACAGCACGCACAGCATCTTGATGAACTCCGCCCTGCTCACAGCAACATCCGCGCGTATCTTCCCGTCGGGATAGCCGCTCAACACTCCGAGCGCCCTCAGCACCGCCAGGTCGCGCTTAGCCCAGTGAGCGGCCGCGTCTGACAGCGCCGATTCGCCGCCGAGCCGGATTATCTTGAGGCCCGGCTCCATTTCCCAGATCACGTTGGTCCTGGGGTTGAGATACGCTTTCCGGACAAGGTAGCATCCTTTCGATGCCAGGGGCAGTGCCACGTTGAACTCGCCCGCGGGAAGATAGATGTGGTCCTGCACTGCGCCATTCAGGTAGAGCCCGAGAGCAGGCCTGACCGCGCTGTCCAGCGGCTGGGCTTTCCCGGTTACTGCAACCCGGGTGCTGCGCACGACGTATGTGCCGGTCGCGGCCGGGACGTTGCTCCACGCCCATTCGTCCTGTCCCGCCACCAGTCCCACGGCGCTGATTGAGCACGACCCGGCAGGACCCGCTGCCGCAGCCTGTAGCACCAGCTCAGCGAAGGCCTTCCGCACGGCTTCCCCGGGCTCTCCGTAGGACCCCCGGTGTGGCTGCGTGGAGGAAGAGAACACCACGCGGAAGTCTTCCGCGAAGTTCTCCGCAGTCAGCCCTTCCCACGCTCCGGTGTCCGTGATGGGCTTGCCGCGCAGCTTGACGTACTGGTTCCAGAGCGAACTCTGCGCGGTAACAGGCCCCAGGTACTCGAAATGGAACAGGTGCCCTGTTTCGTGGATAATCGTGTCCCTCGGAAAACCGTCAGGATCAAAACCCGGCGCAAGCGCTGAGATCGCCGCCCATTCTTCAAGGCCCGGCTGGCTCGATGTGTACGCATGGCCGATGTCGGATGCAAACACCCAGGGCGACAGGAAATAGGCAAAGCCTTGCAGCACGCCCCTGGGCAGGCCTTTCAACTGCCTGAGGGCCGCGATGCAATCTTCAGGCTTGGCGGTTACCGCGCCCTGCACCACTTTCAGGCCGCGTCTGTCAAGCCACGTCCCGTCGTCCTCTCCCCTATCCAGGATGCCGCTGTAGGGTGAGGTGGCAAGAATCCTGCCGGTCAGGACATACTCCTCCAGCGCCGCCTCTCTGGCTCTCTTGGCAAGGCTCAGGACGTGTATGCGGCGGGTCGAGTCCTTCCCGTAGACCCGGACTCCCAGCTCGATGTCAGTGGTCGGTCCCTGGCGGATCTCACGCAGCAGTTCCTTGCAGATATCCGTGTACTCGAGAAACAGCGCTTCCGCCACCAGAGCAGTGTCCAGAGATCCTTGAACCAGGGTGGCGAAGTGCTTCCTGTCTATGAGATGCCAGGTCTCTTCATCCGTATCGGCCGGTAAGAGAACGCTAAGGTTGGCGTACGCACGCAAGGGCTGGAGGAGAGGGACGGCGCAGAAGACCATTATGAGCAGCAAGCCCGGCACCAGGCGACCGAATACAAGTCTATGACCGTGTGAACTAGTTGCTCCGCCCATGGGGTAAACTCTATCTCCTGGAGGCAAATGGCTGACTCGTCTCGCCACTAAACCCTATTATAGCGTTTCGAAAGGACAAGGAGCCTTGTGGGGAGTAATCAGGCTGTCAAGACTGTTCTGCCCGGTGATTAGCCGGCTGTGGGGGAACATCGTTGGGTGAGTACGCTGACCGCTTCGTTGCTGCCTACAACAAGATCGAGAGGCACCTTGAGCGCCTGGTGGATAAGGATTCCAGGGGCGGATATCACATGGGGTTTCCGGAACTTGTCCGGAAGGCGCGAGACTCAAGCGCGGTGGTGCGGTTCCATGAACTGGACCTCAGGGAATTCGGGGAACTCCGGAACGCGATAGTGCATGGGAGCGTGGAGCCGGGCGTCGTGATAGCAGAGCCGCACCTTAGCGCAGTCGAGCTTATCGAGCGCATCGCCTCTGGGCTGGTGCAACCCGAGAAGGTGATTCCCCGTTTTGCCAGGGAGGTCATCTACGTCAGCCCTGACGAACCGCTGTCAAGAATCCTGGCCCTGGTGAACAAGCATCACTACACCCAGTTCCCTGTGCTCGACACGCGGAGCGGCCTCCTGGGCCTCATCACCTACACGGGGATCGTAAACTGGCTTGCCACGAACTACACCGGGTCCTCGCTCGTAGCGCTCGACGTGACGGCAAAGGAGCTACTGCGCTTCGAGGACCCGCTAGAGAACTTCCGCGTTGTCGACCAGGATTCAAACGTTTACCAGGTCAAAGAGATCTTCGCCGCCAACATCGACAGGACGCGCCAGAAGGTGAACGCGGTGCTGGTTACGGAAGACGGCACAGGTCGTGCGCGGCTACTGGGGATCGTGACCCCCAGTGACATAGTCAGTATCGTCTGAGCCGCGCGCGGCGGGCGCCGCCGGCTAAGAGATGACGCCCTTCTTCTTCAGCGTCGCGTCAATGTCGCCCTTGAAAACCGTACCCGCGTGAATCTCCGCGATACGGTCGCTCTCCTCCTGCGACTTCTTCTCGGCCATTGTCGCGACTTCCTCAGCAAACTCTCGTGGTATGACGATGACGGAATCCTCATCACCGACGACCACGTCTCCCGGCATCACGACCGTATTGCCGCAAGCGATCGGCACGTTGATCTCTCCTGGGCCGTCCTTGTCGCAGGACGTCGCGATTATCGACCGGGCGAAGACCGGGAACCCGAGCTTATCGAGTTCGGTCTTGTCCCTCACAGCGCCGTCGCAGACGAGGCCCCCCAGACCCGCGGCGATCGCGGTGTACGTCATCAACTCGCCCCACACAGCGGTGTAAGTGCAGTTGCCGGTATTGACCACGATGATATCGCCCGGCTCGGCGACTTCCATCGCCTTATGCACAAGGAGGTTGTCGCCGGGCCTAGTCATCACAGTCACAGCCGGGCCGCAGAGTCGCATGGAGGGATTGACCGGCTTTATCCCTTCATCCATCGAACGGAAGCGTCCCATCACATCTGCGATATTGGCGACAGGCAGCACTGCAAGGCGTTTCAGTACTGACTTGTCTGGCCGCTCTTTCAACTCGCATATCCGGAAACCGAGCTTACCTTGCATGAGACCAGCCTCCGATCTTGATATCGTCTCTTAACACAGTCGCGGTGGATATCCACCCCTCTGGGTGATAGATTTCCACCGCGATCGCAGTGCTTCCTTCACTCCCGCACACTTCTGCGCGGGCACGCACAAAGCCTATGAGATAGGCCAGCGGCACCCTCATCACCGAAACCAACACCAGAGCCGTCAGAAACCGGTTGCAGTCTTGACCCTGAGGCTCGTGGCCCGGTTATCCGGCACCGTACCCCGGAACTTCCAAGTGGACCCTGGAGGGAACGTCTTGCTCTCGCGGGCTGTGTTCACCATCACCGAGCCCACAGGCTGGCTGTCCTTGTTCAACAGACTGATCTCTATCTCAATGTACTTGAGGGTTTTTGATGAGACGTTCGTAGCCGTTCCCGCCGCAAACTGGATGTTGTTCTCGACCACAAACCGGAGGTCGGTGACCCTGACCACGCTTTGCGACGGCCCCTCGGGCGCAGGCTTAGACGGAGTCTGAGTGGCAGGTGGCGCCGCGGTGGGCGGGCTGGTACTGGAAGTGGCGTCTTCCTTCTTAGGGGTTTCGGTCGTGCCGGCAGGCGGAGAAGCCGTGGGAGGCGCTTTCTCCCCCGTGATGTAGCCGAAGAAGTATCTTCCGCCCAGGATCAGTACAGCAATAAGGCCGAGGACCCAGAAGCAACTTGCTCTCGACACCCGTACCTCAGGCTCCGGAGGTCGGTACACTGAATAACACCCCGCTATTTCGCTTGTGTCCGGTCAAGCGACTTTAGTCCAGACTCGGTCGCACACCGCCGATGCACAGTCGCCCCAGCCGTATTCCTTGAAGCGGCACGCTTTCCCTCCACGCGGTGCTTGGATAACCATGCATGTGGAAGGCTGCGCCTATCCACCAAAGAATTCGGCACGTGGCGCGGCGGTCTGTCCTTATGTCAAGTAGCGCGCCCGTGGCGGGTGGCCCCTCGGCCCAGACGTCCATGCCCTTCCGTGCAAGTTCATTTAGGGACGGTACATACTGGTCCGCCGGAGGGCTGGCCCGCAACCACGGGCCGCCTTCCGCCGGGGTTCCCCATCAGAGGTTGAATCGGTAAAACCCATGCTGCCGGTCATAGATGCGGCACTCGCGGTGTATTAGAATTGAATGGGAACCCCGTAGGGGGCAGGCTCATGAGGGGGGAGCAGCATTGGGTTTTGAGTCAAAGCAGGTAGCATCTCTTCCGTCTTCAGAGATACGCAAGATCTTCAACGCGGCCAATGCGATGATGGATGTGATCCACCTGGAAATCGGCGACCCAGACTTCAACACGCCGGAGCATATTTCAAGGGCTGCGTACGAAGCCGCTTTGGCAGGAGCGACGCACTATACGGCCACGACCGGCACTCCTGAAGTCAGGGAAGCAGTGGCTGAGAAATTCCGGCGGGACAACGGCATCCCGTGCGACCCTGCGACCGAGGTCATAGTCTCGGTGGGAGCGATAGGTGCAGTGTTCGCTGCCGTCATGGCGGTCACCAACCCGTGCGACGAGATCGTCGTGACGGATCCGAACTGGCCCAACTACGTTTCCCACATCATGCTGCCGGGCGGCCGCCTGGTGCCGCTCCCGCTGCGGGAAGAGAATGGCTTCAGGGCAAGTCTTGACGACATAAAGGCAGTCACGACCAGCAGGACGAAGGCGCTCATCATCAACAGCCCCAACAACCCCACCGGTAGCGTCTTGAGCAAGGACGAGCTGCTCGAAATCGGGGAGTTCTGCGCGGCGCACAACATACTTGTCATCAGTGACGAGGTCTACGAGAAGATCATCTACGGCAAAGAGCACTTCAGCCTGGGCTCCGTTCCGGAGTTCAAGGAGTTCGTCGTCACGGTGAACTCGCTGTCCAAGACGTATGCGATGACCGGGTGGCGCCTCGGGTTCGCCTGCGGGCCGAGGGCTGTCATGGCGAACATGGTCAAGGTGCAGGAGGCGGCGACGTCCTGCGTTTCTGCAGTTGTGCAGAAGGCAGCGGTGGCGGCGCTCAGGGGCCCCCAGGAACCAGTCGCCGAGATGGTCAAGGCCTATGCCAGGCGGCGCGAGTTCTTCGTGGACGGGCTGAACAGGATACCCGGCTTCTCCTGCATCAAGCCCGATGGCGCGTTCTACGCTTACCCGAACGTCAGGGCATTCGGGATGCCGTCATTCGAGCTTGCGATGGCGCTACTGAACGAGGTGCGCGTCGCGACGGTTCACGGGTCGGGCCTCGGCCAATTCGGCGAAGGCTACGTGCGTATGAGCTTTGCCACGAGCGACGAGAACCTGCGTGAGGCGCTGAGAAGGCTTGACAGGTTCGCACGGGCCAGGCTGGGGTAGTGCCGGGCGGGGCTGGGGCAGGGAGGCGTGACCCGAATGTGTCCCACGTACACAGAGCGGCGGCGGACTGTCTCCGACGAAGCCAGATGAACTCCGAGGACTGCGTGCGAGGAAAACACTACCGGCCCAACTGTCTCCGCCATGCGCAAATGATGCGGTGGACTGCTCGCCACGAAGACAGATGACGGCGGGCTCTGCTCGTCAGGAAGACAATCACGCCTGGAGTGTCCTCCACGCGCGCAGAGAGCGCGACCGACCGACTTCGTGAGATACAGATGGACCTGCGTACTGCTCGCGTGGACTACGGTGCCGGTCCAATTGCGTGTGACGAACGCAGTTCCGGCGTCAGGACTGTCTTCTTCGGACACAGACGCGGGTCCCACTGTCTTCGCCAGGCGCAGACCCGAGTCCAACTGTATCCGCCGGACGCAGATGCGGGTTAGACTATCCGTACCTCAGCCTCACCTTGACAGTTGCGACGCGCCCCTGGTCAGGGCATCGAGATCATCGCGAAACGGCATACCCTCCCAGTCCCCGAACACTCGCGTAGCCATGGCCCCTGCGATGCACGCGCGCCTGCCCATCTCAGGCAAGTCATAGCCAAGGATAAGCATGGCTTCCCCCATGGTCACAAGTTCGGGCATGCCCTCTCCTCCTCCACGCGGCTCGCCGGCGCTTCACATGCTGGTTGGTCAACGATACTTGACAGGCAACAGGTCCATTACGTTGCACTTGGCGACCCCACCGTCAAGCGGGATTATCACATCAGCTCCCGGGCTGTAATCGCTGATGAGCTCCCTGCACATTCCACAGGGAGACACGATCTTAATCTCAGCCCCAGCATGTGCAGGGTCAGGGTGGGCAACTGCCACTATTGTGGCGAAGTCCCTCTCCCCTTCCGAAATGGCCTTCCCTATCACAACAGCCTCTGCACACACAGCTATCCGCCCCACGTTCGCTTCAAGGTGCACGGCGGTGAAGATCTTCCCGCTGGCCGTGCGCAGTGCTGCCCCGATTACGTGACGGTCCGGGTCGTAGAGCTTCCGAATTATGCCCCTTGCGGCCTCGACAAGTTCCCGGTCGTCTGCACTCAGTGGTTTTGTGTTCACGCAAGCACTCTCCCATCATTATCAACACGGTAAGTAACCTGATCGTGCAGGTGCCTTTGGAGGAACTCGGCCATGCCCGGCCTACCGGATGCAGGCATCTCGGCCAGGGCAAATTCTTCGAACGCCGCCGTAGTAATGATGCCGTTCTGGAACCTGGCAAAAAGAGCCCTGAAGAACCGCTTTGCCGCCTCATCCCCGAGCCGCTGCCTGTAAGCCTGGAGGAACAGCCCGCCCTGCCGGCGCACGATTGCCGGCTGGCCAGGGTGGCCTGCTTTCACCTCACCGAGCGCGGGCCCTGGCCCTGCCTTACGCAGGTCTTCCAGCATCCGCGAGAGCAAGTCCGCCCGCGCCCCAAGCCCGAACACCTGCTCGACCGCAAGAATCTTGGCGAAATCGGCAAAGCCCTCCGATAACCACCCCTCGTCAAGCACGTTGGACCGCACGATATTGCCCCACCAGAAATGGCCGAGCTCGTGGGCAACAGCCTGAAACAGTCGCCGCTCCTTAGTCTCGTCCTGATCCCTCAGAACATCATCCCTGGTCAAGACAACAAAAGGCATGTGCGCGTACTGCCCGTACTCCCGGCGCCTCGGTTGGACAACAAACACCTGAGTGAGCGGCAATTCGCCAAACCAGGAAGTCCCGGTTGCCATTGCCCCGGCAACGTCCTTGACGAGACGGGAAGCCGACCGCTCATAGCCGTGCTGCACAAGAACTGTGACTGTGGTCTTCCCCGCGGCTTCCGCTGAAGTGCCGTCTCCCGCAACGCCCTCAAATCTGGAGAACGGCCCGCTCACGAAAGCCGGCAGCGTAATCGGGGCTTCAGTCTCCCACTCAGCCACAACCCACCCATCCTCCTCCTTGCGGCGGAGGCACTTCCCGAGGAAGGCGGTTTCTTCACCTACCGGCACCCGCGTGACGCCGTGCGCGCTGAAGGCCCTGTCAGGAAACCCGACAAGAGGCAGCCAGAGGAATTCGGCGTTCAACTCGGACCCTCGCGGGCCGGTATAGTTCTTCGGCGCGCCCGGCTTTGCCGAGTAGGCCACGCATATGACCAGGCGTTGACCGGCGCGAGGCAGCGACGGCGGCATAATCGTCAGGCGTGGGCTGCGGTATGTGTATTGAGCGGAATGCCCACCGAGTAGCACCTGCTGCAGCGAGACAGTGGTCAGCCCCGGGAGGCCTAGGTAAAGGCGGAGGAACGGGACCGGCTCCGGAGGCACCTCGACCGTGATCAGAGCCTCGACGTCCACCGTCCCCAGGTGCGGAGCCGTTTTCAAAGATATGTCATAGTGCACCGGCAAGAGTCGCCGGGCACTGAAGAACTCATCCTTCATCGGCAGCAGGATCTTCAGGTACTTGTCAAACTTGCCCTTGGGCAAGGGGAATGCCCTCCTCGTTACAGGCGCACTTTGATCCTGCAGGCGTCCGAACCCCTGTTTATCGACGATACCAGTTCGGCCTGCACTGGATGCCCGGCGGCGGTTTCGAACACTTCTTTGGCCCAGCCCCGTGTGCAGTCGCACAAGGTCCGAGAAGACAGCCCTTCCTTCTGCATGGGGCAGAAACACTTGCGGTAAGTCAGGGTGACGGTGTCGCCCTCGCGAACCATCGTACCCTGCCCGCGAAGGGCCTTATTGAACATCGCGACGACAGCGTCCACGCCGTCCAGGCTGGCAACATCACTGCGGGACCAGCCGTCCCGTCGCCCGGCTTGCCCAGGCTGCCGCCCTCCGCGGTGCCCTCCAGCGTCTTTTTCACTGCTGCGATTGTCTCTCTCCTCGCGCATGCGCGCCCGCAATGTTCGAGCAGGCGCTTCCTGGTTTCCTCGTCGCTCAGCGTCTCTAGCCCCATCATCATGGAATCAAACCAGTGGCGAACGTGTTCCATATGTCTCCCCCAGTTCTGCCGCAATCCATCTCCCGGCTCCCCAGTTTACCTACAGCTTCCCATGTCATGGCCAAGCCTGCAATAGGCAGCATCGCAAAGGATAATGCACTCGCCCTCGCGAACGCAATCACCAGAGACACATCTTTCGCCAGGAGGGAGCGCTTAATGGCAGTCAAGGCAACGACAGCGATTAACTACATCAACCAAAGGGCAAGTGTGTTGACCGGCCTGTCTGACAAGGTCTGGAGTTTCGCCGAACTGGCTCTGCACGAAGATGAGTCGGCGAAAGTCCTGGAAGCTGCATTGGAAGCGGAGGGATTCTCGGTCAAGACCGGCACCGGTGGTATGCCCACAGCTTTTGCGGCCACCTGGGGTTCGGGACATCCGGTCATCGGCTTCCTCGGCGAGTACGATGCCCTGGGCGGCCTTTCCCAGAAGACGTGCCCCACAAGAGACCCGATCGTCGACGGCGCCCCCGGGCACGGCTGCGGCCATAACCTGCTCGGTGTCGGCGCGCTTGGCGCCGCGATCGCGCTCAAGCAGCAGATGCAGAAAGACAAGACGCCCGGCACGGTCAAGTTCTTCGGCTGCCCGGCCGAGGAGAACTTGAGCGGTAAGGCATTCATGGCGAGGGAAGGCGTCTTCGACGACTGCGACGTGTGCCTTACCTGGCACGCAGGCTGGATCAACAGGGTGAGCAACGGCTCATCCAACGCGAACAACGCCTGCAACATCACTTTTCACGGCCGGACTGCCCACGCAGCCGGCGACCCGTACAACGGGCGCAGCGCGCTCGATGCCGTCCAGCTCATGAACATGGGCGTCGAGTTCCTTCGCGAGCACATGCCGACTAGGGCCCGCGTCCATTACGTGATCACCAACGGCGGTGACATGCCGAACGTCGTCCCGGCGAAGGCCAGGGTGTGGTACCTTGTCCGCGCTCCCCAGCGCGACCAGGTAGACGAGCTCTACGCGCGCGTGCTTGACTGCGCCAAGGGCGCCGCGCTCATGACGGGTACCACCTACGAGATAGAGCTGATCAAGGCCATCTGGAACGTGCTGAATAACACGGCCCTCGAAGACCTGCTTGAAGAGTGCATGTACCGCGTGGGCGCCCCGGAGTTCAACGAAACCGACGTCGCCTTCGGCAAGGAGATAAGGAAGACGTTTGAGGCGAATATCCCGTCGGTGCTCGCCAAGTCGCACCTGACCAAGGAGCAGTTGAAGCAGATCGAGAGTCAGATCCTCAACGACACGATGGTGCCGCGCCCGGCGACACCTGAGGACGGAGAGGGTTCGACCGACGTTGGAGATGTCAGCTGGTGCTGCCCCACGGCGCAGTTCACGACAGCCTGCAATGCCATCGGTACCCCGGGCCACTCCTGGCAGTACTGCGCCCAGGCAGGCATGGACATCGGGCACCAGGGCATGCTCACCGCAGCCCGAGTTCTCGCAGAAGCCGGATATGAGCTGGCGACAAACCCGGAACTCATCAAGCGTGCGAAGGCCGAGTTCAATGAGCGCACCGGCGGCAAGAAATACTACTCCGCAATGCCGCCCGACCAGAAGCCGGCCTTCCACCAGTTCGCAAAGAAGAAGTAGCAGCCAGGCCCTTCGGCTGGTGAACAGGCTTCTTGCATGACGTGAGGGCGGCAATGCGGCCGCCCTCAGCGTCTGCGAACCGTCCTTCAGACGTGATGCGTGCGCTGCGAAATCCCTTTACCTCGGCGGGTTCCCCGGATCGGGCGTCTTGAAGCTTGGGGGCTGCGGTTTCTGCCCCAGGCCAAAAGCCTGCGGGCCAGGCTTGGAGAGATCGAAGTACAGCCTGGCGTTCTCGTCAACGCCCCAGTCCTTCGTCGAGCCCGTCCCCTGGATCTTGTTGAAGGCCTCCCTGAACAACGTGTTATGCGCCTCTTCCCTGTTCAGCAGGAAATCGATGGTCTGCCGGACGTGTTTATCGCCTATCTGCCTGTGCAGGTACTCGTAAGTAACCTTAGCCCTCTGCTCTGCCGCAATATTGGAGAGCAGGTCGGCGGCCAGGTCTCCCGTCACTTTGAGATAATCCGCAGTCCACGGGTGGCCGGAGGCGTTAATGAGCCCGGGTGCAAGGCCTGTGAACAGGTGGCTCTCTATCTGCCCGACAGTCGCTGCTGGGGCATAGGGGTCGTGCCCGCTCAGCAGGTTTATGGCGGTCGCCACCATTTCCATGTGGCTCAATTCCTCGGAACCAATGTCCAGGAAGAGGTCTTTGATTGCCGGGTCCTTGATCCTAAAACTCTGGCTGAGGTACTGCATCGCAGCTGTGAGTTCCCCGTTGCCACCGCCGAGTTGCTCTTGAAGCATCGATGCGTAAGCAGGGTTCGGGCGCTCTACCTTCACTATCTCTAGCAAGGCTTTGTCGTGCTTGAACATCGAACCAGCTCCTTTTTGGAAGTCGCTTGTAGTTTTAGGCGGGCGCCGGTATGCCTATTCGACTTGCGAAAAGAAGCGGTTCTCCGGGACAAACCGTTAAACGGGAAATGTGAGGGCAAGAACGCGACAGTGCCGTGTTGCAGCGCTCTCGCCGGTTTCATCTCTCAAGGGGCGCCTGAATACCCGCGCCTCATTCGCAAACCGCGGTCAAACAGGTATGATCCGTTCCCTTAACGCAGCCTCCACGATCTCCAAGTCAACAGGTTTCTCCAGGATAAACGTGCCGTCAGGGACCCATGACGCCGCGGTTTCTCTTGGTAGGCCAGTGAGAACTACCACCGGTATTCCTTTCGAGATAAGCTCCATGGCGACCACCGACCCGGGCGTCACTGGCATCATGAGGTCAATGACGGCCGCATCGACAGACCTTTCAGCCAGAAGCTTGTGCGCGGCCTCTACGGACTCTGCCGCCAGACACCTATAGCCAGCTCCTTCGAGATACTCTATCAGAAGCCTCCGCAGCTCGTCGTAGTCCTCCAGAACCAGGACAGTGGCTGCCCCACCCAGCATTGCCATAGTGACCCCACCTTCCGCGGCATCGCACCCATGTCCGGTCGCCCTTCCCGCCTGGGCTCCGGCCCGTTTCCATTTATACTGGCACCTCTAGCCATGTAGTCGTTCCATCGCCCGGCTAAGTGACTATCCAGTAGCTTTGTCTCTTTAGCCAGACAATTCCTGCAAGTCGGCACTCCTGTTGACAGGTTGAAGGTTGGTCCGTGCTTCATGGAGAGAACCGGTGCAACCGGCGAATGAACCGGGTCGTATCCTGCGGAAACTACGACTCATGAGTATAGCTTCCTGGCTAAGGCGGCTCTTCGCACGAAAGAGGCCAAAGACCTTCACCCTCGGCAAGAGGGGTAAGCCGGGCATTCCCGGAGCTCGTGAGGACGTGGTCGCCGGCAGGCACGAGGAGAAACCGCCATACGGGGCGCGGCGTTCCGAGGACATGGGCCAGGAGAAATGGGAGGCCACAACCGGTCCCTCGGAGCAGGATTCCTGGGTGCTCCCCGAAAATAGGCAGTACCTTCCGCATTCCACCCTTGGCGGCATGTCACGCGAGAAGCGTGATCTGCTTTCACGTGAGATCGGGCGATCGCTGGACGAGACCGCAAGGACTGTTATGGCCATTTTCCATGCCCCTCGCAACATCAGCCTGGTCCACCGCCTGTTCGAGCTCAAGAGCGGCAGGGCCAAGGTCCGCTGCGCCCTCTTTTATGTCGAGGGCACGGTGGACACCTCCTCCATACGTTCGACCCTGCTCAAATCGCTGTTGGACCTGAACACTGGCGGCAAGCCTTTTGAAGTATCCGCTGAGGGACTGGCAAGGGCCATAATCCCCGAAAGCCTGGTACGGTTTGGCACGACGTATGCCCATCTCGTGCATGGTCTGCTGACGGGGCAGGCAGTCGTGGTCATAGATGGTGAAGCCAAAGCAATCATGGCAGACCAGCGGAGTCTGGAGCACCGGGTTATAGAGGAGTCGCCCACGGAAGCAGTCGTCCGGGGGCCTCACACCGGGTTCGTGGAGAACATGTACGCCAATCTGACCCTCATCAGAAGCCAAATCAACAGCCCTGATCTGGTGTTCGAACGCCACTTTGTCGGTGCCAGGGCGCAGGCCCCTTTGACCATTGTCTACGTTGAGGGTATAGTTAACCCCAAGCTGGTGGAGGAAACGCGCCGTAGGTTGGGAGCCATAGCTACGGATATGGCTACTCCTACTGCTCTGTTGGCGCGATTTGTCGAAGACGACCCTCTGAGTCCTGTGCCCGGCGTAATGCTGACCGAGCGCCCTGACAGGGTAGCAAGCATGCTTGCCGAGGGGCACGTCGCGTTGATAGACAACGCCCAGCTATCCCGGTTTTCCCGATAACAGTCTGGGACATGATGCATTCACCTGAAGACTACTACATAAACCCGTTTGTCGCGACGTTCGTGCGGGGGATCCGGTGGCTGGCGCTATTCGCCGTGCTGTATTCGTCCGCTATCTACGTGTCACTGGTCACATTCCACCCCGAGATGATCCCAACTGAGCTCCTATTCTCAATCGCGGCTTCCAGGGAGACCATACCGTTCCCGGCAGTCGTTGAGGTTCTCCTCATGGAAGGAGCGTTTGAGCTCATCCGGGAGGCGGGTCTGCGGGTGCCGACTCTCGTCGGTCCCACCATCGGCATCGTGGGGGCTGTTATCCTGGGGCAGGCAGCGGTCCAGGCAAGGGTCGTCAGTCCTATCCTCGTGGTGGTGGTCGCTCTCTCGGGTCTCAGCTCGTTCGCTATCCCGAACTATGATCTGGGCCTGGCCGCCCGCCTGACAAGGTTCCTCATGATCGCCATGGCTTCCATACTGGGTATTCCTGGCCTCACGGTAATGACCATGGTGCTCCTGATCTACGTGTTCTCGCTGCGGTCCTTTGGCGTACCGATCACCGCACCACTGGTACCTGCCTGGCCTCATGCACCGGATATCCTGGGCATAGGACCAGTGTGGATGATGAGAAACCGGCCCGGTCACTTGCGGCCTCTCGATCGTGAAAGACAACCCGCAAACGCACGGGCCAGCGTCAGGTTCACGAGGCGCAGACGGACGCCTGGGGGGGAACACAAATGACGCGAGAAAGCGGCAGACCAAGTCTACCCCGCATACCGGATGGACACCTGGATTGGCTTGAGGTTATGGCGATTCTCATCCTCTTTACCACCCGTAAAGGCTTTCTAACGTTTGAGGAACGAGTGGCCCGGGCCGCGCAGACAGCGGCATGGTCGGTCCCCTTCTTCTCGGCCCTGCTATCCATGGCTTGGCTATGGCCCCTTGTGGCCGTGCTGCGTGCACACCCGAGGATGAACCTGATTGACATAACCGAGCAGCTTGCCGGTAGAGCAGTGGCAATTCTCCTCGGACTGGCTTTCAGTGCTTACATGATCGGCGTGGCCGTGACCGACACCGATGAGGTGTCCCATGCTCTGAATACCTCTGTCATGCCGCGGACCCCGCATGCCGTTGTCTTGGCCCGCTATCATTGCGGCAGCGCTCTATCTCAGTCTCAAGGGCACAGAGGTGATTGGCCGGTTCAGCCTTTTCATCATCGTACCTCTAATGGCAGCACTGCTGGCTCTGGCTGCTTTGACTATTCCCATCTGGGAGATCAAGAGGGTCTTCCCGCTCTTGGGCCCTGGCGCGTTGGAGTTGTCCGAGACCTACTTCATCAGGCAGGCAATGTACGGTGAAATGCTAAGCCTGGGCCTTATATGCGTTTACCTGCGCAAGCCCGAACACACGGGTAAGATTGCACTCTGGACAGCAATCATCTCCATGATGGTGCTGACTGTGACGGTATTCACCACGCAGGTATCCATGCCTTACCCCACGCTCGTGCGGCAGAGCGTTCCCTACCTGAGACTCGCCCGGCTTATCTACCTCAACCGGTTTTTCCAGAGAGTTGATGCCCTCTTTGTCATTGTATGGTTGGGTGACGGTATCATGAAGACCGCCATAGCAGCATACATTGCCAGCTTGACCATCGCTGCAATCCTCAGGCTAAAGACGTACAAACCACTGCTTGTGGCAACGGCCGCCATTATTGGGGTAGTGGCCCACATGATTCCCGGTGTGGGAGAAACCATCATACTCAATTTCGACATCATACGGCCTTACAGTGTGATACTTCTCTACGGCTGGCCCTGGTTACTGGTGCTCCTTGGAATGGTGAGAAAGGCCCAAAAACCTCAGGAGGCCGGTACAAGATGAGACGCGCTGCTATTGTCGTGCTTGGTTTATCGCTGGTCATGAGTTGCTCCGGTTGTTGGGACAGGATCGAGCTCGAGGACGTCGCCTGGGTCCAGGCAATCGGCTTTGACAAGGAACCCAGTGGGTTTGTCACTGCGACCTTGGAAATGAGTATCCCGCGTACGCTCGGGGGCGCGGCGGCAGCAGGCGGGATACCAAGCCAACCTCACCATGCCACCATCTCCCTGCTCACGCGCACAGGCATCGAGGCACTGGACCTCGCCGGCCTGGCCCTGGGCAGGCGAGTATCACTGGTGCACTGCATCATGTACGTATTCAGTGAGGATCTGGCCCGCTCAGACCTGCGCAGCCTGCTCGGGGCCATAATCCGCAACCCCCAAGTACGTGGCTCTGCGTTCGTGGCAGTGTGCCGCGGACGGGCGGAAGATGTGCTGCGGCTACTCATCTCCCCCTTGGAGATAAGTCCGAGCCGGTTCATAGAAACGATACAGCAGCAGCACTTCAATACCGGGCTGTTCGAAAGTGTGCATCTTGCCGACCTGGCGCAGGCCATGGAGAGTGAGTCCGAACAACCCACATGCCCGCTGATTGCACTGGCCAGGGACATCAAGTCTTCGCAGTCTGAGCAAAAGGGCCAGTCCGGCATGGGGATGCAACAAAGCGCTGGTGGAAGCTCGGAGGGTGGGGGCGAGGCAGAAAAAGCCTTTCCAGCGACTCCGGACGTAGGGCAAAGGATCAAGATAGAAGGCCTGCCGTCCTGGCTCACAAGTCCGGAAGGCGGACCCACCATGCTCGAGGCCGGAGAGCTACCATACATTGGCGGGAGCCCGGTAACCATGATGGGTTCCGCAGTGTTCCTCGGAGGAAAGCTCGTAGGTGACCTGAACGGTGAGGAGACCAGGGGTATGCTTATGGTCAAGGGCGACTTCGAAAACGGCATGTTTTCGATACCTGACCCCCAATTCCCGGACAAGATCGAATACTCCGTAGGCGTAAGCTTGAGCGGGCGAAATCCGAAAGTCCACGTGCGGCGACAAGGTGACCACGTGGAGATAGATGTGCATATTAGCCTTGAGATGACATTCATCTCCATGAAAACCCAAACCGACTACACCGACCCCCGCAACGCCCCTCTGGTCGAGAAAGCCGCGGCGGATTATGTCAAGAAACACCTTGACCGGGCGATTATGCGCACTCAGAAGGAACTTGGTGGCAGTGACGTGTTTGGATTTGGGTTGTACTTGCGTCGCACGTTCTGGACCTGGCCCGAATGGCAAACCTTCGCGTGGCCGGCCACCTATTCGCATGCCATTATCCGTACCAGCGTGGAAACCCACTTGACCAGGTACGGGCTTGAGCTTGCCCCCCCGAGTATCCCGCCGTCGGAGAAGATCAAGACGAAAGGCACTCAGTAGCGGCTCCCGTCTGGCGTCCCCAACCCGAAAGGAGTCGTTCCACAAGTGAAAGTGGATCTGGGTCAAGATCGGCATGGATACAGACTCGGTCAACGTAATAGTCGAAGATAAGGGTATTGGGATTCCTCCAGACATTTACCCAGTTCAACCCCGAGATTCTGTTGTTCCTCCTCATCCTTCGCCAGTATTCCTGGGAGCTCTCGGATGAGACCCACGTTTGTCGTAATGGCGACAAGTATCTGCTTCATGGCTACTCTCCCGGCCGCCGGTTTCAAGGAGGCGTTGGTTCGTTTCGGGGAGGTCTTCGTGCGGCTAGGAGGTCAGACTGCCAGGACGCCTGTTCCAGGAGGAAACCGACTATTCGGAAGTCTATCCTTCGCAAACTCGGTAGTCTTGGCGGTTGCTACCGGTGTGCGTGACTGCCGCGCAGCCCGTGTTGAAGGCAGACTGACTGCCTGGAAAGTCTATCTCCTGCGCAATAGACTGCCAGGCGGTCAGTCCTCGCGGGAGGGGGAGCGTGCGCAGTCATGCTTCCTGGTTTACAGCTCTGGGGTACAGGTCAATGGTCTCATGGGGGGCATCTTCCGATGTTGCGATCACGGCTGGAAGGACTTGCATATCCCGTCCAAGAACCGAACCACGGCCCCTAGTGGCGGTGCCCCGTTAGCAGGGCCGTGTTGGCCCTCAGGGAGGCGAGCCAAAGTGCCGGGTGAAACGCGAGTTGTGGAATCCACGATTGGCAGGGTGAGCATTGATAGTGAAGGTTCCCCAGTGGCGATCCTCAGGCTTGACCCGAGCCAAGCATATTGCGGTTTCCCCGCTCTTCTCAAGAGCGCCATTGATGAGCCGGACTCTGGCGCCTGGCAGAGGATAAAGGCGGGCATAGACTACGTTCATTGCGGCCTTGATGATGTCCTGGGCGCGCTGGACCGGGAAACAGCCTTTTCCCAGAACCTGAAAGTTCTCCTCGCCCAGGGCAGGAAGCTGCTCTTTAAGCCGAATCTCGTAAGTCCAATCTGCATCGATCCCGACACCCACGGAGAAGGGCCCGGTGCCGTCACCTGCACGGAGTGGTCGTTCGTGGCGGCCGTTATGAGATCGTTCCATGACAGGCTTAACGTCTCTTACCACGACATGGCCGTCGGCGAGGCCGCCTCCGTGATGTCTGCGATGGCGGGGTTTATCAGCCTGCACTACATGAACGGCGCTCCGTATCCCACTGAGGCGCTCATGGAGGGCACAGACGGCAAGTTCTATGGTGGCTGGGGTTTCTACTTCGTCAGGAAATACCTGGCGGAGTCGCACGATCTGTCACATGTCGATGATCCCATGAGCGGCTATGCGGAGAGCATTTCCGGCACGTACCTCCGGCCAGGAAGAGCTGCCGGCAGGCTTATGGTCTACGACCTCAACCGCATCTTTGACGACCCCTCCAAGGGTAGGGATATTCCCGTGCCGGACGGCGTGAATTTCGGAAGCATAACCGTGCACAAGGTGGTTGCCGGCGGCGACCCCACGGACCCGTCGGATATGCAGGACTACCCGGGGTGCGTGCTGGTTAACCTGCCGAAGCTCAAGATTCACACCATTGATCTGGTCACCAACGCCATCAAGAACCTAGGCATCGGTCTATACCCTCAAGAGGCGCCGGCCGGTGGCAAGCAGGGTAGCACCCACTGGAAGTATGCCTACCCCTGGGAGCCCATGCCTGGGCTGAAGACCGAGATACCGCACGCGGTCTGGGTGCCGGAGCAGGACGAAAAGAGCGCCTTCCCCCTCAGGGACGAGAAGGGCTGGTACCGGGTGCGCAGGACCGGGGGTATGTCCGGGACGCAGACCGACATCGTGCAAGCGGTCCAGGAGCAAGGCGTGTTCATGCTGCACATCGTGGACGCCATAGAGACAATCAACATCAGCCATTCGGGTGGCGGGCGGCGTGTCCCGGAAGGGTTCGTCATGGCATCCACCGATCCCGTGGCTGTCGACCACCTTTGCGCCCGGTACTGTGTCAAGAACGTGCCCGTTGCGGAGGCCCGGGAAATCCAGAAGGCCGGGGATGTCGCGGGCGATTTCATCCGCAGAGTGCCGGTGCCGGCTGCGGAGGGCGGAAAGATAGTCACCAGGCAGGGCTACGACTCGGTGCTCACCCGCTACAATCTCTTCGCCTATGCAGAGCGGCGAGGGGCCGGCCGGAGGCAGTATTATGTCTTGGGCAAGGACACCGTGACGGGCCTGCCGCTGGTTTCGGTCGAGGGGCATCTCGGGCGCCTTGACGGGAACAGGTTCGAGGAACTGCTGACGAGCACTCTTTACTACGCCGATTCATGTTTCCTTTGGGACATGCAGAAGACGGCGCTGAGCTACGCAGCTGCTAACGACGCGCTGACCGGCTCCTCTTACCTGAAGGCCCTGCTTGATGCGTTTGACGAGAATGGCGACGGCATGATTGACTACGACGAATCCGGCAGGAAGGGATTCTGGCATGTGTCGCTCCGGACCGGCGCCTGGGGCAACACCCTGCGCGGGGCCCACAAATACGGCTTTCTCAAGGGCCCGTTCCTTTCTAACGCTGTAAAGCTGAAGTGCAGCAACCGCCAATGGAACGCCTGGGGACAGGACTGGGCAGAAGACTACCTGGTGGCGGGTTTGCCGGCACTGGCGTTCAACGAGTCGCGAAAAGACACCGAGCTAGACGACCCATTTGTTCCAGGCCTGAAGGCCGGCAAGGGCCAGTGGCCGAGCATGCAGTTTGCGATTCATCTCAGCATCGCCAGGGCGATATACGGTTCCGGCTACCCCGCCAGAATCGCCCTCGGATCGTTGTACGGGCAGGCTTTCCAGTATGCCGACAAGACACTCAATGGTGGTGCCTACACAGGGAGCACCGGGCAGGGCAGCAAGTCGATCGCGATTGGTGCCTACTTCGAGGAAGTAGAGGACGGCAAGCCGCCTCTCGACTTCGTCCTCTATGTTCCGCCGGGGTACCTGATCAAGGGCGCCGTCCCCGTGCCGAACGTTGAGGAGACCGCTGACCTCGATAAGACATTGACAGCCACTTTCACAGGCGGCAGCGAAGTTTGGAAGTGGGCAGTCTGACTGGCCTGTCGCCTTTCGGTTGTTCGCGACGTTACAGAGCAGAGAATTCTGCAGGAAGCTCTTGAGCGGGCGCAGCATGAGAAGGACGAGGCACGCTCTCGTTTCCTGAGTGTCATGGCACATGAAGTCCGGAATCCAATGGCCACAGTCCTTGCCACGCTGAACCTGATGGAATTGCGCCTGGCCACTGACAAGCCCGTGAGAGACCTTATTGCCATGGCAAAAGAGGAAACTGCCCGTGCAGCGGGGCTGTTGACCGAGGTAATCGATGCTTTCCGGGCTCAAGAGGACCAGCTGCCGACGCGCTTCGCAACGATAGACCTGAGCGAGGTCCTGCTCGACGCGGTCGAACCGTTTGTTGCCACCACGGACGGGAGTCGCGTTTCGATCGATTTTGATGCGCAAAGACAGCTCCGCGTGACGGGTGACGCACGGCGTCTCTCGGACGTCTTTCGAAACCTGATCCAAAATGCACTCAAGTACTCGCCGCAGGAGACGCGCGTGCACATCCTGCTGGAGGTGGAGCCTAACGCCGCGATCGTCAAGGTCGTGGACAGGGGATACCTGCTGAGGATCAGAAGCACGTCTTTGAGCCGTTCTACCGCGCCAGCAACGCCACACTGGATGAGGACGGCAGCGGCGGGGTCGGCCTGGGGCTATACCTCTGCAAATCGATTGTCGAGAAGCATGCGGGCAGGATATGGGTCAATGGCGAGCCCGGCCGGGGGTCGACGTTCTACGTAAGGATTCAGCGACTGGAAGACTGACTTTCGTTCTTCGGAGATGAAGCGTGGGTATAGAAGCGCCGTGCGCGTCTTGCCTCTGTTACTGTCGGCGTGTCAGTCTCTCACGCTATGGTTCGCACCAGCATCACAGCTGTTAGCGCGATCAGAACAACGGCCTGGCTTACGGTAATCCAGTTTTCGAGGCGAGTGTTAACGTATCTTCCCATAAGCTTCTTGTTATTCACGAGCCTGAGCATGTAAATCAACACCAATGGGAGAAGAACGCCGTTTGCGGTCTGCGAGACGAGCATTATTCGCATGAAATCTGCATGAGGAAGAAGAACCACAGCAGCTCCGATCACCACCATCAAGGTGTAGAAAACGTAGAATGGCCTGGCCCCTGCATGCTTCGCCTCCAGACTGGACTCCAATCCTATGGACTCAGCCACAGCGTACGCAGTGGTCAGCGGCAAAATGGATGCCGCCATTATTGAGGCATTTATCAAGCCTGCCGCGAACAGGACGCTGCAGTACTGGCCTGCAAGGGGCGCGAGAGCCACGGCAGCCTGGTCTGCGGTGTCAACCATGATACCCCTCGGGAATAGGACTGCTCCACAGCACACGACTATGAAGAACGACACAAAGTTGGTAAGGAAGCTTCCGATATACGTATCCACCCGTGACATGGGCAGATCACTTACCCCAAGGCCCTTGTCCCGGATCGCAGACTGCTGGTAGAACTGCATCCAGGGCGCTATGGTGGTGCCGATTAGCGTAATCGCTATTGTCACGAACTCGAGATCAAACGAGAATGTTGGTCTCACCGTGCTCCTGAAAACCCGGCCCCAGTCGGGGCGGGCCAGAATGCCGGACAAGACGTAGGTAGCGAACAGCACACAAAAGAAGAGGTAGAATTTCTCCACCACTTTGTAAGAGCCACGAACTACCAGCCACCATACTCCGAGTGCGCATAGGGGGACTGCTATGTACCTCGATAGTCCGAATATCTCAAACCCGGCAGCAATACCGGCAAACTCGCCGGCGGTGTTTGCGAGGTTGGCCAGCACCAGCGGAATAAGGAGCAAGATACTGGTCTTGACGCCGAACGTTTCTCTGATGAGATCTGCCAGGCCCTTGCCGGTGACCGTACCCATGCGTGCACACATTTCCTGCACTATAGCCAGGCTGATCGTGATGAGGATGAGAATCCAAAGCATCCGAAAGCCAAATCTGGCACCTATGACTGAATAGGTTGCGATTCCGCCAGCATCATTATCGACGTTACCAGTGATTATCCCCGGGCCGGCCACGACGAGGAACAGCAGCACTCTGCTTTTCACGGACTGAAGTCGCTTTTTCACGCGCACACCTCCTCACTCGGATGAAGCATGTAGTTGAGTGAGACAGAGGAGCCTCCCGGCTTACAGGGAGGCTCCATATGCGCGTGCCGCTAGATCACCCTGTCAAGTGGCAGAGAGCCCCTCCATATGCCGGTTTTGCCTACTAGGGCCGTCACTATCCAACGTCAGCACCCCAAACGTTTCTTTCTTGGCTACAAGACTAAGCTCACAGCCGATCTGTGTCAACCAGAAATCACCAAGGTTCGAGATAACCCTTGAGGTTCGCGAATCTGCCCCACGCTCGGTCGGGGAACGTCAATCTCCGGTTTGGGAGTCGTGACGCCAAGACGTGCTGTGCTCTGCAATTCGTTCTAACCTTCCGCCTGGGTCGAGCCTCGAGGGCTGTCGCGGTTTCCAGATGGAAGAGTCACTCGCCTGAGAAAGAAGTCCAACACCGAGAAAGGAGGGCATCGTACTACTCCTGCAGCCTTGACACAGTAAGGCCGATGGTCGAAAGCTGCTGGACGAGGTAGCCCCGCACGTGAGCCTGAGCGGGCGAGCCGACGGGGTGCGTCTCCCGAGCTATGATCGGCACTGAGCGGATTATGAAGCCGAGCATGGGCGCGGGCGGAGTGGCGACGGGACTCGGAGTTGGTGGCGCACCGGATGGCAGACCCGCTTTAGTCTTGTTGCCGGTAATGCCAGTCATGGTTTCTGGCTCCCTGTCAATCGCAACAGACTACGGTAGACTGGTTGCCGCAGAACGCCGAGGCCTCCCTCCAATACTGTAAATCACTTGATCTGAATCAATCAACAAGAAAGGCGCTCCGTGCCGACCCTGCTCTCGGCTCCTCCTGTGAAGGAAAGGTTCCTATGTTCGTCCATGAACCCAAACCGCTTGATCCACAGGGACTCTTGATGTCTACAAACATGTGCTGCCCACAATGCGACAGCCCATCGCGGCGATCATGGACGGGCTGTTTAAGGAGCCAGTTACTCATTAACATGGCCAATTCACATGGCCAAACCTCATAGTTGACGCCCACACTGACGACACAAAAGCCCTCTAGCAGGCAATAAAATGGTCGGGGCGAGTGGACTTGAACCACCGACCTCATGGTCCCGAACCATGCGCGCTAACCAAACTGCGCTACGCCCCGACGCAAATATGTCTTTATGGCCCTTCTATAATACTAGCACCGCCGAGTGGTTGTCAAAGCCAACGCGATCGAGCTGCTGTTGCCAACGATAATGTCGCAACAGACTGTCCGGTGGCCAGTGGCTACGGGGACCAAACACTCCGGGAAAGATTCCGTCGCGTATCGCACACCAGGGCGCCAACGCCTAAACAAGCGTTGGTGCAAAAACCCAGCAGAATCGCCAAGTGTAAGTATACCACCCCACAGACACCGCGGTTTCGTTAAAACCTTCGCGCCGAGGAAACACTTACACATGCTGGGGGTTGAGTGCGGGTGAGGTTTTGGTCGCTGCTTACCAGACGAAAATCACAGCAAGAGCATCGTGCAAAACCGTTCAAGAAGCCGGTTCCTGTGCGAGAGTTGCGTCGCATGGAGGAGCCAGCAGGACGCGGGCTCGTACCCAAGACAGGCACAATCCCGGCTGCCCTGGTCAACAGCCTAGCGGCCTTCAAAGAACAATTCAAGCACGCTCAGGATTTCGTTGCGCGAGAGATCACGATCGGCGTTCCGCCTGGCACGGATGCCGCTCTCCTCTTCATAGAGGGTCTCGCCAAGAAAATGGAGATCTCCGAGAACATCCTCGAAAACGCCATGCTGCTCGGGCGGATGGCGCTGCCTCCAGTGGCCGGCACGGGCGAGGAACTGCTGGACCTTCTCGAAAAGCGTTACCTGTCGTTTGCGCAGACCACGCGGACAACAAGGTTCGAAGACGCAGTCATTGCGCTGCTGCAGGGCGATTCGATCCTTCTTGTCGACGGCGCGCCGGCTGCCCTCAGGTTTGACACAAAAGGCTGGGAGCACAGGGCCGTCGGCGAGCCGGAAACCGAGGCTGTCATCAGGGGCCCTCGCGACGGGTTTATCGAGGTCATGCGCGTCAACGTCGCGCATATCCGGCGACGCCTTCGGACGCCGGACCTCGCGGTGAAGCAGATGCGGATGGGCAGGCGCACCCAGACCGATGTCAGCATCCTGTACCTGGTCGATGTCGCGGACAACCATGTTGTGGAAGAGGTCCAGCGCCGGTTGACCGGGATAGATATCGACTCAGTCCTCGAGAGCGGGTACGTTTCCATGCTCATCAGCGACGACGTGCTGTCGCCGTTCCCGCTGGTGGAGCGCACAGAACGTCCCGACAAGGTCGCCGCTTCGATCCTCGAAGGGCGGGTCGCGATAGTCGTGGACAACTCGCCGTTTGTCCTCATCGTACCGACATCGTTTTGGACCTTCTTCCAGGCGAGCGAGGACTACTATGAAAACCCCTACCTGTCCACGTTTCTCCGGCTACTGAGGCTTGCAGCGCTGGCGTTTACCACGTTCGGGACGGCAGTCTACGTCGCACTTAGCACCTTTCACCAGGAGGTAATCCCTTTTGCCCTGCTCCTGCGAATCGTCGGCACTCACGAGGGAATCCCGTTCCCCACCCTGCCCACAGCCATCATCCTCGAATTGGTGATTGAGGTGCTGCGCGAAGCCGGAATCCGGTTGCCGAGCCCGATTGGCCAGGCCGTGAGCATCGTGGGTGCCATCATCATCGGCGAAGCCGCGGTCTCGGCGGGCTTTGCCCCGCCTGGAATGGTCATTATCGTAGCTTTCGCCACAATAGCAAGCTTCACGATACCCGGGTACAACATGTCCATCCCGCTGAGACTCTTGCGGTTCATCATGCTGTTCGCCGCCGGCACGCTCGGGCTTTTTGGCCTTGGCGCTGCGGCGATGGTGATGCTCATCCATATCATGGGTCTAAAGTCATTCGGTTATCCCTACTTGAGCCTCTACGACGTCGGAACCATGCATGAAATGAAGGACAAGATAATCACGACTCCTGTGCAGTTCCGCTCCGTAACGAGGCCGAGGTGGAGTGAGAAGAACCGCGTCAGGCAAAGCGCTACTGCGGGCAAGCCGCCAGCGCCGCGTGAGCGCATGCCCCGGAGGCCGGAATCCACGACAGAATCGGAGAAGGGTGACGATGGGAATCAAGGACCAGACGCTGCCGGCAGACCTTCCGAGAACTAACGTCACATCAGCGCGAAACCTGTTATTCATTCTGCTGATAGCGCGGATATGCAACATCATGATTTTCATGCCGGCTCTCACTCTGGGAAATGCCTTTGAGGATTCCTGGGCTGCATCATTGCTGTCTCTGGCGTGGAGCATACCGCTCAGCCTGCTGGTTGTCTGGGCCTCTACCGCCGTCCCGAATGGTCTGCTGGTCGCCGCGAACCAGAAGTGGGGAAAGTGGGCACTCCTGTTTTTCGGGCCCTACATCCTGGTGCTTGCGGTGATCCCTGCCTACTTCTCTGTCGAACTGGGAACCCTTTTTGGCACTGTCACCCTGACAGAAACGCCGGTCGGCGTCCTGGTGGCTGTCTCACTGCTCGTCGGCATATATGCTGCCTATAAGGGAGTCGATACGATCGGCCGGGCCGGGCAAGTCGTGATCACTCTGCTCGCACTGCTTTCCGTCGTAATGCTTCTGGGCATCGGGTACGAAGCAGATACTGCCCGCCTGCAACCTGTGCTGTCGAGAGGCCTCCTGCCGGTAGTAACGTCGTCCATCACCCCGGCAGCCTGGACAGTTGTTACCATCGGGGTAATACCAGTGCTTGCGGGAGAAGTCACCCGTGGCAAGAAAGGGCTCTCCGGGGCTGCAATCTGGGCAAACGTCGCTTCGATCGGCTTGTTGACAGTCATGGTCGCCGCGGCGATATCCGTCTTTTCGGCCGTGGAGGCCAAGGCAATGCACTCGCCCGCCTACATGCTTGCCAAGATGACGAGTATCCCGGAGACATTCGAGCGTTTTGAGGTAATAATCCTGACGGCCTGGATCGGCGCCATCACGCTGACCTGTGGCACGTACCTGTATGCTGCGGCTCAGGCCATATCAGAGGCGCTTCACCTGACGACCCACCGGACCTGCCTGGTTCCGCTGGCAGCGTTCGCTGCAGCTGTGGGGCTGACCTTGTTTACGTCCACGGCAGGGGTCACGCATTACCTGCCCTTCGTGATGCCCCCGGCTGCCCTCATTGTTGTCATCTTTCCGGTCGCTGCAGCGCTCGTGCTACGCAGGCAAATAGCTGGTGAGCAGAATGGCTAGATATCCATCCGGCCTGCGCCTGGTCAGCCTTGCCTTATTGCTGTCCCTTACGGCGACAGGATGCTGGAGTGCTCACGACCCAAGGGACCTGACGCTGGCGGCGTCCTTCGGTGTGGACACTGCTGAAGCCGGAAACTTGCTCTTAGCAGTGGAGCTGGTCAACCCCAGAGTGGCCGGTGGCACACTGGGCGGTGCCGGCGAGCCGAGGAACCCCACGAGAGTCCTCTACTCGGTTGCTCAGTCCGTGTTCCTTGCCCAACGGGATCTTGACCAGAACATCGGTAAGGCAATCTTCCCCGCGGAGGCAAGCGTGGCGCTCGTGGGACGTAAACTCGCCGAAGCAGGCGCCACGCCCATGCTCGATTACTTGACTCGCGAGCACCAGCTGAGACGCACGATCTCGCTGGTGCTCGCAGACGGAGACGTACCGCAGATACTGGCCACGCCGACCATCCGCGATACTGCCAGTGCCGAGATCGATGGTCTGCTCCAGAACGGCCGGGTCACCGGCTACACTTCCGGGGTCAGCGTAAACATGTTTCTTGCGGACCTTTCCTTGCCAGGGAAGGAACCTTTTCTGCCGGTTGTCTCTCTGGTCGAATTGCCCCAGGCTGAGTCAGCGGCCAAGACCCCGTCGGCGCCCGGTGCCGGCGCTGGTAGCAGCAGCCAGACCAGGGGGACGCAACAAGGGAGTGCCCAGCAGACGCAACAGAAGCCGAAGGTCATGTCAATGAACACGGTTGCGTGCTTCAAGCATGACAAGCTCGTGGGTATCCTGACACCCTCCGAGACCCGCGGGCTACTATTCCTGCAGAACAGTGTAATCACGACACTGGTTTCAGTGCCGGCGCCACCGGGCGGAGGGTATACAGTGGTAGAGGTGACGAGATCGCGCTCATCCATCAAGCCGAGGATCTCACCCGACGGATCTGTGAGCTACGAGATCAAACTGGAAGTAAGCGCCGAGGTGGCCGACGTGCCTTCGCTCGCAGAGACAGTGGGACCGCTCGCGCGCGTTCGTGAACTCGAGCAACAGGTGGCGAGCGCCATCGAGGGCGAGGTCTCAGCCTGCATAACAAGGATGCAGAAGGACTTCGACACCGACTGCGTGGGGTTTGGCCTGATGATATACAGGATGAAACCGGCGCTCTGGTCGCAGCTCGCGAACCAGTGGGACGACGTCTTCCGGAACGTTCCCTATTCTGTTGCCGCCCAGGTCCGGATCCGGTCAACTGGAACAATCGGGACCGGCATCGAGCCAAGGAGAGAGATACCTCGCTAGGTGATGCAAGAGCGGGCGCCGGCTACCGTGCTCCCGAGCTGGTGCTGTCCCGGGGCCGTGCTGCGCAGCGCCCCTCTTCGGACGAGTCTAGAGCTTCCTTATCGCATCAACCATGTTCTTGCAGAAGCCGTACACGGTGACCGACGGGATGCAGAGGTACTGCATTCCTTTCCGGATCTGGTCCGCCGCCATCTCCACCGAGTTTGTCAGGCACCCGACGGGCTTGCCCACAGAGACAATCCTCGCCGTGACCTCGTCAATAGCTTTCCGCACGTCCGGGTGTGCCTGCTGTCCCGGCACTCCCATGGACTGGCTCAAGTCGGACGGGCCGATGAACACGACGTCCACTCCATCCACTTCGGCTATCTCCTCTGCCGCCTGGACGCCCTGGACCGTCTCAATCTGGGCGATGACCATGGTCTCCGCGTTGGCCTGTACCACATATTCGGTCGTGGGGATCGCTCCGTACTTCGTGGCCCGGCCGCCAGCGAGTCCCCTGATGCCCCTAGGGTAGTACTTGGCAAGCCTGACCGCGGTCTCGGCCAGTTCGCCGCTCTCGATCATGGGCACCTGCACGCCCATCGCGCCGGAGTCGAGCGCGTGGATGTAGTACGTCCGGTCGTCGACGTTCGGGATACGGATGATCGATGTCAGGCCGGATATCTCGGCAGCCCGCACCATGTTCTCCATCGTGTCGCGGTCGGGCCGCCCATGCTCACAGTCGATGATCACGAAATCGAGCCCGGCGTAACCGATCATCTCAACGATGTTGGGCGATGGAACATTGAGGAACGTCCCGATCGCGGGTCTGCCGGCAGCGAGGGTTTGCTTGAGCCTGTTCTTTGGGAATTCCAAAGCAAGACCTCCCTATGCATGACTTATGGAACCCGGTTGCCAGGATGCCTGTAGACTATCGCCTATTCCCAGACGCGCGACACGTGAACCACTTTGAAGCCCGCGTTATTCAGGCGGCGAACCAGCTGGTCGGTCTCCGGAGTCTTGACCCGGAGGACGACCTCCGCGACATCCTGGCCTGCAGGCGTGAATGTGGCCAGGCTCGCGATGCTGATGCCGCAGCTCCGCACGATCTGGCAAACGTCGGCGAGCATGCCCACTATATCCGGAACCTCGAGCGTGATCCTTGTGCTCCTTGACCTGAGCCCGAGCATGAATATGAACGCCCGGAGCACATCGGACGTCGTAACTATGCCCTCAAGCCTGCCGGTCCTGGGGTTCACCACGGGCAGGGCGTCAAGGTCGTTCCGGTAAAGCTTGAACGCCGCAGCTTCTATCACTTCGTCGGCCCCGGTCGTGATGGGGCTCTCCTGCAAGACCTCTCTCACATATGACTGCTCAAGCAGCACACTGGGGTTGGACAAGCGGTGCAGCGCGATCTGGCGTAGTGACACGACGCCAGCAGGGATGCGGTCACGCGCGGCAACCAGAGACTCGAACCCGGAATCCCGCATCACCTCGGCGGCCCGGAGCAGGGTGTCGTCCGGAGAAACCGTTGTCACCACCGGAGTCATAACGTCCCTGACGAACATGCGCTCCCTCCTCGCCCACGCACGACCTACAGACCAGCCATTCCCTCGCTGGCTACACCCATCCGCGCCGCGTTGACGGAAAAATCCCATATAGACCAGGGATCCTCCCAGACGGTCAACCCGGGTACACTCGCGCTCTGCCCTGCGATCACCCGCGCAATGCGGCCCAGGATCCCGCCCCTGCTCTTGTTCGCCTCTGGCAGCGGCAAGGCCAGCGCAGCCTGGCCCGAGGCCACCAGCGCAACCAGGCCCCGCATCTCTTCGCGGTCCTCCGCAGCGGCGCTGACGACTGGCTCAAGTCCGGACACCGCCACCTCGACAGCGTCGCGATACCAGCCTTTGATCGCCCGTAACGCTGCCACGGTGACCGGCCTCGTCGCAAGCCTCCACTCGCTTCCCCGCGGGCCCGCAACGCTCCTGATAAGTCCCATCTCAGAAAGGACAAGATGGGTCCTCGCGTCGGGAACGAGCGCAGCGTTCTCATCCAACGAGTTGAAGGTTACCCGCATGGGCTGGCCTTCGAAAAGCGACCGCAGCGCCCGCACCGCCTCCCGGCCGGTGCCCGCCGGGATGGATATGGCCGCGTCTGGGGTGATTGAGATTACGACGGGCCAGAGGCTCACCGGGGATTCCGGAACTGCGAACCTGTGCGGCCGGAGTGCACCGCTGAGCCGCGCCACCACGGAACCCATCAAGACGGGTACCGACAGCACGGAGGGCCCTCGCAACTCCCAATCGACCGGACCAAAAGGCCAGGTACCGGAAGCAGCAGGCAGCATCGTGGCAAGCCGCTTGCCCACGTCCGCGCAACCGGTCGTCACTGCCTCCACGATTTCCGGCATAATGCTGGCCGGGACTTCCTCTGCACTCACTGGCCACACCCCGGTATCGCCGAGGACCAGTGCAGCCCTACCGTCCGGTTCCAGTTCGCCCATTTCCTTCACTCCGGAGTGCAATTACTTCGCGGCACCAGGACCTTCCTGCCGTCGTCCAGCCTGACGACACAGCCGAGGGCAACGATGCCTGACTCAAAGGTGATTTTCGCCTGGCTGATGCCGTCAACCACGCCCCGCAGCCCCTCGTAGGGGCGTCTGACAATCCGTACACGAGCGCCCTCCGACAACCAGGAATTCGCCGCAGGCTGTGTCACGGCGGCGCCGCCCGGGCCCTTCCCGTCCGGGATGACGATTTCCGGCCGGATGACCCCTGCCCGGATGTGTGTGGTACCGTTGCACGATACCGTCTTCCCGGCGGCGCCGGCCAGGGCATCGAAGACATCTGCCGCCATGGGCTGCGGCCGGAATCCCTCTGTGAGAACCAGCGTGAACTGCGCATTCTCACTGCCCGTAATTCCCATGTTGACCCCGGGCGCAACTTTGCGGACCATTTCCATCGGAGCATGGCCGAGTACCATGGCCTTTACGCCTACACTCGCGGCTCTATCAAGAGCTTCTGGAGTCGCGGTTGCCCCTCCCACGATCACCTGGCCTCGCGCCGCTTCCGTGATTTCGTCTTCGCGGAGCACGTGGTCCGGCCCAGGCGCAGGCACCGCCAGCGTCCCGTACGTCTCGCCCCCAACACCGAACACGCCGTTTACGAGACCGCAGGCTGTGGTCACAACGACGCCCTCATCGGGAATGACGCGGGAAACCAGACCATCTATGTACGCCAGCACGTCAGTGGTCCGGAAGAGCGGCGTGACCGTGATGGTGCCCTTCCTCCGGTCGACGCTGGAAATGTAGCCGTACGTGGGTGACAGCACATAGGTCGGTTGCTCTCCGAAGGATTTCTTCCGCACCGCCACCGGCTGTCCCTTGGACACCGACTTCCCGAGAGAAACATTCATGTATTCCGTGATGAAGAACGGCTGGATTCCGAGTTCGGAGGCGATATCCAGCTCTGCGGGCTCAGTCTCGCCCAGGTCAATGGGCTCCCTTACGTATGCGTGTCCAAGGTAGCGCGACACCAGGCCTACGATTCCCTTTGCAGGACTTCTTGCCTCTCGAAGCTCCCAGAACATCCTGCCACGGGCAAGACCCTCCCCTTCCTCAACCTGGTCGCCGACGGCCCTGACCATGTACTGCGGTATCCTCGCGGGCGGCACCTTGAGCTGGTACGAAATGTCCACGCGGGTCATCTTGCCGGGCAGGTACCCTATCCTCGCCACCGGTGTCCAGGGCCTCACCTCATCGCCCGGCTTCACCAGCACTTCGCCTTTATACGGGAGTAACCGGGTGCGTTCGATCTGCCCGTATCTCAGCACCTGGCTTCACCCCCAAATGACACGGCGCTACGCCGGACCTCATCCTCCGACAGAGTACCCATCGAGACAGCCCAGCGCGCAGCAGACTGCCCGGCATCTTCGATGGGTCTTCCTCTTGCGTCGATTATCAGGCCAACCTCGCCGCCGGCAGCTAATTCGTACGCGTGGCCGGGCCCCCTACCCGCGTCTGCGCCCGGCATGGGTGAAACATGCCCCTCGAAACGCTCACCTGGGCCAAGCGGCACCACCTTGATGTCGCCCCAGTTTGCGCCGGCCTCCACTTGTCTGCCGCTGCTCGTCCTGCCGGACACAGTGACCGCTCTGGAACCTGCAGTAGCCGCTCCGGTCAGGCATATTGCCGTGCCGAGCCGGACCAGGCAGTCCTTCTCAAGCACCTGCAGAGCGATGCTTGGCAGGACCGTCGAGAGCACGCCGAGGTGAGGCAGCATGAACACACTATCGACAACCAACTCCACCAGGCCCTGCGGCGCGAAAGCATCGAGCATCATGAGAGCCGCCTGGCTGCGCTTCGGCGCGTGGGATATGACTCCCCCGCTCCCCACCAGCAGATCAATCCTGTGCCACGGCTTCTGCTCGAGACCGAGTTCGGCTCTCATAACCTGCTCGGCCGACATCGTCATCCTCTTCAACGCGCCGACGCCTTTGGGCGGTCCGCCTGCGACCTGCTTGTGCTGCTCGTACGCAAGCCTGAGCGCCTCGCGGGCGACGGCCTGCTCTATCGCAAGGTCAACTGGGTCTTGCGGCAACGTGGTCGGGAAAATCATCTTGCTCGCTATCTCATCCGCCAGCCGGCCTGCTTCGCACTGGAACGGCAACCACCGCTGGACGTTCTCGGCGCCTGCCGTCAGCAGAACGTTCGCGGCGGAATAGCTCATCCCGAGGTTGGCGCTCACAGACCGCTGGAAATCGCCTTTGAACACCGAGAATATGTCTGTCGTCGCGCCCCCGATGTCCATGCCGACGACGCTCCTGCTCCCGTCCCTGGACAGGAGCTCTATCATACGGCCTGCGGCTGCCGGCGTCGGCAGCACGGGGGCTGAAACCCACTCAAGGAGTCTCCTGTAGCCCGGAGCCTGTGCCATCACGTGGCTCATGAACAGCTCGTGTATCTCGCTGCGGGCCGGCCCGAGGTTCTCGGCATCCAGAGCAGGCCTGAGGTTCGGGACCACCTTTACATCGAAGCTGTCCTTGGCAGTGTCCAGCACCATCGGGCCGGCGTCCTTGTTGCCGGCGAAAATGAGGGGTATCCTGTAGGTCTTGCCGAAGCGAGGCTGGGGGTTGGCAGCATTCAGCATGTCTGCTATCTCGAGAGCGAACTGTGTATTGCCACCGTCTATGCCACCCGAGACCAGTACCATGTCCGGGCGCAAGCCCCTGACCAAATCCATTCGCTGGAACATCGGCCGCTCGTCGTCCACGCAGATGGTGTCCAGGAGCACTGCTCCGGCGCCAAGGGCGGCCCTCGCGGCGCTTTCAGCGGTGACTCTCTTCATGACCCCGCACACGAGCACCTGGAGTCCACCGCCGGCGCTGGAGGTCGAAAGGTAGACATCTGTCCCAGCGTCACCGCCTCCCACGACAAGTGCGCCATCCTCAAGGAAGCGGCGGCCCGCCTGCTTTTCAAGCTCTCGGATAGCGTTCTGCACCCCGACCATCACGTTCTCGTGAGGCCACTCGACCGTCGTCGGGGCTTCCGCAGTGCCCGCAAGCCGGTAGTCTCCATCAACCAGACGGGAGATGAGCAGCGCTTTCGTGGTGGTGCTTCCTACATCCGTGATGAGGATATTCGCGGGGTCCTGCAGCGCCGGGGCACGTGCCATGAGTGGACAATACCTCCAGTCAGCGATTGGCCCGCCACGACCGCGTGGCGGGCCGGTCTCATCTTACACGTGGAGATCTATCTCGTCGCCTTCGACGTCGACCCTGACCGTGCTGCCCGGTGGCGCTTCCCCGCGCAGGATCATGGACGAGAGCGGGTTGACGATCGTCCGTTCGATGAGCCTGCGAAGAGGCCGGGCGCCGTACGCGGGGTCAAACCCGCGCCTGGCCAGCCAGTCCTTGGCCGCTGCAGTCACGTCCAGCGACACTCCCCTTGCCTCAAGCCGTTGGAGCACGCTTGCCACCTGTATCTCGACGATCTTCCGCAGCATGGCCTGGTCGAGTGCGTTGAACACGACCATTTCGTCTATCCTGTTCAGGAACTCGGGCCTGAAGTGCTCTTTCAACGCCGCCATTATCACGTCCTGCCTCTGGTCCGGAGTCAGGTCCCGGTGCACGCTCCCGAGGTTCGACGTCATGATGATCACGGCATTCCTGAAGTCAACTGTGCGCCCGTGGCCGTCTGTCAGCCTGCCGTCTTCAAGTATTTGGAGCAGCAGGTTGAACACTTCTGGGTGGGCTTTCTCGATCTCGTCCAGCAGCACTATCGAGTAGGGCTTGCGCCTGATCGCCTCGGTCAGCTGCCCGCCTTCCTCGTACCCGACGTAGCCGGGCGGCGCTCCTATCAGCCGTGAGACAGTGTGACGCTCCATGTATTCGCTCATGTCTATCCTGACCATGGCCCGCTCATCGTCGAACAAGAGCTCGGCGAGCGCCCGGGCCAGCTCGGTCTTCCCGACTCCGGTCGGGCCCAGGAAAATGAACGAGCCAACTGGGCGGTTGGGATCCTGCAGGCCCGACCTTGCCCGGCGGATAGCATTCGCGACCGCTGCCAGTGCGTGGTCCTGGCCGACGACCCTCTTCGCGAGCCGCTCCTCAAGATGGATCAGCTTCGCCATCTCGGACTCGAGCAGCCTCGAAACGGGCACGCCCGTCCAGCGCGACACGACCTGGGCGATGTCTTCGTCGTCAACCTCTTCCTTCAGGAGAGGCGTGCCGGCTTCTCCGGCCGCCCCGGCGCCTCCGCCCGCACCCACCGCCGTAACCGCCGGCCTCGCGGACACCTGCTCGATCCTCTTCGTCAGATCAGGTATGACTCCATAGCGCAATTCGGCCGCTCTTGCAAGATCGTTCCTGCGTTCCGCCTCGGCCTCCTCATACCTGGCCTGCTCGAGCCGCTGCCTGAGCTCGCCGACTTTCCCAATAGCCGTCTTCTCCTCCTGCCACCGTTGCTCGAGCTTCGACAGCTCCTCCTTGAGCCTGCCGGTTTCCACACCGGCGTCCTCCAACCGCTGGCGGCTCTTGGCGTCGTTCTCCCTCTGGAGCGCATGTCGCTCTATCTCAAGCCTTGCGATCTTCCTCTTGATCTCGTCAATGGGCGCCGGGACGCTCTCGATCTCCGTCCGGAGCCGGGACGAAGCCTCATCAACCAGGTCTATCGCCTTGTCCGGCAGGAAACGATCCATGATGTAGCGGTCGGACAGCGTCGCTGCCGCTATCAGGGCCGAGTCTCGAATTCTCACCCCATGATGCACTTCGTATTTCTCCTTGAGCCCGCGGAGGATCGCTATCGTGTCCGCGACGCTGGGCTCACGCACCATCACAGGCTGGAACCGCCGCTCCAGCGCAGCATCCTTCTCGATGTGCTTGCGGTACTCGTCAAGCGTCGTCGCCCCGATGCAGCGCAGTTCACCGCGTGCAAGCGCCGGCTTCAGCAGGTTCGCCGCGTCCATGGCGCCCTCAGCGGCACCCGCGCCCACGATGGTGTGAAGTTCGTCTATGAACAGCACATACCGGCCCTCACCCGCCTGGAGCTCCTTGATCAGGGCCTTTATCCTGTCCTCAAACTCGCCGCGGTACTTGGTGCCTGCGACCATGAGGCCGAGGTCCAGTGCCAGCAGGCTTTTGTCCTTCAGACTCTCTGGGACATCGCCGGACGAAATGCGCTGCGCAATCCCTTCGACGATGGCTGTTTTGCCGACGCCCGGGTCTCCGATGAGCACCGGGTTGTTCTTGGTGCGCCTGGAGAGCACCTGGATGACCCGCCGTATCTCCTCGTCGCGGCCTATAACCGGGTCCAGCTTGCTCTGGCGCGCCGCCTCCGTCAGGTCCCGCGTGTACTTCTCAAGAGTCTGGTACTGCTCTTCAGCGTCCGGGCTCGTGACACGGTGCGGCCCACGGATGGAAGCCAGGGCCTTCAGCGCCACGTCTTTGTCCAGGCCATTCGAGCGGAGGATTCTTCCCGCGGCCCCCTGGTGCTCGAGCAGGCCCAGCAAGAGATGCTCGTTCCCGCAGAACTCATCCTTCATCTCTGCGGCGGCTTCCTGGGCGGCTTCAAGCACGGCAGTGAGCTCCTGGCTTATGTACTGAGGCGTCCCAGCGCTCGTGACTTTCGGGAACCGGCTGATTTCTTGCTTGAGCGGCGTTTCTACCGTCGCAGTCTGGATGCCAGCTGCCTTCAGGACAGCAGCGGTGGTGCCCTCTTTGTCCTGCAGCAAGGCTAGCAGCAGGTGCTCGGGCTGCATCTCCTGGTTCTGCCTCGATGCCGCCTCACGCTGGGCAGCAGCAAGGGACTCCTGGGCCTTTACCGTGAACTTGTCGTACCTCAGCTTGGCTCACCTCATTATCTCAAGGGGCGGTGGCGACTGCCCCCGCCCCAGCGTTTCCCATGCGTCGAAATCCTTTCCGTGCGATAAGCCCTAATCAGGGCGACCAACGTCACTTCCCGTAACGCAACCTGTGAATCTCCCTGTACAGGTCCTTTTCGCGCTCACTGAGATCGGCCGGCAGCACGAGTCTCAACGTGACAAGTTCATCGCCCCTGCCCGGAGCGTTCCACCTGGGCAGTCCCTGCCCCCTGAGACGCATCATGCGGCCGCCATGCGTGTGCGGAGGCACCTTCATTTTCACCGTGCCGTCGAGCGTAGGCACGTCAATCTCGCCGCCGACAACCGCCAATGTGACGGGCACGTCCACCTGGGCGGAAATATCCTCCCCATCCGCCGTGAATGCCGGATGGCGCGCGTACTTCACCGCAAGCAGGATATCCGAACCCACCCCGCTTTTCTCTGCGGGTATCCGGAGTTTCATGCCCTGCCTGATGCCCTTAGGAATCGTGACCGTGGCGGTCCTGCCCCCGAGAGTAACGCGCCGTTCTCCGCCGCGCGCGACCTCCTCCAGCGACACCTCGATCTCGGTCTCTTGTCCGGGCACCCGCTCGGGCGCACGCTGTGCGCGCTGGCCACCTCCGGATCCACGCTGTGTGCCGCCAGGCGCACGGCCGCCCCCGAAGTTGAAGATGGTCTCAAACACGCCGCCGGAGCCGCCCCGGTCCCCACCCATCTGGCCGAAGAAAGTCTCGAAGAAATCCGAGAAGTCGAAGGTCGTCCCGCCCGGGCCGTACGTATAGACCGTCCTGCGGCCCGCCCCCGGCGCACCGCCCATCCGTTCGTACGCCTGCCAGTTGGACCCGAGCTCATCGTACTTCCTGCGTTTCTCCGCATCGTTCAGCACGGCGTACGCTTCATTGATCTCCTTGAAACGCTCTTGAGCACCCGGTTCTTTGTTCACATCCGGGTGGAATTTGCGCGCAAGCCTGCGGTAGGCGCTCTTTATGTCTTTCTCACTGGCGCTCTTCTCGACGCCCAGGATCTTGTAGTAGTCCTTGAATTCCATTGTGCAAGACCCCTCCGGCTCAGGCTCCGTGACAACATGTACCCTAGGGAGAATGCGCTGCGGCGTTACTGCCCCCCGTGGAGCCGTACGCGCCCCACCGCTACCGTGACGGCACGGGCCTGGCAACCCGCACTCTGGCCGCTCTTAGAACTTCACCCTGGTAGAGGTAACCCTTCTGGATCTCGTCTGTGCACACTTCCGACATCGCGTCCGGAGATTCCCAGGCCGCTATGGCATCGTGAAGCGCCGGGTCAAACGGCCTGCCAACACTCTCTATGGGCTCGACGCCTTCGGCCTTTAGCAGGCCGTCCATCTGGCGCGCGACGATTTCCAGGCCGGACCGGAGCGCCTCAACGGATAAGTTCTGACCGCCGAGCGCCCGGTCGAAATTGTCCCTGATGTCCAGAAGCTTCAGCAACAGGTCCTTCTTCCCCCGGCGTATGGAAGCATCCCGGTCGCGCAGCATGGTCTTTCGGTAATTCTCGAAGTCTGCCCGGGCGCGCAGGAAAAGGTCCCAGTTCTCCGCGGCTTTGGCTTCGGCACGTGCGACCCTTTCCTCAAGTAACGCCTCAGGCGATTCACTCACCGCGCCACCGGCCTTTTCTTTCCCACCGGCTTCTTCTTGAGCACGGGCTTCCTGCGCAACGTCATCTGTGCCAGGCCCACCCCGGGCCTCGTCTTCTTTATCTCGACGTGACATGTTCTTTACCCCCAAGGTCCCAGCGCGGGGCGGGCAGTTGCCCGCCCCGCGTCTGGTGCCGGTCGTTACCTTTTGTCCTTGTCTTTGTCCTTGTCATCGGCCGGGCGGAAATCCGCATCGACCACGTCTTCATCCTTCTGCCCGCCGCCTGCTCCCCCGGGTGCCTGCTGGCCACCGGCCTGCTTCTTGTACAGTTCCTCAAACAGTTTGTAGGAAGCGTTCTGCAGTTCGTCGGTCAGGCGTTTGATCTGGGCCGCATCCGACCCCTTCAGCGCTTCCTTGAGGCTCGACAGCGCCTGCTCGACCTTCGCCTTCTCGTCGCCGGGCAGCCTGTCGCCGACCTCTTTCAGGTTCTTCTCAATGCTATAGGTCAGCTGGTCGGCCTTGTTCTTAACCTCCGCAGCTTCTTTACGCTCCTTGTCGGCGTCAGCGTGCTTCTCAGCTTCGTTCACGAGACGGTCAACCTCATCACGCGTCATCTGCGTCGACGCCGTAAGCGTGATCTTCTGCTCCTTGCCCGTACCCAGGTCTTTCGCGCTGACGTTTAGGATACCGTTCTGGTCGATGTCAAAGGTGACCTCGATCTGGGGAATGCCCCTGGGAGCAGGCGGTATGCCCATCAGCTGGAAGCGCCCGAGCGTCCGGTTGTCCGACGCCATCGGCCTCTCGCCCTGGAGCACATGGACCTCGACCTGCGTCTGCCCGTCCTGTGCAGTGCTGAAGATCTGGCTCTTGCGCGTGGGAATCGTCGTGTTCCGCTCGATCAGCGGAGTCGCGACATTCCCCAGTGTCTCGATGCCTAGAGTCAGGGGCGTGACGTCCAGCAGCACTATGTCCTTGACCTCACCCGCCAGGACTGCAGCCTGTATGGCTGCGCCCGCCGCGACAACCTCGTCCGGGTTCACACCCATGTGCGGCTCCTTGCCGGTCAGGCCCTTCACAAGCTCCTGGATGACAGGCATGCGGGTGGCGCCGCCGACGAGAATGATCTCGTTAAGGTCCGAAAGCTCGAGCTTCGCGTCCCTGATCGCCTGGAAGAACGGCTGCTTGGTCCTTTCGGTCAGGTCAGCCGTGAGCTCCTCAAACTTGGCCCTGGTTATTTTGACCTCCAGGTGCTTCGGCCCGTTCTGGTCCGCAGTTATGAAGGGAAGGCTGATCGTGGCCTCATATACGCCGGACAGTTCCGTCTTCGCCTTCTCCGACGCCTCGACCAGCCGCTGCAGAGCCTGCTTGTCTTTGCGCAGGTCGATGCCCTGTTCGCGCTTGAACTGCTCCGCGACGTAGTTCACGATACGCTCGTCGTAGTCGTCACCGCCCAGGTGCGTGTCGCCCGCTGTGGACTTGACCTCAAAAACGCCCTCGCCGACTTCCAGCACAGACACATCGAACGTGCCTCCGCCGAGGTCCCAGACCAGGATGGTCTCGTTCTTCTTCTTGTCCATACCATAGGCCAGCGACGCGGCAGTGGGCTCGTTGATTATCCTCAATACTTCGAGGCCGGCTATACGGCCAGCATCCTTCGTGGCCTGCCTCTGTGAGTCGTTGAAATACGCCGGCACGGTGATTACGGCCTTCGTGATAGTCTCGCCGAGGTACTTCTCCGCGTCCTCCTTCATCTTCCGGAGGATCATGGCCGAGATTTCTTCGGGAGTGAAGTCCTTGCCCACGGTGGGGATGTACACTCTCGCCTCGCCGTTCGAACCCTTCTTCACCTGGTAAGGAACTCTTGCCCTCTCAAGCTCGACCTCGTTGTACCGGCGGCCCATGAATCTCTTGATCGAGTAGACTGTGTTATCCGGGTTCAGCACCGCCTGTCGCCGGGCCAGCTGCCCGACCAGACGGTCGCCGTTCTTGGCAAAGCCAACAACCGACGGCGTGAGCCTGGAGCCTTCGGTGTTAATGATGACTGTCGGCTTGCCCGCTTCCATGACTGCGACTACTGAGTTGGTCGTACCGAGGTCTATTCCCACAACCTTGCTCATCCTGGCACCTCCCTGAACCTATCGCCACTTTTTGGAACCCCGCGACCTGGCATCGTCCAGGGGTCCTGTATTGCCCCTTGACTCAGCATCATCGCGGGAGTTCGCCTCGTCCTGGTCAAACCTGTCCTGCCCCTGCCTGCCGGCGGGCTCGCCCGTCTCTTCCCTGTGCAGCGCACCAGATCTCGTGAACGAAGTCTCCGTCATCTCGATTCGCAATATGGCCTTGACTCCCGGGATATTCACCCGTTCCTCGTGGATCAACTGGCATACCCGTCTCAAGAAGAGAAGCTCCGTTTCGGAGTAAAGCCTGATGTTCTTCTGAGTGCGCGCAGGTTCGAGGATACCTTCCCGCTCAAGCATCCTGAGGAAGTGAGGGCTCACGCCGAGCAAGCGCGATGCGACGCTTATGATGTACACCGGCTCGTCCGGATCATGCAACCTCACCAGTACCAGCTCCCTCGCCTGATTCTGTCACTCCATTGTAGATATTATGCCCAATACTGTCAAGAAAGTTAGCTGCGGAAATGCAAGTCTCCTGCGCATTGCCAACCAAAAACCCTCACCATCCAGGTGAGGGCTCCGGCTGACGGATCGCATGGTCAGCGTTATCTTCCTCAAGACTTTGCCCGGATTATCTTGTCTTCGAGCGTGAAATCGATGCTCTTCCTCTCGATCCCTGCCTCCACGAACCACTTGAACGCTTCCTTGAGCCCCTGGTCAAGCGACACCTGCTCCCTGTATCCGAGCAGGTACCTGGCCTTGGAGGTGTCGCGCAGCGTCTGTGTCTTCCAGCGGAAGGGGAATACCTTTGGCACATCCGCATCGCTCATGCCCACTTCCTCCGGCCGGAAATGGACGAGTGGCACTCTGCGGTCGCAAGCGGCGAATACCTTCTCCATGTAGTCGTTCATCGGGAAGGCGAACTCGCCCGCGAAGTTGAACGCCTCGCCGCAGGCCTCTTCCCTGGTAGCACACAGGATCAGCAGCCGGGCAAGGTCGTCGACGTAGCCGAAGCACTCGAGATACGAGCCGTCCCCGGGTATCACGACCGGCCTGACCTTGACGACCCTGTCGAAAAGGAGCGTCTCGCGGTAGACGCTGTTGTGCGGGCCGTATATGTATCCCGGGCGTATGAGCGAGATCGGGAAGCCGGTCCTGGCATGCGCTTCGAAGAGCATCTCTTCAATGAGCTGCTTGTTGTACCCGTAGTCGCCCTGCGAGTTGTCGGTGACTTTCTCGAAGTCCTCTTTCCAGGGGAAGACCTCGACCTGCTTGTACACGCTGCCCGTGCTCACCAGCACGAACCTGCCGGTACGCCCGTCGAAGATGTCTATGAGCGGCCTGGTGTCGTCAGGCACATATGCCATGATGTCGAACACGGCGTCGAACTCCGTGCCTGCCAGCGCCTTGCGGAGCGACGCGTGGTCCTTGCGGTCGCACGTGATACGCGTGACGCCGTCAGGAAGCCTGGCAGGAGTCTTACCGCGATTGACGATCGTCACCTCATGCCCATCACGCGAGAGTTCCCAGACGAGGTGCAGCCCAACAAACCTTGTTCCGCCCATTACCAGTGCCTTCACGGCAATATCACCCCAGTCCGTGTTTTTGCCCAGATTCTCGCCGGAGAGAGCACATTCCTCTGCCAAGCAGGGGTAAACTGGGTTCCCGGCCGCTTCGATAACTTACTAGAATCTTCGCCTCGGAGGGAGCGCAATTGTACGAGTCCGTCGTTGTTGCCTGCAGGCCATATCTGGGCGAGCAGTCAGATGCATTCCTGTCAAGGCAGTGCGTCTTCCACTTGCAGATGGCGCCCAAGAATGTCGGCCGGGACGACATCAGCGAGCTGGCCAGGTGGGCAGAGATCTCAGCAGCCCTGCTTATCGGACGAGACAAGGCAAAGGAAATGCGAAGGGACATTGAGGCGCTTCTCAGGCGCAGGTAAACATGCGGAAAGCCCCGGCGGAAGAGGACGCCGGGGTTTTGGTTTCATGAGGGCCTTTAATCACTCGGGCCTCCCACGGCAGTCACCTGCGCTAGTCGACCTGCCGGGTAGTCAGCTGTTCCACTAGAAAAGCCTTATCTGCCGTCCGCTCCGGGTCAGGTACTGCGCCAGCATGGCAAAGCCGACCGTCGCTCGCTGGATCTGTTCGACCTCGATATACTCGTCCCGGATGTGCGCTTGCTCTTCAAAACCTGCGCCGAAACCGATGGTCGGCACGCCAAGCGTGGCTACGCCGCTCCCGTTCGTGCAGAAAGAGTACGCCTTTTCGATGGGCTCGATGCCGGCGGCTCTGAGAGCTTCTCTCGCGTTCGCGACTACCACGCTGCCGGTGGGGGTCTTCCACGAGGCCAGCACCTTTTCGCCGGATATGACGCGGCCGGTGTATGTCTTGTGCTCGCCACGGGCAATGGAGACTTGCGCTGCAAGGCTTGGGTCGGAAGCTTGAAGCCGGGCGATGGATTCCTTGATGGGCGCAAGCACTGATGCGACATCCTCGCCAACGAGGAACCGCCTGTCAAAGGTGGCCGTGCAGATGTGTGGCACGACGGATATCGGAGGATAAGGTGCCGACACAATGCCCGTGAGCACCATCTCCCCGCTGCCGAGCAGGTCGTCGTGGGGCATCTCCAGGCCGCGCATCGCGATGAGGATATCCGCCATCTTCTCCGCGGCGTTGACCCCGAGGCGAGGGGTTGACGAATGCGCTGCCACGCCGTGTGTTTCCACGATTACCTCCATCCGACCGCGCTGGCCGGTGTTGAGGCAGAGCCCTGTGGATTCGCCGATCACGGTGCAGTCCGGCGCACACGCATCCACGATCGCGCCAAGGGCTGCGCCTTCGAACACCTCTTCGCACACAGTTCCGCAGACGTAGAGTCTGCCGGCCTCAAGGGTCCTGGCGCTGAGAGCAGCTCCATAGACCATCGCCGCCAGCGACCCTTTCATGTCCGAGGCTCCCCTGCCGTAGAGTTTCCCCCCTTCGACCTCTCCGCCGAAGGGGTCCCTTGTCCACTCGGCCCTGTCGGTTACACCCACCGTATCCACGTGCCCGTCGAGAACGACCGTTCTGCCGGCACGGCCGGAGTCAATTGTCCCTATGACGCTTCCCATCGCGTCAATCTCGATGGCGTCATACCCGAGGAGCTGCATTTCGCCTGCTATGGCCTGTACAACCTGGGCTTCTGAGCCAGAAAGACTGGGGATTCTCACAAGCCGGGAGCAGAAATCCACAGCCCTGCTGCCGTACTCGTCAAGACTTGTCACCAAGACCACCTCCGGCGGGCTCACGGTCACCACGGCATATTCTGGGGCAAGGGCTCAATTGCTCGCCCTGCGGTCCTCACGGACAAGGGCCATGAACGCGGAAGCCATCACGCCCAGGACTATGGCGACCCAGAAGGAAGCGCGAAAAGACTTCGTGACATCTGCCAGATAACCTGTCAGGGCAGGGGCGGTAACCATGGAGAGTGTGCTCGCGAGGTTCAGCACGCCGAGCGCGCCGGCCCGTGCCTGGCCTGCCACTCTGTCGGAGACCATGGCGACAAGCACGGGGTCGAGCACCAGTTTCCCTGTCATGCCGTAAAGGAGAAGACCACAGACTAGAAGCGCCCTGCCAGCCGACATGCCGATGGCGGCGACGGCCGCCGTTGACAGCGGTATGAGCCACAGGGCAAGTCTCTTGCGCTTGCCTGCCCTGTCGGAGAGCCAGCCCACCAGCATGCCTGACGGGGCAGCCGCAAGCGGCATCAGAGTCGAAGCCAATCCGGCGAGCTGGCCGCTGAATCCCCTGCTCTCCTGCAAGTAGAACGGTAGCCACGTCAGGATCAAATAGAGGCCGTATTGCGTCGTGAGAGCCACGAGCCACAAAAACCAGAAGTCCCGGCCACGGATGCCTGCCGCCGGGTCGCCATGCGCGCCCTGACCGTCGCGCGGCGCGTTGTGCCCGGCAGGTTGCTCGCCCGGTGGGCGCTCAGGAACGATGAGCTGGATGAGTAGGCCAACGATAAGAGACAGCGCACCGACGATGATGAAAGGCACGCGCCAGTTGAGCCCGAGACGGTAGACGAGGAAACTGCCCAGCAAGAGTCCGGTAATGACGCCACCTGCCATGCCGGAGTTGATCGCCGCCACCCCGAACCCCCGCCTGCTCTCCGGAAGGTGCTGGACCGCCAGAGCGTATTGCGGCGCGTAGTACGTGCTCTGGCCTGCGCCACCCGCTATTCGCGACGCGAGAAACGCGCCGGGCGTGCGGGTCAGGCCGCTGGCGATGGCCGATACGCCCTGAAAGTAGAAACCCGGCAGGAGTAGCGATTTCCGTGAGAACCGGTCTGCAAGAAAGCCCGCCGGCACCTGCCCGGCGGTATAAGCGAGGAAGAAGAGCGACCCAAGCAAACCCAGTTGCGTGCGGCTGAGGCCCCATTCGGCACCGATTTCGCGGAGCACTGCGGAGAACACATTCCGGTTGGCATAGATCAGGGTCCAGCCCAGGAAGAACAGCACAACGATCGTAGGCCAGCGGGCACGCGGCCCAGACGCCTCGCTGTCCGTGCTCATCTGACTCCTCCGGCCCCACCTCGCCCCGATACACGGTCCAGGTAGGCCTGCACAAGCTCATCTGCCGCAGTGTAGGGATCCTTCTCCCGCGCCGCAACAGATTTCACCGTCGGCTGTGCATATTGCCAGGAGTCCCCACCACCAACCTCTCTCACGAGCCTGCGAGCGATGATGTCCTCAAGATCGGCCCGCGCCGAACGCGCCAATCTGTCTTCCCAGCCGCCTTCGCGCTTTAAGAAGGCCAGGTGCTCCTCAAGTCTCTCGCGGAGTTCTTTCACACCCTCACCTGTCCTCGAAACCGTCAGGAGCACGGGCGGCGCCCATGGCGTCACAGCCCGCAGGTCCAGAGCGTACTCCAGGTCCCGCGCGGTTCGCGCTGCGCCTTCGAGATCGGCCTTGTTCACAACGAAGATGTCGGCGATCTCAAGGATACCTGCTTTTATGGCCTGGATGTCATCGCCGAGTCCGGGCGCCATGACGACTATGACGGTGGAGGCGTGCTTCATGATCTCCACCTCAGACTGGCCTGCACCCACAGTCTCGATTATCACGATGCTGCGCCCGGAAGCATCAAGAAGCTTCGCCACGGCCCCAGTAGCAGCCGAAATGCCTCCGACCTTGCCGCGTGTCGCCAGTGACCGGACGAACACCCCTGGGTCCAGCGCATGACGCTGCATCCTGATGCGATCGCCCAACAGCGCTCCACCGGTGAAAGGGCTGGACGGGTCCACGGCGACGATCCCCACCGTTGCGCCCACACGCCGATACTCGGCCGCGAGCGCATCCACCAGCGTGCTCTTGCCCACACCGGGCGGCCCGGTCACACCGATCAGGTGAGCATTGCCGCTCCGAGGATGGATCTCTTTCATGATCTCCCGGGCCCCTGGCTCCTCGTTCTCGACAATGCTCATGGCGCGGGAAAGCGCTCGCCTGTCTCCCGAAACCAATCTCTCAACTATGTCAAGCATAGAAACACCTCAAGGCTCGAAGCAGCCTTCCTTCCTGTACCTCTCGATATCCGCGGCACCAAACCCCAGTACCTCACGCAACACCTGCTCCGTGTGCGCTCCCAGCACCGGCGCTGCGGTGTCCGCCGATGCCGGCGTCCTGGACATCTTGTAAGGCGGCCCGGCAACCACGTGCTTTCCCGCCACGGGGTGTTCTAGTTCCACAAGCATCTCTCGCGACAGCACCTGCGCGTTTGCCAGGACTTTGTCTATCGTGTTTATCGGGCCACAGGGGATGCCCAGCGACTCGAGTTTGTCGAGCCAGAATTCCGTCGTCTGCCGGCGAAACGCGTCACCGAGCAGCGGTTTCAACGCTTCGTCCCACGCAGCGGTTCGCAACGCATTCGTCTCGAACCTTGGGTCAGAAGCCAGTTCCGGGCGCCCCACGGCGTCGCAGAGCTTCCGGAAGAGCGCGTCGTTCCCCGCTCCCACGATCACTGACCCATCCTGCGTCTCAAAAGAAGTGAACGGTGTTATGGTCGGGTGGCGGTTGCCCAGGCGGCCGGGTACTTCCCCGGTTATGGTGTACCGCGCGATCGCGTTCTCGAGTATTGCCAGCTGGCAGTCAAGCATAGACACATCGATGAACTGCCCGAGGCCACTCGCCTGCCTCTCATGGAGTGCTGCCAGGACCGCTATCACTGTGTACAGTCCCGCGGTGATATCACCCACGGAAACCCCGACTCTTGTCGGGGGGCCGCCTGGGTGGCCCGTGACGCTCATTATGCCACCCATACCCTGTACAATTATGTCATATGCCGGCTTCTGGGCGAACGGTCCTGTGGAACCGAACCCCGAGCAGGTGGCATATATGAGACCGGGATTGGCCTCACACAGGGCGCCGTATCCCAGGCCCAGCTTGTCCATCGTCCCTGGCCGGAAATTCTCGACCAGTACGTCCGATTCCCCCGCCATACGTACCAGGATCTCCCGGCCGCCCGGTGTCTTGAGGTTCAGGGCGACGCTCTTCTTATTCCGGTTTATGCTCATGAAGTAGGCGCTTTCACCCGCGAGAAAGGGCCCGTAGTCCCTTGAGTCGTCCCCCCTGCCGGGGATCTCGATCTTGATCACCTCGGCACCCAGGTCGCCCATGATCATCGTCGCATAGGGGCCAGCCAGCACGCGTGTGAGGTCGAGTACGCGCAACCCCGAAAGTGGCTTCGCCAAAGAGTGCACCTCCGCCGCCGGGCGCCGCGCCCGGTCGCCCGCATCCGGCACATTTCCCTGGATCGTATGCAAAACCCCCGGTCAGGCCGGGGGCTTCCCAAGTATCAGGATGAGCTACTTCAGCAGCGCCAGCATGACTCCCGCTGCCACTGCCGTCCCGATCACCCCTGAGACATTCGGCCCCATGGCATGCATCAGCAGGAAGTTGCCCGGGTTATACTCTTGCCCGACGATCTGCGAGACGCGGGCCGCCATCGGCACGGCGGAGACGCCGGCCGATCCGATCAGGGGGTTTATCTTCCCACCACTCATCTTGTACAGCACTTTGCCGAGGAGCACACCACCGGCAGTCCCTCCGGCGAACGCCACCAGGCCAAGAGCAATGATGAATGCGGTCCTTACGTTGAAGAAGTTCTCCGCGCTCATGGTTGCGCCCACGGATGTTGCGAGGAATATCGTTACGATATTGATAAGCTCGTTCGCTGCTGTCTTGGAGAGCCTCTCGACCACTCCGGCCTCCCGGAACAGGTTGCCAAGCATCAACATGCCGATCAGCGGCGCGATCGGGGGTAGCAGCAGCGACACGACTATGGTCACCATGATCGGGAAGATGATTCTCTCTGTCTTCGATACGGGCCGCAGCTGCTGCATTATGACCTCTCGTTCAGCAGGCGTGGTCAGGGCCCGCATGATGGGCGGCTGTATCAACGGAACAAGCGACATGTATGAGTAGGCTGCTACTGCTATCGGCCCGAGCAGGTGTGGGGCAAGCTTTATCGTCAGGTAGATTGCGGTGGGCCCGTCGGCCCCACCGATGATGCCTATTGAAGCGGCCTCCTGGATAGTGAAGCGACCGGCCATGGCCCCCAGCATCGCAATGAACACACCTATCTGCGCCGCCGCGCCCATCAGTATTGTGATGGGGTTTGCTATCATTGGCCCGAAGTCGGTCATAGCGCCGACTCCAAGGAAGATCAGCGGCGGGAATATCTCCTTTTCGACTCCGAAATAGAGGAAGTTCAAAAGCCCGCCGGGCTCCATTATTCCGGTGACCGGCAGGTTGGCCAGGACTGCCCCGAAACCGATGGGAAGCAGCAACAGGGGCTCCATCCCTCTCCATATGGCCAGGTAGAGGAGAACGACGCCTACTGTAAGCATGACCACATTCCCGAACGTGAGATGCGTCAGGCCTGTGCTGGCAAGGAGTGTTGCGAATGCGTCGACCAGATTCATGCGCTCCGGGCTGTGCCGGTTCCCTCCCCTCTATTCAGGGTCTATGGCCACGAGCTTGTCTCCGGTGTTTACCGTCGAGCCGTTGGATACATAGACTTCCTTCACCACGCCAGCGTATTGAGCAAGTATTTCGTTCTGCATTTTCATGGCTTCCAGGAGCATCAAGACTTCACGCGTCTTGACTGCCTGACCCGCCTGTACTTTGATCTGGCTTATGACTCCGGGGATAGGCGCAGTGACGACACCTTTGCCTGCCGGGGCCGCCGGTCCAGAAGGTCTCGGCGAAGGCGTAGCTGAGCGTGGTTTGGCCGCTGGTGCCGCTGCCTGAGCTACGACTACGGGTTTCGGTTCCGGCCTTGCGATGGGCGCAGGCGCC
>Ga0315277_10000505_pt1 | contig 62684 bp, 61 predicted proteins | sample YL17G05_15_MG_FD_203695 | JGI IMG/M metagenome (GOLD analysis project Ga0315277, IMG submission 203695) | Sediment microbial communities from Yellowstone Lake, YNP, Wyoming, USA - YL17G05_15 | ecosystem: Environmental > Aquatic > Freshwater > Lake > Sediment | place: USA: Wyoming | collected...
CCAAGGCTCTCGCCTTGCGCCCTTGCGGACGCTGCAATTCTACTCGTGGGGCGGAGTTTCCTCAAGCCTTTCGCGTAAGGCTCGAAAGCCACACACCAACTCGCCAGCCAAACTCTATGATGCAGACCGTCGGCAATAAGAATTTTGCAAGGGCTTATCTTGCCGATGAACCTAAGTGGAATCATGAGCAGACCCATCATGTTCAAGCAGGTCATACTGGTAACTGGAACGCCGCGAGTGGGAAAAACCACAGTCGCAAGAATGCTGGCTGCCAAGCTCAAAGGCTTGTACGTGAACCTTACCGATCTGGCCATTTCGGAAAACCTCATTCTCGGCAAAGACAAAAAGAGGAACTCTACTATAGTGAGCCTTAAGAAGATGAAAGACAGAATCCGCCGAATAATACTGGAATGCGACAGGAAAAGCATAGTAATTGACGGGCACTATGCTGCAACCGTCGTACCAAAGAACCTTGCTTCCTACGTCTTCGTCCTCAGACGTAACCCAGTTGAACTGCGAGAACTGATGGAACAATCCGATTTTTCCGGTTCGAAACTTTGGGAAAACCTGGCGGCTGAAATTCTGGACGTATGCCTCGTAGATGCCCTGAACGCCTATGGAGAGGACAAGGTCTGCGAGGTAGATGCTTCAGGCAAGAGCCCACGAGCAGTGGTAAAAGGCGTCCTGGGCATTTTAGAAGGACGAAGCAAATGCCAAGTAGGCATAGTGGATTGGATCGGCAAACTAGAAACTGAAGGCTTGCTCAGCGAGTATCTTAGAATCTAAGCAGGCAGGCTATCTCAGACTTGAGGTTATCTTCTGTTTTACCAGCAGGGTTATTTTTCTTCTGTTCGCGTAGGATTTGGCATGATCGCTGAACTTTTCACCTATGATTATTGGGCTTGACAGGCCCACATCCTCGGAGGCCTTGTCGATGTTTATCGCAAGGTTCACACCTATTGTCCTGTTCCAGTCTCTCACCCATACGCCCTGCTGAACTTGCCCCTTCTGGACAATAAGGTCAAACTTCTTTGACACCCCGCTGAAACCTTCAAAAGTCGTCTCTTCCTGATCTACCTTGTAGCCCTCTTTCTTGAAGTATCGTATCGCCGCCTGCAACAGGTCAGACGAGTCTTTGGTCTCCGTTTTCTCTGTCAAAGCCATCCGTTCTCCTCTGTAAGTCTTATCTAGATCGTACGTGGAAAAGGTTTTCGGGTGAACTGAAGCATGACTACAACGCTGGTGATTCAGTGTGCCAGATGCGGCGGACTCCTGCTGGCTAAGGCCGATCAGCAGACAAGAACCTGTCCCTACTGCGGTGCCAAAGTCTTCCTTGCCAAAGCCAAAAGAATCGCTTCTGCCGAAAATGCTTATGCAGCCTCTGAAATTCTCAGAAAGCTGAAGGCCGATTCGCCACAGAGACGCAGAAGCCCCAGAATCACGTAAGAGCACCGAATTCTCATCGCAGCTGTTCTAGCATCTGACATGTCCTACATGTTTTCTCAGTAGTCGGTTCGCCACACTTGTTGCACTCCACTAATCCTTCTTTTTCAGCCAGCATCTCGATGGCCGGTCTCAGCTTCTCCATCGAGTTGAAGATCGTGAATTTTGTCCCAGGATGCTTCTCTTCTATTCTGTTGAGCATCACGCGTACGTCAGTTCTGAAAGCTTCGGACGCGTATGGACATGGTCTGCTCTGGAACCCTATCCTCCGAGTATAGGCGTATAGAGCGGTCTCTCTCTCCGGAATCTCGCAGAACGGTTTTATTCTCTGCACAAGCTTGGGATGAACCTCATCCGTGACGGGTTTCTCTTTTGCTAAGCGCCAAACATCACCATGAAACATGTTTAGGAAAATCGTCTGAACCTCATCGTCCAGAGTGTGCGCCGTCGCAAGCCTATAAGCACCAACGTTTCTCGCAGCAACGTTCAAGGCTTTTCTCCGCAAGACGCCGCAGAACGCGCAAGCAGTTAAGTGCCTGCTTGCCTTCTGCCTCTGGCGCTTAACGATTTCGTCAAGTGTGACGCCGAAAAGTTCCTTGAAAGAAAATACGTAATGTTTCATCCCGAGTTCCCTGCATGTCTTAGCAGCCATTCTTAGGGCTTCATCGCGGTATCCCCGTATCCCCTCGTCCACAGTGATGGCCACGACCGTCGATTTTGGCTGCTTACGTTCCAGGTTCGCTAGAATGTGCAAGAGGCTTAGACTGTCCTTCCCCCCCGAGACCGCAACGGCAATCTTGTCATCAAACTTCAGCATCTTATACTTGGCAATAGTCGCTCTGACCTTGTCCTCAACAGACCTGCGGAAACATCTTCTGCAAAGCCTTTCGCCAGAGTATCGCTTGAAGAAGAACGCTTCCCTGCTCTTGCAAGCGGTGCAAACGTTGCCCAAACTCATTCGACCTTTGCTTTATCGCATTTGTTCTGGAAGTACTGAAATAAACGGGATACAATAGTCTTTTGAATGGAGACCAGTAGAATGGCGAAGCCTCTGAGCCGTTCAGAGTGTCGAGAAGTAACCTACGATGTTGAACGATGGGCTCTCCTGCACAGACTCAGGAATAGAGCGATACCAATAATGGAAGCTCTGCGTCGGGTACATCTGGAATCCGTTGTGCATGGGAGTGTCGCAAGAGGGGACGTTAAACCAAAGAGCGACGTGGACATTTTCGTGCCCCTTCGAACTTCATCTTTCAGCGTGGAAGAAACGTTGGAAAAAGCAGGAATAAACGTCAACAAGCGCTTGCTCGTGCAGGCCACACCGACGTACGCGATGAAGGCCCACATCGAAATAGATGATAGCACGGCGGTCTCTTTCCCGCTGATGAACATGCGTATGGTCGAAAGGGAGTTCTACAAATTCGGAGCGGAAGCCAGCCTTGAAACTCTCCTCAGTAACTCGAGAGTATTCGGCGTAGACAAGCGTCTCATGCTAATCATGCCCACCGAGAAGGGACACACGGAAAGTAGCATCATCGGCCAAGAGGAGCTTGCCGCTAAGATGCTGAGGATCTCGGTTCAAACGGTCCTGGATCGTACTAGAACCCTTCTGAGAAGGGATCGAGTTGGTAGAACAGGAGTTTTCATAAAAAACGAAATACCTGAAGATGAGACTTTTGAAATGGCACTTCATAGACTTGCGGAACAGAACCCGGCTGTCCGTAGACGATTGGCAACCTCTTTTTGAAAAATGTTCAACATTCACTTCGGGTAGAAGATGAGCCCCTGCTCTTCCAAGATTCTCTGAATATTGTCCACGGCGCAGTAGACATCCTCTTCCCTCTTCGCGCCGACACAGACAAGTTTTCCAGCCGAGAAGATGAGAAACACGACTTTCGGATCTGCCATCCTGTAAACTGCCCCTGGGAACTGTTCAGGCTCGTACATTACCCTCTTCAGCTTGTATACAACGCTTTCCAAGTCAATTTCTCCCCCCAGCTCGGCTGATGCCACGACGTTCTGGATGGTAACGACAGGCTTGCTCGCAATGGGAATTCCATGCTTTTTCAGTTCTTTCGTCACCTTCGTGACAGCTTGGGCGGCCTCTTTCTCCGACTTGGCCCCGGTACAGACCATTTTTCCCGTTTCAAAGATCAAAGTGGCAGTCTTCGGCTTTTTCAGTCGAAAGACTAGCCCCGGAAAAACGTGTGGACTGTACTCGGCCTGAGGGAACTTTTGGACTATCTGCTTCAAGTTTATTCTTTGGTTGAGGGCTGCCGAGGCAACTATGTTTACAATCTTCACGGAAGGTTTTCTCACGGCCATTCTTCAAATCATATCCTGCAAGGGCACATGGGCGTATGGGACCTACCTACATATAGGTTTGATTCATCACGATAACTGTTTCGATTGTTCACAATCAACAGAGCTATTATCCCGTTTCATAAACTGGAAAACGAAGAGTCGACGCCACTCCGCCGAGGGAGATAAGCTTCGCCCCTGCCTCATGCTCGGTGCTGACCACGACTACTGAGCCACCTTTCTTTTCCACTTCCCTCATAATCTCTTCCAGTCGCAGACGCTGCTCATCTGAAGACCCCCGCAGCATCGAATCAGCCAGAACCAGCTTTTCGACAGCGCCGAGTTTCGCGACTTTTTCCACGTGTCCGAGTCCATAAGTGACGGTTGCCTCGCCTTTTCCTAGCCTTTTCAGGACATCCTCCATTATTTCAGCCTCTTCACCGATCCGCAGCCGCTTCATAGCCTTCAGCAGAACCCCTGAACGCAGGGCCTCATTTATTCCAGCAACGCCGCCGTTGTTGACCCCCTTGACATCGAGTATCGACTTGGCGATTTCTCCAGCTTCGTTCTCGAGAAATTTCGCAAAATCGTTCTTCACGTATCCTACGCCGATGATCACGATTGGACTGTGCGCTGGCACCCATACTGTGCGCAGGCTGTTCATCGCCTCCGTAAAATACTCTCTGATAGCCGCTGTTCTTTTTTCAGTCTCAAGTTTTCCCGGCAGCTTTATTCTTTCTTCAATTTTCTCGTTGATTCCGTACTGGGCCGTTGTGGCTATGGCGTAACCTTCATCATCAATCGACAATACTATCACGGGCTTTTCAGACGTTCTGCTCGCTCTGTTCAGCCTTTCAAGCTGATGCTTCGCCCATTCCTTCTTCACGATCGTGGCTGCCGTGTTGAGCGAAATGCTGATCGTGTGATGCGCGCCTGTTGGAACGCTTTCTGGCGCCTGACAGATGATTCCGTGAACCCTGAGTCGACCCAAAAGCTTGTCCCAGCCGACTGTCTCAACCCTGACCCCCAAGAAGACGGAAACCCTCTCCCCCCGGCCTGGCCTCGCGTACTTCTCATTAGGCTTTATCTCGCGCGTGGTAAAAGCATAAACCTCGTCGTTCTCGTAGATAACATTGTACAAATGCCACAGGTCATCGATCGTCTCGGGAACAACTTTGACGAACCCTTTTTGCAAGTTTTTTTCCAGAATCTTCAAGCTTCGGCCACCTTCGAATCGATTTCTGAAACTCTCATATAGGGCGACTAGTTAAAAAGCGAACTGCGCACCGAATCCGGGCGTTTCTTGGCGGTTCATAAGACCGTTGACGCTCAAAAAAGCGTTAAAAGCAAGGCCAATTCGAATAATCATTATTTAGGAATACGTGAGCGTACTATGAAGATTAGTTTCTGGCTTCTCGACATCAACTACGAGGTTAAGGACAAAGGAGCAGAGGCTTGGCTCTGGGGTGTTGAAATCACTGGAAAAAGAGTGCTCATAATTGATAGAGACTTTCTTGATTATTTCTACGCTGTGTTGAACGAGGGGGCAGATCCGTCAAGAGTGATTGAAGAGATTAAAAGCGAAAAACATCTGCCCATTGAAAAGATTGAGACTGTTGAACGCAAGTTCTTCGGAAAACCAGTCAAAGCCGTAAAAGTCTACTGTAAGGATCCCGATGCGATGTCAAAATGCGCAAGAGCGCTTCGAAACATCGAAGGAGTAAACGATTGCCTCGAAAATGATATTCGATTTTCCATGCGTTATCTCATCGATAACAATGTTGTCCCATGCGGCTGGCACGAAGTAGATGTGGTTGAAGAAAAATCCTCCATGGAGGTTCATGTCGACCACGTGTACGAGGCAAAATCCAAGCCGAAGCTCCTCGAAAAAAGTGACGTTCCAAAGCTGAAGATTCTAGGGTTCACGACAACATACTACAGCAAAGAAGGCTCGCCGAAGCCGAACAGGAACCCTGTAATCGGAATCTCAGTTGCAACAAGCCAAGGCAAAACAAAAGAATTCTGGGCGAAGGAAGACAACGATGACAAACCACTTCTGGAAGCATTCGTAGCTTGCGTTCGAGACTTCAACCCAGATGTCGTCGTAGGCTACGGCGTGAATGGAAACGACTGGCCATACCTCACAGACAGATGCAAACAACTCGGTTTGCACTTGTACGTCGACAGGACCAAGACTGAGCCTCACACGAGCTCCTACGGTCACGTTTCAATAACTGGCAGAGCGAACGTGGACCTGTCAGATTATGCGGACGAGTTTCCAGAAGTCAAGGTTAAGACTCTGGAAAATCTGGCCGACTATCTAGGAATAATGAAGATCGAAAGCCGAATTCTCATTGAAGACGTAGAAGTCGCGAACTATTGGGATGACAAGACGAAACGTCAAATGCTAAAACGATTTTCTTTGGACAACGCCCGATGCGTCATGGGCATCGCTGAAGCCATTCTGGATTTTGCGATGCAACTGTCAAACCTTGTGAGTTTGCCGCTGGATCACGTCGGAGCAGCAGCTGCAGGCTTCAGAGTCGAATGGTTCTTGGCGAAGCGCACACGTGAATCTGGCGAACTTATTCCTAAAAGGATCGAGCAGCCATACAGACCATACTCAGGCGCAATTGTGCTTGAGCCTAAACCGGGACTACACGAAAACGTCATCGCGTTGGACTTCAAGAGCATGTATCCCAACATAATGATAAACTATAACCTGTCACCGGACACTTACGTGCCTCCGAAGGAACCGGAGCCTGAAGGAGGAGTGTATGAGGCTCCAGAGGTCAAGCATAGGTTTCGAAAAGAACCCCCTGGCTTCTATAAACAGGCCCTATCGGAACTTATTGAAGTGCGGAACAAAATCCGTTCAAAAATGAAGACAGCTGATGCGAAAAGCCCTCAACATCGCGTCTTGGACGCTCGACAGAAAGCTGTGAAGGTGATAACCAACGCCATGTACGGCTATGCAGGCTGGACCGGCGCCAGATGGTACATGAAGCCAGTAGCTGAAGCGGCAGCCGCTTGGGGAAGACACACCATAGCCAGCACGATCAAGATGGCAGAAAACGAAGGATTGAACGTGGTCTACGGAGACACAGACAGCATATTCGCAAAGAACGAGCCGGAAAAAGTTGACAAGCTGTTGGTGGAGGTCAAGGAGAAACTCGGATTAGAGATCAGCCGCGACAAGATGTACGTTCGCATTTTCTTCACAGAAGCGAAGAAACGCTACGCAGGATTGTTACCCGACGGTCAACTTGACATCGTCGGTTTGGAGGTGATGCGGGGAGACTGGGCGGCCGTGGCAAAGAAAGTGCAGGAGGAAGTCTTGGAAATCGTACTCAAGGAGCAGTCGCCTGCGAAGGCTGCGAAATTCGTGCAAGACTTCATTTATGAACTGAGGCAAAAGCGGGTCGCTTACCGTGATCTGATAATATGGAAAACATTAGCCAAGCCCGCCGAAGAATATGCAGTTAAGGCGGCTCATATTGAGGCTGCGAGAATGCTGAGGGAGAAAGGGTGGGAACTTTCTGTAGGCGACAAAGTAGGCTACGTTATCGTAAATGGCGCGGGACGTCTTTACGAGAGAGTTAAGCCTTACATGTTTGCAACTTATGATGAAGTGGACATTGAATATTACGCGACAAAACAGGTTGTGCCTGCCGCAGCTCGCGTTTTAGCCAGTTTCGGGATAACCGAAGACCAATTGCTGAGTAATGAGACGAAAGAAAAAGGGAGCAAGAAACTGACGGACTTCTTCGGAAGCTAGCCTTCAACGATTTCGGAGAACGTAATCAGCTGAACAGTCAAAGATGGCTTAACCGACTCGGACACTCGCGACGCGATGACCTTCTTTATGTTTTTGTCGCTTGCAACGTCAACTATCCTTTGTGTTATGATGCCGTCAAAGATTATCGTGTCCACCCCTTCGATTTTTTGAAGTTTCTCTGCAAGCTGGTTGACTGGCATGCGCTCTACCTGCTCAAGTTTGTCGTTCAGCAGGACAGCCTCTAACGTTCCTTCCAGGGCCTTCGCGATCTCAGCGATTCCTTTCGGAACTTCTACTTTTGGCCTTTCAGCCCGTTTTGGTTTGAAGAGGTCTTCGACTGCGACTTTGGCTTCTAGGGCTTCAAAGATTTCTTTGCAGTTTAGTTCTTCGACTTCTTTGCCTCTTGGGGCTCTACCTATGTATTTTACGCTGGTGACTTGCAGAAGTTCCTTTAGGATTAAGTCTCCGCCTCTGTCGCCGTCAAGGAGAGCCGTTGACTCTTTTTCCTTGGTGAGCGTTTTTATCGTTTCCGGAACCTTTGCTCCTTCTAGGGCCACAGTGTTCAGCAGACCGCATCGCATCAGGTTTATTATGTCCGCCCTTCCCTCGACGAGGATTATTTCTTTTGCACTTTGAAGTTCTGGTCCTGCAGGCAGCTCGTCCGGCCCGTACTTTTCCACTTTGCCCACTTTGAGTGTTTCTGACACTTCTTTGAAGACTTCGTCTACGGACGGCAGGGATTCGATTGTCCACTTGTGAAGTATTTCCTTGGCCCTGTCGATTATGATTTTTCTTCGGGCTTCTCTTACGTCCTCGATCTTGTCAAGTGTCACCTTGGCAGCGCACGGCCCAACCCTGTTGATGCTCTCTATGCTTGCGGCAATGAGGGCTGTGGAAACACGGTCCAAGCTCGTTGGAATCGTTATTGTGCCCGTCGTCTTGTCATTCTTTGAGTGCAGGTCAATCTCTATTCTGCCTATTCTGCCAGATTTTTGAAGTTCTCTGAGATCGAGTTCAGGGCCGAAAAGTCCTTCTGTCTGCCCAAAAACAGCTCCGATCACGTCTGGTTTTTCAACTACGCCTTCTATGTCGAATTTTGCTTGCGTAACGTACTTTATCGTAAACGCTTGTGATGAACCCGTAAGCGTACACCTCCTATTCGATTATGTTATGGTTAGTTTTATCACGTAATGAGTAAATTACTCGGATTACGAGACTAAACTTGGATACTTACTATATATCAGGTTTATGAATTAGTGCTCCTCCTCATTAAGCTTTCTTCGACAACCTTCGCTTCTCGAATACTTCTTCACTCTTATATCTGCGAGGGTTAACCATTTACAGACCTTCTATGGAAGAAAACGTGAGACTTGCACATCAAGCAATCACAAAATGTCTCAACGTGCAAGAGGGCGAAAACGTTTGGATTCAAAGCTGGAATCACACTACAGATTTAGCCTCGGAGATAGCACTGGTTTGTCAAGAGAAGGGAGCCCAACCGTTCATCACCCTTAACGATGAGACCTATTGGATCCGTTCACTTGAGGGAGCATCGAAGAATTTCCTTCAAACCCTGCCATCGACCAAGACTGCCGCATTGGAACAGACTGACGCGTTCATCTTCATGATAGGACCTAGGAAGCCCATTGACTGGAGCAAGATTCCTCCAGAAAAACATGAGCTTGCAAACATTTGGTATCTTGAGTCAAACAAATATCTGGATTCATGGCACAAGATCGCGAGAAAACGCCTCGTTCGCATGCTCGGAATCGAGTATTGCATTGCGACGCGGGAAATGGCAAGCTCTCTAGGTTTAGACTATAATGAATGGAGAAAGATTATGCTTGACGGCTGCCTCGCTGATCAACGGCAGATTACTGAGAGGGCCGTTAAACTAACGAAAATATTCAGGGAATGTTCAAAAGTGAACGTTGAAACGTCTTTTGGAACGAGCCTTAAATTCAAGCTTGCTGGCCGCGAACCCATCATTGGTGACAGCATCGTTACAGCGGAAGATGCAGGTAAGGGCATCGTCAAGTTCTTGCCGTCGGGCTTCGTTGAAGTTGCGCCTGACGAAGACAGCGCTGAGGGCGTCGTCGTCTACAATCTACCGGTTTATATCCATGGCGGCAAAAAGATCGAAGGGTTAACGCTTCATTTTCATCGTGGAAGAATCATAGAGTATTCTGCAAGAGGAGGTGTTGAATGTTTCGAGGATTACCTAAAATCCAGTCATGGTGACGCTGACAAGTTTGGTTTCTTTGGTCTAGGCCTAAATCCATGTTTGAAGCCATGCTTCAGACAGGATGACAAGGTTTTAGGCGGCGTCACGATAGGGATTGGAGCTAACGAAGATAAGGGCGGGAAAAATCGAACGGTCAGAGGTCGGGGATGGTGGGCCTGTATGAATGAAGCAACAGTTATGTTTGACGGGAAAACTGTGCTTGAAGACAAGCAGTTGATGGTCTAGGTTCCTGTGTGAGAACAGGGTTTCAAAAATTGAGGCCCTAAGCTTGGAATCGTCTTCCCGAGTTTCCGAGCAAACAGTGCACTCTTTTGTTGCCTTATTTGCGCTCGCTAGATCTGAATTCTCCCTAGTGTGGGCGCGTTCTAGGGATGAAATGGTACGCTCATGGTCCCGCATTTTCTCCTGAGCGTTTCCAAGTAGGCGCCGAGGCTCTCGATATCCTTGACTTCTTTTCCTAGCAGGGAGAACAGTTCATGCCAGAGAGTGGTGTTAGCCATGATCTTTGCGCTTTCCAAGTGTTGCTTCAACATTTTGGTGAGTTCTTTGCCGCGCCTGTCAAAATCCAACAGCAGAATAACCTCTTGGGGCCGGCTTTTCTCAACCTCAGAAACTACGTCTAGGAGAGATTTGCCGCTTTTTGCAGTCATGATTTGGCCGCCTACGTCTAGCAGCCTCAGGGTTTCCACGTCTTTCTTGCCTTCCACGACTATGGGTATTCCCTTGTTCGACTCTCCAGCTATGCACTGCAGAATATGCCGAATTTTCTCTTCTTTTTCTCTGAGATGGTTCGACAATGAGTTTTTACCTTGTTATCTTGGCGTTTTTTACGGTCTGTAGGCACTCTTTGGCTTCTCTGTTGTTTTCGAAGTATTTTCTGACGGGTTCAAGTATCTCGGCCAGTTCTTCAGCGACTGCATTTTTCAAGTCTTGAGGATGCAGTTTCCCGCCTGCGTAAGTTTCTGCTAACTGTTTGAAGCTTTCAAATTCCAAGCTTCCGCCGAACTTGGCGGGTCTGCTGATAGTTAGGCTTTGTTTTTCTCTGAAGACTATGTATTTGCATATCTCGAGTATCGGGTTGTATTCTACGGTTTTCTCAGGGCAGAAGGCTTTGGAGATTTTCTCTTTTATTTCCTGAGGCGTGTCATAGATGAAGATGCAGGTTTCAGGTTTGCTCTTTGACATCTTTGTAGCTGAGAGGATTTCTCTTTCTCTTTCTTTCGGAATGGGCCACACAGGCGGCTTGGTTAATCCTTGCAAATACGTGTGGTGCACGCATACTGGTTTCCAGCATCCGATTCTTTCGCCGATTTCCCGTGCCACAACGTTTGCTTTGCGTTGGTCCATGCCCAGCTGGCAGATTTTGACTTTCATGTGGAATATGTCAGCAACCTGCATCGGCGTGTAGAAATAGTCTGAAACGTGTCTTGCCTCAGTTTCGTTTCTTCCTGCGATTTCAAGGGTTCTGGTCACCCGGGCTATAGACAGGTTCTTGGCGATTGTGACCGTTTTTGCCCAATAGTCGAGATCATCGTACAGTTCATCTGAGTAGACGAATTCCACCTTGTCTTTCGGCACGCCTAACGCGATCCAAGAATGCATGAACAAGTCTGCGGCTTTTCGGATTAACTTCAGGTCTCCTCCAAGCTTGTCGTTGAGCCACGCATGCCACGTGGACAAGTAAGCCTTGAAGTGAATGCCTGCCTCGACAAAGTCTTTCATCTTATAGGCGCAGATGTTGCCAGTTCCAAGATGCACTAGGCCTGAAGGTTCCCATCCACCGTAGGCGATGGGGTGCTCCTCAGTTTCTAGAAGCTGTCTAAGGTCTTCAGGTGTTATGACCTCTTCAGTCGGAGACCTGCATACGAGTTCTATTCTTTTCTCAAGGTCCAAGCTTTATCCGCCAGTTTCATCAACTTTCTAACGTTGTATCCCCTAGAGAGACTTAAAGTTTTAGCTAATGATAAAATAATGCTTGCTTCCCTACTATTCGGCCTTTCTTTGAAAGAGATGCATGAAAGCCCGTTTTCTCGTATCGCGGGCTTATTGTTCCCCAACGTAACCTAACACTTAGCCTCATCGACGGAGCGACACGCTCTTCTTGGTTAAGCTCTCTCCAGCGTGGGATGCGTGCCCGCGCCCACCGTGTTCCATGTTTGGGTAAACCCGCCATCACTAGCATGACAAGCCTTTCACAGCTTGTCTCTTCCGTTGGGTCCGTCTTCATGGTTTAGGTCGGTGGGATTATCAAGGCTCGTTCGATTCATCGCCTGGTTGATTAAGAGGATTCTTTAGAGTTAAGCGTTACCATTGTTGGGCTTGGGTGCAAGCTCAGTAGCTCAGCACTAGCAGGCCTGTTTGATTCTGACTATTCTGTCCATGTTCAGCTCGTAGGCAACTAGGGGGTTTTCGAGTTTCCACGCGTTTAGTATTTTCGGGTGGATTTCGCCCAAGATTCCTACGTCCGTGCCTTCGATTGTTGCTGCGCCTACTCTTCCGCTGATGAAGCTCGGATGCCTGGTCTCTCTTATTTGCCATCTGAGACCAAAGTTGACGAAGAAGGCGTCCAAGTGTGATTTGATTTCGCTGAAGCTGGCCCCTGCGTGTGTGATGGCTGAGGCTAGGCGTTCTTCGTCCCGTGTTCTGGTTTCTCTTTTCTCATCCAGCAACGTGACTTTTCCCAACTCGAAGATTTTCTGTGGATACTCAACCGACAGATTGTTGCTCAAGAATTCGAGGAGGCTTGGGAGAAGCCAGTTTCTTAGGCAAGTTAGTGTCTGTGCTTTTGGGTTGGCAATTTTTACTATTATTTCTTGTTTGCGCGCCATTTTTGTGAAGAGATTCTCTTCATTGGTCATCGTGTATGTTAAGACCTCCTGGAATCCTAGCCCGATCATAAGTTGTCTTGCCGTGTCCAGCAACGCTTGATTTCCTGCCAGCTCTCCAGTAGTAGGCAGTTTGCGCCACGATGGTTTGATCTTGTCGTATCCGTAGGCTATTGTCACGTCTTCAATCAGGTCTACGGGGTGCATTACGTCGATTCTGTAGCATGGGATCGTGACGCACACCTTGTCAGGGCCAGCCTTATCAACGCCAAGACGTGCCTTCGGGAGCAAGACTGCAATTTGCTTCGCCGTTAGCTGTAGGCCTGATACTTTGTTTACGTATTCGACGCTCAGGTCCATGGTTCTATTCTCAAAATTGGGCGTGATCACTGTCTGATCATCTTCGTGATAATGTACCCTTGCGGAGTATGCTTTTCCGGCACGATCGATCAGTGACAAGGTGACGATCTTCAGAGTGTTGAGCACCGTTTCGTGGATCGTTCCGGTTACTTCGACCAGGACGTTTTTTGTCTGGTCGGTTATCCTTCCCAGGTCGTTCGAGTTGATCACAGGCGGGAACGATAGCACGTTGTGGTTGTCGTCCAGCAGTATGGGGTAGACGGGGTGCCTGCTGACTATGTGACCGTACTCCAGGCCCTTCGGATGCTTAGTCAAGATTTCTTTCAGAGTCAGCTTTTCATCGAAGGCCAGCGGGACGAAGCTGATTTCGGTCGGTCTGGCGACCGTGTAATGGAGAGGCGACTTGATCAGGTCGAAATCGTAGAGCCCGATTGATGTTCGCTGCCTGTTTCTCCCGTATGACTGGTCAAGTTTGTCCTGCAGATGCATGAGCCCGCTGATTATCGTGTCAGTCAGCCTGACGTTTTTGACTACTGAGCAGCCTATGAATGGACGAATGTTCTCCAGCCTTGGATCCACGTACACTTCGACGATCGGCTTGCCTACGACGTATTCTTTCAGGCCTTGCTCTATGCCTAGGAAGCCTCGTAGAGCCCGAGTCAATCCTTCAATGTTCCATGTATCAGGGCGATTCGTGTCCTTGATCTCAACGCTCATCACACCTTCTTTTTCGTCGAAAAGTTTCACTTCGCCCTTGACATAAGTCAATATTTCATCGATCTCCTCCATGTTGTGGTGCAGTTGCTTCCCTAGAAGCTTCTCGAACTCCGCATAATCAACATCGATCGTTGGCGTCTAGGCTGCCTCCTTTCTTCTTATCCAGTCTAGATCATGCGAGAAGATCTGGCGAATATCATCTATTTTCGCCCTCATCATGAATAGGCGGTCTATGCCTAAACCCCAAGCGAGGACAGGAACCTTGATGCCAAGAGGTATTGTGACCTCAGGCCTGAAGATTCCTGAGCCGCCGAATTCGATCCAACCGTAGCCTTTCTTGTAGGCACTCAACTCCACGCTTGGCTCGGTGAAGGGAAAATAGTCTGGTTTAAACTTGATTTCGTCGGCTCCAGCGATTTCCACGGCGAACTCTTTCAAGATTCCAAGCAGGTCTCGCAGAGTCAGATTCTCTTCGACTACGATGCCCTCGACCTGGTTGAATTCGGTCAGGTGCATCTTGTCCAGAACTTCAGGCCGGTAGCAACGTGCGATCGAGAAATATCGGCCTGGAATCTCCAGATTCTTGCTCAAAAGTGTCCTAGCGCTGAGGCAGGTTCCATGTCCGCGCAGGATGAGACGCTTCGCTTCTTGTTTTGAGTATTTGTATCTCCAGCCGGTTGAGCCGGTTTTCCAGCCGTCTTCATGTGTTTTCTTCACGTTTTCAAGTACGCTTCGGTAAGCGTCTAGGCTGCCATACTTGGGCGATTTCACGAGGTATATTCCGAAGATTTCTCTGGCCGGGTGATCTTGAGGAGTGTAGAGCGCGTCGAAGTTGAAGAAGGATGTTTCAACCGCTGTTCCCCTCATCTCTTTGAACCCTAAATTGACGAGTTTCTGTTTGACTTCATCCAAAAACTGCATGTAAGGATGCTTCTTGCCGGGCCACGTGTTGCCAACCGCCGCTTGGATGTTGTACTCCTGCAGCTTGGCTCTTCGCCATTTTCCGCTGATTATGAGCTCCGGCGTCAACTGTGTAACCTCAGCAGCAATTTTCGCTGGTTTTAGGGATAGTTTCTGTCCCTCCGCCGTAAGCTCGACTATTCTCCGTGTCTTTTCTTCAACTACAACGAGTTTTCTTCCCTTCAAAACTTGAACGGCTTCTCGAAGCTCTGGGCTTAACTCCTCAGCCGATGTTCGCTCTTTTTGAGCTAGAAGCTTGAGGAGTTTTTCATCGTTTCCCTCGGTCGGTTCTCTGTGCATCTCCAAGATCTTGGTTTTCGAATCTAGCCTGGCCCATTCTTTGCGTTGGACCCAACCTAACGCAATCGGAATGAACTGCTGGTCCAAACCGGCTTGGCCGACTACTTCTCCGAGCAAACCCTTGCCGCCCAGCTTTCTTAGCGCGCTGACTATACGACGTTCAGGCAGCCCATGCTTCGCGTAAGCTCTTCCTTCCACAGCGAGCCTCATGACTGGCTCCTTCTTCTCCTGCGTACGTACCAGCTTCTTCTCCTGTAATGTGAAAATTGACCGCATTATGGCAGCGTCAGACAATCCAGTCTCAGCAATCACCTGATCGACCGCCGCGTGTCCTCCCAGCTTCTTTATGGTTGAAAGCGTCTTATGTTCATATCCCCTAAGTGCAATCATCGCTTTTCCTCTCTTGAGCGACATAATTTGGAGTCGTTAATGTAGTTGATCCAGTTTTAATAAAAGTATGCATGCTCCTCGATGAGACATGGTTAGAGTTAGGCTTCTTTAGCGAAATTGGCGATGCATTCCTTCATCGTCAGAAATCATAGAAGCATGAACAGTATTTATTGGTTGCCACATTGTGCGAGAAGCGCGTTACTTATTCCTCTTGTGTCATCGCTTCCGTCAATCGAAGCCTTATTAGGCAGAAAAGAGCCGTCGTTGGAAGGAAAGGTGTTTCCTCTTGGAGACTATGATTACTAATAATGTCGTCAACATGAATAATATTAAGAGAAGGTTTAATGAATACTCGGGGACTATAGCCTCTTGATGAAACGTGTGTAATACGTCTGCAACCAGGTTTACCTTGAGGTTGAGTGATTCTCCGCAGCGGCTTCTGAATGCCGGGTTGCTCCAATTGTAGTTTTGATCCATCCAAGTGCAGTTAAAGTTGCCGTTATCGCCGAAGGTCGTGTTGAACGCAAGCTTCAGGGTAGCGTCATACGCTGAAATATTGTCTAATGTGCCCTCGAAAACAAGGTAAGAACTAAACACGGCCGTGTAGTTGTCCGTCATGGCTTCCACGTAATCCTCGTAGTCAGCGTGATGAACTTCAGCGCCCCAATCAGTGTAAGTGCCCATCACATGCCCGAAGACTCCTACGTCGCTGATGTAGTGAGTCATGATCCCGAGAGTTTTCGATGCGTTGACCCAGTCGCCGCTCCGGGCATAATTGAGAGCAACATCGTATTCCTGTTGGGCCCTTGCGGCTGAAGAGTCGTCCTGCAGGGAGCCGTCGGCATGGTAGTACACGTGATGTTTGCTCGTATCTTCGATACCGTCTGGCGCGTACGGATTATCGGGCAGCTCAGTGCCATACAAGTAAATATTAAGATTATTGATGATGAACTGCTTTTCCCCTGTCGGGAGCCAATCCAACGCATGCTGTGCAATCCAATCATGAGTTCCATACTTTGGATTGTTTGGGTCAGTGCTCCATCCGCCATTGCTCCAGCCCTGAACACAGAAGACGAGCGAAAAGACCAGAGCAACATGGATAGTCAGAAGAATTAGCCTTCGCATCTTCTTCCTCTGCATGGCAATTGTTGACAGTTGCTTCATTTAGAGTTTATGGAAAAAACTCACTATGCTAGATCCCAAGCACCTTCAGAGTTCTCCGAAGCGATTTCATAGATTTCCTCCAGAAGCTACAGTCGTTTTGTTCCAATAGCATATGCAGAAGTCGAGGCGCGCGTTAATCACATAAGATTTAATACATTTCTTGGGAATTATATAGGAAGCCAAACCTTCAAGGAAGGCGACGTACGTTTGACCGATCAGGACAAGAACGAAATGGTTGTTACACCCTGGGAAGTCAGGGGCAAGGTTGACTACAAGCGTTTGATACGCGAATTCGGGACTGAGCCCTTGACCTCGGAGCTTCTGAACAGAATAGCGACGCATACCGGCGAACTTCATCTGCAGCTACGACGCGAGCTTTTCTTTTCTCACCGTGACTTGGATGTCGTTCTTGATTTGTATGAGAAGGGAACCAAGTTCGTGCTGTATACTGGAAGAGGTCCCTCGGGCCCGGTTCACATCGGTCATCTTGTTCCATGGATCTTTACGAAGCATTTGCAGGACAAGTTTGACACGAAGCTCTATTTCCAAATGACTGACGACGAAAAATTCGTCGTAGAAAACGAGAATAAGCTTGTGGACATGACGAGGTTCGGCTACGAGAACGCCCTTGACTTGATTGCCCTGGGCTTCAAGCCTGAAAACACGTTCATCATATACGACGTTCGAGACATTGACCTTCTGTACGACGTTGCCCTTGAGGTTGCGAAACGCATCACGTACTCGACGGCCAAGGCGACCTTCGGGTTTCAGGACAGCACAAACCTTGGCTGGATATTCTGGCCGGCGATTCAGGCTGTACCATGCTTCATACACAAGAAATTGACGGGTGAGAACGTTCCAGCATTGATTCCAGCGGCGATAGATCAGGACCCGTACTGGCGGATCACCCGCGACATAGCCGAGAAACTAGGCTATTACAAGCCCGCGCAGATACACTGCCGCTTCCTGCCCGGACTTGGGGAAGGCGGCAAGATGAGCGCTTCTGAACCTGAAACGTCCATCTTCACCACCGACACGCCTGAGGTCGTGAAGCAGAAAGTCTGGAAAGCCTTCACAGGTGGAAAAGGAACAGCAGCAGAACAGAAGAAGACAGGCGCAGAGCCAAACGTCTGCTCAGTCTTCAAGTATTTCCTGTACCTATTCGAAGAAGACGACAAGAAACTTTCCGAAAGAGAGAGGAAATGCAGGTCTGGCGAGATACTCTGCGGCGAATGCAAGAAGGACCTGACCGAAAGGCTCAACAGGTTTCTAGCCGAACACCAGAAAAAACGAGAAAAAGCAAGAGGCATAATCGACAAGTTCCATGTTAAACGGTAACCGGTGATTTTCACATGGCTGAAAAGGTAAGCGTAGGTTCTTCTTCGCTCTCCCCAACGTTTCGAAGCCCAAGCGTCCTTGATGCGAGAAACTCAGTTTAATCTTTAAACCTTTTAAACTTTAACCCTGTTAGCCCTAATACCAACAAAGTGTGATTCTAATGAATGAGTACGATAAGGATGCACTTGCGAAGTTTCAGCGTGCCGGGATAATTCTGCGCGAAACACGCGAAGAGATGAGAGGTTTTGTCCGCAAGGGCATGCCGATAATTGAAGTGTGTGAAAAGGCTGAGAACCTCATAAGGAAAAAAGGGGCACAACCAGCATTTCCATGCAACGTCTCGATAAATGAGGTTGCCGCGCATTACACGTCGCCTCCAGGTGACACCAGAACAATTCCCGAGAAATCCGTTGTCAAAGTGGATATTGGCGCTCACGTGGACGGGTACGTCGCTGACACTGCGGTTACTGTGTGCTTCGATCCTGAGTACGACAGTCTCGTGAAGGCGGCTGAAGCGGCTTTGAAAAAAGCAGTGGAGAACATCGGTCCAGGAATCTCCACCTCAAAGCTGGGGACAATAATTGAAGCCACGATAAAGTCTTACGGTTACAAGCCGATTTCAAACCTGACTGGCCATCAGGTTGGACGGTACCTCGTGCATGCGGGCACATCATTGCCTAACGTGCCTCAGCTGTTTTCTTCAAAAATCAAGCTTGGCGGCGTGTACGCGATTGAACCGTTCGTCACAGTTCAGAACGCAACAGGCAAGGTTGAAGACGGCGAAGAAACCACGATATTCCGCCTAGTCAGGTCCAGGTCTCTGAAGGATATGCACGCAAGACAGCTTCTGAAGTACATCGAGGAAAACTTCAGAACGCTGCCGTTCGCAGAGCGCTGGCTGCAGCAAGCCGTTCCGGAACAAAATTACAGAGCAGCCTTCAAAGAGCTGCTCTCGTCAAAGGCGATTATGGCTTACCACGTCTTTGTTGAGGCTAGCCGAAAACCTGTTGCTCAGGCAGAGCACACGGTGCTCATACAAAAAGACGGATGTACCGTGTTAACCTAGACGCGGGATCGTTCCTTCTCTTTATCCTTTTCTTTAACTTCTCTGTAGATCGCGGTTATCATCATTTTTTCGTTGCACTTCGGGCATGGTTCAACCTCTTTGAAGATGTAGTCGCCACGCTTGAATTCTCTCACGTTCTTGTAGCCGTCCTTCTTGCACTCGATGGTGGTCATTATGGGCGGAGCTTCAATGTTTGGGTGTGACCCGTGTCTCCGCATTTGCAGGATGACGTATACGGAAAGAACTATTCCGGCTATGCCTATGAGCGCCAGCCATCCTGCCACGAACAAATCGCTCGAAAATTGTGCAGCGAGTATTAGAGCCGTCAACGCCAGAGCTAGGGTGATGAATATTATCAGAAGTACGACTGATGACATTCTGGTCGCTTGAGTCGAACTCTTTTTTTCCTGGCTCATTTCACTCGTCCTCCTATTGACCGATCCCTATGCTGTTTCCTACTCCAGCAATTATCACGGTGTCTCCTTCCTTTGTCCTTTCCAAGAGGACCTGTTTTATCCTTTCGATAGCCTTGTCCACGGCGTCAAAAATCTCTTTGCGCATTGGAGAGACAGCGTCGCCGATGTCTTCTTTTACTATTATCGCGTTTATCGGGATGTGGTACTTGAGGATGGATTCTTCAATCTTGAACTGGTCGACTCCTGGTCCTCCTATTGCCGCGCCGATGCCTTCAGCTACCTCGCCGACTTCTTCGCCTTCCAGCTTGGCAGCGGCATCAATCATGATTATCGTCGCGATCTTTCCTTTGGTTTCGTTTACAACGTGTTCTATCGCATCTCCAGGCTTGCCCACGTTTCCTCCTGGACCTTCAGCCTTTATCACGAAAGCCGTGCGCCCCTCTATAGGCACGGTGGCGACCACACAGTCTTTCTGCACCTTCGTTATTTCGTATCCATGCATCAGCCTTCCTGCGACCAACGCGCCGGCCCCGTCGCCGATGGGCTCACCGAACGCGAAGGCTTTCAACGCGCTCGCGTAGGCCTCTGCTTCGCGCATTATCAGGGGAAGCAGCATCTGAATCTGCATTATGATGTAGAGGCTCAGCGTTTTCTTTCCAAGCAGGTAGAAGTGCCTTATCACCTTGTAGATGTAATTGAGTGCCATCGCGGCTTCGAGAGTGTTTTCCAAGTTGTTCGCCTGTGTCTCGTCAGCCACGGGCGCCATCATCTTCACTTCATCCTTCAAGCGAACGTCCCGGACGTCAAGTATGTGCTCAAGCTTCCACACTATGCCGGCGGGATCCAGGTTCTGCGGGCCTATCGTGAAATATTCTAAGAATCTGTCAACCCTCGCGGTCGGGTCTGTCGTTGGTTTTCCAATCTCCTTTATCGTCTCTATCGCCACTTTTCGGCCCTCGTCCTTGATGAATTTCAGCTTGTAGAGAGAACTCTCAACTTCTCTGAGCATGACGTACAGTTGGATTCTCTGACCGTAGAAGATGAATGCTATGAAGATGACGTAAAAAAGCAGGTTAAGAATGACTGAAATGGGATCGCTGGCTCCGAACTGACTTCGGAGAACCTGTGAATTCAACGTTGAGATTAACCATGACATTTCCACGAACCGCTCACCTTTCCGAAAGACTATCAAACGCTTAGTTATAAGTCTTGGCACAATACGCTTCGAATAGGCAAGATCGACCATGAAGTGGAGCTGCCAGCTTTCTCGGGTTCGCGTGGCCGAAGACCACACTACAACCGAAAACGGAGCGCAGTTTAACTTCCGAGTTCGGAATGGGATCGGGTGGGACCCGCGCCCTATGGCCGGCAAACTCCGAATATCACCTCAACTCTTAACTCATAAACTTATCGCTTAACAAGCGCAAAGCCAAGCTGGCTGACTTTTTTCTCTGGAGCAAGAATGCGCATGTTTAAAATATGCGAGGATATTTCATTCTGGCTTGTGGGGCTGTAGTCTAGGCAGGAATGACGACGGGCTCCAGAAGTTACTGAACGGGTTTACGGACCAGAACATGGGATGAAGAGGTTCTGGAGCGGTCAGGAGAAACCCGTAGGAACTGTGTACCAACACGTTTCCGGGTAAAGGTCGTCGGTTCAAATCCGGCCAGCCCCACCAAAAGCTCATTTCGCGCGCGCTGAAAGGCAGGAAACTTGAACCAGTCTGAGCTCTAATCCCGCTTTACTCGTTGCCTCATTTCCACAAAAATAAATTGTGAAATTTAAGCGTAAATCCGGACCTACCCGCTCGCGAGAGACTCCGGTCTTTCAGCATATTTATTTAAACCCGTGCCAATCAGTGGAAAAGCAAGGAATGATGCGTGCGAGAATCGAGCGAACGAATCAAGAAGAGGAGAGCCATTGTCTTAACGGCTCTTGCTGGTGTTCTGTGGGGGACTTCTTTTCCAGCGATAAAGATCGGCTTGAACTATGTAGATGCTTACATGTTCGTTTTTCTACGGTTCTTTCTTGCTTCGATCATAATGTTATTTGTCGTTTTGGTCAAAGTCGGCGGCAGATTTGAATTCGAGAAGAGGAGAGTAATATGGTTTTTGGGCATTGCCAACGGGGTTGCATACTTACTTCAGTATGTCGGAATGAATTCTACTTCGGCCTCTAAATCGTCGTTGCTTGTTAATTTGAGTGCAATATGGGTTGCCATACTTAGCGTGCTGATACTAAAAGAGAGGCTGGGAACCAAAAGAGCATTGGGAATCTTTTTCGGGATTCTCGGCGTCTTCTTGATGACTACCAACCTTAGTTTTCAAACGTTGGGTCAAGGTGCGATCATCGGCGATCTGCTCGTTCTTCTGTCTGGAGTCGTTTGGGCATTTTTTACAGTTTACAACAAACAGTTAGTCTCAAGCACTAGAGACATAATTCAGCCTATAACGTTGATATTATTCGTAACCCTGCTGCCGCTTATACCAAGCCTTTATTTTTCGACCAGTTCACCTTTTCAACTGCCTATTGAGGCATGGGTTGCGATCGCTTACACTGCGATATTCTGCTGGGTAATTCCTTACTACTTATGGTCAGAAGCTTTGAAATCCATCTCAGCCGTGAGCTCCACCATCATTCTCCTAACTGAAGTAATAGTCTCTTTGGCAGTTTCCTCAATCATGCTACCTGATACATTTACGTTGATTTCAGGAATAGGGGCTTTTTCAATAATCGTGGCTATCGTCTTCGCGTCCTAGGGAGACTGTGGCATCCTCGTCTTCAAGATACAGCTCAACTGCCTCCTGCAGGTTGCCAAGCGCATGCTCCACATCTTTTCCCTGGCTTGCAACATCCAATTCCGGACACCAAGCTACGTACAGTTTCTCTTCCCTCCACACAACAGCAGAAAACGTGACAGTTTCTCCCACCAAACAACACCTAACATACTGATTCAACGAGATCATTAAAATAGTTTTTGAATCTGAACAAAGACCACATCCGAAAAAATTCTTGAACCCACTCATCACTTCACAGCGATGTATTTCAGTGCATTACTGTGCAGAGCCACGTATGGCCCAAGCAGTGCGTGCCATCAGATGCCTACAATAATAGGGTGTATGGTGACCATCTTTTTGGACAGCCGCATCCAATACCCAGCGTAGATGGTGTGGCCCGTGCCAGACGGATCACGCCAGGCCTCAAGCAAGCTATCGAGTTTCGGCTAGAAGCTTGTCTGCTCTGTTCTCTTGATTATTTCATTTTGGAGATCCAGGCTCAAATCGACGAAGTAGTCACTGTACCCTGCAACCCTTATTATCAAGTCCCTGTACTTTTCAGGATGCTTCTGTGCGTCTCGAAGCATATTGGAGTCTACCACGTTGAACTGGATATGATGACCATCCAGTCTGAAGTAAGTCCGAATGAGTTGTGCAAGCTTGTTCATTCCAATCTCGTCTGCTAGTAGCTGGGGGTTGAATTTTTGGTTGAGGAGTGTTCCGCCCGTTTTGACGTGGTCGATTTTCGCGGCGGATTCTATTACGGCCGTCGGTCCCTTGCGATCGGCTCCCTGGACGGGTGAAACTCCTTCAGAAAGAGGCTCTCCGGCCTTTCTTCCGTCAGGAGTGGCGCCGACAGCTTTCCCAAAGTAGATGTGAACGGTCGTTGGCAGCAGGTTGATCCTGTAATATCCACCTTTGGTGTTAGGTCTTCCGTCTATCGCTTCAAAATAGGCTTCAAAAACTGTTTTCATAACTTGGTCTGCATAATCCTCGTCGTTTCCGTATTTTGGTGTCTTGTTCAGAAACTTTTGGCGTAGATTCTCATTCCCAGAGTAGTTCATTCGAAGAATATCGAGCGTCTTCTTCATCGTGACGTTTCTCTTTTCGAAAACGTGGTATTTCAGAGCGGTTAACGAATCGGTCGTTGTCCCTAGTCCGACTCCTTGAATATAATCGGTGTTGTACCGTGCTCCGCCATCGTTGTAGTCCTTGCCTTTGGCTATGCAATCACTGATTAGAAGAGATAAGAAGGGCACGGGAAGATGTTCCGCGTACAGTCGCTCTATCAAGTTGTTTCCTTTGATCTTGACATCGATGAAGTAATCGAGTTGTTTTCTGAATGCCTCAAGCAGATCCTCAAAGGAACTGAATTCAGCTGGATCTCCAGTTTCCAACCCGATTTTCTTCCCTGTCCTCGGATCAGCACCGTTGTTCAGTGTGATTTCCAAGACCTTGGGCATGCTAAAGTAGCCCGTTAGGATGTAGCTCTCCTTGCCGAAGGCTCCGGTCTCCACGCATCCGCTTGCTCCCCCGTTTCTGGCGTCTTCAACAAGTTTTCCCTGTCTCAGCAGTTCTTGGATTATTTCGTCAGTGTTGAACACTGATGGCTGTCCGAAGCCGGTTCTTATTATTTCCACCGCTCTCTTCAGGAATCTGTCAGGCGTTTTCTTGCTTATCTGAACCATAGAACTGGGCTGAGTCAACCTCATTTCTTCTACCACATCGAGTATGAGGTAGGAAAGCTCGTTTACTGCGTCTGATCCGTCGGCTTTGACCCCTCCCGTGTTTATGAGCGCAAAATCAGTGTAGGTGCAGCTTTCTTCCGCGGTGACCCCAACTTTTGGCGGAGCTGGTTGGTTGTTAAACTTTATCCAAAATGCCTGAAGGAGCTCCCTTGCATCTTCCTTTGTCAGAGTGCCGTCTGCCAAACCTTTCTCATAAAAAGGGAACAAATGCTGATCGAGCCTGCCTGGGTTGAATGCATCCCAAGGATTAAGCTCTGTTATGACCCCAAGATGAACGAACCAATAGTATTGCAGAGCTTCCCAGAAGTCTCTCGGCGCATGTGACGGAACACGTGTACACACATCAGCTATTCTTTCCAGCTCTCTTCTTCTTTCTGTGTTTCTCTCTTTTCTGGCCAAATTTCTTGCTAAGTCTGCATGTCGCTCCGCGTAAAGGATCAAAGCGTCCGCAGCTATTTCCATCGCCTTAAGTTCTTCCTGCTTTTTGCACGCGTCTGCATCCGTCAGAAAATCGAGGTTCTGCATACTCCTCGTTATGTCTTTCTTGAAGTCAACCAGACCCTTCTTGTAGATTTTGTCGTCTAGGGCCGTATGACCCGGGGCCCTCTGTTCCAAGAACTCGGTGAACACGCCGGCTTCATAAGCAGCTTTCCATTCATCTGACATCCTAGTGAATATTGCATCCCTGATTGACCTGCCTTTCCAGAAGGGAATGATCTTTTCCTTGTACACTTTCTTCGTTGCCTCATCGACCGCGTACGGTATCTTCTTTCTCGAATTGAGGGTCTCAAGGTCTTTCAGCGTGTGACAGCATATTTCAGGATACGTTGGAGCTTCTTTTGGAGCCGAACCTCTTTCACCCACGATCAGCTCTCCTTCATTGATGCAGATCTTCTTGTTCTCAAGCAAATGCTTGAATGCAAGCGCCCTTTCCACAGGGATAGACGGTTGATTGGCGATCCCGCTTTCATAGAACTCTGTTAAGAGAATCGCTCTCTCAGGTGAAATGTAAGGCCTGGCAGCTATGCTCTGTTTCCTTAGTTTCCTGATTCTTGCCCGCATTTCATCCTCCTCCGACCGCTACTTTTGTTCCGAAAGCCTCGATTTTTTCCTTTACCGACTCTATCTTTTTGTTTGAGGGAGGCTGAATCTTGTCCAGCTTGTAAGGTTTGCCCAGACTCTTGTACTTCTCGATTCCGGCTCTATGGTAAGGAAGCAGATTTACCTGCTGTATGTTGGGCAATGAGCCTACGAACTCGGCTGTTCTTGTGATATTCTTGTCATCGTCATTTATGCCCGGTATTATCGGAAAACTGATAACAATCTGGCTGCCATTCTCCGCCAGTTTCTTGAGGTTCTTGAGAATTTGTTGATTTGTAACGCCAGCATATTTTCTGTGTTTTCTGCTGTCCAAAGTTTTGATGTCGTACAGGAAAAGATCCACGTTATCGCGTATTCTGCGGATGATTTCATATCGTGCATGCCCGCAGGTGCCCACGGTTGTATGTATGGCCCTTTCTTTGCATTCTTTGAGAAGTGCGTTCAAGAAATCAGGTTGCATGAGCGGTTCTCCACCCGAAAACGTTACCCCTCCCCCCGACTCCTCATAAAAAGCTTGGTCCTTCTCAATTTCTTTCAGAACTTCCTTCACACTCATCAATTTTCCAGCAAGCGAAAGAGCGTCGGATGAACATGCATTCGAACAGTTGCCGCACACGAGACAATTTGCTCTATCTACAGATATGTGTCCAGACAGAAGCGATATCGCTCCTCGTTTGCAGCTTTTTACACATTCGCCGCAGCCAATGCATCTGCTCTTCCTGTAAACCAGTTCAGGCTTCGAATCCTGCCCCTCTGGATTATGGCACCACCAACAAGACAGTGGGCATCCCTTGAAAAATACCGTCGTGCGAATCCCCGGACCATCATGAATAGAATACTTCCTAACGTCAAAGATCATGCCATTTTTCAAGAGTACTGCCAACACCTTCAAACATCACGGCGTTTGCTATAGCCTTTTCTTCACGAAAACGTGCGGCAAGCATGATCTGCAGACAAAAGCACTCAATCAGACGAGTGAATCAAGACCAAAGAGTGGAACGTGCAGATGTACCAGAAAAACATATTCTCAGCCTCTCAAATGTACAAAGAAGAATCCCATTCTACTCAGCTCCCGAGAGAACGTGCATGTCTTCCCAGAATCCCTAGTTAAGGAGCACTATCACAAGCACCGTAACTCTCTTCCTTCTCTTCCTGATCTTCCTCTTCAGAATCATTGCTCAAGCTATCTTCACTCTATGTGAAGAATGACAACAGCCGTATAAAATGTTACTCAATTCAACGCAAACTTACTAATGCATAACAATCTAGCATCAGCAAGCAGAAAACGTCAACTGGCGAGAGCTTTCTCAAATTCATATACGTTCTGATTCTTGCAGAAAGAGTTGAAAATTACTTCTTCCATTTTCATCGGTTCGTTCCAGACATTGTCCAAGGCGTCTCTGACCTCGTTTTCATCTTTACACACTCTACAGATTTTCTGAATTGTCAGTCTCTTGTCAATTTTGTGTTCTCTCAGTTTTTCATTGAAATCTGCAGGTCTCAACAGTCTGATGTTCATTCTGACAGCGTATTGTGAAAGTGTAATCTCTTCTCCGTTGACCATGACTTTTTCCTTTGGATTGTAAGTCCCTGCAGCGAAAACGGGAACAATACCTTTTTTGAGTTCTCTGCCATTCTCAGTGTCAACACCAAAATCAGTACTCCACTTCAGAACTTCAAGAAACTCATCCAGAGTCTTCCTTGTGACGATGCTCCACTTACACTCTATCACATAGGTTGTCGTTGGACTAAACAATCCAGGTGTGACTTTCCAGACTCTATCTATTTCCGCGTTTTGTTTTTTGTCTCCGACTTGCTTTAGAAGATGAAGTGTTATTCTCCTTGAATCCATACTTTTCCTGTGATTCTGACTGACAAATTCTGCTCCTTCGGTGAACTTGTCAATGAACCAAGCAGCACAGGCTTCCCAATTATGTCCAATCCTGTTATCTCTTCCAAATCTTACCCTGACGTAGTTCTTCTTCATCTCAATGTTTGCGGCAAGGTCTTCAGCTTTCATCGATTTCAGATAGAAGTAGGTGAACCTGTCAAAGATCTTGACTTGTTCAACGTCGGAATAAAGTTGTCTGGCTCTTCTCAAAGCTCTTTTTGTACTGTCAACATCACAGCCTAGAATACTCTTCATATATGATAATGATGGCAGTTCGTTTGTTGTGAGTAGTTGATCCCTAATCAACCTGACTCTTTCGTGAATCGTGTTGCCTGTCGGATTCCCTAGGAGCATCTTGTCTGTTCTTTCAAACGCCTCTCTGATGGCAGTGTCTCTTGGTTTGTTTTGGTCAATGTACGTGAGCAGAAACCTTTTGCGGAATGGGCTGCGACCGTCATGAGTCTGATAGCCTCTAACGTAGACTAGGCCTTTCTTTTCAAAGCGTCTCACGTTTGCCATTATGTCGCATGATTTGACGCCTAACGCCTTTACAATTCGTTGCTGTAGAACGCCTTATCCTTATTATTTATTAGATAATTTAATATTCTATAGGCTTTGCTTTCTACATCTCTGCTTCTGCCATTTTTCCTTCTCTCATCATACTTGACGAAGTTGGAGGGCAACTCATCACCACCATTGACTGCATAGTAGTTGATCGCTCTAGTGTGGCCTGTGACTCCTGCTCTTCCTCTGCAATTGGTTTCAAACTCGAAAGCGGCCCGCTTGGTTCTAAGGATCAACTCTTTCTTCCAGAGACACCTCAAGCACTACTCAACATTGTGAGAATCCTCGTCTAACGCTTCATAGATTTCTCGGAGACAAACAGGATTGTTAGAAAACAGAAAATCATGAATTCTCTTTCCAAGAAGGTGAGGTTTAACTGTGGGTTCAAATCCCGCACCCCGGGGCCAGTAGCGAGCACGCTGGACTAGGAGCAGTCTAACCGGGCTTTTTGTCTAGCGTCTCACATATTCGGATTTTCATTTAGAAATTGACTGGTAGATTTTGATCGTTTGCTCTGCAACTTTTCTCCAAGTGAAGAACTCGAGGGCTCTCTTGCGTCCGTTCTGTCCCCATGTTTTTGCTTTTTGCGGGTCTTTCAGTATTTCTTTTATGCCCCATGCTATGTCTGATGGGTCTTCGCCGTTGATGTGAATTCCGGTCTGCCCGGGGCCGGAGGGCACGACTTGTTCGCGGAATCCTACGACGCCGTGGGCTCCGACGACGATGGGTTTTGCCATGGCCATTGCTTCGAGGCTCACTATGCCGAACGGTTCGTAGACCGAGGGAAATATGCAGACATCGGCTGCCGCGTAATGCAGGATTCTTTCCTCTTCGGGAACAAACTCGAAACGACAAATGATATTTTCTTTGATCTGTAGTCTTTCTGCCATTTCGACTATGTCTTTCTGCTCTTCTCCCTTGCCTAAGATAACAAGTTTCGTCTTGGGATATTCTTCCAGAACAAGCGGCAGGGCCTGCACCAAATTCCTGATGCTTTTGACCCAGGTCAGTCTACCGACGAACAGCAGAAAATTCCAGTCTTCCGGAATCGCATACTTTTCTCTGATCTTGCCGATTTCTTCTGGTCCAACATTGAGAGGGTTGTATCTTTCTGGGTCTACCCCGTTCCAGACGACGCTGATCTTGGGTTCAGCCCAGCCGTGGCGGACGAGATCGTCCCGCATCGCGTAGCTTACAGTGATTATGCGGTCAGCCAGTCGAGCCGTCTCGGACTCAAGGTGAGAAACCACCTCAGAGCCTTGTCCTCCGCTTCTTCCCCACTCGGTGCTGTGAACATGAAAGACAAGCGGCATCTTTGTCTCATTCTTCATTATCATCCCTGCACTGCTGCTCAACCAGTCATGAACGCAGGCAACGTCAAACTTTTTCCCTTGCTTCTTGATCAAGTCGTTGACGAGCTTGCTCGCGCTCAGCACGCTGTAAATGAAAACGTCGCTGAAAAAACGGATGTTGGTCCCCCATCGCAGCAGGTCGTTAGTGACAAACATGGGAAAGACGTTACTGGCATCCACGATCATAGGGCGATGTACCTCCACGCCATTCATGATCTCTTTGGTCTTCAGGTTTCCAGGGTTAAGCGTGAAGACGGTGACATCGTGCCCAAGCTCAACGAGCTCATGAGTAATATACTCGGCATAAGTACCCAACCCACCCACAACTTGCGGCGGATACTCCCAAACGAAGAACCCAATTCTCAACTCGGTTCACTCACAGGGCTTCTTCACATCAATGAATTAAAAGAACTTTCTGTTGCCAGCCCTGCATATCTGACTGCTATTTTGAGAATACAGTGGCTCCTTCGAGGCACGATCATCAATTTGCTAGCGTTGTGAGCTCAGTTCAGAAAGCCTTATTAAACAAAAATGCTCGGCGAGATTGTGTAATAGCGTGATGTCTGTTTGGCAAATGCTTTAGCTTCGGTGAAGAAGTTCATCACAATCACAGTATTGTTGATAGTGTGCGCGTCAGCAGCCATTTTTCTGTTCGAACAACAAGTAGCTGAACCTGTTAAGCTTTCGACACTGCTGAGACAGTCAATCGACACAGCGATAGTCATCATCGCCGGTTCAGCGATCGTATTCCTAATCCGCCGCTTCAGAAACGTCATGGTCAAACGAATCGGCCCCCAACTCGCAACCATTTTTCAACTGTTCATGATGCTCATCGCCATAGTAATCACGCTTTTCACCGTGCTGGACATCTTTCAAGTTTCGGCCATGGCTCTGCTGCTGGGCGGCGGCATCGTCACACTTGTAATCGGCCTAATAGTATCCAATCTGGTTGGAAGCACATTCGCCGGAACCCTGATCCTAATATCCAACGCTTTCAAAGTAGGAGACAACGTTCTCGTAAACAACGTCCCAGGTAGAATAGAAGAAATAACGACGATGTTCACCCGAATCAGAAATGACATGGGAGGCATGATAGTCATACCGAACACGGCCCTCATCTCTGGTTCCATAATCGTGACTAAGATGCCGCATGACGATTCTGCACCGGGCAGCAGGCTACCCTATACGCTAGGAGACAGAGTCTACACCACCTACCTGAACGAAAACGGCACCGTCAAAGAGATCACCCCACTTCAAACAAAAATTCTGCTAGATTCTGGGAAAACAATAACCTTCTTGAACACCAGCGTCATGACAGGTATGGTGGCAATAGCTAGAATAGATCAGACGTGCACTGTGTCAGAATTGAAGACTCGCAAAAACAAACCAGAACATGCAGAAACTAGTTCAGCCACATCGAATGAACAGCGTGCTTGAAACTGTTCTCAAGCCAAGCTTTCAAGTCTGCTTCTTACCAGTGACTCTTCTATAGAAATGCTTGATGTGTTGCAAAGCATGTGCCAGAAACCTCTGTTCTTCCTCGTGCGTCCTCTTCAAAACAGCCTCTCGGGAAAGCAACTCTTGCTTGAGTTCAGCTATCTCTTTCCCCGGCGAATACTTGATGTAGATGGGCACTCCCACGAGAAGCAAGAGCACACCTAATACGATCTGCGTCAGAGTGCACTGTGTGATCAGGTACAAAGAAAACCCTGCACCCAGAACCGGAATAATCACCCCACCCCTAAGACGAAAACTGGGCTGTGAGACCTTTCTGCGCAGGAAAAAGATCGAGACACTGGTTGCAAGATAAGAGGCCGCCATGAAAAACACTGAAACAGCTATCAACATACCGAGATAGCCAGTATTCGAAGCCACCGAAGCTGCAACAAACGCCGCGGCACCCTCGATTATTATCCCCAAGTAGGGCGTCTTGAACCTTGCATGAACCTTTGCAAACACTTTAGGAAAGAGACCGTCTGCAGCGAGCGCATACCCAAGTCTTGACGTACCTATCATTCCAGACTCATCAGACCCAGCAACTGAAACCAACGCCCCAACCCCGACTATGTCTAGGCATACCAGCGCCAAGATCGGCAAAGAGGCAAGCGCGCCCGCGTATGTCGCAGCGGCCAAAGGAGCGTTGGAACCAGCCAACGCGTCACTTCGCATTACTCCAAAAAGCAAGATGTTCGTTATCAAATAGAAGACTGTCACGATTGTGATCCCAAGCACTATGGCCTTCGGAATCGTTTTCCCCGGATCCTTTATCTCCCCTGCGGGTATAGTTGAGATTTCGAAACCAGCATAGGCCCAGAACACCAGAACGATAGTTATCCCGAAACTTCCCAGCGTACCCTGCAAGAACGGCGTAAAATGCCCCGCTGCTACAGTAGGATGTAAAACCACGAAGAGCATGCCAATAATCGCGAAAAGAACCAGCGGGCAAAGTTTGACCACAGTCAAGACGTCATTCGTCTTCCCAGCCGCCTTGACCCCGACGATATTCGTCGTGACCAGAAAAGCCACGAACAGTCCCTTGACAATCGTCTGAATAGGAAAGGAAAGGCTGACAAAAACCCCCAAATACTGCACGAAAGCCAACGGGAAAACAGCCAACGAGACCCATTCAGCCAGCCATAGCGCCCAGCCGACGACAAAACCAGCAAATGGCCCCCAAGCTTCTTTCGCGTATGCATATGGACCACCGACTTTCGGAAGCAGGGCAGCACACTGAGCGAAACATAGGGCGATCACGATCGCTATGATTCCACCGAAGACCCAGACCACTAACGAGAAAGGTCCCAAGTTTTGGGCTCCAAACGCTGAAGCCACGTAAATGTCAGCACCTATGATGGCTCCAACAACCAGATTCGTCACGTCAAAAAGTGTGAGCTCCGACTTAAGATCAGCCTTAGACATTGAAACAAGCTAACGGCAAAACGCACATATAAGATATTTCGCTTCGACAACTAAGCGTCGAGCCCGCTGATTTACGAAAGCTCATTCCCAAGACACGGGTGAGAACACTTTTATGGAACTCAGCCTCACACTGCTGAACAAGAATTTAAGAGGTGCCTATGTTGAGCCACCCGAGAATTCGAAAAAACGATCTGACGCCCCTATCAGACCTCATTTCCTTAAGGAACAAAAAGGCACTGATCACGGGTTCAGGAGCAGGCATCGGCAAAGCAATGGCCTACAGGTTTGCAGAAGCAGGCGCAGACCTGGAACTGCTTGACATCAACGAAGAAAGCCTGACCATTGTTAAAGAAGAACTGAAACAGTTCAAAGTAAACGTCAACGCCAGCAGGGTTGATGTTTCCAAGAAGAATGAGATAGACGCTGTTTGGAAGAAGCTTGAGGGAAAAGAGCCGGACATTCTGGTCAACAACGCCGGAATATATCCTCCCAAGTCTTTCTTAGACGTCGATGAAGCTTTTCTCAAGAAAGTAATGGATGTTAACTTGAACTCGGTCTTCTGGATGTGCCAACACATGATAAAAAGCAGGTTGAAAAAGGGAGGCGTGATAATAAACATGGGCTCAATCGAAGCAGTCATGCCTCTCAAAGAGGAACTGTCCCACTATGACATTACCAAAGCCGGAATAATGGTCCTCTCAAGAGCGCTGGCCAGCGAATACTCCAAGCATGGGTTCAGAATAAACGTCCTCGTACCCGGAGGAATATGGACAACAGGAACCAAAAGCCTGGCAAAAGAGGCGATGAAACTGAAACTCAACCTTATCAAAACAGGAATAGAATACAACATGCGAACCCCGCAGGGTAGAATGGGCAAACCAGACGAAATCGCGAGGATGGCCCTGGTCCTGGCAAGCGACCTTTCAAGCTATGTAAACGGGACCCTGATAGTCGTCGACGGAGGGTTTCTCTCAGCATAGAGCAATAACATTCAGCTTATCTCACTCGAAAAGCCTCAATCGCGTGGTTCCTCATGCCTAATTTTGGGGAAGAATTTCCCTGTGGCCTTCCGATAGTCAACGTAAGAGCCATCGAATTTCTTGGTCAGAAATTCCTCTTCTATATTCGCCATACGAACCTCGCCTAGAATTGCCAGTAACGGTATCAAGGCGATCAAGTTCAAAAGCAGCAAGAAAAACCCCGCGAAGACAAAGAAATAGCCAGCATACTGAGGATGCCGCACGTAGCGGTATGGACCTGAAGTGACAAGCCTATCATATTCAATAGCACGCAAACCCAGAAAAACTATGAGATACCCCAAAACGATCAGCGACATGCCAAGAGCCTGAATCAATGAGTCGAATGGAAAACGAAGCTGAGCAAAAGATCCAACCAAAACCTGCTGAAAACCCACGAGAACAAGAACCGCGTACAAAACCATCTCAAAGTAAAAACCAACAACCACAAAAACGGCACCCAAAACGACCAAAGGATCATTCGCACCGAGCTCCACTTCTTCACTTGCAGCCCTCTTACCCCGATGCGACTTCCGAAACTCATAGATGGCCCGAACCAAAACTAAAGTCAGGCTCAACGTCAAAAAAGCCGCAACAATATCATCTGGAAGCACACCTCAGAAGTGCCGTCGTCGCCGCTTAAACCTTTCCAGTCAGGGCAACGCGCGTGCTCACATTCTCGACCGCTTTTTCGCCTTCAAGGGGCACTCGACGAATTCTGCTTCCCGAATCAGATTCAGCAGTAGAAGGCGGTACACTTCTGGAAGATTCAAATGGAAGGACGAACGAAGGCTTCCTAGGGTCGCTATCGTGTCAGACGGAGCACGTTCAAGAGGACAAGCATCGTGAGGCCGTCGTCGCCTGACGCCACGGTGAACCATAAGGGAATCAGACCGAACAGCCCCAGCGCTCCCAGAATAACTTTTACAGTCAAGGACGCAGCTATGTTCTGTTTGGCGATCTTCACCGTCTTGTCGCTGAGCCTGATCAAGTATGGTATTTGCATCAGCTTGTCCTTGACCAGGATAACATCGGCTGACTCAAGCGCAACATCGACGCCCTTGCCTCCCATGGCGATCCCCACGTCTGAGGCGGCGAGAGCAGGAGCATCGTTGACACCGTCGCCAACCATCGCAGCTTGTCCATATTTCGCCCTAATCTGACCCAGTACGCGTAGTTTGTCCTCTGGAAACAGCTCCGCATGCGATTCATCCACTCCTAACTCCTTCGCAATCGCGCCTGCGATTTCGCTTCTGTCGCCGCTGAGCATCGCCGTGTGAACCCCCGCAGTTTTCAACGCTTTAACCGTTTCAACCGCGTCTTCCCGCAGGGCATCGGTCACGCAGATCGTTGCCACGGCAGATTTTTCGATCGCCACGCACGTGAACGCGTGTTCATCATTCTCGTAGATTTCGCCGATTTGGTCGCAGTTGCAAGAGTACTCAGACATCAACTCCATGTTTCCAACGGCCACGTGAACGTCATCGACGTAGCCCACTAAGCCCTTGCCTGGAACTTCCTTCACCTCCTTAACGGACAGTTTACTGAAATCCAAGTTGCGTTCAGCGGCCTTTCTCACGATGGTCCGAGCGACAGGATGATTAGAATACTGTTCCAACGCAGCGGCATATGTCAACGCGCGTGCATCAGCCTCGTTCACAGTGTTGACATTATGGACGCTTGGTTCCCCAAAGGTCAATGTTCCAGTCTTATCGAAGACTACGGTCTTGATCCTTGCCATTTTCTCGATGTAGACTCCACCTTTGACGATGACTCCTCTTCTGGCCGCAATGGCAACTGCCATGAACATGGTTGCGGGCACGGAGATCAGAAAGGCGCTGGGACAGGAGACCACCAAGAGTATCAGGGACCTATACAGCCAAGTTTCGAAAGATCCGCCAACAATCTTGGGAAAAGCGAATGCGGTCAAGGCGGCTAACCCTATGACGATCGGGATATAGACTCGGGCGAATCTGTCAACGAGCTTTTCAACGCTCGCCTTCTTGCTCCTAGATGCGACGACAAGCCCAACAATTCTCGATACAAGAGTGTCTTCGGCCTTCTTGCTGACGGCGACCTTCAGGACTCCGCTAAGATTCAACGTACCCGCATAAACCTCGTCATCATTCTTCTTCGGCACAGGAGTTGATTCGCCAGTTACTAACGATTGATCGACAGAAGAATCACCCTCAACAATTTTACCATCCAGCGCAACCCTCTCACCAGGCCGCAGAAGCATGATCATGCCGGGCTGAACTTCCCCCACGCTGAGACTCTTTTCGGAACCCTCCACTATCACTGTTGCCTTGTCAGGCATGAACCGAGAAAGCTCTTCAACCGTCCTTCGGGCTTTATCCTCAATGTAACCCTCAAAATACTCAGCCACAGCATAAAGAAAAAGCACCGTAGCTGCCTCAAAGAGAAATCCCAGGTACAGGGCACCTAGAGCAGCGACAGACATGAGAAACTCAACAGAGAATCTTCTCTCAAAGAACAGTTCCCTAAGCCCAACGAATCCAATGTATAAGCCGATGATTATGACAGCCGCACGATAAAGAATCCCTGAAACTGCCGCAGGCTCATTAAACAAGGGTAAAGCAAAGCCCAACGGAATTCCATGAGCCCAAAAGTCAAGAAGACCAGCCATGCCCATCGTTAGGCCTAATGCCAATGCTAAGACAAGCCAAACAATCCTTTTTTCTTCTCTTTCGCGATCTTTGGCTTCTTCTTCTGCCGGTGGCACAAGCCTGCCTCACACGCTAAGTGCAACACTATTCATATTAACATAATGCTGAAAAACGACGCATAAATATTAATAAGCTAATAAAAAGAAGACATCAAATTAATAACGGGTGAACCCGATGACCGTGATAAGCATAACGCTCCCAAACGAACTTCTGGTCAAATTTGACGACTTCACGAAAATACGCGGATACTACAGCAGGTCAGAAGCCTTCCGAGACGCAGTAAGAAACCTCATCGCAGAATCAGAAATAGCCAAGATGGAAACCGGCGCCGTAGCCGCCACAATAATGATGACGTGCGACTATGCCCGAAGAGACGTCGACCTGAAAATGTCAGAAATCAGACACGAATTCGACGACGTAGTAGTAGAAAACGTACACAGACACATAGACGACAAGTACTGTCTAGAAATCTTCATCGCCCAAGGAAACAACGAACGAATCCGCGACCTCGTCGGAAGAGTCAGAGGAATGCGAGGAATCCAACAAGTCAAAGCATTGTTCATGTCCCTATAGCCAAAACCCAACATCACGATCCCTCCCGAACGCGTATGCTTCTCTGCCTGAAATGTTATTACGGCAAATCATCATACTTGAACCAGACCAGAATGAGAATCATTCGAGCCTCTGAGAACCACCTCACAGAACTGGCCGCCTTGCAGAAGATGTACATGGAACATCATGCTAAACTGGACGATTACTTCACGTTCGACGAGGACGCCAGCGCACGATGGATCGAATACATGAAGAAGTTTCTCAAAGAAAAGAACAACATCGCCTTGATCGCCGTCGAAAAACAAGCATTCATCGGCTACATGACGGCCTCAATCTACATGAGACGACCAATCTACAAGATTAGAAAAGTAGGTCTCATCGGCGACAATTTTGTCCTACCAAACTACAGAAGGAAAGGCGTATTTTCAAAGATGCTCGAAAAAACTCTATCATGGATGAAAACCAAAGGCGTCGAATACGTCGAGCATCCAATCGCCGCCAAAAACAAGCTCGGAAGAACCGCCTGGAGAAAGAAAGGATTCGAAAACATGACGATCTTCACAAAACGAAAAATAACCTAAGAGTGAACCAAAAGTTACCTTCATCAGAATTCAAACCGAAGACCAAAAAACCGACCTAGGAGGGGGGGGGTATCAAATGTTCGCGTGTTTTCAACCCAACATTTGAGCAGATCCTCATCGAATCGATAAACCGCCCACCCCAAGATCAAAAAAACCGACCGGGGGAGGGAGGGGTAGGCCGTCTCTCCCTGTCCACGTGATCTCAACCCAAAAGTTGATGGCCCTCATCGAACCGATAAGCCGCCCAGCCAAAGATCAAAAAACGGCCTAGGAGGGGGGAGGTGCGTTTTAAGCGTGTTTTCAACCCTAAAACGCAGGTCAGCCCGTCTGACTCTCGATTAGCACGCAGCATAGGCTAGGGGTAGAATCTCCTCAACGTCCGCGGAAATGGAATAGAATCCATAATGTTCTCCAAGTCAAGCATCCAAGTCAACACTCTCTCCAAACCCAAGCCAAAACCAACATGCGGAACAGAACCATACCGGCGCAAGTCCAAGTACCAATCATAATCCTGCTCCTTCAGACCAGACTCCCTGATTCGCCTGATCAAAATTTCCTTGTCATCCTCCCTCGCGCCACCCGTTGAAATCTCCCCGATCCTCGGCACCAGCATGTCAGTAGACATCGCCACGTCCGGACGATCCCTATAGGTCTTACAATAGAAAGCTTTGATCGACGTCGGATAATCATAAACGAAGAAAGGCTTACCGAACTCATCAGCCAAAACCTTCTCATCATCATACCCAAAATCATCCCCCCACTCAACCTTCGAACCCTTAGCCCTAAGCCTGTCCACCGCTTCACCATAAGTAATCCTCGGAAAAGGCGGCCTCACCGAAGCCACCTTCGCAATGTCAACACCGAGCTCAACAAACTCCCGCCTGCATTCTTTGGCCGTTCTCTGACACACAAAGGCCAAAAGCTCCTCCTCAAACCGCATCAAATCATTCATATCGGCAAAGGGCCACTCAGCCTCGACATGCCAATACTCAGTCAAATGCCTAATCGTCCTGCTCTTCTCAGCCCGAAAGGACGGAGCAATGCAGTAGACCCTCTCCAACGAGTAGATCAAAATCTCAAGGTACAGCTGAGAACTCTGCGTCAAGTACAGATCCTGATCAAAATACTTCAAGCCGAAAAGCGTCGAGCCCCCCTCCACCGCGGCCGTGATGAACATAGGCGGAGAAACCTCCACGAAACTCTGACCCTTGAAGAACTCGCGCATTGCCTCCAACACTTCACCCCGCACTCTCATGACCAGGTTCATCCTGCGACTCCGAAGCCACAAGTGCCGCATGTCACGCAAGAATTCTTCGCTCTTGTCCTTGCTGATCGGAAAAACCTCAGCCAAACCCAAAATCGAAACCTTGTCCACCGCGATCTCATAACCCCCAGGAGCACGCTTATCCTCTTTGACTACACCTTCAAGCGACAAGGAAGATTCAATAGTAAGCTTCTCAGCTTCATCCCATCCTTGACCCTCCGCCTTGACCGTGCACTGAATGACCCCAGTTGAGTCACGCACCAGCAGAAAAATGGTCTGCTTACTTTCTCTCTTACGGTAAACCCAGCCGCGAATGGCAACCTTTGCGCCCACGTGCTTCCCTGATAACACTCCCGCCACAGGAAAAAACTGCAACGCTCGTACTTCCTGTATCATCTTGATCTTCAAAACTAAAGAAGCAACCGCTTCTTAAGCTTTAAACATGCTTAGCATCCTGTTCAAACACCCTACAGTGGACAAGTACGGCCACAGGGACCGCGGCACCGGCAAGCATCAAGAAAGGCAACGGCTTCCAAACATAAGAATAAAGCAGGCCTATCAAAAGCTGCGTGAAGGCTTGACTCAGATAAATGAAGAACTGACTGCAACCAACAACCTTTCCCCTCAACTCTCTCGGCGTCATATCACCCAGAAGAGACTGATAACTGCTCGACTGCAACACCTGCCCTAAGCCGAAGAAAAAGAAGGCAAACAGAAGCATGTAAAAATTCGCAAAAACAAAGATCAGCATTGCAGGAAAATAGCAGAGATAAGCTGCGATCAGGAAACTCTTTCGCCCGACCTTATCCATCCCTAAACCAGCAACTATGCTTGGGACAGCAACAGTCAGCGACATCAAAGCCATCACAAGCGCCCATTGAAAGTTACTAATTCTGAGATTTTCCGTAGCATAGATGACAAAATACGTGCTGCAGCCAACTATCAAACTGCTTATGGCAGCATTTGAAATGAATAGGTAGTAGACAGCTCGCGGAGTCCTACTCCAAACCCGCAAACTCTCCCTCACAGACTCTGGATACTCTCTCAACGCAGCCATAAAACTCGGATGCGCAGACCCGTTGACTGAAGACAACGTTTCTCTCAATCTGACCCTCAGAAAAGCAGCGGCAAAATAAGCAACAGTTGCTATAGCGTAGGCTATTCGCATACCGATATTAAGGTTGAAAATCAAAATCAAGTATCCTGCTATAATTGCTGCAGGCAAACCTACAAGATTCGTCACTACGGCTTGCAGAGAAAAACCAGCACCACGATTCTCAGGCGAAACCGAATCAAGCATAATAGCATACAAAGCCGGTTGGTAGAGTAGACAGAGGTTCTGAATCATCGTTCCAACGACAATCAAAGGCCAAGAAGGCGCAAAAACAAAAAAGATGTAGGCGAAGGCAACTCCAAACGTCATCGTGTAAACAAGCCATCGTCTCCCATGCTTGTCTGCCAAGTAACCACCTGGAAACTGAACTAGTGCGATGGCGATAAGGCCTGAGAACGTGATCACACTCAGAAGAAAATCATTTGCGCCAAGCACTGTTTTGAAGTACTTACTCGCATACGTGTTAGGAATCGGACTTGTAGAAAACATCAAGATCCAAGTGATGAACATGATTAAGAAATTGCCTGTGAGGAACGCGTAACGACTGCGGAAGCGCGTGAACAGATCCATCGAAAACGTCCAAGCAAAACAAGGATATAAGCCGTGACTCTCTATGCAGTCATAACGCTAGAAGAACAGTGCATAATTCTTAAATCTCTCTGCCTATCCGCAATATAGCCTTGAATAATAATGCCAGAACCCGCAGAAAGCGGCTATAAACTAACAGCGCTTAAACGCTCAACCTTTGCAATAACAACCGTGGTTTTCGTCGAGATAATCTTAGGCGTGACTGCAGGCAGCCTCGCAATTGTAAGTGACGGCGTGCATGCAACTCTTGACGCGGTCACGACGTTCGTGCTCTTCATTGTCACTCGGGCCTCGCTTAAGCCCCCAGACGAAGAACACATGTACGGACACGAAAAATTCGAAGCGATAGGCGGCCTTGTCGGCGGGATTGCGCTCACAGGCGTAGCTGTAGTAATCATGTACGAAGCTGTTCTGAAGGTGATACGAAGCGGAACGATAAACTTTGGGTTGGAATACGTGGGTTGGATTGCTATAGGCTATACCTTCTGCGTTGATTTCTTCCGCGTTGGAACAATGATGAAAGCACGGAAAAGCAAGAGCTCGACTATGAAAGCCGGATTCTACCATGCGATCGCAGACTTGAGCTCAACAGTCATGGCGCTTCTGGGATTCGGACTGGCCGCGTTGGGTATTAATTATGGAGATTCTTTCGCATCGATGGTTCTGAGTGCACTGCTGTCCTATCTAAGCATCAGACTCATTTGGGAAAGCGGAATGGAGCTAAGCGACACAATATCAAAAGATGTGGCAGACAAAGTCAGAAAAGAAATACTCTGCACCGAAGGAGTCCGAAAATGCGAAGATCTAAGAGTCAGGAGAGCCGGAGACAAGACGTTCATCCGAGCCACAGTGCAAGTTCCAGAATACTTGGATTTTGAGGAAGCCCACAACCTAACCTCAAAGATTGAGGAAAACATAAAAAAGGCCATCCGAAACGCAGAGGTCACAATTCACACCGAGCCATTGGAAGCTGAGTCATCAACTGAAAAGCTAATTGAGAAATTGACGCTGGAAACTGATGGCGTCAAGGGAGTACATGAAATCGACACTGCCTACGCTGAGAGCAGGCTGTACATAACTCTTCACATTTGTGTGGATTCTAAACTGTCAGTCGAAAAAGCCGACGCCATAGCCGATACAATTGAGGACAGGATTCAGAAAAGGATAGCTGACGTCGAAAACGTCACCGTGCACATAGAACCAGTAAGCGCAAAGAAATGGAGAGGCCTATTAGTGAGAGAGGATGAAATAAGCAGGGTAATCCATGAAGCAACACAATCATGGCGTAAAATTATCCGAATCAAGAGAATCGTGACCTATGTTGCCGGAGACAAGCGGTACATCAACGTAGACTGCGCGTTAACCAGTCAGACTTCGATAGAAGATGCGCATGGAATTGCCTCCGACATCGAGGAGAAAGTGCAAAATCACTTCGCAGAAACCATAGTAACCGTCCACACCGAATCAGACTGATCCTCAACAAGAAAAAGAAGGACCAATGGAAGTTCAATTCCTTTGATCAAAGCCGGATTCAGCCTTCGTCAACTTGCTAAGTTCTGGTACGATTTGATCTAAAAACTAGAATGGCCGCAGAGACCATATTCGAACCGCCTCGTACCAAAATATCGCTGAAACTATTGCTCCGAACAGAAGAATGAACAGGTTCTCGCGCGTGAAACTGTGCATCAACGTGAAAATGTATATGAGGTATAATGTGGTGGAGAAAACCGCATAGAAGAAATATCTTGGAAAAAGAACCTTTCCCAATTTGATGAAGTGTCGGAGAACACCGATCTTGACTTCACTAACCAGCGAGTAGTCACCGCCTACATCCAGTTTCTGCACCAAACCCAGCTCGCGCAATTGCTCAAGATGATGCTGCGCCACGCTGGGGCTACTGAACCGTAAGCTCCTTTGAACTTCACGAACACTCATAGGACGACCATTCTTCAACAGAAGCCAATAGACGGTCCAATCCTTTCCACGAAGAACATAATCAAACTCAGTCTCGTTAGCCTTCAAACAACCCTCCACCCTTCCATAATAGAATCTCAATGTCTGCCTTATAATTCCAATTTCTAGAACACCCAATTCCTGCAGTAGACAGCCTTTGAATCCTGTTGAGTTCCCAAACTATAGGCGCTAAGGCAATTCCTGACATTTTACAGAACGCATTTTTCATCTCTGGTCGCGCCTTTCGAAGGAGAATATAATGCGCCAAGAAGGCTACCAAAATGAAGGCAGCATATGTCAGAGTTGGATGATCATTCGATGTAAAGAACGGCATGATCAAAAGAAAGTTACCGATCATGGCGAGCAATAGCTCCGAGGAGAGTTTCCCGCGAGACGCTTAAGAGCTACTCGATCCTTTCCGAAGCAAAAATGAAGAGCAAAATGTAGGCACAACACAGCGTCATGAGGAAAATAATATCGAAAAACTCGCTGAGCTGCGTTTCACCAATAAGCACCTGCAACGAAGGCTAAGAGTCCGAAAATGAAAAAGAGGAGAACACTGTTTTTCACCATTCTCGCGTTCTCCCTCGAATAGTTCCTAAGGAGCATAAACGAGCATGCCAGCAATCCAGAATCAGTAACAAGCACCAAAGGGATAAACCAAACAGACACAAGTCCCAACAGCCAAGGGGTCGGGCTCAAAGCAACGGCAAGCACAAAGAAGAATGCAGCGAATACTGCAGCACGCTTCTCGCCGTAGCGGACAGCCAAGGTCCTCACATTCCGCAATCGGTCACCCTGAACATCCACGATTCCCTTTGCTACTTCTCTGCCAGTAACCGAAAGAAAGACGATGAATGCAAAAACCACAACACTAGACTTAACAAGGCTTGCCGCGGCTATACTCCCGTAAATAAACGCAATGGCCACACACGTGCCAACCAGAAAATTGCCGGGCAACCCGCTTCGTTTCCCTATCGTCGTGTAGGTCACAGAGATCAACCAAGCAATTACGGCGGTCAGCAAACACCATAAGTTTGTGAAATAGGCAGCCAGAAAGCCCAAAGTAGTGAGAAGGAATGCGAATGTCAATGCTTCTCCAGGCCTGACTGCGCCACTTGGAATTGGACGCTTCGGCTCATTAACAGCGTCTATTTCACGATCATAATAATCATTGACAACCATAGAAGCAGCGGTCAGCATGAAGCCAGTAAGAAAGCCGAAAGCAAGATTTAACCATAGAGCACTCAAATTCTTTGAACCCGTCAACGTGGTGCCTATCACAACGGCAAACCCCATCATCGTGCAGTTCGGAGGCCGTGTTAAACGCACAAATGCTTTGGTCTTTTCCATGTGCTCAATCCTGCAAAGGTTTCATAAGGAATTCACCAAACTGGGTTATAAGATTCACGTAGATTCACGTTTAAACTAGAAAGGTTAATACGCACATCCAAGTAAACTCATGAAAAAGCTCAGCGGTGGTCAAGCTTCTGAATGCCAACTACGCTCCAGAAAGACTGAGAGTGATAATTCCAGTTGGAGGAAAAGCAAAACGGCTGCTCCCGCTTACGGCAGAGACGAGCAAAGCATGTATACGCCTTGTCAATAGGCCGATGATAGAATTCTCGCTTCTATCTCTGGCACGACAAGGGATCAGAAACTTCATTTTCGGAGTGAAGGGCTATACGAACTACAGGGACCTGCATGACTATTTCGAGTCAGGATACGGGTTCTCCTCGAGATACGGCATAAGCCCGCGGGTTCACGTGAAATATCAGCCAAACGTGGATGACCTGGGGAGTGCAGACTCTGCGAGGATAAGCATGGATTACTACAACGTCAAAGACCCAGTCTTCGCGGTTCAAGGGGACAACATCTTTGACGTTGACGTGAAGGAACTCGTCGAGTTCCACGAGAAGAAAGGAGCAGTCATGACAATAGCATTGAGAGAAGTCGAGAACGTGGAAGGCTTCGGGATCGCTGACATAAACAAAGAGAGAAGAATCTCTAGGTTCGTTGAAAAACCCTCGCCTAAAGAGGCCCCTTCAAACCTTGCTAACACGGGTCTCTATATGGTCTCGCCGGAAATAAGAAAAATATTCAAAGAAAAAGGAGTAAAACAGATAATCAAGGAAGAACACCGCCTTGACTTCGGCTTCGACTTCATACCATACTTGATAAGGACGGGCAGACCAGTATACGGCTACACGTTGAAAGGCAGTTGGTATGATGTGGGCACTCCTAGGCACTATTTAGAGGCTATGCATGACATGCTCATGGGCCGATTCTCATCACTAACAGATTTCGGCGGAAGAATAAGCGAAAAAGAGAGAGTATGGATTCAAGGTGAAAGCACAGAGTCAAAGAAAAGCAGAAAAGAAATAATCAGAAAGATTAGACAAGGAAAAATAGGCGTAGAAGGCGCGGTTCTCATAGGAAGACACTGTAGAATAGAAGATGGCGCCAGAATTACAAATTCATGCATCGACAACTACACGCAGATCGGCAAGGGGGCCCTAATAGAAAACTCAGCTATCATGGACAGAGTCATTGTCGGAGAAAAAGCAGAGATAAGAGAAAGCATCTTGGGAAGACACATAACGGTTCATTCGAGTACGAAGAGACGGACGATCATCAAATCGATCTCAGTCATAGCAGACGATGTAACGCTGGCAGAAGGCTGTAAACTCGCCGCAACGAAGATTTACCCACATCAGTACGTAAGAGGGGAATTCAAAAACCAAACAATCATGCCGGCTTAAACACTCAGGGCCCTGAAGGTTCGAGACCGTTGGCGAAGCTACGAAGGCTCATTCATGAGAAAAACATGCGTATGAATTGACCCCTGTAGGGTCTAGTGGATCCTATTGCTCATGCCTTGAACCATTTGAAAATGAGATATTTTATCTCCTCTTTCTGAGAGTCCCGCACGGCGATAATGAACCTTTTTCTGACCGTCGTTGCGAGCCTTCCAGCTTTCACAATGTCCATAGCAGTTATGGCAGACTTGGCTCTCTTCACGGAAACCATGTACGGAGCATGTTCAACACCTGGTCCATGCTTGTACACTGCAAAATCGCATCCGAACTTTATTCCAGGCGTGACTACTAGTCCTTTGTCACGCAAATCGTAGTAGACGGCGTACTTGTCATCAAATTCTTCGTACAGCTGTTTGGCCATCTGTCTGAGCTTCCTGAGATTGACCCTCCTTTTTTCAGATCCTTCATAGACTTTGATCGTTCCCTTCTCGACGAGATACAAGCCCTCCAGCAGATCCAAGATTAGCGGAACATTAAATTCAGGAACTTTCGGCTTGGCGATTCCAAGAGGTTTTCCGTAGTATCCTTTTTTATAAAGCTCTGAACCACTCAGCGGATCCCACACCACAAGGAAGTCTTCGATGAATTCTACAGAAATCTTCTCAGGCATCAGCTTCCTTCGTCCCTTACATGATGAAAGACAGAATTCGGGCAGCATCAGCGGCATCCTCAGCCTTGTCAGCCGAGTCTTCAAGCAGTTGAAGAACATCTCTAAGCAATATCAAAGCTGGAAAATCAAGCTTGCTACCTAGCAGTTTTATTTCGAGTTGACGGTAGATCTCGTCGACAACTCTCTCCGCAACTTCAACATCTTTGGCCTTTTCCATCGTCTTGGCTGACCCGTAGCTTAGAACCATCATCGTCTCCCTTAGCTTCAGCACCGTCTCTAGAACGGCTTCTGAGAGCCTCAGCAAGTCCTTTTTTATGTCTCCCGGAACGTTCCAATTGTGCTCCATCAGCTCGACTAAACGAAAGGCTATGCCCTCGGAAAAATCGGCTATCTCGCTTGTCAGGTTTGTAAATCTGAGGAAGTCTTCCCTGCTGATGAGTACGGCTCCAATCTCTGCCAATTCCTGCGAGACTAATCGGCGAGCCTTGTCAACCTCGTCCTCGCCGCTCCTGATCTCGTTGAACAGCCTTCTTGCGTCTTCCTTATCGTTCTTGATGAAACAGTCTATTATTTGAGGAACTTTTCTCGTCGAGTCTAAGACCCTCCGTAGATGGTCCTGGCAGACGCTGAGAGCTCTCCTTTTTACGCGTTCTTCGGTCTCTGCTGGAAGCACCAATGTTTTCCCCGCCCACAAAAATGGGCTGTTTTTCCCGCCATATGATATATTGGAGCATTAAAAAAGGTAACTAAAGACTAGCTTTCAATTGGTCTACCTAGACCCTCAAAATTCACTTTTCTTCTGAAATACTTTCGAAGCAGATCGGGCAGGTCTTCAATCTTGCTCCTCACCTGTCTCCACGAATCGCGGTCGCGGATAGTGACAGTATCGTCTTTGAGCGTATCATAATCCACCGTTATGCCGAGAGGTACGCCAACCTCATCGGCCCGTGCGTACCGTCTGCCGATTGAGCCTGCCTCATCATATTCAACCATGAAACCTTCGTCAAGAAGTGACTCATGTAGCTTAATGGCCTTCTCAGGCAAGCCATCTTTGCTCACAAGTGGGTAAACGCCGAGCTGAACGGGGGCAATGTCTCGAGGAAAGCTTAACAATACTCTGTTATCTTTGAGGCGGTACGCGTATTCGAGAGCAACGTAGAGAAGCCTATCTAAGCCGAAACTTGGCTCAACCACATGCGGAATGAAGCTTTTTCCTCGCTCCACAATTTTCTCACGAGAAATATAGACGTAATCAGGAAGAACCTTGTAGTCCCCCAGGAAAAAGTAGCCCTTCTTCTTCAAAGAATCCTCGACTTCTATCGGATTTGCCTTAGACAGTAACTCGCCCACTTTTGCGGCTTCGGCTTTGAAGATTGGACCAAGCTTCGCCATCACTGGCTTTACGAATACCTGCTCTTTTTCAACAGGTCTCTCGTACTCCTTGAAGACGAACATCTCCACACAGCTGGATTCACCATGGCAACGTAGATCAAAGTCGGATCTGTAGGCGTGCCCTGAAACCTCCAACCAGCCCCACCGGTCAACGAGCACTTCTTGATCGTAAGTTTGAAGAGAGTAATGAGCTCTTTCCCAAGGAAGTTTCTCGATAAACCGTTGCCTCTCAGCAGGGACACCTACATCAGTCAAAAGTCTTTTCGCCAACGCCATAAACGCCGCTTGCCATTCTGTTCCGATGTAACCTTTGTTCAAGGCCTCTCGGACTGTGACTTCGGTGATCTTGTCTGGTCCCTTCGACCTGTCCTGCGCCAAGAACAGTCTCAATGATTCATTTTCCACATCTTTCAACAGATGACAATTAGGTTCTTCGGGGTCGAAGAAGAATTCCAAGTCGGCTATGGTATATTCTCGTAGCCTAATCAAGCCTTGTCTAGGAGAGATCTCGTTCCTCAACGCGTGACCTATCTGCAAAGCACCGAAGGGAAGCTTTTCTCGGGCCGTCTCGTAAAGGCGTTTGAATTCTACGAAAATCCCCTGTGCAGCCTCCGGTCGCCCATAACCAACCGCGTCCGAGTACGGACCGATAGTAGTCTTGAACATAGTCATGAAATGTTTGGGTTCGCCAAGCTGGCCGCCGCAGTCTGGGCAGCGAATGTCGGCCTTTTCAATAGCGGCCTTAAGCTCTTCAAGGCTTAACTTCTCAGCTTCAGCCTCGCTGACACTAGCAAACTCTCGAAGAAGATGATCTGCACGGAATCGGTTCATGCATTTTAGGCATTCAATCATGGGTTCCTTAAAATGTTGCACGTGGCCTGACGCTTCAAAAACCTTGCCCGGCGTGACTATCGGCGACTCCACTTCCAAAACTCCAAGCTTGTTCACGAACACTTCGCGAAGTTTTCTTTCAATGTTCTGTTTCAATCTTGCACCTAACGAGCCGTAGGTTGCAAAGCCGCTTACACCACCGTATATTTCGTATGATTGCCAGAAGAACCCTCTCCGTCGAGCCAGCTCGTTGATTATAGTATACTTGTCATTGGTTTTAGTCTCATCTGGCAATGTCATTCAACCTCTTTAAACCAAATGGTCAAAGAGGTTAAGGCTTACCTGATAATAAATCTTCAAACCCACAAAACGATGGTGCTAGGCCTAGACCTCTAGACTGGTGCATGATCACGAATAAGCTTCAACTCAAAGAATCATACTGAGCCCCTGCTAGATTTGGAATACTATTTGTTTCAAAGTTTGCCGAAAAAAGAGTCAAAGCAAGGGCGTGAGAGTCTTGAAGCTTGTATTTCACTCAGCGATGACTAACCGCAAAGTCGTATGCTCTAAGTCAGTTGCCATTTCTCTCCCATGCGAGGCGTAGCGTTTTATAAGCCGATTACAAATAAGAGAAAGTCAGCAAGGTGTCAATCTTGCCGAAGATAAGAGTCGCTCTGATTGGTGTGGGGAACTGTGCATCGGCCCTCGTTCAGGGCTTACAGTATTATGGCGATTACAGGAAGACTGAAGAATGCCTTGGATTGCGCAACTTGGAGTTGGGTGGTTTTTATCCCAGAGACGTTGAGATAGTTGCAGCGTTTGACGTTGACGCACACAAAGTGGGGAAAGACTTGGCTGAGGCCATTTTCACCCCGCCTAACAACGCGCCCAAAGTCACTGAGGTTCGGTCCACGAAGGTTCTTGTCAAAAAGGGACCTGTGTTGGACGGTTTGGGACGATTCGCAAGAAGCATAGTTCAAGTTAGCGAGAAGCCGGAGGATGACGTCTCGAGAACACTGAAAGGGAGCGACGCGGAAATCGTAGTCAACCTGCTTCCCAGCGGGGCTGTGCGGGCATGTGAATGGTACGCCGAGCAAGCCTTAACTGCCGGCTGCGCTTTCGTCAACGCGGCGCCCCACTTCATCGCGAGCGATCCCTCATGGGCCAAACGATTTGAAACAGCGAAGCTGCCACTTGCGGGCGATGATTTGATTGATCAAGTGGGTGCAACCACCTTGCACAAGACATTGCTTCAACTGCTTTCGATGAACGGGGTTCACATTACTGAGACCTATCAGCTTGACGTAGGCGGAGGTACAGAGTCTCTTGACACTCTGGAAAGAACAAAGGAAATAAAGAGAACGGTTAAAACAGAGTCTGTTGAGTCCGCGTTGCCCTACAAGGCTGAGATTGTAGCCGGCTCTACGGACTATGTGGATTTTCTGCAGAACAAGCGCGATAGTTACTTCTGGATTAAGGGAATGTATTTCTGCAACGTGCCGATGCAGATTGATTTGAAACTTTCAACGGTCGACGCGCCAAACGCTGGCTCAGTCCTCTTGGACGTGATAAGAGCAACCAAGATTGCCCTGAATACAGGGTTGAAAGGGGCCATAATGCCGATCTGCGCCTATGCCTTCAAACACCCGCCCAAGATGGTGCCTCTTGAGAAAGCTGAGAAAATGTTCGCAGACTTCATTGCTTGACGAAGTTCTGCAATTTTTGAACGATTTTATCTTTCAGCCCGCTCTGTTTAATCTTGTCTTTTAGCAGGTCAATCGTTTTAACAGGTGTCGGGTCAATCCCTCGCAAGACTGCTAGATAGACGCTCACGAAGTCTCCAATGCTTATGAGAGAAGACATCCTGGCCAGCGTGCTTTCACCTTGGCTCCAAACGTCGAAAGTTCTCACAGGAACACTCTGCAGCAACTCTTCTGTAACCTCGATCCTTTCTTTCATCCCTTTTTCTTCGTTCCTGTCCCGGAGGAAAATCACAGAACAACATGCTGCAAGCTCATGAGCGCCTTCCCACCCTACAATCTCGTTATGATCGAGCTCGGGGAAGACCTCCCATTTGGCTGGGACTTTGCTGTTCTCATTCAATTGCGTCTTGAAGCGCTGAGCCACGGCCCGAAAAGCGCCGAAGCCATAGACAAAAGGAATCGTTCCACTGATTCTTGAAGCCAAAGACTTCGACAAATTGCCCTTCAACTGTTCATCTGGAGAATTCTCATCGCGGACGTGTTTCAGGATTTTCACAGTTTCTGAGATTTCAGCACTGACGCCAGCAGCCAAGTTCATTTTTTCCATCAACAAGACCAGAGGCACGAACAGATATGGAAGTGTCGCACGCGGAGGCATGCCGGAAGGAACGCGCAACAAGGGAAGGCTCAGTTTCTCTGCAAACTCGCTCAGTTTCCCCCCTGAGCTTATGCATGCAACCATGCACTTGCGCTCGATGGCTTCCAGAAAAACGCTTAGAGACTCTTCCGTTTCTCCTGAGTAGCTAACGACGAAAACAAGAGTGTTCTTATTGGCGTATTCCGGCAATGAGTACTCTCTGCAGACTTCGATCGGAACCGCTATTCGATTCCTTGACCAGTCCTTGAGAAGATCTCCTCCAATTGCCGAGCCGCCTACGCCGGCGGCGATGATTGTTTGCGGTTCGCGGCAGCTCAATGAAAAGGTTCGGGCAAGTCTTGCAGCCTTCTCATAATGCTTGTATGCGTAAAGACAGAAAGAAAGCATATCACTCTCGTCGACTTTCCTGATTTGCGTCAAATCGTCTAGAATGGCAGACTTTGATTTGGACAATTTCAACTCTCATCTTGTTTTTTGTTGTAACTTTTATATTGCGCTTTGAGCTTTTAAGCAGAAGGTCATAAGGGCTAGCCCAGGATTCATAGGCGGAAAAGCATGTGCACGAGAGAAAAGTCGCCATAGCAGTGCCGGCCTCAGTTGTTTCTGATACTCCGCACTTGCGCGAGAAAACCTCAAAGGTGGCGTTAATCGGGAGAGCAGCGGCTATTTTCAAGGTTGACGAAATAATAATCTATCCAGACAATCCGAAGGCTGACCAGACTCGTGAAATGCATCTTATTGCGCTGTTACTCTCTTACATGGAGACGCCGCAGTACTTGCGCAAAAGGCTTTTTGGACTTGAACCGGACCTGCGTTATGCTGGTATTCTCCCACCGCTGCGAACTGCACATCATCCGTTGGAACGTACGATGAAAGGGTTAAGGGTTGGCGAATTTCGGGAAGGTGTAACTGTTTCAAAGAACCGTGAGGGAACCCTCGTGGATATCGGCGTTGAGCAACCAGCCACTTTACGGGAAGAGCAGTTGCCAGTTGGCAAACGCGTCACGGTAAGAATAAATCGAATCACAAGGCAGATCGAAACCGAACTCGTGAATCGCGATGAGATACTGGATTTCTGGGGCTATTCTGTAGCCGAGGAAAGCAAGTCTCTTGGAAAGGTCCTCAGAAACAGGGATTTCGAACTCATTATCGCGACTTCAAAACACGGAACCCTTTTCTCAGACATTGCAGGAGAAATGTACGATAGATGGAGAAGAGCAAAAACTGCACTCTTGGTTTTTGGGGCTCCGAACGCCGGGCTACTTGAAATAGTCGGCTACGAGGGCTTGGACTTGAAGAACCTCGCGGACTTCATTGTTAACATGATTCCATCACAGGGAACTGAAACAGTCAGGACAGAAGAAGCGATAATTGCTTCGCTGGCTGTTCTGAACGTGCAACTTAAGCACTGATTCATGCATGTTCATCGACTTCCCACGCGTGGGCCTAGGCTTCAAACGTTGAGCTACTCAAGCCATCAACCGAAGCCATTCTCGGTCTGAAGCATAAAGGATTAAATGTGTGTTTCCCTTGTGTGTCCCTATGCTTTCGATGTCCAACAAAGAGCAACATCGTAAATGTTTCTTCCATGCTGCCAAAACGAAGAAAATGGCGCTGTTCAGGAAGAACTGTGCCGCTTGGATAATTGCACTGTTCGTTTCGATGCTGTTTATCATGGTTGTTGTCAGGGCAGTTTATGCGGCAGACAACGCAAGCCAGAGGACTGAAATAACGCTTGGATTGAGCCCAACCAATATAGTGAACTATTCGCTTGGTCCGGGTGAAGACTTCAGCGTCAATGTCAATGCCCGGAACGTGTCTTCTCTTCATGGGTTCCAGTTAACCTTGACGTATGATGCCGCTGTTATTAATTGCAGTGCGATCCGAGAAGGTGATTTGCTTGAAACCGGCGGAAACACAACGGTCGAAAACACGTCGATAGTTAATGGCAACATCTTTTTTTCGGTGAAACTGGTATCTCCTGATGCTACAGCAAACGGTAATGGCTCGTTAGTTACAATGGAATTCCATGTGCTCAGCAGAGGCGAGACTTCAATTAGGCTTCAAACAGTGAATCTTTATGATGCTAACGGGACATATCTCATACCACAAGCGACATACGATGGCTATTTCAACAACAAGTTCCTCATTGATGTTGCAATGCCGCTGGCGCTTTTTTCTGTGACTATGGCTTCTATGTTCCTAAACCAGAGGGCAGAAAAAAAGCTGAAGGTAACGCTAGAAGATAAGGAATTGCAAACCAGGGACGTTGTGATTCTCGTCGCCTTGATGGTAGCGATGATTTCCTCTGTAGTGTTTTTCAGGGGCTTGGTGGCGCCTCTGATGGTATTGTTCCTATTCTCCTATTCGACGCTTCTTTTCATATTCACATACTTGTTCTCCAGAAGACATTGGTACATCGCCGCCGTGCCGCCGGCCGTGTTCGTACTACTTTACTTGTTTCTGAGAGACACTTCCATATGGTCCAACTATCTTATCACCATCTACGGTGTTGTCTTCGCCATATTGGTCACGCTCTACGTTGGAAGCTTATTTAGTTGGAAACCAACGCTGATTTTTGCAGCCTTGTTAACAGCGGTCGACGTGATACTTGTGCTTGGAACAGGAACGATGGTTCAAGCCGCGAACACGACCTTCATAAGTCTCAGCCTTCCCGTGATGGTCGCCGTGCCCGTCATTCCGCCTGTAGGAATCGTAGGGGGTCTGCTGTCCCTGGCTCTCGGCATAGGAGACTTCTTCTTCACTGGCCTACTTGCCATACAAACCTTCAAGAAGTTCGGCAGAAACACAGGCATCATATCGGTCATCGCCATGACAGCGTCGTTCTTCGTCTTCGAGACCCTACTTCTAACGTTCTGGAGAACGGCCTTCCCGGGCACACTGATGATAATCTGCGGGTGGCTACCCGTAATGGCTGCAAAGCTGCTGAAAGACAGGTATTTCAAATCCCAGTAGAGGATTGCCAATGAAGAAAGACGCTGGTGCAATCATAATTACCACGATTTTTGCCTTGATTCTATTAGGCAACCTTCCAGCAGCTCTGTGCTACAGTGTCGGAGTCAGAAGTGGAGACTGGATTGAATATAATTTCCAAGAATCCAATGGGGACGTCAAGTACACGCAGAGGATAGATTTTGTAAACGTTTCAGGCGCAGCATTGGCATTGAACATAGCGAACGTTTTGCCATCAGGGGAAGAGCTTCCTCCACAATCTTTAGGTATTGATCTGACGACAAGCGAGGATTACTGGATCAGTTCCCCCCTTGTTAGCGCACGAACACTTATAATTCCAAACGGAACAAACATGGGTGATTCTGTCTACTTGGGTTTGTTCGGCAATGAAACTATTCTAGGACAGACCACTAGGACTTATGCTGACGTAGACAGAACGGTCGTCTACGCGAATTTCTCGTTTCGGCTAAACGGCACGGTTGATAATCAGTACACGTTATATTGGGACAAACAGACAGGAGTCTTGGTGGAGGCGACCAACTCTTATGAATCAGTGTCTCTCTGGTCTCTTTCAACTGTTGACACAAACATGTGGATCGGCGGGATTGGCTGGTGGTTCTGGGTCATCGTTGTGGGAGTCGTCGCAGCGGGCATTTTATCAGTGAAAACGAATGCGATGAGAAAGCTTCTGGGAAAGCCTAGTGCAGCACGCGTTGGCAAAGCACAGGCGAAATAGCTTACTTATTGTAGAGCAATTGCAAGCGAAACGAGCATTTTCCGGCACTTCGATTGTATAGCACAGACTGCAGTTTTGCAACTATCTATTGGGAAGTGTTAGGATCGTTCAGAAATCGTGTTGTTTTTTATCCGAAGAGTGCTCCCAGACCTTCGAGTGCTGCTTCTTCTTTTTGCTTCTCTTCTTCTTCTTTCTTCTTCTTGTCTTCCTCTTTCGGCTTGGCTTCTGCCGCGGGCGCTGCTGCCGCCTGTGCCGTCGTTGGCGAGGCCATCATCGTTGGGGCTGATTTGATTGCTTCGTCGATTTTGACGTCGGCTAGGGAGGCAACCAGGGCTTTCACTCGTACCGGTTCGGCGTTTATTCCCGCAGATGTCAAGACCTGTGTCAGGTTCTCCTCGTTGATTTCCTTTCCTGCTTTGTGTAGGAGCATTGCAGCGTAAATGTATTCCATATCCTTTTCACCTCTCCATTCAGGTATTTTAACTTTGTTTAGGCTTCTCTGTCGACGGTGCCTTTTCCTCAAAGGTAGGCAATCGAGTACTTAAACTTAGCATTTCCATGTGTGCCTTCCGTATCAAGTCGACGATCGTTTCTTCGGTCGGTATGGCTGCGCTTATGGAGAGAGCATACGCTTCCCGATGTGCGACTTGTAACAGTGTCGGAGTACTCTCTGGCGTCGGGTACTCTATGCTTAATGATAGTGCGAAAGCATCGGCATACGCTGCCTCGATGCTCTTCAGGGTCTCATCCATGTCTATTCTAAGCTGGTCTTGAGTTATCAAGAGCCCCTCGTCGTACGCAACGCTCATTGCAAGCCCGCTCTCGACGGGCTTTATTCCTAGCTTTGACAGCACGCTTGCAAGTCTTTCGTCTATGGCTTCGCCCTTTCTGACGACCAGAGTATCTTTGCTTATCCACACGCTTCCTGACTCGATTCTTGTAGGCAGGCCTACGGAGTTCAACTGGCTTATTATAGGCCCCGGCGGTTGTGCGGTGTTTCCTGCTGGAATAATGACGTCAAAAGCAGCTATGTCGCCGGCCTTCGCCGTTGTTTTCACTTTCCCTTTTTCCAAAGCGTGTGCGAGTTTGAACGGGTTCAAGTCTGTGAACAAATACACGTTTGATCCGGCTAAGTGTTCTTCAAGCTTCTTCAGTTCCGGCTTGTCCTTGCAAGTATCGATAGCCCGTCGCATCACAGTGTTTTTCAAGACCCTCATGTACACTTGCCCCGCAAGGTTCTTCTTGAAGGCCTGAAGCTGCGCGGCTCTGACCTTCTGGAGACTGGCAATTCCGAGAACGCTGTGCTTTTTGACCAGCTGTGCTATCTCTTCGACCTCGCTGATCTTCTGCTTCAACACTTGCTCGGATGGCAGTTTTTCTCCCTCCTCTGTTATTTGATCTTTACAGGCGTGCCCATCGACGTTTTTATGCTGGCAAACTTGATGTTCTTTATTCCCTTTTTGAGTTTTCCTTCAATGACCCTCAAGACTGCCTGGATATTCTCAGTCAGCTCTTCTTCCTTCATGTCCTCAGTCCCGATGCGACATTGGACTATTGGTTGGTTACGCGTCCTCACGAGGACAGTCTTGCGATGCTTAGCCATCAAACTGGCTATGTCCGCCCCTGGCGGGACAGGTATAGGCATTTTTCCCCTTGGACCCAAGACTGGACCCAAGATTTTGCCCACCGTTGTCATTAAGGGAGCCTCAGCTATGAAAACATCGTTATCAGCGGCTATCTTTCTGAGTTCTCTTTTCTTGCCGGCCAACCCATCAAGCTCAGCACGTTCGATGACTAGGTCAGCATTCGCTTTTTTTGCCTTTAGAGCTAATTCGCTCGAGCCGATGACACATATCTTGTTTGTCTTTGCTGGTGAGAATGGAAGCTCAACGATTTCTTGAATCTTGCCCTCAGATTTCATGTCAACGTCTCTGAGCTTCAGTATAAGCTCTACTGACTGGTTGAACTTCCTTTTTTCAGACTTCTCTTTCGCTTCTTTGACGGCTGAAAGTATGGTCTTTTGGTCTAAAGGCAACATTGAAGCCTCGTGCCAATGAGGGAATGGAATGCAGTTATAAAAATGTTCTCTTAACCCTAGTTCTTACTGAATAGCTCGTCATGTTTGCCTTGATCGATCTCTTTTTGCACTTCACGTGGATCTTTGCCTTCAGCTGTTACTCCCATACTTACGCAGGCGCCTAGGATTTCCTTCGCTGCCCCCTTCAGGTCTCTTGCCAGAAGTTCTGGGCGTTTCATCTTGGCTATGCGCACGATCTGCTCAATCTTGAGATCCCCAACTTTCTGTGTACTTGGCGTTCCTGAGCCTTTTTCTATCTTCAGTTCACTCACGATCAAGGCCGACGTGGTCGGCGTTCCAACAGTGACTTCGAATGCTTTTGTGTCTGGGTCTACGATCACTTTCACGGGAACTTTCATTCCGGAATAGTCCTTGGTAAGCTCGTTTATCTTGTTCACTATCATCATAACGTTGACGCCAAGCGGACCCAGAGCTGGGCCAAGAGGCGGACCAGCGTTTGCTTGTCCCCCGCTTACGAGTAGTTCCACGACTTTTTTGTCAGCCATTCAAGCTTCACGGCTTCCGGTCTTTGTTTTTTCAACGAGTTTAACGTAATCAGAATTGACGGTTATCGGCAGGGTGAAGGTTGCCTCCAGCAACTCTAACGTGACTTCAGCCTTAGACTTGTCAATGCGGGTTATCTTTGCACGCATGCCTTTAAACGGACCGCCTGTGACTTCTACGATGTCGTCCTCATTCAGCTCTTCGATTACCGGTTTTCTGATGATGTATCTTTCAATTTCGGAAAAACCTATGAGACCTGGAATTCTTGAACGCACGTGTTTCACGCCTGCGATCGCTTCTTCCACGTGATGTGGACCCTCAGATTCTACGAAGATGTATCCCCTCAGCACTTCAGGCACGAGAATAGCCTTTATTGGTATCTTGGCCATTTCAATTTTCGCAGCAACCAGCCTGGCCACGTTCTTCTCTTGTCCAGTCGTTGTTTTCACAGCGGAAATTTTTGTAGCAAGCTCCTCGCGCTTCTCCATGGCTGCTACCTTCTAGGCGCTGCTGCCTGGTTGCAGAACAGAGGACAAAAGCTTGATTATGAAACCTATTATCCCAATCAGACCTACGCCTAGGAGGCATATCTTGACCGAAAGCCACAGCTCGTCTCTTCCCGGCTTGATTGATAGCCTCAGAGTCCGTGCACATTGAGCAAGGAATGATCTCAGTCCCATCACTCATCGCACATTCAACATTTCAGATCCGATATAAACATTACTGTAGAAGTGTGCGCCAGCATCCTGCAGAAGCGAGGCCCCAACCCCCGGACGCATGCATTCCCTCTTGTTTCTGGACTCAGACCTTTTCAACGGGCAGTCCGACCTCATCAAGCATTCTGAGGAGCGTCGTTTTGTTCTCGCTTCGGATGCCCTTCCAGTCCAAGATCACCCGGTCAACCTTCTCCAATGTCCTTTCTGCGCATTCCCTGATTATTTCCGAGTCTATTGCCCCGAGGGCATACTTCGGGATCATGTGACCGAAAGCCAAATCGGTATCCAATGCCATTCGCGTAAACTTTGCGTTGTAATGAGGGCCGCCTATGCCTAGAACGGTGCTGGCCTTTCGAACATCAAACCCTGAAACTGCTTCGATTGCGGCTCGACCCACGACCCCTGCGGCATCAAGATCGTTCCATTGAGTAGCGGAGCTTCCGAGCTCAACGAACATGGCTGGAACATTCAAAGATGGCCCGTGGTGGGTGCATTCGTAGGACACTTCGTAGTCAAGCTGCATTTTGCCGTTGAGGTCAGCCATCACGCGTAAAGCGTTCCTCATGGCGTTTGCCGGGGAAATCGAAACTTTTCTAGGAATGCCGCCCAACTCTGCCGAGCTTAGATTTCCTGGTGTATGTACTGATAATGTTGGAGTTCCGCTTTCACTCCTATGCCTGGAGACAAAAACAACGAGTTCTAAATCCTGAAAGAAGCTAGTTAGATCTTGGGCGTTAACGGATTCTTCGTTCAATGTCATTAGCTTGATTGTTTTCCTGTTCAAACTGGCTTCGTATGCTGGGTTTCCCTGAAAGCTTCCAGCCTCCTCAAAATGGACGCTAGCCGAGATTTGCCTGGCAATATTTAGGCTCGCGACATCTTTTCTGGATGACACAAGCAGGATCATGTTTCCATTCTTCTCTGGCAAGACTTTGATAAATGATAAATATGCTTAGGACAGTAATCAAGTTGCTGTTCACTTCAAGGTGAAACTCAAGTATTACCAAGAGCGAAAGACGAATTCGGCCTAGAAGCAATCTCGGAAAAGCTTTAATCTTCCCTAGGTTTGTCTGAGGAACGGTGAAAACATGCATCTAATCAACTTTAAGGATTTGACCGGCGACGAGCTCATGAAAATAGTGGATAAAGGCATAGAGGTCAAGCATGATGCCGCAAAGTATCGGACTGCGCTGGACGGCAAGTCCTCAGCCCTGATTTTTCAGAAGACCTCCACGCGCACCAGAGTCTCGTTCGAGGTTGCCATGACACAACTCGGAGGCCATGCTCTCTTCATAGACTGGAGAACAACAAACTTTGAGTTGGCAGACATGTCCGATGAAACGCACTATCTTTCACGTAACGTGGACTGCATAATGGCTAGACTGCTGAGAAATGCTGATCTACAGAAGATGGCTAACGCCTCACTCGTCCCCGTTGTAAATGGGTGCGACGAAAAATACCATCCGAGTCAGGCGATAGGAGACTTGATAACGATGAAGGAGAGAAAAGGCTCTCTGAGAGGAACAACATTAGTCTACATAGGCGTCCACAACAACGTTTGCAACTCGCTCATCGAAGGATGCACGAAGACCGGCGCCAAGATAACCACAATCACGCCGATTTTCAACGAACCGACGAGAGACGAGGAACTTCTCCGGGAGGCAAAGAAGAGTGCACTGTGGGAAACCACGCTTGATGTGAAGAAAGCGGTGAAGGAAGCGGATTTCGTCTACACTGATACGTGGGTTGACATGGAATACTTCACGGACCCGAAGTTCGCTTCAGAAAAGGAGAAACGAGTCAAGCTCATGATGCCTTATCAAATAAACCGGGAACTGTTGAAGGGAAACGACGCGTACATAATGCATGACATGCCCATTCACCGAGGATACGAGATCAGTGCAGATGTCATAGATAGCCCGAAATCATTGATATACGAGCAAAGCGAGAACAGACTGTACTCGGCAAAATCAATATTGCTGAAGCTGCTGCAGAAGCATTAGTCTTGATCATTGTGGGGAACCCATGAAGAGAAGCATAGTATGGGCTTGTGCTTGCCAAAAAAGGCTATTTCAAAATCATATCCACAAACTTGCTGGGGTTGAATTGCTCTAAGTCATCATACTTCTGTCCTGTGCCTATGAACAGAATGGGCTTCTTGGTAACGTACGTCACGCTCAGGGCCGAACCCCCTCTGATGTCGGCATCCACTTTGGTCAGTACCGTCGCGTCTATCCCTACACACTTGTGAAACTCTTCTGCCTGCATGACTGCGTCGTTGCCTGTCAGCGAATCCACTGTCAAAACGGTCAAGTCAGGATGGACGACACGCTTTATTTTTTCCAGTTCACTCATCAGGTTTCGGTTTGTCTGCATTCTTCCTGCGGTATCGATCAGAACGACGTCTATCCCATGCGCTTTAGCGTGTCCTATCGAGTCGTATGCGACGGCGGCTGGGTCTGCGCCGTACTGATGCTTAATCATTTTCATTCCAAGCCTCTTGGCATGCTCTTCTAGTTGCTCAATAGAACCTGCTCGGTAGGTGTCGCTACATGCGAGAACGACCGAGTAGCCATTGTTGTTGAGAAAGCGTGCCACCTTTGCTATCGTAGTTGTCTTCCCTGTTCCGTTTATGCCTACGAACATCATGAGGTATGGTCCAGCCTTCATTCGCTTCTCTTTAATGGCCGTCAACAAGTCGATCTTGTTGTTGGCAAGCATGACTCCCAGAAGCACTTCTCGCAGGTTCTTCTCAACAACCTTTTTTCGATCTTCAAGTCGATTGACTTGGACTCCGTTCAGACGTTTTTCCATTTCGTCGCATATCCGCTCTGCCACTGGGAAGGCAACGTCGTTCTCTGCGAGGGTCATCTTGAAATCTGAGAGCACAGGTCTTAAGCTCTCACTATTGAGTTCACCTGTTGTGACCTTGGTTACAAGCTTCTTTAGCCCGGACTTGAGCTTCTCAAACATTCTCGGGAGGAGCCTCTTGTCTCATCTTCTCAACTAACGACTCTATCTTCTCCCTGAGCTCCCTAGTTTTGTCCACCACTTGGACAAACTGCTGCTGCATGGACATTCTTGTTTTCTCTAACTCTTCGTGCCGCTTCTTCATGATCTCTTTAGATTCAGGCAATGTCTTTTCAACGGAGACCCCAGCGCCCATTCCGACGATGAGTTTGTCAGGACTCTCAAGCTTGGCCTTGACGTAAGAGTTTCCGCCCATAGGAACCAGCAGTTCGGAACCTTCTTTCTCGTTTTCCAACGCACTCAGCGTGATGCCCGCATAAGTCAGGTCAGTTATGACAGCGTTCACCATATTCAGCCTAGACTGCAGAGCCTCAGCAGTCTGTTCGTAGAAACGCATTTCGACGGTCATCCGCCGCAGTTCTTCTTCATCCTTGCTTGCCAACGTCCTCTTCTCCAACCACAAGTTTCTTCACCAAAGGATTCGTTATCTCTTCTGGAGGAACCTCCTCGACGCTGACTATTTTTATGTGAAAGCGTTTCACGCGATGTCTACTGCCTAATTCAGCGTAGACCTTCTCCACTGCATGTTCAGGCTTGTCTGCCAGTATTTCTTGTCTGAAGGAGGTTTTTAGGTTTGGCTTGTGAATTTCACCCGTGACCCTAAAGACTTTCAATTTCCTCTTCCTCTTTTACAACATCCAAAGCGTTCCCGATTATAAACATCTCGGGTCCGGTTGTCATCGATCCAGCTATGGCTGAATAGTTGTTGCAGACCAGACCTGTCCCAACGTAGGGTACACCACAGTTGATCGTCCCGACGTCAACTGGAACTTTTAGCATTTGCTCCAACAGTTTCCGCTCTGAATCCTTCAGCAGAGGATGCGTGAGAACTCCCTTGCTCGTTGCCACAGCCAAAGATCCAACGTAAGGCATGCCTGCAATCTCGCCCGCCACTGCTTCTACGCCCAGAACATCTGAGATCTGCCTTACTTCAGACTCTTTCAACCGCGGGTCGACGACCGCACCATGATCGTTGGCAAGCACTAGGTTGCCGTACGCCGTCTTCTTGGTCTCCATTATCGTAACGTTTCCGTGGAAAACAGATTTCAAAGCCTCTAGCTCTTCCTGTCGCGCGAAACTGGGAAGCAGAACTCCGTTTGAGTTCGCGCAGGCCAATGCGCCGACCAGGACCGAGCCTCCGATAGTTGCGTGTACCAGTTTGACCTTCAGCCACTGTGCGAACAGTTCAGCTTTTCTGAGTGGAATCCATTTTGGAACTATGACCATGTTATTTGTAGCCAGAGAATAGACACCTATGCTTACGCTTCCGCCAAGGCTGGAGACGTAGATGGCCAATGACTAGTCTCCTTCGGCCAGATAAACAGTCACGTTACCTTCTTTATCTTTCGCTGCCCTAACGCGGATTTTTCGCGGAGGCTTCCCTATGCCCCTGCTCCAGATTCTCAGGTTTACCTCATTGCTTATGATGAGTCTGCTCGGCTCTTCCTCTTCTTCCCCCTCAGCCTCTTTGTGAGCTTCCAGCTTCATGTGCTTGGTAATGAAGGCTTGGAGCATACGCATCGCCCTCGGCGCTCTCTTATTTGGGGGCATAATCAATGCTTTGCCGAGTGGAACAGTGTAGACCCGCTCCTCAACTATCTCCTCTTCCTCTTCCTTTGCGTGTTTCTCTTCCTCTTCCTCAGCAGGCACTGCTTTTTTTTCTTCGGGTGACGTCGGTGCCTCTTCGGGTTCTGCGTGTTGCTCGGCGGTTTCCTCAAGTTGTCCTTCCTCAGCTATTTCTTCATGCTCTGTTTCTTCTGCGGTTTCAGCAAGCTCTCCCGGCTTCTCAGCAGTGGATTCGACGTCAGCCTTCGTTTCCTTTTCAGCGTCTTCTTCTATTTTCATGGGTCTTTCCTCTTACGCTCTCAGTTTCTTCGATCGCCACTGTCTTCTTTTTGGATGTGTTCTGACTTTCCCGCTTGTTTTGCCTATGACCCACGTTGGCACTGCCCTTTTCTGCTTCCCAGCCTTTGCCAGTCTGCGTTTCTTTGCTGTCGGTTTGTTCCTAGCCACAATCATTTCCTTCTTATTGTTGGTTCATGCTTGCGCGACTGTAATTGCACAAGTATCTGCCTTAGCTGTGCGTCCCCCAAGGGTACCGGTACTTTCCCCTGTTGTGCCAGCTGGATTAGTTGCAGCTCCAGCTGTTCTGTGAATTCTGGCTTAACCATCTTCAGGTTCGTGAGCCTCTGTCGAGCCTCTGGAGAGAGTATGCTTCTCAGAAGGTTCTCCTTCTGAATCTCCAATTGCTTCTGCATTTGCTCGCTTTTCTGTTCATTCGTCATCTGCCGCTGTAAAGCCGAAAGCTTCCTCCTACGGAGCTCTTCAAGCTCATCGTCGGACACTACTAGTCACCCTTCTGGTACTTCTCCATTTCAGGAAGCTGTTTCATCAGTTCTTTGCCGAGTTCTACAGCCAGTTCTTGCAGAAGCTTTCTACCATCCTTTGTTACCCTCCTCCCATCCGGCTTGGACGTTTCAACCAAACCCGCGGTTTCTAGCTGTTGCAGGGCCTTTCTTATCACCGATCCTCCTGCTTTGGAGGCGTGTTGCGGCATGCTGCCATGCCTTTTTCCTCCGCCGTACTCGGCCCTCAGTTTCTCTATTCCAACTGGTCCATGGACATAGATCTTCCGCAGTATCGCTGCGCATCGGGTATACCACCAATCAGGTTCCTGCGGTTGTTTTTCAACGTGCGAGCCGGTCTTCGCCGCAATCGTCCATGATGGGGGAGTTACTGCATCCACGTTCTCCCTCAAATGCCTGGCTAACCTTTCGATAAGTTTGGATGCGGGAACGTCGCTGGGAGTTATCAAGACTCTTTATCCTCTTGAGTTTTCGTTCCCAGTAAAATCTTGAAGCCAAATATAAAGGCTTTCACTTCTTGCGATACTTGTAAAGCATGAAGGTGTGTCCCCTAGCTTCTACCAATGATGATCCTGTTTCTTCGGCGATTTTTGAGGCAATCTGCTTTGCTTCCGTTTCAGCAAGGGCGCTTTTCAGAATTTTGACTTTTACCATCTTGTTCTTGTCCAGTTGTTTATCGACTTCTTTGAGTAGATCCCCTGAAGCTCCTCCCCTGCCAACCCAAATCGTCGGCCTCGCGTCGCTCAGCCTACGTTTTACGAAACGCTTCTTTCCAGGGGTCAACTCAGTCATGATTCGTGTTGCTCCTCTCTCTTTCTCAGCGGTATCCGCATCTTTTTGCCGCAGTTCAGACAGGTTA
>Ga0315277_10000507_pt1 | contig 62613 bp, 60 predicted proteins | sample YL17G05_15_MG_FD_203695 | JGI IMG/M metagenome (GOLD analysis project Ga0315277, IMG submission 203695) | Sediment microbial communities from Yellowstone Lake, YNP, Wyoming, USA - YL17G05_15 | ecosystem: Environmental > Aquatic > Freshwater > Lake > Sediment | place: USA: Wyoming | collected...
AGATCCGGGCGCCCCGGGTCGTCCTCGCCGGTCTGGTCGGCGCCATGCTGGCCATGGCGGGGGCGTCCTACCAGGGGGTGTTCCGGAATCCCCTGGCCGATCCGTACCTCCTCGGCGTGGCCGCCGGCGCGGGACTGGGGGTCACCCTGGCGGTCGCCTGTCTCCCGGGTCGGGCCGACTGGCCCGCGGACCTCTTGCCGCTCGCCGCCTTCGGGGGCGCGCTCGTCGCCGTGCTCGCCACCTACGTCCTGGGGCGCTCGGGAACCAGGAGCCGGAACACCGCTACCCTGATCCTCGCCGGGGTGGCGGTGGCGGCGTTCTTCACTGCGGTCCAGACCTACGTGCAGCAGCGCCACGCCGACACACTCAGGCAGGTTTACGCCTGGATCCTGGGATCGCTCGGCACGGCGGGGTGGCGTCAGGTGGCGCTGATCCTCCCCTACGTGGCGGCGAGCGGCCTCGCCCTGCTCTTCCACCGCCGGCTGCTCGACGTGATGAGCCTCGGCGACGAGGAGGCCGCCAGCCTGGGGATCCGGGCGGCCCGTGTCCGGCTCACGGTGGTGGTGGCGGCGACATTGGGCACGGCCGCAGCGGTGGCCGTGAGCGGGCTGATCGGATTCGTCGGCATCATCGTTCCTCATACCGTTCGGCTGATCTTCGGCTCGAGCTACCGGCGGGTTCTTCCTCTCTCCGTCATCTTGGGGGCGGCCTTCGTCATCGTGGCCGACCTGATCGCGAGGACGGCGCTCTCTCCCGCCGAGATCCCCATCGGGGTCATCACGGCCTTCTTCGGGGCGCCCTTCTTCCTCCTGGTGCTCCGACGGACGAGGAGCCTCTCGTGACGATCGAGGTGGCCGGCCTCTCCGTCGCCTACGACGGGGTCCCGGTTCTTCGGGGGCTCTCCGTCCGGGTCCCCACCGGAGGATGGCTCGCCCTCATCGGGCCCAACGGGGCCGGGAAGACCACCGTGCTCCGGGCCGTCGCCGGGCTGGTTCCGTTCTCCGGCGAGGTGCGGATGGCGGACTCTGCCGTCTCGGGCATGAGAAGGCGCCGCCTGGCCCAGCTGGTCGCCTACGTGCCGCAGCGGCCTCAGATCCCTGCCTCGATGACGGTGACCGACTACGTGCTGCTGGGGCGGACCCCGTACATCCCGTACCTGGGGACGGAGAGCCGTAAGGACCTGGACGTGGTTACCGGGGTTCTCGAGCGCCTCGAGCTCGGCGCCCTGGCCCACCGGCTTCTCGGGTCGCTCTCCGGCGGCGAGGCCCAGCGGGCGGTCCTCGGACGGGTCCTCGCCCAGGAGGCCCCGGTCCTCCTGCTCGACGAACCCACGGCCGCCCTCGACGTGGGCCACCAGCAGCAGGTCCTTGAGCTCATCGACGAGCTGCGCCTGGAGCAGGGCCTCACCGTGATGAGCGCGATGCACGACCTGACCCTCGCCGCGCAGTTTGCCGAGCAGCTCCTTCTTCTGGACGGCGGACGGGCGGTCGCGGCAGGGCCGGCTCGGGCCGTGCTCACCGAGGCCACTATCAGGCGGCACTACGGGGCCTCGGTCCGGATCCTCGAGGGTCCCGAGGGCGGGGTGGTGGTCCTCCCGACCAGGGCCGGGCGCCGGGCCACGGTCGAGGCCGAGGGGAGGGTGGGGTGATGCCGGGACAGCAGCCGCCCAGGGAGCCCCCGAGGCGAGGACGGGCCGCCCACCCCACGTCAACGTCATCGCCACCGGCCGGGACGCCCCCGAAACACCTCGTCGAGCTCGCCCACACGGTGACCGAGATGCGAAAGGTCTGCCACGCCTACGGCCGGGGCGTCGGGGCGCGCCGGGGGATCGAGTTCTGATGGGGCTCGTGCTCCTCCTCGGCGGGGCCCGAAGCGGCAAGTCCCGGCTGGCCGTCCGCCTGGCCTCCGGATGGAGCGGTCCTGTGGTGGTGATCGCCACCGCCGAGGCCGGGGACGAGGAGATGGCGGAGCGGATCCGCCGCCACCGCGCCGAGCGGGCGCCGGAATGGGAGACCGTGGAGGAGCCGGTGGACCTGGAGGGCGCGCTCGCGGGCGTCCCCCAGGAGGCCGGAGTGCTTCTGGACTGCCTCACGCTCTGGGTCTCGAACCTCATCCAGCAGGGCCTCTCCGACGCGGACATCGAGGACAGGGCCCGGAAGGCTGCTGAGCTGGCCGCCTCCCGGAGGGCTGGAACGGTGGCCGTCAGCAACGAGGTGGGTTCCGGCATCGTCCCGGTGAACGCTCTGGCCCGCCGGTACGCCGACATCCTGGGTCGAGTCAACGCCATCTGGGCGGAGGCCGCCGAAAGCGCCGTGCTCGTCGTCGCTGGGCGCGCCGTGCGGCTCTCCGACCCCGACGAGGTCATGGGAGGGCCACTCGATGGATGAGGAGATCCAGCCGGTCCTGAGCGCGTTGCCGTCCCCGGACGAGGAGGCCATGGCCGCGGTCCGCGACCGGGCCGCCCAGGTCCTTCGACCGGCGGGAGCGCTGGCCCGGCTGGACGAGGTGGCGGTCTGGCTGGCCGGGTGGCAGCGCACCGCCACACCGCGGGTCGAGGCGCCCGCCGCCGTCGTCTTCGTCGCCGACCACGGCGTTGCCGAGGAGGCGGTGAGCGCCTACCCAGCTGCGGTGACCGAGGCCATGCTCCGCGCGCTCAACGAAGGGCTCGCCACCGCCGCGGTCATGTCGAGAGCCCTCGGCGCGACGCTCGCCGTCGTCGACATCGGAGTGGGCCGCCCGACCGGCAACATCACGCGCGAACCGGCGCTGTCCGAGGAGCGGTTTCGCGTCTGCTTCGAGAGCGGACGACAGGTGGTTTCGGCCCTCGACGCGGATCTCCTCATCCTCGGCGAGATGGGCATCGGCAACACCACTCCGGCGGCGGCGGTCTGCGCGGCGCTGTTCGGCGGGCCGGCCGACGAGTGGGTCGGTCGAGGCACCGGCATCGACGATGCCGGCCTCGCGCGAAAGGTCGGGGTCGTCGACTCGGCCAGGCGCCGCATCGACAACGTCACCGACCCGCTCGAGATCCTCCGCGAGGTCGGGGGCGCCGAGCTGGTGGCCATGGCAGGCGCGGCCCTGGAAGCCCGGCGACGCTCGATCCCCCTCCTCCTCGACGGCTTTGTCGTCACCGCGGCGCTTGCTCCGCTGGAGGCGGCCCGACCAGGCGCACTCGATCACTGCATCGCAGGTCACTGCTCAGGTGAGCCGGGCCACCGGCTCCTCCTCGACAAGCTCGGTAAGCCGCCTCTGCTCGACCTCGGCCTGCGCCTTGGCGAGGGGAGCGGGGCGCTGGCCGCCCTGCCGCTCGTGAAGATCGCGGCCGCGGCGGTGATCGAGGTCGCCACCTTCGACGAGTGGGGGCTCAGCACGTGAGGGGCCTGCAGACGGCCGTATCCCTCCTGACCCGCGTCCCCATCGGAGACGCACCGCGAGCCGGTCCCGACCTCGCCCGGTCGTTGCCGTGGTTCCCCGTCGTGGGTGCCCTCGTCGGCCTCGGCGTCGCCGGCGTGTACGCGGCCGCGCTGCTCGCGCTGCCCGCGATCGTTGCCGCTGCCCTCGCGGTCGCCGTCGGCGTCGTTGTCACCGGCGCCCTCCACGAGGACGGCCTGGCCGACACCGCGGATGCCTTCACCGGTGGCTGGACGAAGGAGGAGCGTCTGCGCATCCTCAAGGACCCTCTCCACGGGACATACGGCATCCTGGCCATCACCGGCAGCGTCGTGCTACGAGTCGCGGCCATCGCCGCGCTGAGCTCTTGGACCGCGTTCGCAGTCGTTCCGGCCGCGCATGCGCTGAGTCGGGCCGGATGCGCCGCACTGCTCGGTACGGTGGAGCCGGCCACGGAGGCGGGCCTCGGGGCCTCTTATGCGGGAGCGGTGAGACGGGGTCCGGTCCTCGCCGCCGTCGCATTAGCCCTTGCCATAGCCACCGCTGCACTCGGCGCCTGGGCCATCGCCGCAGCGACCCTCACCGCCGCGGGTACGGGGTTCGTCGGCCGTCTCGCTGCACGAAGGATTGGAGGCGTGACCGGCGACGTCCTCGGCGCGGCCGAGCAGGTCGGCGAGATCCTGGTCCTGATCCTCGGCGCCGCGCTCGTGCAGAGCCGCCTGCCGCTGCCGGGATGGTGACGACGGGCCTGCAGCTGTGGCTCGTCCGGCATGGTGCCACCGACTGGAGCGACGCGGGATGGCTCAACGGCTGGACCGACGTCCCCCTCAACGAGTCGGGCCGGGCTCAAGCACGACGTCTTGCCGCCACCCTCGATTCCACCGAGTTCACTAGGGTCTGGTCCTCCGATCTTCGTCGGGCGACCGAGACGGCGAAGCTGGCGGTTGGCCGATCCACGCCGGACCGGCGGCTGCGCGAGCTTGACTTCGGCCGGCTTGAGGGCCTGACCTGGGAGCAATGCCCACCCGATGCTCAGCGGGCACTTCGCGACTTCGACGGCTTCCACGCTCCCGACGGCGAGTCCGTCGCCGAACTCTCCCGGCGGGTGCGCGACTTCGTGGCCGCCCTCACTCCGGGAGAGCACCTCGTTTTCACCCATGGCGGCGTCATCCGCGTGTTGCTGCGTGACGCGGGCCCTGACGCCCGGGTCATGCCCGGCGACGTCGTACGCATCTCCGTCCAGCAACCGGTCCGGCCCGAACCACCTAGGGATCGCCGGTGACCGCCGTCGAACAGTCATGGCTCCATCCTCTCAAGGGTTGGAGCTCCAGGATTCCCGGCGCGGTTCAGACGTCCGCGATCGGGACGCCACGCCTCGCCCGAACTTGTATCCGTACAATTGCATCCCCGATTGACGGAGGTGTGTCAACTTTGCCGAAGCAAGCGCTCCTATGCGACCTCGAACATGACCGGCCGAAACCAGCGGTCGTGAGGCTTCAGATCAAGTCCACGCGGGCAAGGAAACCCGGTCATCCGATGGTTCGGGAGACTGCTTTGTGCGCTACTCACGCTCGGCAGCTGAGGGATCTCGGCCTCGAGTTCGTCAGCGCATAGCATGTGAGGCGGGAGCGAAGAACGCCAACGACCCCTCTAGTCGACTCAGGAGGTGTTGAGGTGTGCCCACGTCCCCGGATCGTGCCTGAAGGTGCCGACATCCGGGGCAACTACCTGCGCTCCGCCTCCCGCAGCATCCCCACCACCACGAGCCGCAGCGCCGGATCCTCCTCGGCGTCGATCAGCAGCTCCGCGGTGGTCGGTGTGATGCCGCCCTGGTGCAGCCGCCCGATCTCCCGCGCACGTTTGGCGTCGTCACGGATCGTGAGGACGCGAAGCATCTCGGCCCGGGCGGGCGCGGGGATGGCGGCGACGAGTTCCTGAAGCGTCTGCTCGATCTCGGGGAGATCCATCGAATGGAAAGGCTTAGGACATGGCTGAGATCAGGTCGGCCACCGCGTTCGCGGCTCGGTCCAGCTCCCGCTTGGTGATGTGAGCGCGCTCGGGCACAATCGCGACCGTGCCGACGCCCATCGTGTTCTCGTGGAGCGCGGGGAAGGACTCCGCCTTCGGTCTTTGGACCCTTCTCCGTGACAAGGCCTACGACGTCCGGGCCCTCCTCACGACCCTCACCGAGGGCTACGACCGGGTGAGCCTGTCGGGGGTGCGCGAGGAGCTTCTTGACCAGCAGGCGGAGGCCCTGGGCCTGCCGGTGATCAAGGTCCGGATCCCGGCAGCCTGCGTGAACGAGCTGTACGAGCAGAGGATGGCCTCCACGCTCGCTGCCGAGGAGTTCCGGGGCATTCACCACGTGGCCTTCTCCGACCTGTTCTTGGAGAACGTGCGGGCCTACCGCGAGGAACGCCTGGGCCGGGTCGGCAAGCACGGCGTGTTCCCCCTATGGGGCCGAGACACAGGGAAGCTGGCTCGGGCGGTGGTGACGGCCGGCTTCCGCGCCATCGTGGTGTGCGTCGATCTCCGGGCCCTTGATCCTTCCTTCGCCGGCAGGGCCTTCGACGGGGATTTCCTGGCCGATCTCCCCCATGGGGTGGACCCCTGCGGCGAGAACGGCGAGTTCCACACCTTCGTGTGGGATGGCCCCATGTACCGGGTGCCCATTTCGTGCCGAACTGGCCAGGTGGTCACGCGGGAGGGCTTCGTGTATTGCGACGTCCTTCCCGCCTGCCCGACCTCCCGAGCCGACTGACCCAGGCCCGATGAGAGAGGAGGAGTGGCGAATCGAGGCCATCAGCGCAAGGCAGGTGGGTGCTAGCAGACCTGGTCAGAGGCGTGATCTGGGTTTCTGCACCCCACACCCACTTGAGGCGGCGCAAGCGGCGCAACGGCGCGCAAGGGACGGGGTTTCCTAAACCGTGTGTCGCAGGTTCGATTCCTGCCGGGGGCACCACTCCCGGAGGAGCCACCGCTCCCGGAGGAGCCACCGCTCCTCCACCCCAGAGCCCCTACGAGATCACCGCGCTCATGGAGATGAAGACCGGTCTGGCACCCGATCGGCGCCTGAAGGCTCACGCGCAGAGGCCGGTGACGGAGACCGGCCCCCCGAGCCTGACCAACGGGACCTCGCGTCCGTTGGAGCTCCGGTAGATCGCCTCGTTGGGAGCCACGAGCGCGATCGCCCCCACGTCCTGGTTGTAGAAGAAGGTCGGCGGGTTCCCCTCCTTGGGATCGACCGGCTCCCAGAAGCTGCGGTCGAAGTCCGTTAGGAACTGGAGTCCGCAGTGGCCGGTGTCGAAGCGGTAGGCCACGCCGGGCTCGACCCGGCCGGACCTCGGCCAGAACCGCCACGCGGCTTGACCGCGCACGAACTTCGAGCGGTAGTCGTCACGCCTGGGCTCCGGGAGCGGCTGGGGGTCGGACCAGTCGATCCCTTGGGCGCTCGGCTCTTCGGCCCCCCCGACGCTCGGCTCTCCGTCGCCACCGCCCTGGGGAGCACCGCCGTCGAGCAGGCGGCCCAAACCCAGCCCCGCCGCGAAGGCCACCGCAATCAGCCCACCGATAAGGATCCGTCGTCGGTCCATCCCTGCTCCTGGGACCAAGGTTCCCCTCTGCGCGTTCGCGGGTCAACCATGCGCGTGACGTCATCTTCGCCGCGGGGCAGGGGATCTCGGTGCATCCGTCGTCCGGCGAGGAGGCCCCCTCGCGAGGGGACTGGGAGGCACCGGCAGTCCGAGCTTCTCGTCCGCCACGTCGAGAAGTTGATCCCCCCCTTCCCGATCAGATACGCGAAGTTCGAGGCCGGGCCGCGAACCGATCCCGCGCTGTCTTGAGCTTCTTCCAAGCCAACCCGAGGACGCCCGAGTCGCGCAGCAGCCGGGCGTCGTTCCGACGAACCAGAAGGAGAGACCACATGCGAAGCGCCCATGATCTTCTTTCGCGGCGTCATGGGGGCAGCGGCTCCGACAGACGCCTCGATCTCAGTCCAGCCGGATGTGGGTGACCGGGGGGCTGCTCTTGCCGAGAGAAGTCGGACGCGCGAGCAGGAAGCCCTGGCCGTAGGGCACGCCGAGCTCGCGGAGCGCATCGAGCTCGGCCTTGGTCTCGATACCCTCGGCGACGATCGCCGCGCCGATGCCCGAGGCGAAGGACGAAAGGGCAGACGCGAGCTGGCGCCGGGTGTCGTCCGTGTCGATGCCCCGGGTCAGCACCATGTCCAGCTTGATGAGATCCGGCATGAGCCGGAGGATGTGCGTGAGGCTCGCAAAGCCCGCTCCCGCGTCGTCGATGGCCACCCGAACCCCTTGAGCCCGGAGCTCGCCGAGTGCCTCGCGCAGCGCGTCGTAGTCCGCGACGGGCGCGTGCTCCGTGATCTCGACGACGATCCGCTCGCCCACGTCGGCAAGGAGGCGCTTCAGGAACGGGGAGACGGCGGTCAACGGAGACGCGTTCAAGGAGAGGTAGGTCTCCGCCGGGAGCCGGTCGAGGTGCGCCAGAGCCGAACGCAGGGCGGCCGCTTCGAGCTCGCGGCCCAGCCCGACCGCTTCGGCCTCCGCGAACCAGGCGTCCGGAGGTCGCTCGGGCCCGAGCGCGAATCGGGCAAGCGCCTCATACCCCACCACACTGCCGTCGATCAGATCCACGATCGGCTGGAACGCCATCGCCAGCCCCTTGGAGTCGAGCACCCGGCGGACACGAGAGACACCCCGCCGGCGCCCTTCCGCGCCGCAGTCTTCCTCCGGCCGTTCCCGTCCCGTCAACCGGCGAAGCAGATCGGTCGCCACGGTTCCACGCCCGCGCGCGGCGTGGTGGATGGCGTTGACGATCTCCTCGCCCGGTGCCCCCTTGACCAGGTAGCCGTCGGCTCCCGCGTCGAGCATCTGCGTGACCGTGGAAAGGTCGCCGTAGGCGGAGAAGGCCACGACGCGGGTCCGGGGTGAGCGCCTTCGGATCCCCCGGGCAGCTCGGGGTCCGCCACCTCCGGGCATCCTCACGTCGAGGAGCGCGACGTCGGGCCGCTCGCGATGGGCAAGCGCCACGGCCTCCTCGGCGTCCCCGGCGAGGCCGACGAGTTCCAGGGAAGGCTCGGTGACTACGAGATCGGCCAGGGCCCGCCGCGTGTCGGGCTGGTCGTCGGCAACGAGCACCCGGACGCGAGGCAGCGAGGTCGTGGGCGGCAGAAGCGAGAGGGGGCTCGACTGCCGTTCTGCCCGCGTTCGAGTGACCTTCGTCTCGGTGAGGCTCACGTATCCCCTTCGCGCATCTTCCAATGGAGTTATCGGACGGCGGATGCGGCTTTCCCCATGGCACCCGATACCCGTTCTCGGGTAGGCGGTGCCTGCCGGAGCGCTCGGCCGCCGGGCGAGACCATACGGGGCCTGTGGCTAAGCCCAAGGAAGGGGTCGAGGAGTCGAAAGGGCCCTCGCGGCCGTCCGAGCCCTCCGCTCAGGCGATCGACCAAATCATTCAGCGGTGGCCCGAGCTCACAGAGGTCGCCGTGGTGCCGGTCTCGTCGCTGACGGCGGCCGGTCTGGTCAAGGATCTGTCCCCCGGGACGCTGGCGGCGCAAGAGGCGCAGCGGCGCAGTCGACGTCGTTTCCCAAACCGTGTGTCGCAGGTTCGATTCCTGCCGGGGGCACCATAGGGACTGGCGTCGGACGCGAGTCGGTTGGCCATCAGTCCGAGTCTCCCCCTGTCTCCGGTTGGGACCCGGGCTCCGCCTCGAGTTCTGGCTCTGGCGCTCGGGCCACGACCGATGCCGGTCGGCGGATCAGCGCAACGATCGCCGCGATCGGCAGCCCGATCAGCGCAGCGTTCCGCGCCAGGAGCAGTCCGATCGCGAACCCATCGCGGGCCGTCAGCGGAACCCCTTGGAAGACCAGGGCGGTCGAAAGAGCGACGACCGCGAGCGCGAACCCGGTCGTGACCCATCGCCGTTGCAGCGCCACGATCGCCATCCACGGCAACAGCCACGCGACGTACTGCCACGACAGAACCGGGGCGGTCACCAGCAGAGCGCTGACCGCAGCCAGCGCCGCCGGGCCGTCGGTGTCGTCCTCACGCCGGCGCGCCGCCCACGCGATCACGCCCAGCGCGGCGATGAGCAGGAGTTGGAGCCCGAGTCGCTCCGGAAACGTGACCTGGCCGATCCGGTTCGCCCCCGCTTCGAAGACCACCGGCAGGTCGGTTCCGGCGAGCAGCAGCGACCCGGGCGTGCTTTCGAGTTGCCAGCCGGTCGCGCCCCGGAAGGTGGCGACCTGCATCGGTCCGTCGGTGCCGGCCCACACGACCCACGCGAGCATCCCGGCGGCCAGAACCCCGCCCGCCCACACCAGCGTCTTCCACCGCCTCCGTGCGAACAACGTGGGCACCAGCATCACCGGCCAGACCTTCGCCAAGAACGCCGCCGCGAGCAGTGTTCCGGCGACCGGCTGTTTCTTCCGTCGTGCGAGCGCCATCGCAGCGGTCGCGAGGGCGACCGACAACAGATCCAGCCGGAAGTACAGGAACGGCGCGAGCGGCAGGCCGATCAGCAGATAGAGCAGCGCAGCGCCTTTCCCCCACCCCAGCACCAGCGCCAGTGCAACGAGGATGTCGAAGACGAACTGGAGCCACGCGTTGCGCACCGCGGTTTCGCGCGGGTTCGGCGAGGCAACGAGTTCGAGCTGGACCTGCCCCACGGGTGGGATCTCGACGTCGAAGTCCCGGTAGGGGGTCCCGGGGGTCTCGGCGATCGCCGTGTAGCGCAAGGCGTCGCTCGCGACGTAGTGACCGCTGGGGTCCGCGGGGACGTGGGAGAGCACGACGCCCAGTGCAACCGCCCGGGCGGCGATCAGCAACACGATCGCGGCTTCGCGCCAAGCCACGGTGTCTCCTCGCTCGGTCGTCGGGGCGGTCTGAGTCTACGGGCGCACCGGGCACGAGGGAACGCACGCATCGCGCCTTTCGGGGGACGACGCCGGTGAGGCTTCCTCAGCGGCTCCGCCTCGCGTACTCTCGCCGTCCGGATGTGGAATCCTAGCGACGGGATCCCGGGGGTTGGGGGGCCGTTTGTCGTACAGGCTGTCGGAGGGCACGACCCGGACCGGCGCTCAGGCCGCCGCGGAGCCGCACGCGCCCGCGACGGCCCGCCCTCGTGTCGGCATCATCCTCGCCGCCGGCCGCTCCGAGCGGCTGGCGGGCGTGACCGGCGGCGGCTCGAAGGCGCTCGTCCGCCTCGGCGGCCTGGCCCTCGTCGAGCGGGCCGTTCGCACGCTTCTCGCGGTCGGCCTCGAGCGGGTCGTGGTGGTCGTCGGCTACCAGGCCGGGCCGGTGGCCGCCGTCGTGAACCGCCTGGCCCCCGGCCGGGTCCGGGCCGTCTTCGCGGAGAGCTGGGAGCTCGGGAACGGGGCGTCGCTCGCCGCGGCAGAGTCCCTCGTCGCCGATGAGAGCCGGTTCGTCCTGGTGACCGCCGACCACGTGTTCGGCGAGGGGGCACTTGAGCCGCTGCTGTTCGCCGGCCGCCCCGCCGTCCTCGTCGACCACGCGCCCGACCCCGACGCGTGGGCCGAGGGCATGCGGGTCCGCTTGCACGAGGAGCAGGTCGTCGCGTTCTCCAAGGAGCTCGGCGACCCGTCGATCGACTGCGGGGCGTTCCTGCTGCCGACGGCCGTCTTCGACGCCCAGCGCCGAGCCCAGGCTCGAGGCGACGCGTCACTCGCCGCGGCCGTGACCGAGCTCGCCCGAGAGCAGCCGCTCATCGCCGTGCCGCTCCCTCAGAGCCTTTGGTGGCAAGACGTCGACACACCCGAGGACTTGCGCCGGGCTGCGGCACGGCTCCGCCGCTCGCTCACGAAGGAGGCCGACGGGCCGGTCTCCCGGTACCTCAACCGCCCCGTCTCGACCAGGCTGTCGATGGCCCTTGCCCACCTGCCGATCCACCCGGACGTCGTCTCGCTCGCTGCGTTCCTCATCGGCATCCTCGCGGCCTGGCTTCTGGCGAGCGGCCGCGGCATCGCCGGCGGGATCCTCGCGCAGCTCGCCTCGATCCTCGACGGGGTCGACGGCGAGATCGCCCGCCTCCAGGTGCGCGCCGGTCCCGGGGGCGCCCTGCTGGACGGCGTCCTCGACCGGCTCGCCGACGCCGCCATCGTAGGCGGGCTCGCGCTCTGGGCCCTCCATGCGGGAAGCGACCCAGGGCTGGTCGCCGTCCTCGCCGTCGCGGCGACGGCCGGGGCCATGCTGTCGATGGCCACGAAGGACCGGATCGCGGCCCTGGGCATCCCGCCGGTACCCGAGCGGTGGATCGGGTTCCTCCTCGGCGGCCGAGACGCCCGGCTGCTGATCGTCGCGATCGGCGCCCTGCTGGGCCGGCCGGCGGCAACCATCGTCGTCCTGATCGCGACGTCCGCCCTCAGCCTGGCCGTGCGCCTGTTGCTCGCGCGGTCCACCCTGCGGGGCGCCCGGCCCGGGCTCCGGTAGCCCGCCGGCTTATGCACCCCACGGGATCGGTGCGGGGCGATCTCCTCGCACTCGCGCAGCTGTTCGTCGACCTGCTCCTGAACACGACCACCGGACGCGTGCTTCCGAGGATGATCGGCGAGATCGCGACCGGCTCCCCCCTCGGACGCCGGTACGCCGACTCGGTGATCCGGCCTCGGCGAGGCCTGGCCGCCGAGCTGTTCCGGCGCGGGATGGCGCGGGGCGAGCTGCCGCCCGACCTCAACGTCGAGCTCGCGGTGGACGCCCTGTTCGGTCCGATCATCGTTCGTCGGCTGCTCGCCGGCGAGCGCATCGCGGACGACTTCGCCGAGCGTTTGGTGCACGGCGTACTGCATGGACTCGGGGTGCCGTCACCCGAGGCGTAGAGCCTCGACGTTGTTCGGGGTCGCCGAGATCCCTACACAACGGCCAGGCTCCACACGACCGTCACCGTCACGCGCGTCTCGATCTCGTGCGGAGGGACGACCGGCGTGAACGCTGCCGGTATCGCCATCTCGTTGTAGCTCATGCGGTACGACTGCGGATACGCGTTCCCCTGCTCCCGGATCGACACCACGCCCGTCACCCGAGCGCCCGCGGCCGCCGCCATCGCGTCGGCCTTCGCGCGGGCTCCTCGCACCGCCTCCTGCAACGCCTGCGTGTGAACATCCGTCGGGTTCGACACCTGGAACCGGATGTCCTGCACCTGGTCCGCTCCGGCGGCGACAGCCGCGTCGATCACCGACCCGGCCTTGGACAGGTCCGCGATCGTCACCTCGACCGTGTTCTGCGCGACGTAGACGGTCTGCTCGTGCTTGGTGCCCCGGTCGAGCGTCTGCGGATTCACCTGCATCCTCACGGTCTCGATGTCCTTCTGCTCGATGCCCTCACCCGCCAGAGCCTCGAGCACCGACTGCATCTTCGCGGCGTTCGCCGCAAGTGCGTCGGCGCTCGAGCCCGCCTGCGTCCGCACCCCGAAGTCGACCAGCACCTCGTCCGGCGCCGTGCTGACCGTCGCCGTCCCGGAAACGGTGATGAGCTTCGCCGGCCCCGAAGGCGTTGTGTTCGGCGCCGCGACCACCCGAGCCGCGAAGCCGGCGACGCCCGCCACGACGAGCGCTCCCACCCAGATCCACGTTCTGTTCTTCATCCCGCGGGCCTCCTCCCCCGTCGGAGCGGCCACCCGCCGTCGGCTGGATCCGTCCCACCTCACCAAGTATCTATGCCCCCACGCGCCGGGATGTGACGAGCGCGGACGCCGAAGCGGGAGTCCAGGCACGAACGCGAGCGGGAACCCAGTGCGCTCAGGCCGGCAGGTCGCCTCGCTCAGGCTCCGCCGGATCGGAAACCGAAGCCGGGGCCAGAACCGAAGCCGGAGCCAGCGACCGGCGCATCCTCCGAGTGGTGAGCCACACGAGGGCGGAGTAGACGACCACCGCGGCACCGACGCCGGTCGTCACGGTGCGTACGCCGAACCCGCCGGCCAACCATCCGCACGGGGTGTTCGAACCGGAGAGCGTGAACGTCAGAAGCGCGCCGTCGAAGCCGAACACCCTGCCGCGCACGCGATCGGGCACGATCGACTGGTACGAGTACGTGACGAGCGTCCACTGGGCGCCGCCGGCGAGGTGCGCGGCCATGGCCGAGCACTCTCGGGAAGGGTCGAGTCATCGTCGCGTTCGCCAACCGGGCGGCGTTCGACGAGGCCTTCGACGCCGGCTACCTGCTCCTGGCGAAGAAGAAGGGCTGAGCGGAAGGGCCGGTCTTCGGACCGGCCCTTCACACACTCTCGCCCCCAGGTGGGTCGAGGCCCGCCTACGCGTTCGCGCGCCGACGGCTGCGATAGGTGCGCATCTTGGCGCGGCTCCCGCACACCCCCATCGAGCACCAGGTGCGGGAACCGTTCCGGGAGTGGTCGAAGAAGAGCCAGCGGCAGCGGTCGTTCGGACACGCCTTGAGACGCAGCCACGTCCCGTCGATAGTCGAGGCTGCGACGAGCGCGAGCACCCGCTCGATGAACCCGTCGATCCCGGGACCGGTCGGCGCGAGTGGGACGTCTCCGGGCCCACCGAGGCGGACGGTCAGCGGATGGGCGGTGGCGATCCGGTTCAGGCGTCGGAGCGCCTCGGTCTCCCCCGCTTCCCCCCTCGCGCCGACCGCGTCGCGGATGGCCTCCCGGACGCGCAGGAGACGGTCGAGATCGGCCTCCGGTAGCCGCGAGACGCGGCATCCGTGCCCGGCCAGCCAGTCCCGGGCCGCGTCCGGGGTCCCGAGCGCATCGGTCCCCGCCTCGATATCCAGCGTGTTCACGAAGGCTCGCACGAGCTCAAGCTCCCCCGGAGCCGCGCTGGGGTTCGCCGGGGCTTCCTGAGGTGCCGTCCGCACCGCTCTGACGTTGCTCACGAACCAAGTATCCCTCGCCCTGCCCCCTAGTGCAACCTCCGAAACGACTTGACAGGTAACGTTACCGGTGCTAGTCTTTGGGCGGTAACGGAAGCCGAGCGGAAGCTGAGCAGCCGAGCGTCCACCATGATGACCAACGCGGCGATCTGGATCGAGACCCAGCGGCAGCGCGAGGCCGAGCTACGGCGCTGCGCGGAGGCTCACCGGCTCGTCGCGGGGAGACGCCGGTTCCGGTCGAAGGAGGAGGCGGGCATGGGGACGACATCGTTGGACGTGATCGGGGTGCCGAGCAGCATGGCCGCGTTCGCTCCGGGCCAGGAGCGGACGCCTCGGGCCCTGCGCGACGCGGGGCTGCTGCGGGCGATCGAGGCCGCGGGGATCCTGGTCCACGACCGGGGCGACGCAGCCGTGCGTCGATGGAGGCCCGATCCCACGCACCCGAAGGCGCAGAACGTCGATGCGGTGGTCGACGTCGTGAGGGAGACGGCGATGCGCGTGCGCGAGTCTGCGGCGGGCGGTCACACGACGCTCGTGCTCGGCGGTGACTGCACGGTCGAGCTCGGCACGATCGCCGGATGCCGCGATGGGTCGAGACCGCTCGGACTCGTGTACTTCGACCTGCACCCCGACATGAACGTTCCCTCCGCCGTGCCGGAGGGCGCCCTGGACTGGATGGGCATGGCGCACGCCCTCGCACTCGAGGGCGCGGTGGACGAACTGGTGGGGGCCAACGGCAGGGCGCCGCTGCTTGTTCCCGACGAGGTCTTCCTCTTCGCCTACGGTCCGGACAACCGGACGGCGTTCGAGCGCGAGCAGATGGAGGAGCACGGGCTCCGCGGTATGGACGTGCGGGAAGTGGCCCGCGACCCGGAGAGAGCCGCCGTGCGAGCGATCGCCGCGCTCGAGCCCGACGTCGACCGCATCCTGGTGCATCTCGACGTGGACGTGATCGATTTCACCGACCTACCGCTCTCGGAGAACGCCGGCAGGAACACGGGCCTCTCGTTCGAGCATGCCGCCCGGGCGCTGCGCGTCCTCCTGTCGAGCCCGAAGCTCGCCGCGCTCACGGTCACGGAGGTGAACCCCGACCACGACCCCGACGGCACGGCGCTCGGGCGGCTCGTCGGCGGTCTCGCGGAAGCTCTCGCCTACGCGCCGGCACTCACCGGCGCGTGACCGTCGGCCTCAGCGCGAGCAGCTGCGCTTCGACGTGCTTCGGGTTGCTCAGGCTCGTTTGGACCGGTCCACCATCGCCTGCGCCTTCCGCTCAGCCCACTCCGGCGAGAAGACCCACAGCAAGGTCGTCGCGTGGATCAGCAGCCCGATGCCCCATCCTGCGAGAGGCCAGTAGAACCACCATGCGCCGTCGGCCCCGCGGGTCAGCGCGTTGATCGCGAACAGACCTGCGTTCACGACCGCGTAGATGAGAAGGTGGATGTAGAAGCCCTGTAGGTTCTCCGCCCGCCGCTTCGCCGCCTCGTACAGCTGCTCGTCGTCGGCCCGCCCCGGTCCCGACGCCGGCATCCCCGGTTGCTCCTCCGCCATCACCATCACCTCCAAAGCCTCGATGCTCCCGAACGGCCGCGTCGCCCGCGGAGACGCACCTATCGGGCTCCGTACTGCACGACCAGCGAACCGTCCGTCATCGTCGCTTCGACGCCGGTCGGCGAGCGCCAGAGCAGGTTGATCGTGTACCGACCGGATCCGACACCCGCAACGAACGTGTACGAGAAGGAGCCGGTGCCTCCCTGCGGGTCGAAGTGCGCGGACGTCGGCCTCATCAGACGGGTCGCATATCCCTTCTCCGGCAGCTCCATGACGACCCGGTAGTCGACCGGTGCGCCAGAGACGGTGACGCTCAGCGTCGCGGCGATCGCGCCTCGGGCGTCGATCACCATACCGTCGCTGAAGCTCCACCCGCCGATCGACCTCCAGTCCGTCGACGAAGTGTGCCATTCGCCGAGGACGTGCCCGACGTTCTGGCGATCGAGTGGATGGGAACGACGCTGATCCACGCTCGCGTGGAGCGCCGCGGCGCCGGTGACCATCACGAGTGCGACCGCAGCCGCTAGGGACAGGATCCTACGGGTCCGCATGTGCCTCACCTCTGCCTGCCATCGAAGCACCCGGGATCCCTCACGGGGAGTGCCGGACGGCCCTTCACGTCACGGACGCAGGGGCTGGACCGCGCGGGCCACCACGTTGGGTCCTCGAGGAACGCTCGCGGTCGCCAGGATGCGCGCCTCGGTCTAGGCTACTGCCTGACGAGGAGGCGAAGACGGTGGACACGACCCTTCCCACTCTCAAGGAGTTCCGAGGCCGGCACTACCTCACCGATCTCGACTTCGCCCGCGAGGAGCTCGAGGACCTGCTCAAGCTCGCGGTGAACCTCAAGGCCTTGTGGAAGGAACGGCCGCTCACGCCGTTCCTGCCCGGCCGGCATCTCGCGATGATCTTCGAGGCAGCCTCCACGCGCACGCGCGTCAGCTTCGAGAACGGTTTCGCCGAGCTGGGCGGCAACGCCGTCTACCTGCGTCCCGGCGAGATCCATCTCCCCGGCCGGGAGAGCATCGCCGACACGGCGCGCACCCTGTCGCGCTACAGCTCGGCCATCGCGATCCGCTCCAAGAAGAACGAGACGATCAACGAGCTCGCCGCCTGGTCCACGGTGCCGGTCATCAACGGCATGGACGCCGACCGCCACCCCTGCCAGTCGATGAGCGACGCGCTCACCATCCTCGAGCACGCCGGCACGCTCGAGGGCGTCACCTTCGCCTACGTCGGCGACGCCGCCCATCCCTGCAATTCCCTCACCACCACGCTCACGAAGCTCGGACTGCACGTGCGCATCGGCAACGCGCCGGGCTACGAGATCGCCCCCGAGATCCGGGAACACGCCGAGAAGTTCGCGTCCGAGAGCGGCGGCTCGTTCCTCCTCACGAACGACCCGCTCGAGGCCATCGACGGCGCCGATTTCGTCTACACCGACTGTTGGTGGTGGACTGGCCAGGAGGCCGAGTACGAGGACCGCGTGAACGCCTTCAAGCCGTTCCAGGTGAACCGCGAGTTCTGGAGCCACACCAAGCCGGGCGCCAGGTTCATGCACTGCCTACCCGCCATGCGCGGGGAGGAGGTCACCGACGAGATCGCCGACGGCGAGGCCTCGATCATCTTCCCCCAGGCCGAGAATCGCATGCACTTCCAGAAGGCGCTGATGCTTGCGCTCATCGGCATCGACGAGCTTCCGGACGATCCGAGCCTCGAGGAGATCGGCGAGGCGCTGTTGAGGTGACGAGAACGAAGAAGAAGACGACCGTCGTGGAGCACCAAGGAGGGAGGAACGATGGCAACTGAGATGACCGGCCGTGCGCCGGAGGTGTCGCTCGACAAGCAACCGAAGACCTTCGGGCTTCTGTCGATGACGCTCTTCGCGGTCTCGGCCATCCTCGTCGCGGACACGGTGGCGACGTCGGCGGCGATCGGTGTCCAGGGGCTGACCTTCTGGATCGCGCTCGCCATCCTGTTCTTCATACCCTACGGCTTCGTCACCGCGGAGCTGGGCGCCGCCTGGCCCGAGGAGGGCGGCATCTACGTGTGGGTGCGTGAGGCCTTCGGCCCGCGCTGGGGCACGATGACGGCCTTCTTGTACTGGGTCAACGTTGCCTACTGGGCGCCGTCGGTGTTCGTGCTGTTCGCCGGTACCCTCGCCGTGGCCTTCTGGGGCAGCATGAGCCGCACGTGGGAGGAGATCATCGTCATCGTCCTCATCTGGGTGATGGTCGGCATCGGCGTCCTCCCCATCGTGCTCAGCAAGTGGGTGCCGAACGCGAGCGCGGCCTTCAAGATGATCGTGCTGGTCGCACTGGGCGCCATCGGCGCCGCGTTCGCGATCAAGAACGGGACGGCGAACTCGTTCGCCCTCTCGGAGTGGAAGCCGGCGTGGGGCAGCAACTACTCGTTCCTGCCGATCATCATCTACTCGTACATGGGCTTCGAGCTGATGAACTCGGTCGGTGCGGCGATCAAGAACCCGAAGCGCGACGTGCCGAAGATGATCGTCCTCGCCGGTGTCCTCATCCTGGGCGTCTACATGTTCGCCACCTTCGGCATCCTCGCGTCGCTCAAGCTCGGCAGTCTGAGCATCGTCACCGGCATCGCCGACGCGATGAAGCTGTCGTTCGACAACGTGCTCGGGGGCTACACCTGGCTCTACGACATCCTCATGGTCGGGCTGCTCTTCACGTTCTTGGGCAACATGGTGACCTGGTCGATCGGATCCAATCACAGCATGGGGTCGACCGGCCTCGACAAGACGGCGCCGCGCGTCTTCGGGCACGTGAACAAGCGCTTCCTCACTCCCGACTACGCCTTCGTGCTCATGGGCGTGATCGCGACGGCCGTGACGCTCGTCAACTACGCGCTCTTCTCGACCAAGGAGGAGGTCTTCTGGACGATCTTCGCCCTCTCGTCGATCGTCTTCCTGCTCCCCTACCTACTGATGTTCCCGGCGCTGCTCGTGCTGCGCAAGAAGCAGCCCGACAAGCCGCGGCCCTACACGGCGCCGTGGGGCAACGCCGGTGCCTGGCTGTGGGTCGTGCTCTGCGAGATCGGAATCCTCTTCACGATCGTGCTCTTCTTCAAGGAGGTCCCCGAGGGCACCCCGAGCGCGACCTACTGGGCGATCACCGGCATCGGCACGCTGATCTCCGTCGTCGTCGGCTGGCTGCTCTACCTGCCTGCGCGAAGCAGGATCGGAACGGCGGTCGGTGGATCCGGCCAGCAGGGCGGGTGATGGGGGCCGGAGGCACGTCGTGAGCAACACGATCGACGGCACCCCCCGCGCCGACGGCTTCCGCATGCCGGGCGAGTTCGAGCCGCACGCCGGCACTTGGATGCTCTGGCCGCAACGGCCCGACAACTGGCGCCTCGGCGGCAAGCCCGCTCAGCATGCGTGGGTCGCGGTGGCGAGCGCCATCGCCCGGTTCGAGCCCGTCACCGTCGGGGTCAACCACGATCAGTACGAGAACGCGCGGAGCATGCTGCCCGCGAACGTCCGCGTCATCGAGCTCTCGAACAACGACGCGTGGATACGCGACTCCGGCCCCACCTTCGTCGTCAACGACAAGGGGGAGGTGCGCCTCGTCCACTGGGACTTCAACGCCTGGGGTGGCCTCTACGACGGTCTGTACTTCCCCTGGGACAAGGATCAGTTCATCCCCCAGAAGATCGCCGAGATCGAGCGCGTCGACCGCTACAAGGCGCCGCTCGTCATGGAGGGCGGCTCCTTCCACGTGGACGGCGAGGGCACGCTCCTCACGACGGAGGAGTGCCTCCTCTCGCCGGGCCGCAACCCGCAACTCTCGCGCGAGGAGATCGAGCAGCACCTGCGCGACTATCTGAGCGTCGAGAAGATCGTGTGGCTCGGCCGCGGCATCGACCCGGAGGAGACGAACGGCCACGTCGACGACATCGCCTGCTTCGTCAGGCCGGGCGTCGTGCTGGCCGGTTGGACCGAGGACGAGGACGACTGGCGCTACGAGCTGCTCCGCGAGAACTACGCGCGCCTCGAGGAGGCGACCGATGCCCGCGGGCGCGCGTTCGAGCTGCACAAGCTCCCCATGCCAGACATCATGGAGATCACCCCCGACGAGGCGTGGGGTGTAGATGCAGCGGAAGGATCGATCCCACGCCAGGCCGGCGACAAGACCGCCGCCTCCTATCTCAACTTCTACGTGTGCAACGGCGGCGTCGTGCTGCCCGTCTTCGACGACCCGCACGACGCCGCCGCCGTCGACACCGTGCAGCGGCTGTACCCCGAGCGCAAGGTCGTCACGGTCCCGGGCCGCGAGATCGTGCTCGGCGGCGGCAACGTGCACTGCATCACGCAGCAGCAGCCGCGCGGCTGACGGCCCGATGGAGGGCCGCTCGCGCGGCTGACGTAGGCCACTCGTCAGGCCTCGCGCAGGGCCGCGTACCCGGGCCGGACGACCTCGTCGATCAGCGCGAGGCGCTCGTCGAAGGGCAGGAACGCCGACTTCATCGCGTTGACCGTGAGCCACTCGAGCCGATCGAGGTCGAAGCCGAAGGTGTCGACGAGCTGTGCCATCTCCTTCGACATCGAGGTCGCCGACATCAGCCGGTTGTCGGTGTTCACGGTGACGCGGAAGTGCAGGTCGGCAAGGAGTCCGATCGGGTGCTCCTCGATCGAGGACACGGCGCCCGAGTGCACGTTGGAGGTCGGGCAGAGCTCGAGCGGGACGCGGCGGTCGCGCACGAGCGACGCGAGCCGTCCCAGCCTCGGCCCTCCGTCGGGGGCGATCGAGATGTCGTCCGTGATCCGCACGCCGTGACCCAGGCGCTCGGCGCCGCAGAGCTGGAGCGCCTCCCAGATCGACGGCAGGCCGAACGCCTCGCCGGCGTGGATCGTGAGGTGGAAGGCCTCTCTCTTCACGTGCTCGAACGCGTCGAGGTGGCGTGTCGGCGGGTAGCCGGCCTCGGCGCCGGCGATGTCGAACCCGCACACGCCCCGGTCGCGCCAGCGCACCGCGAGCTCGGCGATCTCGAGGCTCCGTGCGGCGGTGCGCATCGCCGTCAAGATCGTCCGGACCGTGATCCGACGTCCCTCGCTCCCCTGCCGAAAGCCCTCAAGGACCGCCTCCACAACCTCGTCGAGGGAAAGGCCGCGGCGAAGGTGAAGCTCCGGCGCGAAACGCACCTCCGCGTAGACGACGCCGTCCGACGCGAGGTCCTCGGCGCACTCGCGCGCCACCCTGCCGAGCGCGTCCTTCGTCTGCATCACGCCGACGGTGTGCACGAACGTCTCGAGGTACTTCACGAGGTCGTGCCGGCTCGCGCCCCGGGTCATCCAGGCCGAGAGCTCACCCGGGTCGCGGGTCGGCAGGTCGGCGTATCCGGTCTCGTCGGCGAGCTCGACCACCGTGGCCGGACGGAGTCCGCCGTCGAGGTGGTCGTGGAGCAGGACCTTGGGAGCACGCCCGACGGCGTCGGCGGAGGGTTCCCTGGTCATCGAGTGGTCATGCTACGCGGCGCGCAAGTCGATACGCTTGAGCGCACGGCCAGCCGCATCTGGCCGAGGCGTCTGGACTGCCGTCCCATCGTTCGGTGTCACACCTTGGGATGATGCCGACCACGGATCGGAAACCGAGACCCAGGATGGCCGAGAACACGAGCGCGTCGGCAGGCAAGCGGAGACTGGCGAAGTCCGGCATCATCCGAATCGTCACCATCTCGGCGGCGATGCTCGTTCAGGCGGCCGTGTTCTTCATCGCCGCCGGTCGGATCGACATCCCCCGAGGTTGGATCTACTACGGCGCGACGTTCGTCTACTTCCTCATCGCGCTGCCGACGCTCTTCCTTCTCTTCCCGACGGTGCTGGATCTGGTCAACGAGCGTGGCAGGTTCAAGCAGGACACGAAGACGTGGGACAAGGTCTGGGGGGGCCTCTACACGGTGATGCTGGTCGTGATCCCCGGGGTGGCGGGTTTCGACGTGGGCCGCCTCGGCGGTCCCGACGTGAGCGCGGCGCTCATCGTCCCCAGTCTCGTCGTGACCATCCTCGCGTATGTGTTCGTGCACTGGGCGATGGTCGTGAACAGGTACGCGGAGACGGGCGTCCGCATCCAGCAGGACCGGGGACACGAGGTCGTGTCCACGGGTCCGTACCGATGCGTGCGACACCCGTTCTACGTTTCGATAATCGTCACCCAACTGGCGTATCCGCTGGCCCTCGGCTCGCTCGCGGCGTATGTCCCCGTCGTCGTGCTCATCGCGCTCGTCGTATGGCGGACGGCGATGGAGGATAGGACGTTGCACGCCGAGCTGCCCGGCTACGCCGAGTACGCGAAGCGCACGCGCCACCGGCTGTTGCCGGGAGTGTGGTAGGCACAGCCCAGCTCACGCTCGTCTAGGACTTTCGACCGGTCACGTGGGATGAGGGCCGAACGGCCGGGGCACCGCTGCGGCCGCGACGGTAAGCATCGGGGCAGGACTCGGGACCGTGCCGTGCGGTCCCACCGGATGTGTCGAGAGGGGGGCAGGCGTGCGACGTCTACCGACGTTCGTGCTGGTGATGCTCACTTCCCTCGCCCTGTTCGGCGGCGGCCCCTCGGGCGTGCTCGCCGTCGGATCGGGCGCCGCGAGGGGGGCGAAGGGTGGGCCGGGTGGCGTGAAGCCGCAGCCGCGGCTGGTCCAGAAGTGGCAGGGCGACAAGATCACGGCGGCCGATCTGGTCGCCCAGGGCGAAGCCACGCCGAGGGTCGATGGGCGGGTCAAGCTGCCGAACGGGAGGTTCATCGACTACGAGACCAAGGGCGTAGACAAGATCGTCACGCTCCTGGTCGAGTTCACGGACCCGATGTACGGGCAGATCCCCGAGCCCGACCGGACCCTGGACAACAGCACCTACTGGGTTCCGCGGTTCAACCACCGGCACTACATCGACATGCTGTACACGATCGGCGGCGGCAGCTATGGGATGCCGTCGATGGCCGACTACTACCTGGAGCAGTCCTCGGGTCGATACACCGTGACCGGTCAGGTTTCGGACTGGGTCCAGGTCCCCTATCCGGAGTCCTGGTACGGGGCGAACTCGAGCAACGGACCGGGGTCGGACGACCTGAACGGACCCGTCTACCGGATCGTGGACGATGCGCTGAAGGCCGCGATGGAGCAGGACACCACGATCGACTGGTCTCAGCCGATGGTGGATATCTGGGACCGGTACGACTGCGACGGTGACGGCAACTACAACGAGCCCGACGGGTACGTGGACCACCTTCAGCTCGTCCACGCGGGCATCGACGAGTCGGACGGCGGCGGCGTGCAGGGCCCCGACGCCATCTGGGCGCACAGCTGGTACGCGAACTTCGCGGACATCGGAGTGACGGGACCGACCGGCTGCCTGCTCGGCGGCTACCCCGTGGGTGACACGGGCCTGTGGGCGGGCGACTACACGATCCAGTCGGAGAACGGCGGGGTCGGTGTCTTCGCGCACGAGTTCGGGCACGACCTCGGCCTGCCGGACCTGTACGACACCGAGGGCGCGAACGACAACTCGGTCTCGTTCTGGGACCTCATGAGCGACGGCTCGAATGTCGGAGGGCCCGACCAGGACTTCATCGGCACGCAGCCGACGCACATGGGCGCGTGGGACAAGGCGGTGCTCGGCTGGCTCGGCAAGAACCTCGCCACGCTCTCGCTCGGCGACAGCAAGAAGGTCGTGCTCGGTCCCGCCGAGGGCCGCACCGCCGGCGCGGCGCAAGCGCTCCGCGTCAACCTTCCCGACTACGAGAGCACGAGCGTCGTTTTCCCACCGGAAGGGACCGATCCGTACTACTACTACTCGGGTCAGGGCAACGACCTCGCGACGACGATGCGGCGGGCCTTGACCTCGCCGCTGACGGTCGATACCACGCTCACATTCCGGGCGGACTACGACATCGAGCAGGACTGGGACTACGCGTACGTCGAGTACTCGACGGACCACGGGACCACCTGGGTATCGGCCGATGGGGACCTGTCCACGACCACGAACCCGAACGGCCAGAACGAGGGGTTCGGCATCACCGGGACCTCCGGTGACTGGGTGAGCGGGTCGTACACCATCCCGATGGGCGCCACGGACATCGGTTTCCGGTACTGGACCGACGGCGCGGTGGTGGGCCAGGGCTTCGCGGTCGACTCGATCCAGCTCGGGACCGAGCCGATCGACACCGCCTCTGACCCGAGCGCGTGGACCTTCGACGGGTTCAGCCAGGTGACCGACGGCCAGGTCACGAACACCTACTACCACTACTACCTGGCCGAGTCCCGCTCCTACGTTCGGAGCGACACGGCGCTGTGCGGCGCCTACAACTGGGTCACGGACCTGTGGGTCGACAAGCAGTGCTACGCGGACGGTGTGCTGGTCTGGTACCGCAACTCCGCGTACGCGGACAACAACGTGTCCGTGCACCCCGGCTACGGCGCGATCCTCGTGGTCGACAGCCACCCGGCCGCGATGCCACTGGTCGTGGGCCAGGGCTTCATCCGCGAGCGCTGGCAGACGTGGGACTCGAGCTTCGGGCTGAAGGCGCACTCGGTGACGCTGCATGCCTACCGGGGCGCGAAGCTCTACGCCCGCACGTACGACGCGGCGGCGGTGTCCCGATTCGCGGACTCATCACCGACCGCGTACTACGACGCACGCGTGCCGTTCAGCAGCGTGATGACGGCGGGCTCGGGTCTCCGCATCAAGCTCCTGTCCGTGTCGCCCAACGGCAGGAGGTACGTGGTCCGGGTCCACTGACGGACCCGGAAGGAGCGCGGAGGGGGCGGGCCCGGGCGGCCCGCCCCCTCCGCGTCGCTGGGATCCGGCCACCCTTCGCGCCCAGTGGTTCGCGGTCATCAGGATGATGCTGGGCGCCGGCTACCTTGCCGGGCGCGGCCTACCCCATCCCGAGTCGCTCGTAGCGCGAAGGACAGATCGCAGGTCGGCGTTGTGCCCAACGGCTCGCAGGAAGTAGGACAAGACGACGAGCTGTACAACCGCCATCGCCCCTATGGCGCTCGCGGGCCCCCACGCGGCGGCTTCTCCCCGCACGGCGAGCACCGCCATCGCGCACAGGATCCCGACGGCGAGCACGACGAAGCAGACCAGCAGCACGGGGGCCAGGCAGTACCCCCATCCGCGACCGCTCCTGAGGAGCACGCCGGTCAGCAGCGCCGCGGGCAGCAGCACCGCCATGTCCAGAACGTAGACGGGGTTCGTCGCCAGCCCGGAGTCGCGCAGGCTCTGCGGCATCGTGCCGTCGATCGTCGCGGGGATGATCTCCGACAGCCACAGCATGTAGAAGAGCGCTCCGATCGCGACGAGAACGATCGAGGTCGAGCGGACGGGGGTCCGAGACGTGAAGCTCGCCTTCAGGCGCGCTGTGTCCAGGCTCAGGAGGCCCCCGCCCAGCGTGTAGATCGACAGCCCGAACACAGCGACGTCGACCAGGAACAGCGGTCCGAAATGGACCGCGAAGGCGTAGATGGCGTAGGCGTACACGCTGTACGCGAGCACCCCCATCCACGCCAGATACGCCCGGAGCGAGCCGCGACCGGCGGCCAGCGCGAGCAGCAGCAACGCCGGGTACGCGATCAGGTTCGTGATGTCCTGACCGACACCCTGCGCCGCCCAGTTCGCCGTCTCCTTGGAGTAGATGCTGTCGACGAGGATCCCGGCGGCACTCCCGGCGATGGCGAGAACCGCGATGGGCAGCGAGAGCCACAGCCGGATGAGACCTCGTCCTCTCGCGTTCGAGACGCTCGCCTCAGACCGGTTCGTTTCGCTCGGGGCTGACATGACTCCATACCTCCCAGCCGGCGACATCTCAGGCAGCCGCATCGGCTCTCGGAGACGCCTGGCAGTGTAGTCGCGCTGCACGGCCGACCCGAACCGCCGCCGGCGTCCCGGGGATGGCGTCGGATGGGCCGTGGAGGGCGTAGCCCGCCACGGCTGGCTCACTGGGTCGAAGATGCGCTCGCGGATTGACTTCCGGCCCGCACCCGGACTACGTTCACAACAACGTCCCCATGGCCGGGGTAGAGATGCAACCGATGTTGCGGTGTCTGGCATGCGCGTCTCTTCCTGCAGTCACGACTTCGGAACGACGGCACTCCCTCTGTCTACGTCGTTGGGCGGGCGGGGCCGGCGGGGCCATCGCGATCCGAGAACGAAGGTGACCACCGTCCGCCACTTCCCATGGGCAGCGAGCCGGCACATCGTGCGTGCAGCCGCCACGCCCGCCACGACCGACCCCGGTGCCACGAGCATGCCGAGGCCTGATTGCCCTCGGTGCGGGTCTGGGCTCGTCCTCCCCGCCCTTTCCGGGGTCCCGTCCGAGTGCGTGTTCGAGCTCCGCGACGACGCCACCGCCGGTGCCGCGCAGGACGGCTTCGAAGAATGGCTATGTCACTTGTGCGGTCACCGCTGGCCACACGTCCCGATGACCGTCCGGAGCCCGTCGGACGCCCTCCCGGATCCGTCGGACCTCGAGCCCGCACCTGAAGCACTTCTCATCGCCAGGCCGCCCGGTCTGCCGGCGGCAGCGGAGACGGCAGAGGAGACGTCGCCCGGCCCGGCCAGCATCCTCGCGCGTGTGAGGCAGGAGCGCGCGTTGACGCTTTCGGAGGCGGCGAGGGCAACGCGCATCTGGGAGCGCGACCTGCAAGGCCTGGAGAGAGACGCCCCGCTCGAGGAGTACCCCGCGCCCGCCTACGCCAGGTTCTTCCTACGCGAGTACGCCGAGTTCCTCGGGCTCGACCCGGCGGTCGTGGTCAACGAGTTCGACGAGCGTCACCCCGTCCAAGAGGAGCCTCCGTCCGAGCCCCGTCCGGATCCGAGACCGCGACGGAGGATCATCGCGATCGCCCTCGCGGTGGTGTCGGCGGTGTTGCTGGTTGGGATCGCACTCCTGTCTCTCGGGTCGGGTCCGAAGGCTGAGCAGACGCCCACCGCGTCAGCCGGGGTGCTCGCGGGCATCTCCGGACACGCCCTGGCCACCCGGCCCCCGGTCCCCCCGAACCTGCCCGGGGTGCGAGCGGTGCTCCGGTTGACGGAGCCCTGCTGGGTCCGGGCCGTCGGCGACGGCAGCCTCCTCGCGAGCGCGACGCTCCAGCCCGGAGGGCCGGTCGTCTACCGCGCTCGTCATCTCCTCCGGCTCGTCCTCGGGAACGCAGGTGCGGCGGATCTTCGCGTGAACGGCCGACCGATGGCCACCGGAAACCTCGGGCAGGTCATGCGGTTCGAGTTCCGCTGGCGCCACGATCGACTGTCCTCGAAGATCGTGTAGTCGGTGGTAGCGCCCGGCCACTCCCCGATCCTCGGGAGCCCCCGACCGACTTCAGGGACTGGGACGGGATCGGCGCCTGGATCGACGGCATCGCCGGAGAGCTGCACGCTCCCCAGACACGGCAGGGCCCTCGCCCACCCCCAGCCGGGTTTCAGGCCGACCCCCAGCCGGGTCTCAGGCCACGCTCTGCATGACGGCTCGCAGGTTCTCCTCGGGCGCCTGCGGCGGGACCGAGCATCCCGGGGCGAGGAGCGATCCCGCGCCGTCCGTGCTCGAGATGGCGGCCCGCGCCTGCTCGAGCACCGCTTCCGGCGAACCCCGGACGAGCGTCCCGGCCTGATCGAGGCCGCCCATGACGGCTCGGCCGCTCCGGAACCGCCCCTCGGCGAGCGACGGGTTGCCGGGCTCGTGAACCGACCAGCTCACAGCCTGCACGCCGAGAGCGGAGGCAAGCTCGAAGTGGATCCGCGGGCCGCACAGGTGCAGCACGTTGAACCAGGCGCCCTCGGCCACGGAGGCCAGCACCCGGCGGTCGTGCGAGAGCGCCAGGCGCTCGTACTCCTCCGACGACAGCACGTCCTCGGAGGCGTACCCGGAGATCGCGTAGAAGATGCCGGCCGCGCCCGCGGCCACCGATCGTGCGACGAAGTCGGCGAGGGCGTCCGCTATGCGTTCGAGCGCCGCCCCGATCTGCACGGGGCGCTCGCGTAGCTCCCCCACCGCCCGGGCTCTGTCGTCGGACACCAGGTAGCCGGCCACGGTGAGCGGGGAGAACACGGTCTGGATCACCGGGACCGAGGAGCCGAGCTCATCGACGACCATCCGCAGCGCGTCCACCTGGTCGCGGAGGGCCGGAACACCGGCGCCGACCGACGGGAGCCGGGACCAGTCCTCTGAGCTCGTCACGGTGGGGCGGACCAGCACCGGCCCGGTGCCGGGCTCGCCTGAGGGCCGGTACTCGGAACCGAACGCCTCAGCGAAGCAGCACGCGCGCGGCTGGAGCTTGACGAAGTCCCAGCCGTAGGCGCGTTGCCTGGCCACCGTCGCAGCGGCGAGGTCGCGAGGAGACCACTCCTCTCGATACGTGTGGCCCCACCATCCGGTCGGCGGACGATCGGGCCGCCCGAGCGACAACGCAGCACGGACGCGAGCCTGCGACTCCATGAGCCGCGAGTGTAGCGACGTGGGCGCGCCAGCGGCCGGATGGCAGGTGACGCACGATAGCCGCCGCCCTGCGGGAGCCTGCCTGATAGCCGGGGTGGCGCCGAGAGCCTGCCCGAACCTAGGAAGTGCTCTTGTGTACCCGATCTTGGGGTGTAGCGTGGCGCCGTGGCGCATCGCTGAGTTCGGGAAGGTAGAGGGCTTTCGATGGACATCTGGAACGATGACGATCTCAGCCGGCTGGAGAAGCGGGCCGAGTACGCGCTCGACACCGAGGACGACGGGCGGGCGCTGATCATCACACCCCAGACCATCAAGGACCTCATCAGCGAGTTCCGCCGCCTGCGGACGGAGCTGATAGCTGCGCTGGACGGTAGGCCTCCCCAGTAGCGGAGACGGTCCGAGCCCGACACCCCAGGCACGTCCCTCATGAACCGGGGCCATGTCCGGGACCACGGACCGCTTTCGACCGAACGCGGGCAAACCGCGACTTACGAAGAAGGCCGAGGCCGCCGTCGAAAGTCTTCGAGACGCGATCCCGGTCCAGCTCGCCGTCCGCGGTCTAGGCGGCTTTCACCTCGGCCCAGGCGGCAACCCAAGCGGCCCGGTTCTCCGGCGGGTGCGCAGGGATCGCGTTCCCCATGTTCATCGGCGCCTCGAGCGAGGCGGCCTCGATGATCTCGGGCGGCGCGATGTCGAGGGTCTTCTGGTTCGCCACCTGATAGCTCCACTCGGTCGCCTCGAACAGCTCCGCCTCCGGACTCGTGTACCAGTTGAGGAGCGCGTACGCGGCGTCGAGGTTCGCCGGGTCGATGTTCGGGCTGATGCCGTACCCGCAGGCCCAGAGGATCGCCCCCTCCTTGGGCATCGCCAACTCCACGTTGACGCCCTCATCCCGGATCATGGCCGCGTGGTCGGCGTACCCGGAGGAGATGACTACCTCGCCCGACTTGAATAGCGTCCTGATGCTGGCGCCGGCCGTCCAGAAGGTCCGGAACTGGCCCTTGTGGTCGATCCAGTACTGCTTGACCTGGTCCAGCTGAGCTTCGGACATGTCGAGCGGGTCTTCGACCCCGGTCGCGAGGGCGCCGATCATGATCGCGGTGGTGGCGTTGTTCTCGACCCCGACGCGGCCGCTCCACTTCGGGTCGAACAGGTCGGTCCAGGAGTCAGGCGCCGGATCCACGACGTCGACGTTGTAGAGGATCCCCCCCGCCCCCATGTCGACCGGCACGACGTAGTACTTGCCGTCCACCACGACCCCGGGGAGCTCCTTCACGGAGGGGAAGAGGTCGTTCCAGTACGTGAGGCGCGAGGTGTCGAGCTGCATGTACATGCCCTTCTGGACCATCTCCAGGGCTGCCTCGTCCACGCAGCTGTTGATGACATCGACCTCGAACCCCGCCTGGATCTTGGCGACGGCGGCCTCGTTGCTGTCCATGGCCGAGGTCTTGAGGTCGATGTTCGGGTACTGCTCGTGGAAGGACTCCATGTACTTGGGGTCGAACCCGTCGGAGTAGGACAGGAGGCGGATCGTCCCGGTGATGTCCTCGGGCCGCATGCTGGCGCCGCCGGGGGCCGACGGAGAGGCCGTGGTGCCTCCGTTGCCACCACACGCGACCGCCGCGAGCGAGAACGCGAGCAAGCCGGCGAACAGGAGAAGCGAACGACGAGCCATCTCGACCTCCTTCTTACTCCTCTGGCCTTACTCCTCTAGCCTTACCCCTCTGGCGGTCTGACGCTAGCCCCCAGATGGCAAATGGTCAACCGTCGATGGTAGATGGTAGACCGTCGACCAAAAGCGCGCGCTCTCCGCCCCCCTGGCAAGGCGGCAGCCATCCCGGCAGACAGCCCCCGGTTGACACGCGGCTGAGCCGGCCGACGGGGCACGCCGGAACGACACGCGGTCGGACCGTCGCGGCTCGGCGATACGCGGTCCGGTGAGCCGCGGGTCGATGTCCGGCGATCCGCGGGCGGGACCGGGTTTCAGCGCTGAGCAACGCGCAGGAGCCGCTCCGCGGCGCGCTCCCACGACCACTCACGAGCGACGAACCGGCTGAGCTCCTCGCACAGCTCCTCACGCTCCTCGCCGGGGAGCGCGAGGAGGCGATCGATAGCCTCCGCGATCCTGCCGCTCGCGCCGGGTCCCGGTTCGAAGGAGAAGAGGCGCGGGCGTCCGACCGCGTCCTCAAGTGACTCGGCTACCTCGCTCAATCCCGAATGGCGGGCGACGAGTGGAAGGGCACCGGCGGCCGCACCCTCGGCGGCCACCATCCCGAAGGCCTCCGGGAGGATCGAGGGAACGACGAGGATATCCATCGCGGCGAGCGCGCCGGGCGCGCAGCGGTGGTCGAGCCGACCCGTGAACCGCACCCGAGCCCCGGCCCGGCCGTTCGGCCGTTCGACCTCGGAGGCACCCAGCGGCATCCGTCCGGCGGTGCGGAGCCAGGTCAGCGCCGGCACGTCGTCCGCCTTCAAGGCCATCGTCAGCGCGGTCAGCCACTCTCGATACAGCCCGAAGCCGACGATCAGCGTCGACGGCTGCAGTCGCGACCTGTGCGCCGCCGCGAGTAGGGACTCGACGCCCTTCTGCGGGATCAGCTTCCCCAAGTACCCGATCAGGTGGCGCTCGGCCACCAGCGCCCGGAGCCGCGCGGCGGCATCGGGATCCGGCACCTCCTGGTCGTAGCTCATGGCGAGGTCGTCGAGCATCGCGGCATCCCGCCGCTCGAGGGCCGCCTGGACCTGCGCATCGAGATCCGAACGCCGGCCTCGGGCCGTGTCGGGGTCGGCGTCCAGCCGCGATGCGGTCTCCAGCAACGCCTCACGACGGGGCATCGGGCGGAAGCTCTCGACGTCCACTCCCGGCGGGACGCGGCGCGCAAGGTGCGCGATCCCGGGAACGAGCCCCTCGCATCGAGCGAGCACATCGGACGTGGGGCCGACGACGGCCCGCGCCGCTTGCAGGCCTTCGCGGGCGAGCTCCCGGTAGCGGGGCTGCGGCCGCATCGCGTACTCCAGGTCGCTCCCGTAGATCGTCGCCACGTAGCGGCCTGGTCCGATCGCTCGCCTCGCGATCGCAGCTCCGGGGATCGCATGCCCGGCGAACACCAGCTCGCTCCGGTGCCAGGCGGCTGCGGCCCGGAGGGCCTCCACGTTCCGCTTGAGGTAGGAGTCGAGCTCCGCCGGGGTGAGATCGACGAACCGCTTGACATCGAAGCCCTCGTACTCGTCCACGACGAAGACGGGAAGGAGGCCGCCGATCTCCGGTCGCAAGAGCACGCATCGTCCGGCGGTCGAGGACGACGCGTTCGACGTGAGCGCGGACACCCCGTCCTTCCCCGCTGTGCCCCACGCCTCGATCCACGGGTAGCGCTCCGGATGCCTCTCCTGACACAGCAGCAGCACGTCGTGGCCGGCCGACGCCAGGACCCTCGCGATCCTCGCCGTCTGGATGTTCGAACCCGACCCCTCGAGGAGCCACCCGTGCCACATCAGAACGCGCATCGTCCCTCCGTATCGCCGGAGGTAATGCTGACAGGGGCCGGAGGAACCCGTCGGGAGCCCGCACTACGTCCAGTTCCGGATCCAGGACCATGGGAAGAGCAACCGGGTGTAGGTGCTGGTCTGGCTCGGCGAGTAGAGCCCGTCGCCTGACCGGAGTGCGCCCGTCGTGCCCTCGTCCGTTTCTCGTACGCTGCATCCATGCCAGATAGCGTTGGGAAGCGCCAGCGCCGCGACGTGAAGGCGAGGAAAGCCGCCGCGCGCGAGGAGCTCCGGCTCGCCCGCAACCGGCGGCGCCAGGACCGCGCGGCCGGCGTGATCCGCGAGCAGCCATCCGATGCACCTCCTCCGGACGGCGCCGAGCACGCGGCCGCTGTCGACCCGCAGCCCGACGGCCCCGAGCCCGTTCGCGAGGGCGAGACGGAGTCCGACGAGGGCGTCTAGCGACGCCTACAGCCTCCCCGTCGCCCTCGGCGCGGAGGTGACGACGGTCGGGCTGTAACGGCATGATCCACGGCTGCTACCCGAAGAAGCCGGGCCCTCTCGAGCCGGCGCGCGTCTACGGGAGTGCGAACACGTAGACGCGTCCGCCCGAGTTCGGATGCGCCGAATACCCGCTCGCGCTTCCAAAGAACAGGCCGCCCTCGAGCGGTGGGAGGAGCGCCACCGGCAGTCGCGAGACCGACCCCTGATGCCGAAGGCCACAGAGGGCACCTGGCTAGGGGACGACGAAGCGGTCCGCCGAGACCAGGCTGCCGGTGGCCGCGCGCCTCGATGTGCCGGTGGCGACGATCCGGACGGTGTGGACTCCCTCGGCGAGCCCGCCGATCGACCGCACGACCCCGAACGTCGTGTCCGCCGCGTAGCCGTCGACGGTCCTCAGCAGCGTACCGTCCACGAGGATCTGCGCCCGTCCCTGATCCGGCCCGCGGAGGGTGTACCAGTCGACCCCGGTCCCCCAGAACCTGAAGGAGACGCTCGCGCCGGCGACATCGCTCTCGGAGAAGCTCCCGCCGGACGCGCCTGCGGACCTCGCTCTCCGCCACGCGGCCTCGAGCGCCGGGTTCGCGGTCACCCTCCGCCCGACCTGGAACGCGTCGACCGCGACCTGCCGGTCCGTGCCCTTCGTCGAGCCCTTGCGTCCGAGCACCGTGACGGTGATCGTGTGATCGCCCTTCGCGAGCTCCTTGAACGTCCGCCCCACCTTGTAGTGGAAGCCGCTCGCGTACTGGTTGAACGTTCCCTCGGAGCGCCCGTCGATCGAGACCTCGGCCTTGCCCTGCGACGGGCCCGTCACCATGAACCAGGTGACCTTCCTACCGCGGAACGTGAACGAGACCGAGGCGCGGGCGAGATGCTCGACCGCATACGAGCGCCCGTAGGCGGACCGGTTCCGCACGGTTCCCCACTCGTATCTCACACCCACGCTGTCCTGCTCCACGTCGCTCGGCGCGTCGAAGTCCTGAGACGTCGTCGGCGCGGGGTTGCCGGCCCGGTCGACCACCGGGGCCGCGCCGGCCGGGTCGACGATCGCCGTGTAGGCCCGGCCCGGCAGGAGCGCAGCGGTGGGCCGGAGCTCGACGGTCACGACGTTGCCCGTCGAGCAGCTGACGACCACCTCCTTGGGCGAGCGGCACGCGAGTGCGGAAGCGAGGTTGGAGTCCGCACCCCGCACCCGCAGCACGACGTTCGACGGCGTCACGTTGTGGACGATCTCGTTGAACACCGCGGTGACGGATCCGGCAAGATCCGTGGGCGCTGAGAGCGCGACCGAGGGCGGCGTGAGGTCCGTGACGAAGGTCGCCGTCACGCTCCGGTCCGCGTCCATCGTCACGGTGCACGAACCGGTGCCCCCGCACGCTCCGCCCCATCCCGTGAACACCGCCCCCAGGTTCGGGGTCGCAGTGAGCGTTACCGTCGCGCCGGGGTCGAAGTTCGCCGAGCAGGTGTCGCCGCAGGCGATCCCGGCCGGCGAGCTCGTCACCACGCCGTCCGGGGAACTCAGCGACACCGTCAGGCCGCGGATCGTTACCGGTCCGAACTCCGTCCCGTCGTACCAGTCCAGATCGACGCACCCGCTGATACCCGGCACGCTCCCGCAATCGGTGTACTGCCAGAAGCTCCAGCCGTGTCCGCTCCAGTCGTTCGCCGGCAGGGTCGGCGACGAGACCCCCCAGTGCGCGACCCATAGGACGGTGTACCCGGCGTCGGCGATCGCCGTCGTGTCGCCGAACCTCGTCTCCCAGCCGTTGGGGCTCGTGTAGACCATCGGCTTCACGCCGAGCTTCGCGCGGACCTCGCCGAGCCAGGCGAGGGCCCAGGCGGTGAGCGCCTTGGGGCCGAGCCCTCCGCTCACCTCGATGTCGAGCGCCGGAAGCAGGTTCCCCGGCCCGAGGCCCGCCACCTGCACGAAGTGGTCGGCCTCGAGGATCGCGTCGTCGGCCGAGCCGTCGGGGCGGGCGAAGTGATAGGCCGTGAAGGCGAGCCCGGCAGCCGTCGCCTCCGCCTTGTTCGTCGCGTACATCGGATCGTCGAAGGTTCGGCCGTCCGTGGCCTTCGCGATGACGAAGCGCTGCCCGTCGGCGGCCACCTTCGCCCAGTTGATCGTCCCCTGCCAGTGTGAGACGTCGATGCCCGGCAGCGAGTTCGGGGGCGGCGCGGCCTGCACGGTCGGCGGACCCGACACGCCAGCGGTGCCCGACGAGCCGGCGCTCCCCCGCCCCTGGAGGGCCACCGCAGGCTCGGCGAACCCCGCCACGGCGAGGAGCAACGCGAGCATCAGCGTCATCGCGGCCGCGGCGGGCCGGATGTGTCCGGTTCGGAGGGACGGCGTCGTCGTCTTCATCGGTCGTGTGGAGACACCCAGGCTACCGCACGACCGTGTCAGCGTGTCGCGGCACGAGCCGCTTCGCGCTCACAAGTACCGCTCCACGATCGCGCCGGCTCCTCAGGCGCCGGCGAGGTCTCGGCGCGCGAACACCTCCGTCCCGGCCGCCGCGCACGCCGCCCCGATCGCGAGCATGACCGCCGCCGCACCGGTGTTCACCCCGACCGCGGGCGACGCCGCCACGTGGTGGAACGGCGACAGGTCCAGAACCGCCCGCGGCATCTTCGTGAGCATCCCGACCAGCTGCAGCAGGAAGCCCACCGCGACCGCTCCGAGCGAGAGCGCCGGGGCCGCGCGCGGCACCGCCGCGAACGCCAGCACGCCGATCCCGAGGAACAGCAGCACCACCGGCAACCAGTTCGCGGCCGCGAGGAGCATCCCGCCGAGCTCCACGCCGGCCCCGCGCGACGACGCGGCCGCCCACGTCGCCACCGCGATCCCGACCGCCATGACCGCGGCTCCCGCCGCCGCGACACCCACCTGCGACAGCATCCACCCCCGCCGCCCGACCGCCCGCGCGAGCACGTTGTCCAGACGCCCTGTGGCCTCTTCCTCCCGGGCCGCCTGCATCCTGAACGCCACGAACAGGCACACCGGCACCACCATCATCGAGAACGCGTACCCGATGAACCCCTTGGCGGACCCGATATCGATCCCGCCGATCCGGCCGGCTATCCTCCGGAAGCCCGGCGATCTCGCCGCGAACTCCGCCGCGTCGACCGAGAGCAACCCGAGCACGGCTCCGAACGCCGCGATCGACACCGTCCACACCGCCGTGGGCATGATGGACGAGCGCGTCGTGAACCCGAGCTCGGAGCCCAGCAGCCCCGCCGACGACCGCCCCGTCTCGCCGCTCCACAGCGCTCCCGCTCCCAGATCGCGCCCCGCCGCCGCCCTCACCGTTGCCAGCACCAGCACGGCGGCCGCCGCCGCGAGCGGCACCAGCCACGGAAGGTCCGAGCCCGAGAACGGCCGCAGGTCCTCGATCCACCCGAACGGTGTGAGCGCCCGCAACCACCCGAGGTTCGCGGTGCCGTCGGCCACCACCCGTAGCAGCACCGCCCCGCCGAGCGCCGCGCCGGCCAGCCCCGCGGCCCGCCGGCGGACCGGCACGAGCTGCGACGCCAGCGCCCCGACGCCGGAGAACACCGCCGCCGCGCCGACGGTCCCGAGCGCGAGGACCGCCGAGCTCCCGGCGGCGAGCCCCAGGCCGACGAGCGCTCCGACCAGCACGACCCACACGAACGCGAACCCGATCCCGAGCGCGGCGAGCGCCGCCATGGTCGCCCCCGCCTTCGTGAGCGTGCCAGACACGACGAGCTCGCACCGGCCGGCCTCCTCCTCGCCGCGCAGCACCCGCGTCGCCGCGAGCAGCCCCCAGATCCCCGCGATGATCGCGAGCGGACCCCCGACGCGCCAGGCCGTGAAGCCGCCCACCGTGTCGATCCCCCGGACCAGACCGAAGAGCGCCTCGAAGGCTTGGTTCCCCTCGAGCAGCTTCGCGATCCCCTCGCGTCCGACCTGCGTGGGGTAGGCGGTCTCGTAAGCGTTCACCACGGCCGCGAACGACGCCGCGAACACCACCGTCCACGCGAAGACACCGCGTCGAACGAGCCGCAGGTCGTGCCGGAGCGCGACGCCCCACACGCTCCGGGTGCGCTCAGCCATCGTGCTTGCTCCCGTAGTAGCGGAGGAACACCTCCTCGAGCGAGGGCTCCTCGCTCGTCATCGACACGACCCTCGACCCGTGAAGCGCGTCGATGAGCGGTTCCATGCTGCCGGTGACGCTGCAGCGGACCCGCCCGTCGGAGCGCGATAGCACTTCGACGCCCGACACCTCGGCGAGGGCCGGCGGCGCGCCCTCGAACGTCAGCTCCACGGTGTGGGCGGAGAGGTGCCGCAGGTCCTGAAGGGTCCCGACGTCGACGAGCTCGCCGGCGCGCAGGATCCCGACCCGGTCGCAGAGCGCCTCGACCTCGGAGAGGATGTGCGACGAGAGGAACACGGTCTGGCCGCGCTCCTTCCCCTCCGCGACGCACTCGCGGAACGCCACCTCCATGAGCGGGTCGAGTCCCGCGGTCGGCTCGTCGAGAACCAGTAGCTCCGGCCGGGTCATGAGCGCCGCGATCAGCCCGACCTTCTGGCGATTACCCCTGGAGTAGGCGCGCCCGCGCCTCGACGTGTCCAGGTCGAACCGCTCGACGAGGAGGTCGCGGTAGACGGCGTCGACGGGCCCGTGGAGGTTGCCGAGCAGCTCCAGGTTCTCCTTCCCGGTGAGCTGCGGCCACACCGACAGGTCGCCCGGCACGTAACCGATCCGTCGATGCAGCGCGACGGCGTCGTGCCAGGGGTCGAGCCCGAGCACGCGCGCGTCGCCCGACGTGGGGCGGATCAGCCCGAGGAGGAGCCGGATCGTCGTCGTCTTGCCGGCACCGTTCGGTCCGAGGAAGCCGAAGACCTCTCCGGGTCGAACCTCCATGGACAGACGCTCGAGGGCAACCGTGCGTCCGAAGTGCTTCGTGAGCGCCTCCGTGCGGATCACGACCTCGGACCTGTCGGACACGCGCGTCACCCCCCTACCTGCTCGTGCTCGTTCGGCGCCGATCCCCGGCCGGGACCAGTTCTACCCGACCGGCGGGCCGTGTGCACCCGCGAACCGAACATCCTCGTGCGGCCACGGAGGTCGGCCTACCCCGCGGCTAGGATGCATGGACCGAGAGAAGAGGCGAGCGTGTCGATCGCACGGCAACCGCAACAACAGAAGGAACACCGCGGCGTCTTCGTCCGCGGCATGCGGATCGTCGGTTCCTACATCGCCGCGCACCCGTTGCCCTTCTCGGTGTCGGTGTTCGGGGCCGCCGTCTACGCCGCCGCGACGGTGGCGAGCACGATCGTGCTCGGCCACGTCATCGACCGCGTGCTGCTTCCCGCGTTCGGCACGGGCGTAAGCACCCGCACCATCGTCGGCGCCGTCGTCGCGATCATGACGGTCGCCGTCGTCCGCGCGGGCGGCATCATGCTCCGGCGCTACTTCTCGGGCATGGCCGGCGCACGGATGCAGGCGTCGCTCCGGACCCGGGTGGCCGATCGGTATCGCGACCTCCCGCTCGCCTACCACCGCGCCAAGCCGACAGGGGAGCTCATCGCTCACGTGGAGGCGGACGTCGTGGCCGCTGTCGACGTCTTCCAGCCCGTGCCCTTCGCGGTCGGCGTGATCCTCCTGGTCGCCTTCGCCCTGGTGTCGCTCGCCGTCACCGACCTGTACCTCGCGCTCGTCGGGTTCTCGCTGCTGCCGACGCTCGCGCTCATGAACCGCTCCTTCGCGCGGCGCATGGAAGGCCCGGCGACGCGCACCCAGCAGAAGATCGGTGAGGTCTCCGCCGTCGCGCACGAGAGCATCGACGGCGCGCTCATCGTCAAGACCCTCGGCCGCGAGCGCGCCGAGGCCGACCGCCTCGCGGCGAAGGCGGAGGAGCTCCGGCGGGAGCGGGTGAACGCCGGATACGTGCGCGCAGGGTTCGAACCGGCCCTCGAGGCGCTGCCGAGCCTCGGCATCATCCTCCTGCTCGCGGTCGGCTCCTGGCGGGTGTCGACGGGCGCCGTGACGGTCGGGACCATCGTGCGGTTCGTGGCCCTGTTCAACCTCCTCGCCTGGCCGATGCGGTTCATCGGCTGGGTGCTCTCAGACCTCCCGCGCGCGGTGGTCGGCCGCGAGCGGCTGGAGGAGGTCTTCACGGAGCCGATCACCGTCGCGCCGGCGGTGAGCGGAGTGCACCTGCCGGCCGGGCCGCTCGGCGTGTCGGTCGAGGCGCTGACGTTCTCGTTCGAAGGGAACCGGGTCCTCGACGGCGTCTCGTTCGACGTGCGACCGAACGAGTCCGTCGCCCTCGTCGGGCCGACGGGCTCCGGCAAGAGCACGCTCGCCCAGCTGCTCGTTCGCCTCGACGATCCCGACTACGGCTCGGTCCGCATCGGCGACGTGGACCTGCGGCACGTCGATGCCGGTGAGCTCCGACGAGGGGTGACGGTCGTGTTCCAGGAGAGCTTCCTGTTCTCCACGTCGATCCGGGAGAACATCGCGCTCGACGATGCTGTCGACGTCGTCGAGGTGGAGCGCGCCGCGAGGCTCGCGCAGGCGCACGGGTTCATCTCCCGACTGCCGGACGGTTACGGCACCGTTGTCGGCGAGCGCGGCCACTCGCTCTCGGGTGGAGAGCGACAGCGGGTCGCGCTCGCCCGCGCGTTGATACGTGCCCCCCGAGTGCTGATCCTCGACGACGCGACATCCGCCGTGGACCCGACGGTCGAGGCGGCGATCCTCGCGGGCCTGCGGCGCGAGCTCGAGACGACCCTGGTCGTGGTCGCCTATCGCGTGTCGACGATCGCGCTCGCCGACCGCGTGCTGTTCCTCGACGGCGGTCGGATCACGGCGACGGGAACGCACGAGCAGCTGCTCACCTCCGAGCCCTCCTACGCGGCGATGGTGCGAGCGTACGAACGGACGGCGACGCGATGAGCACCGCCACCACCGCCGCGATCCACGAGGACGTCCGGTTGCCGACCGACATCGACAGCGCGTGGAAGGTTCTCCGCCGCGGTCTGCGGGAGAGCCCCGAGCTTCGGGCCGGGCTCGGCTTCACGCTCGTGCTGTCGCTCATGGTGACGGCCGCGCAGCTCGTGATCCCCTTCCTGATCCAGCAGATCCTGGACCGCGGGATCCGCGGCGGGTTCCGCCCGGTGTTCGTCTACGGCTTGTGCGCCGCCGCGGGCGCGCTCGTCGCGGTCGTCTACCTCGCCGCGCGGGCGGCCGGAAGGCGTCTCGTCGGCGCGTCCGAGGCCGCGTTGCGCACGCTACGCGTGCGCGCGTTCGCGCACATCCACGATCTCTCGGTCGCCGAGCAGACGACGGAGAAGCGGGGCGTGTTCGTCGCGCGCGTGACGGCCGACGTCGACACGCTCTCCGAGTTCACGGAGTGGGGCGGCATCGCGTGGATCCTCTCGTTCGCGCTGGTGCTGGGCTCGCTCGCGCTCATGCTCGTGTACTCGTGGCAGCTCACGATCCCCGTAGTCCTGTTGGTGGCGCCCCTCCTGGTCGTGCTCTCGCGGCTACAGAAAGGCATCCTCGGGGCGTTCGACCACCTCCGCACCCGGGTCGGCGAACTCCTCTCCGAGGTATCCGAGAGCCTGATGGGCGCGGCCGTCGTCCGCGCCTACGGCCTCGAGGACCGGGTGGACCGTCGGGTGAAGCGCGCGATCCGGCAGCGCTACTCGGCACAGATGACCGCGTACTGGCGCTCCACAGCGCTGTTCCCCATCGCGAACCTGTTCAGCGCACTCGCGGTAGCCGGCGTGGTCGCGATCGGCGCGCACTACGGGCCCGGCTGGGGACTCAGCCTGGGCCGGGTGGTCGCGTTCCTGTTCCTCGTGGACCTGTTCCTCCAGCCGCTGTCGGACCTCCCGGAGATCTTCAGCGAGACGCAGACGGCGATCGCCGGCTGGCGGAAGGTGCTCGGCGTGCTCGACCTTCCGGTCGAGATCGCGGAGCCGTCACCAGGCGCAACGCTCCCCGAGGGCGCGCTCGCGGTCGAGGTCGACGGCGTCGAGTTCGCCTATCGCGGCGGCGGCGGCCCGGTCCTGCGCGGGATCGACCTCGAGCTCCCCGCCGGCGCACACGTCGCGATCGTCGGGGAGACCGGCTCCGGGAAGACGACGTTCGCGAAGCTCCTGTGTCGCCTGGCCGACCCGACCGCGGGATCCATCCGGATCGGCGGCGTGGGCCTCCGCGAGGTGGCACCGGCTTCTCGAAGGACCGCGGTGCGGATGGTGCCGCAGGACGGCTTCCTCTTCGACACGACGATCTGGGAGAACGTCCGAAGCGGCCTCGCCGATGCGACCTACGCCGACGTCGTGGCCGCGTTCGCGTCCCTCGGTCTGGAAACGTGGGTGCGCTCCCTGCCCGACGGGCTCGACACGCGCGCCGGTGAGCGAGGCGAGGGTCTCTCCGTCGGGGAACGGCAGCTCGTCGCCCTCACGCGGGCGCAGATCGCGGAACCGGGCCTGCTCATCCTCGACGAGGCGACCTCCGCCGTCGATCCGGGGACCGAGCGCGCGATCGGCGAGGCCCTCCGCCGGCTCTCCCAGGGACGCACGACGGTGACGATCGCGCATCGCCTGTCGACCGCGGAGGGCGCGGACCTCGTGCTCGTGTTCGACGACGGACGGATCGTGGAGCGGGGGAACCACGCCTCGCTCGTCGCAGCCGGCGGTTCGTACGCGTCCCTCTACGCCAGCTGGCTCGGCAACGTCGGGACGGCGAGGCGCACTGGCGAGCTGTGAGCCGGGCGGGCTAGGAGTTCGCCCTGTACGCGACCTAGCGACCCCTGCCTCAGCCGTGCGGACGCGGCGTCCGCCGGGGGGTACGATCGCCGCGTGGAGCGTGTCGGCGGTCTCGACGCCATCACCATCGACTGCGCCGACCCGCTCGCCCTCGCGCGCTTCTGGGCAGCCGTGTTCGGGACGGAGCTCGAAGCGCCGAACGGTGATCCGCCGCACTACGTGGACCTCGTCCCGGTCTCCGGCGTGCCGATCCTGCGGTTCCAGCGCGTGCCCGAGCCGAAGACCACGAAGAACCGGCTGCACCTCGACGTCTCGGTCGAGGACCTCGACCAGGCGTGCGCGCGCGTGGAACCCCTCGGCGGGACGCGCGCTCCGGACATCGACTTCTCGGAGTACGGCTACGACTGGCGCGTCATGACCGATCCCGAGGGCAACGAGTTCTGCCTCGTGATCCGGCGCTGATCGACATCCATCCCGCGCGCACGGCCGAGCGCCCCGTGCTCAGCCGATCATCTTGAGCGTCCTGCGGGCCTCCGCCGGCAGCATCGGTTTGTTGAAGATCCTCGACCCCGGCTCCTGCAGCCGCCCTCCGCGGGCGAGCGATCCCGTATCGACCGGCGTGAACCCGATCTCCTCGATCAGACGGCTGACCGTCGCCTTCGCTCGTCCGTCGTCGCCCGCGAGGAAGATGACGAGCCGCTGCTCCTTCGGGATCGACGGCCGTCCCTCAGTCCGAAGGGTCTCGAAGTGCATCGTGTTGAACGCCTTCACGAGCCGGGCGCCGGGCAGACGCTCGGCCGTGATCGCGCTCGATGTCTTCCCCCCTAGATCCGTGATCTCGCCCGTCTCGCTGAAGGGGTTCATCGCGTCGATCACGACCTTCCCCGCCACGGTGACGGGAGGAGGAAGGGCCTCCGGCCGGCGGAACGGAGCCGCGAGCAGCACCACCTCACCTGAGCGCGCCGCCTCCTCGACGCTCATGGCCTTGGCCGACGGACCGAGCCGCTCGACGAGCTCCTTCAGCGACTCCGGCCCTCGCGAGTTGGCGATCGCGATCTCGTGCCCCGCCCTCGCCCACAGCTCCGCGAGCGCGCCGCCGATCCTGCCCGAGCCGATGATCCCGATGCGCATCCCGTCTCCTCCTCGGCATGCTACCGGGCGCCCGTAGCGGATGCCCCCGACACCATGGTCCCCACGGCAGCGGGCCGAACGCCCCGATAGCATGTAGCGGCTACGGCCCGAGGATGTCAGGGACGTGATAGCAAGCGCCGTCGCAACCGAAGGGCCGACCGGCCTGACCTCAGAAGAGGCCCGGGTCCTGCTCGCGAAGCACGGGCCGAACCAGCTGGTCCCCGAGAAGCGCCGCTCACCGCTGGCGGCGTCGCTGCTCAGCGCCGTCAGCGACCCCATGGTCCTTCTGCTCGCGGCGGCCGGCCTCACCTACGTGCTCCTGCGCGACACGGTCGACGCCGTCGTCACGCTCGTCGCGGTGGCCCCGATCGTCTCCATCGACCTGCTGCTCGAGGCCCGGGCCGAGCGAGCCCTGGAGGGGCTCAAGCGGATGACGGCTCCGACGGCGACCGTCCTGCGCGACGGCGTGAGGAAGGTGGTGTCGGCCGAGGAGGTCGTGCCGACCGACGTCGTGTTCCTGCGCGAGGGCGACATCGTGCCCGCCGACGGGACGTTCGTCGAGGGCTCGAACGTGATGGTCGACGAGTCGGCACTCACCGGCGAGTCCCAGCCGGCCGTCAAGGACGCGGCCGGCACGGGAGAGCAGCTCGAGGCCTACGCGGGGACGACCGTGCTCTCGGGTCGCGGCCTGATGACCGTCAGCTCCACCGGAAGCCGCACGCGCTACGGCAGGATCGGCACGCTCGTCGCCGGCATCGGCCAGACCTCCACCCCTCTGCAGCGTCTCATCGGCCGGCTCGTGCGCAAACTGGCCGTGGTGGCCCTCGTCTTCTGCACCGCCGTCGTTGCGATCGAGCTCGTCCGGGGCGACGGATGGGGACACGGGATCATCGCAGGGGTGAGCCTGGGGATCGCCGCCATCCCGGAGGAGTTCCCGATGGTGTTCACGCTCTACCTCGCGCTCGGGGCGTGGCGCCTGGCGAAGGACCGGGCGCTGATCCGGCGCCTGGCCGGGGTGGAGACCCTCGGCAGCACGACCGTCATCTGCACCGACAAGACGGGAACCCTCACCCTCGGGCGCCAGGAGATCGCCGGCCTGGTCACCTCCGAGGGATTCCTCGAGGTCGGAGAGCCGCTCCCTCCGGCCGCCAACGCGCTCCTTACCTCGGCGGTGCTCGCTTCCGAGCCCGATCCCTTCGACCCGCTGGAGCAGGCCGTCGTGCGCTACGCGAACTCGGAGGGCGTGGACGTCGCAGACCTCCACGGCCGCCGGCTCGTGCACGACTACCCGTTCGACCCCGCTCGCAAGTACATCTCCCACGTGTGGAGCCTCGGAGACGCGTACCGGATCTACGCCAAGGGCGCCATCGAGGGCATCCTCGAGCAGAGCGGATGCACCCCGGAGACCGCGCAGGCCGCGGTGGAGGCCAACCAGCGGCTGGCGGGTCAGGGCATGCGCGTGCTCGCCGTGGCCGCCGGCGACCTGGCCGAGCCGACCGGCGAGCGGGCCGTCGACGAGAGCGCGCTCGGGTTCCTCGGTCTCGTGGCGTTCAGCGATCCCGTCCGTCCGGGCGTGGCCGAGGCGCTCCGGGAGTGCCGCGAAGCCGGCGTCCGCGTGATCGTGATCACCGGCGACCACCCGGAGACCGCCCACGCGGTGGCTCACGAGCTGGACCTGCCCCACGACCACGGCACCGAGATCGCGACCGGCGACCTCCTCGACGAGGCCGACGACGAGACGGTGGCGGCTCACGTCCGGACCGCGAACCTGTTCGCGAGGACCCGACCCGAGAACAAGCACCGCCTGATCCAAGCGCTCAAGGCGCAGGGCCACGTGGTGGCCATGACCGGCGACGGGATCAACGACGCGCCGGCGCTGCGGGAGGCGGACATCGGCGTGGCCATGGGCCAGCGCGGCACCGAGGTGGCGCGGGAGGCCGCCACCATGGTTCTGCTCGACGACAACTTCGCGACCATCGTCGGCGCCGTGCGGGACGGCCGGCGGATCTTCGAGAACCTCAGGCGGGCGTTCTCGTACCTCATCGCGTTCCACGTGCCGCTCCTGCTCGGTGCCCTCCTCGTGCCGCTGGTCAACGCCCCCCTGTTGTTCCTGCCGATCCACCTAGTGCTGCTCGAGCTGATCCTGCACCCGACCATCTCCCTCGTGTTCGAGAACGACCCGCCCCCGCCCGACCTGATGCGCCGGCCGCCCAGGCGGCCCGAGGTGGGACTCCTGGGGGCACGGGAATGGGTGCGACCCCTCGCACAGGGGCTGACCCTCACGGCCGGCGTCCTCGCCCTCTACCTCGTCCAGATCTCCCGGGAGACGCACATCGTGGACGCCCGCGCGCTCGCGCTGGCCTCGCTCCTCCTCGGACAGATGCTCCTCGTGCTCGTCGAGCGATCTCCGGGCGTGCCGGTCTGGCGGACGGGGTTGCGCGGCAACCGAGCGCTGCCGCTTCTCCTCGCCTCGATCCTCGCGACGCTCATGGCCGTCGTGTACGTCCCCGAGCTCGCGGACCTGCTCCACATCGCCCCGCTCTCGCTCGGGGCGTGGGGGGTCGCGGGGGCTGTAGCCGTGGCGACGACCCTGTGGCACGAGCCGGTCAAGGCCGTGCGCGCCCGCCGCCGGCCCGAAGCGCGTTCGTAGAGGGCAGACCCCGGAAGCCCGGCCCTACATCCCGGCGACGTGCTCCGGACGGATCCGCAGGATCACGCGATGCTCGTCGGGGCTCCGCCACGGGTAGCGGTCCTGGCCCAGGTACTTCTTCGCGAGGCGGTCGATGCCCTCATCGGCACCCTCCTGCGTCGTCTCGACGACGACGCCGCGCACGACGATCCTCGAATAGGGGTCCTCCTGCCCCGCCACCGAGATCGCGACGCGGGGGTCGCGCCGGACGTTCCTCGCCTTGAGGCGGCCGTCCGCTGTGTTGACGATGATGTCGTCCCCGTCCAGGTCGACCCAGACGGGGCTCACCTGCGGCGAGCCGTCGGGCATGAGCGTGGCCAGGTGCCCGAAGTTCTTCCCCTCGAACAGCGCCTTCTGTTCAGCGGTGAGCACGGCGTGACCTCCTCGTGCGGACATATCGATGCAAGCCTACGACCCGGGCATGTGCCCCACGTCTGCTAGCTCTGGAACCCCAGCCCGAGGCGATCCAGGAGCTTCAGCCACGGGCCGTTCCGCCCGGTCCGGTCGGCGCGGTCGAACGCGCGAACCGTCGCCCGGATCCCGAGCCAACGGGCCGGCTCCGGCGGATAGGGCATCGGTCGCCTGCGCACCATCTCCAGGCTCGTCCGCTCGGTGGTAAGACCGTCCACGAGGTCCAGCGCCGTCCGCGCCCCGAACCGCGACGCGCCCACGCCGAGCCCCGTGTACCCCACCGCGTACGCGAGCCGCCCGCCGTGTGACGTTCCGAACATCACCGAGAACCGGCTGCACGTGTCGATCACGCCGCCCCACCGGTGCGTGAAGCGGATCCCCTGGAGCGCCGGGAACGTCTCGAAGAAGTTGCGCGCCAGGCGCGCGTGCACCTCGTCGTCCTGCTCGAAGCGCTGCCGGATCCCGTTGCCGAAGTGGTAGGTCGCGTCGTACCCGCCCCACAGGATCCGGTCGTCCGCGGACAGCCGGAAGTAGTGGAACCGGTTCGCCGCGTCGGCGAGACCCTCGCGGCCGCGCCATCCGATCGCCGCGCGCTGCTCCTCGGACAGCGGCTCGCTCATCAGCGCGTGGTCGTACACCGGCACGACGTGCCGGTGGATCGCACGGACCAGCGGCGGGAACGCGTTCGTCCCGAGCACGGCCCGCTCCGTGCGCACCGAGCCTCCGTCGGTCGACAGCCGCAACCCGTCGCGCCCCTCCTCAGCGATCGACCGCACGGGTGTCCCTTCGAAGATCCGCACGCCGAGCCCGAGCGCCGCGTCCCGAAGGCCCCACGCGAGCTTCGCCGGGTGCACCAGCGCGAGCCCCGCGTGCATCACCAGCGCGCCGATGTAGACCGGGGACCGGAGGATCCGCCGCACCGCCTCCCCGTCCAGCACCTCGGCCTCGTGCCCGAACCGCGCCTGCATCTCCGCGGCCTCGGGGAACCGGGCCGCCTGGTGGAGCCGGCGCGCGAGGAGCGCCATCGACCGCTCCTCCCACTCGGCGTCGATCCCGTACCGCTCGATCGCCGCTCTGATCCCCCGGAAGTTCTCCGCCGCCTGGCGCTCGAGCTCCGCGATCTCGCCCGGGAACCGCGCGAGCCCGTTCTCCAGCCCGTGCGTGAGCGTCGCCGACAGGAACCCGCCGTTCCTCCCCGAGGCCGCCCACCCGATCCGGCCGCCTTCCAGCAGCACGACCTCCCGGCCGGGGTCCCGCTCCTTCGCCTCCACGGCGGCCCACAGGCCGGTGAAGCCGCCGCCCACGATCGCCAGATCGGCGCGGACCTCGCCTGAGAGCGGCGGCAGCGCCTCGGGGCGCGCGGGGTCGTCGAGCCAGAACGAAGCAGGCTTCGCGTCGGCGAACGATCGCAGCGCGGGTTCGGAGATGGACAGCGGCCCTCAGTCCTCCTCCGGCGGGAGCGTTACGTCGAACACCTTCCGCAGCGTCTCGTGCACGCGCCACGTCGTGCGCGCTCCGGACTCCAGCACGCACAGGTCGCCCGGGCCCACCTCGATCGTCGGCCCGCCTTCGACCTCGATCGTCGCGCGGCCCGACAAGACGATGAACAACTCGTCGACCTCGACGTCGGTCACGACGCCGGGCGTGATCTGCCACACGCCGCGCGCCTGGCGTTCGTCGGCCGACTCCCACACGACGCACTCGGAGACCTCCGGCGAGCCCTCGACCACCTGAGCGGGATCGAGCGGCGCCGGGTGAAGCTCGAGCGTCGCGGGATCGAGCGCGAACGTTCCGGTCATCGGGAACTCCATGGGGGACTCGTCGGTATCCATGTGCACACGCTACCCCGGTCACGCATCCCAGCGCATGAACCAGAGGTGGGGGCCGCCGTCCGGGGCCGCCGTCTCCTCGAACACGACGAAGCCCCGGTGTTCGTAGAAGGCGACGCTCGGCGCGCTCGAGGTCACGAGGAATGCCGGCGCACCGTCGGCTCGAGCCATCGCGAGACCGTGCTCCACGAGCGCGACGCCCAGCCCCTCGCCCTGCCGTTCCGGGTCGACCGCCAGGTGGTCGAGGTACCAGTGCGGCTCGATCGGACGAAGCGACTCGACCCATCCCCAGAACGTGCCATAGCGTGCGCCGCCGTCGTCGGCGAGCGATCGCAGCACCGGTTCCGCCGCCGCTTCGAACTCGGCCTCGGTCGCGTGCGAGTCCGGCGGTATCCACATCGCGACCGCCGCGCCGTCGCCCGCGGTCCACAGCCACCCACGCGCCGCGACGGGGCGATCGAACGCCTCGAAGAAGGCGCGCGTCAGCTCCTCGAGATCCTTCCCCGGGAACGTCCACGTGTGGATCGGCTCATCGCCGAACGCCCTCGCGATGAGCGCGGCGAGGCCAGGGACATCGTCCACCGAAGCGCGCCGAACGTCGACCACGCCCGCAGCCTATCGAGGATCCCCGCGCCTCCGCGCTCAGGCCGAGCGCACGGGAGCGTCTCCGGCCCGCCGGGTCAGGCGTCGAGGACGGCGAGCGCTTCGCCCAAGGCGCGGATCGAGCGCTCGGTGATCGGGCTGACGATGAGGATCGCCTCGTCGGCGCCGGCGTCGGCCAGGTCGCGGAGGCCGCCGGCGATCCGCTCCATGGTTCCTTCGAGTGGCGGTATCCCGTCCTCGAGCGGTCGCTCGTCGGCAGTGCGATCGAGGACGACGAGCACGCACGCGCTGCGCGCGATCTCGTCCGGCGGGCGTCCGGCACGTTCGGCCGTCTCGCTCACCTTCGCGTTCACGGCCGCGAACCCCTCGGGCGTGTTCCCGTAGTCGTCGAACCACGTGTTCCACGCATCGACGTGCGGAAGTGCGATGCCGAGGACGCGCTCCCCGACGCTCCCCACCATGAGGGTCGGGCGCCGGGCGGGGGGCGGCAGGAGGACCGTGTCGTCGACCTGCCAGAAACGGCCGTGAAGCGTGACCCGCTCCCCCGACAGCAGCCGCCGGATGATCTCGAAGGACTCCTCGAAGCGCGAGGCCCGGCGGTCGAAGGGGATCCCGAACGCACGGAACTCGGTCTCGTTCCACCCGGCGCCAAGGCCGAGCACGAGGCGCCCGCCGCTCACCTCGTCCACGGTTGCGGCCATCTTGGCGATCAGACCCGGTGGGTGGAAGCCGGCGCACGCGACGAGCGGACCGAGACGCACCCGCTCGGTGACCGCCGCGAGCCCCGCGAGGAGGGTCCAAGCCTCCCACGGGCCGCGCTCCGGCCGTCCGCCGCCGCGGTACAGGAGGTGGTCACCCACCCAGATCGAATCGAACCCGGACCCCTCGGCCGCCCTCGCCATCGCGACGTACTCGGACCAGCGCACGTCGCGCTCGACCTCCGGAAGCTGCACCCCGACCCGAAGCGGCCTCACCACTATCCGAACGGCGTCGGGTCCAGCAGCAGTGGCGGCCGCGGCGCCTGCGTGAAGTCGAACTCGCTCGCCAGGTCGCCCAGGGCCGACTCCTCCTCGCGGACGAACGGCCGGGAGTCCGGGCGGCTGAGCGTCGCCGGGTCCAGGCGTTCCCCGCCCAGGAACCGGTCCTCGATCAGCTTCAGGTAGGCGTCGAACGAGAGCGTCTGGTGGTCGATGTACCCCGTCTTCGCGTACGCGCTGATCAGGAGCCCCGGCACGCGTAGCCCGTACCCCATCTCGTCGACCGCCGTCGGCAACACGTGGTCGTAGAAGCCGCCCCAGTCGTCCCACGTGAGGAAGATCGCCGTCGTCTCCCAGTCGGGGCCGCGCATCGCCGCGTTGATCAGATGCGTCACGTACGCCTGGCCCTTCTGGATGCCGCCGCCCGACTGCGGGTGCTCGCTCACCTCGTTGCCGGGCACGATCCACGAGACCGACGGCAGGGTCCCGTTCGCCGCGGCGTGGAGGTAGTCCTGGTGCGTCCGGATATGGTGCCGCTGCCTCGTCTCGTAGAGATCGGTGAACCCCGGCAGCGGGTTCTTCCCCGTCGGCGTCTTGCCCCACTTCATCATCGGGTCGTCGCAGGGACCGAAGGAGCAGGTGGATGAGCCCGTGTAGTAGGCCCAGCTCACGTCGTGCTCGTGGAGCAACCACGTGATGTCCGTCCACGCGTAGTTCGGCGGGTCCCCGTAGGCGTGCATCTCTCCCGGTCCCCTGAGGTCCTTGTTCGACTCGCACGACATCGGGTCGTGCGGATCGGTGCACGAGGCCGACCAACCCGACACGAGGAACAGGTGCGAGGGCAGCGTCCACGAGTCGACCGGCGCGAACATCCGGTCCTGCAACACGAACTGCTCGGCATAGGTCCAGTAGTTGGGGATCTCGCGCTGGTCGTGGTAGCTCATGACGTCCGGCTGGTGGTCGGGGCCGGTGTACACGTCGCACTCCTTCACGTATCGGTCCACGCACCATCGCGGGGTCTGCGGGAGAGATCTGATGAACCCGTCCATCTTGCCGCCGTCGATCGAGATCTGCGCCGCCTCCCAGTTGTGCGGGCCGCCATGCTGGTGCAGCTGCCTGCTGTGGTAGACGCACGACTGGTGCCCGAGGACGGGGTCGGGGATGCAGTTGACCGGCTGCCCGTCGCGCATGGTCAGGCCGTCGGCCCCGGGGAAGGTCCCGAAGTAGTGATCGAAGGACCGGTTCTCCTGGACCATGAAGATGAGATGGTCGAGCTTGAAGATGCCCTGCGGCTCGGCGGCGGCTCCCGCACGCGGCGAGCGGCCCTGCGGCTCGGCGCCGGCTTCCGCACGCGGCGAGCAGCCCGGCGCGAGGGCCGCCGTGAGGAGCGCGAGCAGCGCCACCATAAGGACGGGGTGCCGGGCCCGGGTCACCCGATGAGGGTCACGGTGGTCACGCATGCGCTGCAGCCTACCGCGTCGGGTCCGGACCGGCGATGTGGCTCTCGCCCCTAGCCCAGCGGGCCAACCGTCTGCTCCACAGCGTCCAGGATCTCGCCCGAGCGGACGAGAGCCTTCATGCGGTCGTGGTCGGGGTAGAGCGGGCGGTCCTCGTCGAGGTGCTCGACGTGACGCCGGATCACCTCGCGCGCGACCGACACCCCCTTCCCCGGCTGGAAGTCGCGGAAGTCAAGAGCCTGGGCGGCGCACATGAACTCGATCCCGAGCACGCCGTAGGCGTTGTCGAGGATCTGGCCATTCTTGATCGCTGTGTTCATGCCCATCGAGACGAAGTCTTCCTGGTCCGCCGCCGCCGGGATCGACATCGTGGAGGCCGGCGCGGAGAGTATCCGCTGCTCGACGATGAGGGTGTCGGCGGTGTACTGGCTGAGCATCATCCCCGAGTACACGCCGGGATCGGGTGTCAGGAAGTCCGGCAGACCCTGGCTGAGCGCCGGGTTGGTGAGCCGGTTGAGACGCCGCTCGGCAAGCACGCAGACCATCGTGATCGCCTGGCCGACCATCTCCATCGGCAACGAGACCGGCGTTCCCTGGAAGTTGGCCCCGGTGAGCGTGAGCTTGGCCTCGGGCAGGAAGAGTGGGTTGTCGCCGACGCCGTTCAGCTCGATCTCCACCTGCCGTCGAGCGAACGCGGCCGCGTCGTGAGCGGCACCGATCACCTGCGGCGACGAGCGCATCGAGTACGCGTCTTGGACCTTCGTCTTGATCTTGCCGGTCTGGAGGTCGCTCCCCTCGATGCAGCGCATGATCGCCTCGGCGCTGCGGACCGCGCCCGGGAAGCCGCGCAGCTCGTGGACCCGGACGTCGTACGGCTTGAGGTTGGCGAGCAGCGCCTCGAGCGACATCGCGCAGGCGATCTCGACCTGGCGCAGCCAGCGGTCGACGTCGTGAAGCAGCAGCGCGCTCATCGCCGTGAGAACGTTCGAGCCGTTGATGGTCGCCAACCCGTCGCGCGCCCGGAGACCCGGGATCGGGATGCCGGCCCGCTCCATCGCGACGCGGCCGGGGAGGCGCTCGCCGGCGAAGAAGGCCTCGCCCTCGCCCATCATCAGCAGCGCGATCTGCGCCATCGGAGCGAGGTCCCCGCTCGCGCCCACCGAGCCCTTCTGGCAGACGACCGGCGTCACCCCGCGGTTCAGCATCTCGACCAGGGTCTGGGGTATCTCCGGACGGATGCCCGAATACCCGCGTGCGAGGACGTTGATCCGGCCGGCCATCGCCGCCCGGACCACCTCCACCGGCGCGGGATCACCGATGCCGGCTGCGTGGTTGTAGATCAGGTAGCGCTGGAACCGCTCGACCTGCTCGTCGCTCAGCACGACCTCGGAGAACTCGCCGATCCCCGTGTTGGTCCCGTACATGATCTCGTGGGCGGCAAGCTTCTCCTCGAGCATGGCCCGGCAGGCGCGGATCCGCTCCAGCGCCCCGGGGTCGAGCTCGACCGCCTCCCCCTCACGGGCGATCCGCACCATCCTCTCGATCGTCAGCGACGATCCATCAAGGACGATCGGCATGTTGCTTTCCTCCCTATCTCGGCAGGCGTTTGCCTGAAGCATGGTCTCACCCAGGAACGCTGCGTGGAGGAAACCGAGCGGCCGCGCGCTGTGGCGGCGCGATCGGAGCCCTCCGAGACGTAGACGTGGCCGTGGATCTCGGCTCCGTCAGGCCGGGAACCGATACAGCCTTCGGCCTGCCGTGAGGAAGATGCTCTCCTCGTGCTGGTTCCCGGCGCTCCCTCCGTCCGCCGAGTGGTCTCGAGCTCGGCGCGGGTCCCTACCCGGCCACGCCGCCGCCGTCGACCGGCAACACCGCGCCCGTGATGAACGACGACTCGTCCGAAGCGAGGAAGAGCGCCGCCATCGAGATCTCCTCCGGCCGACCCATGCGTCCGAGCGGCCGGTCCGACGCTCCGGCGACGTAGTCGTCCCAGCTCATCCCCCGCCGGTCCGCGTCCTCGTGTTCCATCGGGGTCTCGGTGTCGCCCGGGCAGATGCAGTTGACGCGGATCCCCTGACGCCCATGATCGACGGCCATCGCCTTGGTCATCACCACGACGCCGCCCTTGGCCGCGCAGTAGGCGACAGCCCGGTCACCACCCACCAAACCCCAGCCGGAGCTGTTATTGATGATCGAGCCTCCGCCCTGGGCGATCATGACGGGCAGGGCGTACTTGCACATCAGGAACGTCCCTTTGAGACTGACGTCGACCTGCAGGTCCCATTCCTCTTCACTGCAGTCGACGGCGTCGTTGTGGATGAAGACGCCCGCGTTGTTGAAGAGGATATCCAGCCGGCCGAACGCGGCAACGGTCTCATCCACAACACGGCGGCAGTCCTCGGCCAGGCGGACGTCGGCGCGAACGAAGAGAGCTCGTCCACCAGCGCGCCCGATCTCTGCGACCGCCTCCCGGCCGCGTTCGTCGTTCCGGCCGGTGATCGCGACCGCAGCCCCCTCCCGCGCGAACAGGACGGCGGTCGCTCTCCCGATGCCGGAGGTTCCACCGGTGATCAGCGCCACCTTCCCGGCTAGACGCATCATCTGATGACCCTGGCGCTGCCACCGGCGGCCAGGCACTCGACCTCGCCAAGCGTCGCCATCGGCACGTCGCCCGGAGTGGTCATCGCCAGAGCGCCGTGCGCTGCACCGAGCTCCACGGCCTGCTGCACTCCCCGGCCGTCGAGCAGAGCGTAGATGAACCCGGCGGCGAAGGAGTCCCCGCCTCCGATCCGGTCGAGGATCTCAAGGCCCAGACGAGGTGTGGCCTCGTGGAGCGACCCGTCCTCGTAGCAGACGGCCCCCCAGTCGTTCACGCTCGCCGACCTCACGCCCCGGAGCGTAGTGGCGACGAGATGCAGGTCCGGATACTCGCGGACGACCTCCGCCATCATCCGCCCGAAGTTCGACGGGTCGAGCTCCGTCAGGCCGGCGTCGACGCCCTCAACGTGGAACCCGAGAGCCGCAGTGAAGTCCTCCTCGTTACCGAACATCACATCGACGAGCGGCGCGAGGGAGCGGTTCGCCGCCTGCGCTGCCTCCTCCCCCCCGAGCGACGCCCACAGCGAGCTCCGGTAGTTGAGGTCGTACGACACGACCGTCCCGTGTCGGCGAGCGGCCTCCATGGCCTCCCGCGCCACCCCGGCCGACGTCTCCGAGAGCGCCGCGAAGATGCCACCGGTGTGGAACCATCTCGCACCCTCGCTCCCGAAGATGTGCTCCCAATCGACGTCCCCCCGGCGGAGCTGAGCGACCGCCGTGTGGCCTCGGTCGTAGGTAGTCACCCCGGCGCGCACGCCGAACCCCCGTTCCGTGAAGTTCAGCCCGTTCCGGACCGCGCGTCCGACCCCGTCGTACGGCACCCACCGGACGTGCGACTGGTCCACCCCACCCTGAAAGAGGAGATCCTGGATGAGCCGCCCCACCGGATTGTCGGCGAGCGCCGTGACGACGGCGGTGTCGAGGCCGTAGCAGCGACGCAGCGACCGGGCGACGTTGTACTCGCCTCCGCCTTCCCACACGTTGAAGGAGCGCGTCGTCGCCACCCGACCCTCGCCGGGGTCCAGGCGGAGCATCACCTCCCCGAGCGCGACGAGATCGAAACGACATCCGGTCATCGGCTTGATCGTGAGCCGAGCCATCGCTACGTCACCTCCGCTCAGAACCCAGGTCCCCGGATCTCACGGACGAGGCCGACCGCCTCCCTGACGAGCCGGACGACGGTTGCCCACTCACCGCGCAGCAGCAGCTCCGGCTTGACCATCCAGCTCCCGGCGCAGGCGAGCACCTGCCGGAGCCTCAGGTAGCCGCGGAGGTTGGAGCCGTCGATCCCGCCCGTCGGGATGTACCGGACGTGAGGGTAGGGGCCGGAGAACGCTTTCAGCGCGCCGACCCCTCCCATCGCCTCCGCCGGGAAGAACTTGACGACGTCGATCCCGTGGCTCAGGGCCAGCTCGATCTCGGTGGGCGTGCAGATCCCCGGGATCACGACCGCTCCGCGCGAGCGACAGTGCGAGACGACGTCGGGGTTGGTGCCGGGGGACACGATGAACTCGGCGCCGACGTCGAGCGCGGCGTCGACCTGCGGCGTGGAAAGCACGGTGCCCGCTCCGAGGAGCATCTCCGGGTACCGCTCGCGGATGAGCGCGAGGGACTCACCGGCGGCCTCGGTCCGGAAGGTGATCTCGGCGCACGGCAGCGCGCCGTCGAGGAGTGCCTCCGCGAGCGGCAGGGCCTGCTCGGACGTCGGTATCTGCACCACGGGGACGAGCCCCAGGTCACCGATCCGTCGAATCACATCAGTCTCGGATCCGTCCATCGCTCACCTCAGCCGGTACCGGCACTCGGAGCCTTCGGGTCACGAAGCAGTCGGTCCCGAGGATGGACCGGTGACGCGCTGGACATGGGTGATGACCTGGTCGAGGACCTCGTCCTGGGCCTTCAGGTGCGCCTGAAGCTCGAGGCACTCGTGCAGGATGGCCTCCGCGTCCTTGTACGTCTGCACGGCGCGCTTGTCGGATGCCGCCCCCAGGACCTGCTGCCCCACCATGATCACGAACATCAGCAGGAGCTGCACGATGTTCCCGAGGAAGAGCAGGAAGGCGAACGGGTAGGGGTCGAACTTCAGGATGCGGACCTCGGCGAGGAGCATCCACAAGCCCATGAAGACCGCAGCGAAGTAGAAGGCCCACATCGTGCCCACCGCCTTGGTGATCGCCGCGCCGAGCCGCCCGTTGAAGCCCACGCGCTCGTCGCTCGTCAGCGGCGGTTTCTGCCTCTGGCGGGCCGCGATGTGGGGGTGAGGTTGGTGCTCGTAGAGGCTCATGCCCGCAGCATAGGTACCTGAGACGGCCTGGTCACGCATGGTGCCATGGCCTACCGGCGAGGTGAGCCGTGCTCCGGGCGTCCGGCTTATCGGCCCGGGCGAACGACCGATACATCAGGAGAGATGGCGCTCAGGCGGCGCGCGTGGCTCGTCGCCCTCCTCGTCGCGGCCATCGCGACCGGGGGGTACTTCCTCATGCCGTCGGCCACGGTGCACAACGTCTACTACGACGCGTTCGGGCTGACCGCTTCACTCCTCATCCTCGGCGGCGTGTGGCTGAACCGACCGGCACGCCGGACGCCGTGGGTCCTGTTCGCGGCAGGACTGTTCACGTTCACCGTGGGCGACATGATGTGGACCTACTACGAGGTCGTTCGGAAGGCCGCGCCCTGGCCCTCGGTCGCCGATGTCTTCTACCTCGCCGGCTACCCGCTGTTCTGTGCGGGCCTGATGGCGCTGGTCCGCAGCCGACAGATCCGGGGGCGCGACCGGGGCGCCCTGATCGACGCGATCATCGTCACCACCTCCCTCGCGGTCCTCGCGTGGATCTTCCTGATCGCCCCCTCCGCCAACGACCCCAGCCTCTCGCTCCTCGAGCGCGCGGTGAGCGTCGCCTACCCGCTGATGGACGTGCTCCTGCTCGCCGTCGCCCTACGTCTGCTGTTCGCGCCGGGGGCGCGAGAGGCGTCCTACATCTTCCTCGTGACCGGCCTGGTCTCCTACCTGGTGGCCGATGCCGTGTACACGGTCCTCGCGTTCGAGGGCACGTACGTGACCGGGCATCCCGTGGACGCGGGCTGGCTCGCCGCCGCCGCCGCCTTCGCCGTCTCGGCGCTGCACCCATCGATGCGGGACCTATCGGAGCCAGCCCCCGACCGAGAGGTGCGGCTCACCCGCAGGCGCATCGCCTTGCTGACCGCCGCGGCGTTGCTCACACCGACGGCGCTCGTGGTCCCGTCGATCCACGGCCACTCTTCCGACGTGGTGCTCCTCGCCGCCGCCTCCGCTACGACCTTCGTCCTCGTGGTCATGAGGATGATCGGACTGATCCACGAGGTCGAGACGAGCGCCGACATCATCCGCGAGCAGCGCGAGCAGATCCTCGCGGAGCAACGCGTGTCGGCCGAGCTGCGCCGGCTCGGCGAGATGAGGAGCGAGTTCGTCGCCGTTGCATCGCACGAGCTCCGGACCCCGCTCACCTCGATCCTCGGTTTCGGCAAGACCCTCCAACAGCCGGAGGTAGCAGACGATCCGGTGACGCGGCAGGAGTGCGTCGGGGGCATCGTGCGGCAGGGCGAACGGCTGCTGCGTCTGGTCGAGAACCTGATGATGGCCTCACACCTGCAGGGCGGTAGGGTCCGCCCGGTCCTGTCGGAGGTGAGCTTCGGCGACATCTGCGGGGAGGTGATCGAAGGCCTGGGCGAAGCCGCGGAACGCGCGCGGCTGGTCGCGCCGCCCGACCTCTCGCCGGTGATCTCCGATCGTGACCTGCTGGGACAGGTGCTCGCGAACCTGCTCGACAACGCGCTGAAGTACTCCTCGGCGCCCAGCACCTGCGAGATCGGCGCCCGCCGCGACCCCGACCGGTTCGTCTTCTGGGTCGCCGACCTAGGGGAGGGGATCCCGCCGGAGGACCTCGAGCGGATCTTCGACCGCTTCTACCAGGTGGACTCCTCCACCACGCGGACCCACGGCGGCGTCGGGCTCGGGCTCAGCCTCGTCCGCGAGATCACCTCGGCCCTCGGCGGCGTCGTCGAGGTCGAGAGCGAGGTCAGCAGAGGGAGCACCTTCACCGTCCGGCTGCCGCTCGTCGCGGAGGAGGTCACGCCCGCGGACGCCGGCCGGGCGACGAACGGGTTCGACGAGTCGTTGCTCGAAGCCTCGCTATCCGAAGAGGCCCGCGCCTGGCTCGAACACGCGCCGAACGGCACGCGCGAGCCCGTGTAGGGGCTCAGCCGGCCGGCTGTGGGGCTCAGCAGATGCGCGGGAGCTGGTCGCCGGTGAGCATGATGAGCGGGCGCGTCGTGCCCAGGTCGGTGCGCAGTCGTACCGCGGCCGGGCCCTCGGCCACCTCGCCGACGATCGCGGCCTCGATGCCGAGCGGCTCCGCACGCCCCGCCGCCAACACGGCCTCGGCGTCCTCGCCGGCCACAACGGCCACGCACACGCCTTCGTTCGCGACGTAGAGCGGGTCCAGGCCGAGCATCTCGCAGGCCGCGCGGACCGGGCCGAGCACCGGGATCGCCGACTCCGAGATAGTCATGGCGACGCCGGAGGCCTCGGCCAGCTCGTTCAGGACGCTCGCGAGTCCGCCCCGCGTGGCGTCGCGCAGGCAGTGGACCTCGCCGGCCGCGAGCATCGCCCCCACGAGCGGCGTGAGCGGAGCGCTGTCGCTCGCGACCTCGGCCTCGAACCCGATCCCCGCGCGCCGCGACATCACGGCAACGCCGTGCGAGCCGACCGGCCCCGATACGATCACCCGGTCGCCGGGGCGGCACCGCTCGGGCCCTACGTCCACGCCGTCGGGCACGACCCCGACGCCCGAGGTCGTGACGAACAGCCCGTCGGCGCTCCCGCGCTCCACCACCTTGGTGTCGCCGGTGACGAGCTTCACGCCGGCGCGCTCGCACGCCTCCGCCATCGAGCCGACGACGGCGCCGAGCTGCTCGAGGGGCAGGCCCTCCTCCACGATGAACGCGGCCGAAAGGAAGAGCGGCTCCGCGCCCATCACCGCGAGGTCGTTAACCGTGCCGTACACGGCGAGCGCGCCGATGTCCGAGCCGGGGAAGAACATCGGTTTCACGACGAACCCGTCGGTCGTGAAGGCCAGGCGGACGCCGCCCGCCTCCACGACGGCGGCGTCGCCCAGGCGTGCGAGCTCGTCGCCACCGAACACCGGCACGAACAGGTCGCGGATGAGCTGTGCGGTCAGTTTCCCGCCGCTGCCGTGGCCCAGCAGGATCTGCGCGCCCGGCGGGAGCGGCACCGGGCACCGCAGCGCGAACCCGCCCTCGGACGTCGCCTCGTCGCTCACCCGGCGACCTCCGCTCGCTGCCGGCCGGCCAGGAAGTACGCCGCGCACGCGCCCTCGCTCGAGACCATCGGCGCGCCGAGCGGATGCTCCGGCGTGCAGAGCTCGCCGAAGGCCGGGCACCGGTCCGGCGTCGTCTTGCCGGTCAGCACCTGCCCGGCGATGCAGACTTCGGACTCGGAGGCCAATGCGCCCTCGTGGGGGAACCGGACCTCGGCGTCGTGGTGGCGGTAGGGCTCGGTCAGGCGGAACCCGCTCTTCTCGATCACGCCGATCCCGCGCCACGCGCGGTCGCACACCTCGAACACCTCGGCGACGACCCGCTGCGCCGGGACGTTGCCCTCGCGGGTCACCGCCCGGACGTACTGGTTCCCGACGTCGGCGCGGCCCTCCTCGAGCTGCGCGACGACCATCCGGATCCCCTCCAGCAGATCGATCGGCTCGAAGCCCGTGACGACGATCGGCGTCCCGAAGTCGCGCGCGATCGGCTCGTACTCCGTCCAGCCCTGCACCGCGCAGACGTGGCCGGGCGCCAGGAATCCCTGCACACGGTTCCCCGGAGAGACGAGGATCGCCATCATCGCCGGCGGCACGAGCACGTGGGCGACGAGGAGCGCGAAGTTCTCCACGCCGGTGTCGTGGGCAACCTTCACCGCGGTGGCGTTCGCCGGCGCCGTCGTCTCGAACCCCACGGCGAAGAAGACGACCGTCCTGTCGGGGTTACGGCGCGCGACCTCGACGGCATCGAGCGGCGAGTAGACGACACGGACGTCGCCGCCCGTGGCCCGGGCCATGTGCAGGTCCTCGGAGGAACCGGGCACGCGGAGCATGTCGCCGAACGACGTGAGGATGCAGTCGGGGCGCTTCGCGATCGCTATCGCTTCGTCGATCAACGCGAGCGGGGTGACGCAGACCGGGCAACCCGGGCCGTGCACCAGCCGGATCTGTGGCGGCAGCAGCTCGTCGATGCCGGAGCGCACGAGCGTGTGGGTCTGACCGCCGCAGACCTCCATGATCGTCCAGTCCCGCGTGACCATCCCGCGGATCTCGCCGAGCAGACGCCGAGCGATCGCCCCGTCACGGTACTCGTCGACGAACCTCACGCGCCGGCCTCCGAGGGCGGCGCGGCGCGGCCCTCGGGCGTGAAGTCGCGCACGCCTTCGGGGTCCTGAGGAAGGTCGACGTTCTCGAGGTTGCCCATCTCGGCGAGCAACGCGTACGAGCGTGCGGCCTCCTCCTCGTCGACCTTGGAGATCGCGAAGCCCACGTGGACAATGACGTAGTCACCAACGTCGACCTCCGGGATGTAGGCCAGGCACGCCTCGCGCCGGATCCCACCGAAGTCGACGGTCCCCATGCGGATCTCGCCCTCGCCTCGAACATCGATCACCTTGCCGGGCACGCCCAGGCACATCCTCAGGTCACCTCCATGGACCTATGGTCTCGCATGCGGCGCCGAACGTCGCCCTCCCCGACTGCGCGCCGCCTCGGCTTCCCGTGGTGAGCATCGCGCAGGCTCCCGTGCACTGACCACCCCAGCGGCGTCACGCACCACCCCAGAACGGCACGGTTTGGGTAGCCCCGATCCGGCCCCGAGGGCTGCAGGATCGGTGCCCGGGTGCCGATGCACGTCCTGAGATGACGACCATCCGGACGACGTGCCCCCACTGCGGGGAAGTGGACATGGGACCCGCGGACATCCTGCTGTCGGTGGCGCCGGGGGGGCGCGAGGGGACCTACCGGTTCACCTGCCCAACCTGCTTCGACGCGGTGGAGAAGCGGGCCGACCGCAAGATCGTCGCGCTGCTCGTCTCCGCCGGCGTCGACATGGCGGCACGCGGCACCGACACCCTGGAGGACACCGAGCCCCTCTTCGATCGAGAGCCCGATCTCCGGGGCCCGCTCCCCGAGGGTCCGCCGTTCACCTTGGACGACCTGATCGATTTCCACTTCATGCTGCAGGACGACCGCATCATGGAGACGCTCTTCGCCGACCGGCGCTGAGCGCCGTCGGTCCCAGGACGCTCTCGTCACCGACGAGCTGGACCCGGGTCTGTTCCACCGGCATCCGAACCAGCCTCAGCGGTCTCGGTGTCCTTGAGGGTGACCGCGCGGCATCGCGCGCACCCGACCCGAAGCGACCCCCGGGGTCACTCTCGGGATCTCACTGCCCGCTCACCCTGACACTGAGGTGAGCCTACCGGGACAGGTCCTCCGGCACATCGATGTCGTGGAGCGTGCGTCGTTCGGGATCCAGGGCGTGCCAGGTCGGCTCGTCGACAACCACGAGGCGGAGAGCTTGGAGAAGCGCGACGAGGCTGCGCTCCCCTCGGCGGAGCAGCACCTGGGCTGCGTGTCGAGCCGCCGCCGCTCGGAGCACACAGGGGAGCGGCCGGAATGTCCCGCCGTCCTGAAGGGCGACCGCCTCGGCCGGCCCCGCGAGCGCCACGTTCAGCATCTCGATCAGGACGGCCCTCGGGAGCTCCGGCATATCTCCGGCCGTCACCAGCGCGAGGTCGGTGCGGACCTCGCCGAGCCCGGCGGAGACGCCGACGAGCGGTCCCTGCCCCTCGACTGCGTCGTGCGCGACGCGCACCGGCGCGCCGGTCGGCAGGTCGGGAGGCGTTGCGTCGGGCGCCAGGACCAGGACGACGTCGCGGCACACCTCGACGAGCTCGAGGATCGGGTGGCCGAGCAGCGGGATCCCTCGGTACGGCTCCGCGAGTTTGTCCCGTCCGAACCGGCTCGACCGTCCCCCAGCGAGGACCACCCCGGTGACGTCACCCGTCACGATCGGCTCTCGTCCCCGACGGGCCCGACGTGGCCGGTCTCCATCAACGAACTGCGGCGCGGGGGCGGCGGCCGTTGCCCGGCGCCAACTGCCGGGTCGGCCTATCGGTGGCCACGGTTCAAGCGCCGCGTGCGGCCTCGGGCAGAACGGCCCGGAGCGAATCGACCTTCGCGCCGAGGGCGTCCTCGCGGGCGGTCCCCTCGGCCAGTCGTCGGCCCACAGCGGTTCCCAGCAGGAAGGTCGACAGGGGAGTCACCTTGCGCTCGACGCCGTGGGCAACGTCGCGGGCCAGGTCGAGCAACGTGGTTGCCTCGCCCACCGTGAGGGGTTCCTCGTCGAGCGCCGCTGCAAGTCGGTCGATCCAGCTCTCCATGAGCGTCCTCCCGACGTAGGTTCTGATGAACCATAGTATCCATCTGAGGCCCTACGGCCGCGCACGCCCACGGAGTTCGTCGGGCAGGAGCGGATCAAGGAGCAGCTCGGCCTTTTGATCGACAGCGCCGGGGCCCGGGGCGAGACCATCGACCACCTGCTGATCTCGGGCCCGCCGGGCCTCGGCAAGACCACGCTCGCAGGGATCGTCGCGAACGAGCTCGGGGTCGGGTTCCAGCCGACGTCGGGTCCGGCGCTCGACCGCCCCGGGGACCTCGCCGCGATCCTCACGAACCTCGAGGCGGGCGACGTCTTGTTCGTCGACGAGATCCACCGGATGCCGCGCGCGGTCGAGGAGGTGCTCTACCCGGCGCTCGAGGACTTCAAGCTCGACATCGTGCTCGGCAAGGGCCCGACGGCGAAGAGCATCCGCCTGGACCTGCCGCGGTTCACGCTTATCGGCGCCACCACGCGGCCGGGGCGGATCACGCTGCCGCTCCGTGAGCGGTTCGGGGGCGAGGTACTCGCCTCCGCGATCCTCGATCGCCTGCTCCACTACGCCGAGGTGATCTCGGTCAACGGACCATCCTTGAAGGACCAGATGTTCAAGGAGGGAGGTGGTGTCGCGTGAGGGCTCGAGCGGCAGAGCGTCCGACACGATTCGTCGTACATCTTGCGACACGATTGCCTGACCACGGACAGCTGCACGTGAGAGATCGTGGGCTGGCACCTGGAGATTCGTTGCCGGGCCCTGGAGGCTCATCGAGGGTGCGGCCGCCGCCAGAGGCATCGTCCCCGGCCAGCTCATCATCGGGGTCGACAACGGCTCGGCCTTCACCGTGCGCCGGACGATGGAATGCCTGCGGACACTTGGGATCGGCCATCGCCGTGGGGGCTACCGCAACCCCGAGTCCCAGGCCTATATCGAGTCCTGGTCCGGAAAGCTCAAAGGGGGGAGGTGTGGTAAAAGGAGTACGAGAGGCTCGCGGAGGCGCGTCCGGCGATTGGCGCCTACGTCGAGCGCTACCACGACCGGCCTCACTCGACGCTCGGCTGCCAAACGCCGGGCGAGGTGGCACGCGCGTGGGAGGAAGGTCAGAGTGTCCAAACTTCAGCGGTCTAGAGTGACAGCGTTCCGAGGGAGCAGGTGAGAGATGGTACTTCTCCTCTTGAAGTAACGCATTGAAGTGACGCAGTCATGGCACCTGGTTGTTCGGCCTTGACTGTTTGCCCTTTTTCCTTCTTTCGATCTTGCGGGGAAACGATCCAGATGAATACGCATAGCGCTCAAACCGTGGACAAAGCGCCCGCGGAAAGGACCCTCGAGAGCTCGAGGTCGGCCCCGACGGCATCGGGAACTCCCCCCGGTACATCAAGCACATCATGGAGGAGTCGATGGAGGCCCTCATCCATCACTTCAAGATGGTGACCGAGGGCGTCCACGTGCCGGCCGG
>Ga0315277_10000508_pt1 | contig 62446 bp, 44 predicted proteins | sample YL17G05_15_MG_FD_203695 | JGI IMG/M metagenome (GOLD analysis project Ga0315277, IMG submission 203695) | Sediment microbial communities from Yellowstone Lake, YNP, Wyoming, USA - YL17G05_15 | ecosystem: Environmental > Aquatic > Freshwater > Lake > Sediment | place: USA: Wyoming | collected...
TCGCGACCGCCGCGTCCTCGACCGCGAAGTCCAGATTGCCCTTGCTCAGTACTACGTTCATCCCGCCCTTCTCGAGGGCGACCTTCTCCAGGTCCAGCTGCTTAGACACCATTCTCCCGGATCCTATGGTTTCCGTTTGCGTTGTGCTCATCTTTTTCACTTCTGTTCCCGTGGTTGACGCGCCCCGCGCGCCCCCTTTCGGGAACGATGAGGTAGTCGGCGTCCAGGGCAATCCGCCTTCCTGTTGCATGCATATTGCATGCAACAGAAAGTTTCAATATGAAGTTCGGAACGCGACCCTCGGGCTCACGCCTTCCCCCCATGAGAGGACGCCGGGCGAGGGTCCGGGCCAGGAAAAGTCATGAGAATCCGGCGCGGAAGCCGGGGATCCGCCGCCATCGGGCACTCCTCACGCGGTCGCTCTCTCCGGCGGGTCGCCGCTCCGGCCACCGGCATCCTGCAGATTTCCATCCCCCGTGGAGCCGGCGGCGACAGGCGCCGCCGCCAAATCTCTGTACTGCCTCACGAGGATCTCGCCGAGGTGGGTGAGGTGGTAGACCTTCAATCTGGAACATGCGTCCGGGATGTGGGCGTGCCTCGAGGCGATGTGCTCCCGGCCGAGGAGCCTCTTGAGCTCGACCGCCACGTGCCCCCTGCTGACGCCCAGCCCGTCCGCGATCCCCGCCTGCGTCATCGCGCGGGGGCAGACGTAGTCGCGCTGGTACCGGGAATGGCGTGAGAGGTGCAGGAGTATCCTCTCGCCCACCGTCTTTCCCTTGACTTCCCCGGACATCGATACCCGATGGGGCGGCTGGATGGATAATGGTATTTAGAGCGACTTTTTGACAAGTGACGAATCTCGCATTGACAAGTACGGATTTCGCAACTTGTCAAAACGATGGATACTTTGTGGAGCGAACTCGGGATTGTACACCAAAACGCGACAACCTGCCATCGTCAGCACCGTGACTCCCGAAAGCAGTCAGTCGCAATCCCGCGCCCCTCCGATGTTGCTGCCGGTGATGATCGCGACAATGGTTTGAGCTACTGTGCTACGCGGTCATCAGCACATGTCCATCCAGACATCATATAAGCCATATATACCCCGCAGGGATACTCGGTTTCCGTAGCGAGACGATCTGATGGCTGAGGAAGAGGAGAAGCCCAAGGAAAAACGCTTCACGAAGGAGTTCGCCGAGAAATACTCCAGGACTTCTGAGAAGGAGTCCACTCCTGAAGATGCAATCCTCGAGAAGCAGAGAAAACTGCTCGAGAAGGACCCGAAAAACGAGAAGGTCTGGTTCGCCCGCGGGCTGCTTCTGATGGACATGGGGCGGAACGACGAGGCGTTGGATTGTATGGATCACGTGGTCGCGCTCAATTCCGCCCATCCTGGCGTATGGAACGCGAGGGCGGAAGTGCTCAGAAGACTCGGACGGGACGCTGAGGCCGCCGAGTCCCTCCACAAGGCCCTCGAACGTGTCGGCCCTCAGTTTGACGAGAAGTTTAAGGAGAGGATGGGACGGCCGGAAAGCGTCGAGCAATTGCTGAAGGAAGTCCGTGCGGAGAAGCCCGCCGAGGAGGATCTGCCGCCGCCTGAAGAGGAGGAGCCGACCGAGGAAGTCTCAGACGTCCTCGAGGGGCTCGAAACGCTCGGCTCCTCTGAGGAAACCCCCGAGGAAATGAAGCCTGAGGAGAGGGAGTATCGCGCGAAGATCCAGGCTTGGGCCGCTCAAGGCTTCGACGTCTCCCCCCTCGAGCATGTCCTAGATAACGAGCCCTACAAAGCAAGGACGGTGTTCTTCCAGTTCGAGCAGAACGTCGCGAAGATCGCCCTGCTGATGGAGACTCTGGACGGCATCAAGGTTACCGGCTTCGAGGAAGACGTGAGCCGTCTGCGCGAGGCGATGAAAGCGCCCATGAATATTTGGAGGGTCGAGGCGGACATGGGCCGGTTGCTGCCCCGCGTCGAGGAGAAGGGAAAGGACCTGGCGCGCGAGGCCGCGAGGCTCGCGAAGGAGAAGGCAGAGGAGAGGGGGACGGTTCCGCCGAGGCAGGCGGCGCCCCGCACTACTGAACCGAAGGTCACGAGGCCGCCCGCGCTCAGGCCGACGGAAGGAAGGGTCAATGGCTTGGTCAACGGCCTTGCTGCCGGAGGGCGGGTCAACGGCGTCGCCGGGGCAGGACGCGTCAACGGGCTGGTCAACGGCTTGCAGGCCGCAAGGCGCGGCATGACCAACGGCCTGACAGACGGCAATGGTTTCACCAATGGTCTGGGGTCCTCGCGTTTCAGACGGGAGATGATGTACCGCAGATGGAAACTGGGCATCATTCCCGCCATCGCGGCGATTCTTCTCATAGTCACGGTATTCAGCGTCCCGATGGCCCCAAATGCCGGACCCCTCGGAGGCATCGACATTGACGGTGATTCGTCAGATTGGTCGGGCGTTCCGGGTTACAGCCAAACGCAGTATGTCCCGGTAGACAACGTCAACATCACGGGCTACAGGACCGTGCTGAAGGACAATGTGCTGTCGTTCCTGGTGCAGGTCAAAGGGACAGCCCTAGGCGGCACCACAAGTTTCGACTCCGTTTACGCCTTCATCGACGGCGATGGTTCGAAGACGACCGGCTACCGCCTGCACGATCTCGGCGCGGACTTCATGATCGAGGTCAGTGGCGCGAACGGCGTCGTGAACATCTCGGCGTTCTCGGCCTTCAACGACAACAATCCAGGCGGGAACGACAACTGGTCAGCGTGGTCGGGGGTCGGCAGCGTCAACGGCGCGGCATCAGGCAGGAATCTGGAGTTCCAGGTCGATGCCGGCAGACTGGCATCGCCGAGAGTCACGTTCGACCCCGCCAAGTTCGAGGTCGACATCGTTTCCGACGACAACAGGGGATCCACATCCACCACGGTCGCGAAGTTGGGCGCGTCGTTCGGCGCTCTGCTGGTCCACCAGGAAGGGGGACCTGTGACGCTGAATGGCGGGGGCGTCGAGACTCTTCTGACAGTCACATTCGAGGCCGTCGGGAGCCCGGTCCATATCAACCAGCTGCAGTTCGCGAAATCCCCGAAGACGGTCATATCCGACTCACCTACGAACCTGGATGTATTCCCTTCGCAGAACGTGACGAGAGACATCAGGGTCGATACGCAGGGCACGAGTGCCGGTGACTTCCTTACGCTCGAAGTCACAGGGGTCGACGCTGACAGGCCAGTGACGATACTCGGCGAATCCGCGAGGGCATATGTTGGAGCGGTGCCTGCTGGGTGGCGCATAGACGGCGTCTTCGCAGATTGGAATCCGACCTTTTTCAATATCGATCCGAATGCGGTTTGGCCGCCCAACCTTGACATCCGCCGGTACGCCTCGAACAAGACTTCGACGGACGCGTTCTTCTATGTCGATGTGGGCGGCTCGATCATGACGGGGACATCGGTGGTCCAGATCCGTCAGCAGAGCGTCCCGTCCCAGGGCGCACCATCCGCGGCGCTACCCCCGATGCTCAAGAGGGGGGAGGACGTCATGCGCGTCTACGTTGACTCGGACTCCCAGGACGGTCAGGGGAATGCTATCCTGGGTCTGCCCGGTGCAAATCATATGGTCGAGATCAAGGGGATTAACGGGAAGATAACGAGCAAGGCGTACTACCGATGGTCAGGCGGGAGATGGCAGTTGCAGGCAGGGGCTCCTTCTGCGGAGAACGACCTGAGGCGCATGGAGATCGGCCTCAGCCTGAGCGGCATCACGGTCAACTCGATGCAGGTCGCATTCGAATCGAGCAGCTGGAGGAATGTCATCGACACGACCGACGTAAGCTCGGTGAGGAGCAGGACTAGGAGCGCTGACGACACCACTTACGAGACGCTTTACGGTGTCAGTTTGCCGAACGAGCTCTCCGCGGGGAAGTCGATCAGGTACACCGCCGGACCGAACTTCCTCGAATGGAATCTGCCTGGCGAGATTGTGCAGGTGGACGGGCAGGATCTCAGCACCCTCTCCACGCTTTCTACTTCGACTCTCGTGGCGGGAGATGACACCGCGGAGTATCGGGATTCCTACCCTGCGATCCACACCGATGTCGTCTACACGGTGGGCGAGACGTCTTTGAAGGAGATGTTCGTCATCGGCGAGCCGATCGACTCGTTGCTTGCACACCCGAGTGGCGTGGTCAGGTTCGCGTTCGAGATGAGGGTCGACCCCGCCCTGACGATATACATAGATGGCGGCGGCCTGCAGGACAGGGTCACGACTTCGAAGCCGATATCCTTCATGCGCGACAATGTGGAGGAGTTCTCGATACCATCGGCGGTGGCCTGGGACTCGGAGGGCCGCATGGCGGGGATTCCGCACACGTGGGCGATGAAAGGACCGGAGCTCTCGATCGACATCCCTGTGGACTTCCTCCTGAGCGCGTCTTACCCGGTCTATGTCGACCCGTGGGTGAACTACACGGTGAAGAACACGGGACCACTCAACGGGACTGAGTCGTTGGGTACCTCGGTTGCCCTAGGGGATTTCAATAACGACGGGTATGCCGACCTTCTCACAGGTGCGATAGGAAACGCGGCCAATTACACACTGGGCGGTGCAGCCTATATCTACCTTGGACCTCTTACGTCTAACAAAACAATACCTGATGTGAACATACCCGGCAGTGGCCCAATCAACCGAACCGGTCAGGCCGTCACTGCTTGCAAGTGCAATGGTGATAGTTACTGGGACGCTGTCGTGACTCGATACAAGCCCGACATTACATTGCACCAGACCACGATCTATTACGGCAGGGCTTCTTGGCCGGGCTGGCCCGTCGCTGACGTCACGATAAAGAACCTGGGGAGCGGGATCGGAACCAGTCCCAGATTCGGTTACTCTGTTGCGGCAGGTAACCTTGATGGGAACTTCTACGATGATATCATTATCGGTGCTCCGGGAAATACTAACTCAGCGGCAAGTGACGGAGCAGCTTTCGTATTCCTGAGTCCGTTTTCCGCCTCGATTACCACCGCCAATATGACTCTCCTCCCACACACAAACGCAACTGGTCAATTTGGAGCCTCCATCGCGATGGGATTGATCGACAGCGACTCGAAATACGATATTGTCGTTGGCGAACCAGCCTATGGCTCGCCTACCCGGGGCCGCATCAACTTCTTCAAAGGGAGCAGCCTTTCGGGCGGAACCGGGAATCGAATGCCTGACGCATATGTGAATGGGCCGGGGGATTATGACAGGTTTGGTACGTCGCTCGCGGTCGGGAAACTGAATTCTGACAACAACGAGGATGTTGCTGTTGGTGCACCAGGCAATGGGATCTCAGGCGCCGCGAACGGCAAAGTCTACCTATTCCTAGCTGGTGCCAGTGGCATCACGACCGGCCAGACGCCAAGCAGAGAGGTCCTCAACCAAAGCAGCACCGAGCAATTTGGGACTTCCGTTCTGATAGGCCCGATGCTCGGGCCGGGCACATACAACCTCGCAGTGGGCGCGCCGTTCGCATCGACTGGCGGCTCCAATCGAGGCGCGGTCTACATCTTTGACGCACCGCTCACTTCGAACACCCCCTTCAAGACCTACATGGGTGATTTCCCCGGTGACAAGTACGGAGTCGCCCTTGCCGGAGGCCATTTCTCGAATGATAACTTCTACCGGATCGCGGTGGGCAACCCTCAATGGGCGGGAGGCGGTGGCAAAGGCCGCGTCGTCATCATCTCGTTCATCCCAGAGTTCGGCGATGTGGCGATTGTGGCGGTGATGGTCCTGGGAATTGGAATCATGTTCAACCGAAGACGTAGAAAGTCGGAAAAGTAGAACGTCCTAATTGCCGACCGCAAGGTTGTCGGACTTCGCCGCTATGTCCGTGAACCTCTTATCCAAGAGATCCAACGCGGTGTTCAACGCCTCGCTAGCACTCATCGATCCGTCCGTCTCGAAATGGAATATCATGCGGGACGGGTCGCCGTGCACACTGATGCTGCCGGGGTCGAACTTCTCCACGCAGGTCATGCAGAGAGTGCACTTCTCCTCATCCTCGACGACGACCTTCTTGTCCCTGACGTGAAGAATCTTTACCGGGCAGACCTCCACGGGCGCCTTCGTCGGGGTCATCTTCCTGTTGTCGATATCGACGACGGGATAATACTTGTACCCGACTCCCGACGTCACCTGCCACTTCGCGTGCTCTTTTGCGGTGCCCAGGACGGCGGTTGCATAGACGAGCATCGCCTGCCCTTCACCCAGCTTGACGATCGGGATGTTCTGGTCGATCGGCTTCAGCTTGACGTCGCCGATAGGCTCCAGGTCGCCCGAAGTGACCGTGCACGGCCCCTTCTTGTTGAGCGAATAGATGATCGTGCAAGAGGGACAGCCTTCGCCATTGCACGCCTTGCACTCGGACTTCCGCACGAAAAGCTTCAGGTCTGTGGGAAGCGGGATCAGCCCGAGGCGGTGAGCGATGATCTCGTCGAAGAGAGGGGCGATGCTCTCGTATTCCTTGCCGTCCTCGCCCCTGATCGGCCCCAGGTGGAACTCGACGTCCTCGATCGCCATTTTCGGGATGTCTGCCACCAGAGCCCGTCTGATCGCGTTGGCGGTCGCCGGGTCGGTCTCCTCGATGATGAACTTCATGTACGTGGGCTTGGACTCGAGAACCTTGATCTTCATCTAGATCCTGCGCCCCCTGCGCCCTCCCTTCGGCTTCGTGCCGTCGTGCGGGACAGGCGTGACATCCTCGATGCGCCCTATCTTGAGGCCAGCTCGGGCAAGGGCCCTTATCGCGGCCTGTGCCCCGGGGCCTGGTGACTGCGACTTATTGCCGCCGGGCGCCCTGACCCTGACATGTATCGAATCGATGCCCTTCTCCTTCGCGAGGTCGGCCACTCTCTCCGCCGCCTTCATCGCCGCGTAGGGTGACGCTTGATCCCTTGCCGCCTTGACGACCATTCCGCCGGTCGCCTTTGCGATAGTCTCGGAACCGGTGAGGTCTGTGAGAGTGATTATGATGTTGTTGAACGAGGCGAAAACGTGCGCGATCCCCCACTTGCCCATGCCTACTCCTCCTTCTTAGCTGCGCTCTCTTCTCCACCCTCCGCGCCGAGGGCCTTCTCTCCCGCCGGCGCCTGCCTAACCGGATGCAGGTCGCTCGAGATAGGCGAGCGCACGTCATAGGACACGGTCGGCTCCTCTCCCCTGTTCACGAGGTAGCCGGGGACATTGACGGTCCTCCCGCCAACTGAAACGTGGCCATGGATGATGAACTGCCTGGCCTGGCGGGGCGTGAATGACAATCCTTTGACGAATGCGAGAGTCTGAAGCCTCCTGGATAGGACCGCCTCCACATCGAGTGCCAGGACATCGTCCAAGGTAGCGCCTTCGAGAGGCAACAGCCCCATCTTGCCGAGCTTGCTTATGAGCTCGTCCTTCTCCTTCTCAGCCTGTTTGTTACTGGCCCTCACGAGGGCTTGGAGGATCCTCGCCCTCTGCCTGAAATGCCTCAGGACAGACTGCGTGCGCCACAGCTCCTTCTTGTTCTTCAGACCGTACTTCTTGAGGAGCTCGTTCTCCAGCTTGATTCGTTCGGCCTCCCAGGGGCTCGACGGCCTCACGTACTTCTTCCTGGAGAACTTGGGGTCGCCCAATCACTCACTCCTTCTTCTCCTTCTTCCTGCCGCCCTCTTCCTTCGCCTTTTCCGCGGCCGCTGCGATGGCCTGCTTCTTGACGACACCGACGGTAAGGCCGGTGCGGCCGTTCGACCTCGTCCTCTGGCCGCGGACCTTCTGGCCCTGCTCGTGGCGGATGCCCTTGTAGCACCTGATCTTCTTCATCAGGTTGATGTCGTCCCTGATTCTCAGGTCGATGTCTGAGCCAAATGCGTGGTAGTCCTCTCCCGTCTCCCAGTCGTTCTGGCGGTTGAGGATCCAGTGGGGTGTGTATTCGGGGAGGTTCTGGAGGACCTGCTCTATGTCGGTGACCTTCGCCTCCGGCAGGTCTCCGATCTTGACGTTCCGGGGCACCTCGGCGAGGTCCGCGACGATCTCTGCGAGGCGCACGCCCATGCCCTTCACGCCCGTGAGCGCATAGACGACGGACCTGTTGCCGTCCAGGTCGGCGCCCGCAATCCGGATGATGTACCTGAAATCGGCCGAGTGTGGCTCGCTTGGCTTCGCCGGCTTTGGCCGTGCCTTTTCAGCCGCAGGCGCGGCTGGTTCAGCATGCTTCTTCCCTTTTTCCTCGGCCATCAGAGAGTCCTCTGCACTGGAGATGAACCTAAGAACCCATTACTATTTCAACCTTGCGAGGTGGCACAGTATTCCGCAATGGAGGAGATGCCGCGTTGAGCGCGTCGCAGGATGACGCCGACAAACGCCGTCTCTCTCAGTCTCGCTTCTCTCTAATCAAGTACAACGGGACCTTGCCGGATGAACCGCTCGTGCCTAGAAGCACCGATGCGATTTTCATGTCCTTGCCGCAGCCCGCGTAGTCGCCCTCCTCGAACTCCCTCTCCGCCCTGCTCAAGATCTCTTCTACATCGTCCGCGAAGGGCACCCCTTCTTGCTTGAGGTTCTCCAGGTTCTGTCTCATTTCGTGGAGGCTCTTCGCCAGGCCCTCGTGGACATCGACTTTCTTGCTCGCACTCTTCCTGCAGTCATCGGCCAGGTCGAGCGCCCTTAGGTACTTGCCGTCCGCCAGGGCTTTCTTTGCCCCGTTGAGCCTTTTCTCTGCTTCGGCGTCCACCATCCCCGTTCTGGACACTTCCCTCAGGGCCTGCTCCGCGCTCTCTATCGAGGCGACTGCCTTGCGGTACTGGTTGCTGACGGTCAGCGCTTCCTTCTCAGCCCTGGAAATCGCATCCCGTGCGTCGGTGACCTTCGCCGTCAGGAGCAGGCTCCTCCCGCCATCGAGCAGCTGTGTTGCCCTGCCGACCGCCACGCCCTCGGCGGTGAATTTCTTGAGGATGCCCTGACAAGACTCCAGGCTCCTCATGCACTCCATGTAGTCCACGCGGATCCCGTTCGCCTTCTCCTCGGCCTGGGTCGCGAGAACGATCGCCTCCTCCAGTTCCCCCTTCGCGATTAGTTCCGTGGACCTCTGCATCATGTCGTCCATCGGCGCCATGACGACCGTGTCCATCAGCTCCTGGGTGATTGGCCCTTCCATGTCCCTCAATGCGTCGAGCGCGAGCTGCGCGGTAAACACAGCATCCGAGGCCTCCCTCGCTTTGATGATGATTCCTCTGGCCCGCTTTGCCGCATCCTCCGCGGTCAACCTCGCATCGAGGTAATTGGGTATCCTGATGCCGTTCTCGAGCGTCCCCTGTCTGATGCGTTCCTTGGCGAGGTCGAGAGCCGCTTGGGCTTCGCTCGCGTTGAGACCGAGTTCCTCGAGCTGTTTGATCTCAGACTTGAGGATGCCCATGGCCTTCCTGGCGGCACGGTATCTCTCCTCGATAATCTCGGCGAGCCTTTCCGCCTGCTCCGCGGCCTCCAGGGACTTGCGGTAATCCTTGAGCGCCAGGAGAGTCCTCGCCTCCTCGAGAAGCATCTGAGGGGTCGCGAAATCCGCCCTGGAGAGTTTCATCATCTCAAGGAGGCCCTCGGCTCTTGCGAGAGAATCCATCGCCTGAGTCTTGGCGCCCCAGAAACCGAAGTGCTTCTTCGTTGTCGCGGCCACGCTCCGCCCTTCCTGCCCCGTGCCCTACCCCGTCGATGGACGCGCCTCACTCAACCTTGGCCAAGCGAGGGGATGCGTCGATGGTAGGTGGCCTAAATGATATGAAAGTCAACGCATAAAAATGTATCGAGCCAGCAAGTATGGCCAGTCGCACGAATTCATATTCTCTAAAAGTATAATATGGCGGGTCATTCATGCGGACCTCAATGCGGGGGTACATCGTCCTCCTAAGGCCACTGAACTGCTGCATAGCCGCCGCCGCGATATTGGTTGGAGCCATCGTTGCGGTGGGTTTCGCGGGCCTTGGCGGGAGCGCCATCCAGGTCGCCATTGCGGCAGTCGTCGGCGTCCTGTTCACCGGGGCGGGGAACGCCCTGAACGACTACTATGACCGCGAGGTCGACAAGATAAATCATCCCGCAAGGCCGATTCCATCCGGCAGAGTCTCCGCACCCGAAGCTTTGAGGTTCGCTGCCATACTGTTCGTGACCGCCCTGGCTCTCAGTATCCTGGCGGGTTGGTTGGCCCTCCTCATCGTCGTCATCGATCTGGCAGCAATGGTCTCCTATGAAGTGCGCTTCAAGAGGAAGGGGTCGAGCGGCAATGTAATCATAGGCTGGCTGGTCGCGTCGCTGTTCATCTTCGGCGGCGCAGCAACTTACAATGGGTCCATGCAGGCTCTGTCGAGGGTCTCGTGGATGGGTCTTCTGGCCTTCCTTGCAACTCTCGGGCGGGAGATAGTGAAGGACATCGAGGATGTGGCGGGTGATGTGGACAGGAGGACCCTGCCGATGGTTATCGGAGTTGATAAGGCCGGATTCATCGCATCCGCCGCCTTCGTTTTCGGAGTGGCCTTGAGTCCATTGCCATTCGTCACGAACGTCCTAGGGGCGGCATACCTAGCAGTCGTCACCTTGGCAGACGGCATCTTTATCTATTGTGCTTGGATTTCAACGGCAAAACCGACGTTGGCGAGCAGAGCCGCGAAGTACGGCATGGTGGTTGCTTTGTTCGCTTTCTTGGCCGGAGGCGCCGCCTTATGAAGGTTCTCGAGAATCTCAAAGAGACCCTAAGGAAGGAGACGGTCCACATGACCCTTCTCGACCCCGACAAGCAGCCGCCGAAGGCGACCGCCTCGCTGGCCGTGCACGCCTCCAAGGTCGGGACCGACGCCATCATGATTGGCGGCTCGACGGGCGTCACCCGCCAGAAGGTCGATGCGACCATCAAGGCAATCAAGGCGAGGACGTCGGTTCCGGTGATCCTGTTCCCTTCGAACAAGGAGGGGCTGAGCAAGTACGCGGACGCGGTCTACTTCATGAGCCTCCTCAATTCGAAGGACGTGAGGATGGTCGTCGGCGAGCAGAGGCGCGCCTCCAGGACGATCAAGCGATGGGGCCTCGAGACCATATCGATGGGCTACCTCCTGGTCTGGCCCGGCATGAGGGCGGGGGAAGTCGGGAGGGCCGAGCTGATCCCGAGGGACGACCCCGACATGGCGGTCCAGTATGCGCTGGCCGCGCAGTTCCTCGGCATGGATCTCGTGTACCTTGAGGCGGGCTCGGGGGCACCTGTCCCGGTGCCGCCGAAGATGATCAGGGCGGTCAAGAAGGAGATAAACATCCCGCTCGTCGTTGGCGGCGGAATCAGGACGCCGAAGGCTGCCCAGGCAGCCGCGGTGGCGGGAGCGGACATAGTCGTGACGGGCACGATCCTTGAGGAAGCGGGCGACTTCTCCGTACTCCGGCGCATAGTGGAGGCGGTGAAGGGGCACTGACATGGCGTCGGCGAAACCGAAGACGGCCCAGGAATATCACTCCGATGCGGCGAGGGTCACATCGAGGCTATTCTGGGCCCCGCCGCCGCGCGTGACAATAATCCCGTCCATCATCCTCTCAATCGTCGGAGGGTTCCTTGTCGCAGCACCCAGACTCGACTGGTGGATCCTCGCTTATTCGACAGCACTCTTCGGCATCCCGACGCTCTTGGCCGCGTTGCTCACGAAGCCTCTGGCAGAGTTCCTCGGTGGCAGGACGTATTTCAGGCGGACCGCGCTCCTCGCGCTCGCAGGGCTCGCAATCGCGGTTGGAGTTGCAGCGGCATCGCGGGGGATCGAGGCGATTGTGAGAATCGCGGTGCCTTCGGGCTCCAGCAGTCTCTCTCCGCAGCGTCTCACGATTCTGGCGTGGGGAGTCCCCCTGTGGCTGAGGCATCTGGTGATGCTCGCGACATCGGAGAGCAGGACGTCCAGGTCTCTGCTCCCCTCGTCGATTCAAACCTTGGCCGCGTATCTGCTCACGCCCCTAGTGCTGCCGTTCGCCGTCGGGGATCTAGTTTTCGCCGTGTTCGTCTTCCTTTTCTTCCTCGGCAGCTCGATGCTCTTCGCGGAGCTCGCCAACAGGCCGATGAGGAAGAGCTTCGGCTACGACGGTCTCTGGCTCATGAGCCAATTCCTGGATCATATGACCGAGAGAGGCTCGGCCTCGCAGGACAAGGTCGAGGGCTTCTTCCAGTCCATCTCGATGCCATCGCAGGTGCATGTCGGCGCGATCGCGTTCGCCTCGGCCTCGACGATGAAGGCCGTGATAATCGTGCCGTCTGCACATCCCGGTCCGCTCGGCACCCTTGGCGGGAGCGACCTGCCGCGCAAGCTAGCGCATTATCTCTTTGAGCTGTCGCCTGCGGTCATGGTGCCCAAGGGACCCTGCACCCACGACCAGAACATCGCGACGCTGGCGGAGTGCAGGAGGATCGGGGACAAGGTGAGGGAGCTCATCGAGGGAGCGAAGTCACTGCACGGCGGCACGAAGTCGGCGACGGCGACTGTCGGGAAGGCCACCGCCATGGCGCAGTTCTTCGGTGAAACCGCCCTGATAGTCTGCTCGCTCGCCCCGAACCCGACTGACGACATCGACTCGGCGACCGGCCACGCAGCCCGCCAGGAGGCGAAGGCCGCCGGCGCCGCCGACGCGATTTTCGTGGACGCGCACAACTGCATGGAGGTTGGCAGCGGACTAACGCACTTCGGGAGCCGCGCATCGCACGACATCATAGCCGCGTCAAGAAAGGCAGTCGAGTCTGCCAAGGGCCTTCGTTTCGACACGATCGGCGTAGGTTACGCTTCGATGCCGTACACCGGCAATCCGGATGACGGTCTCGGCCCCTTGGGGATACAGGTGCTCGTCGTCGAGGCAGGAGGCCAGAAGACCGCCTACATTCTCTTCGACGGCAACAACATGGTCTGCGGCCTGAGAGAGGAGATCATCGGGGCCGTCAAGGGCATGGTCGACATCGCCGAGGTCTTCACCTCAGATGATCACTCCGTGAACATGACCATGGGCGGCTTCAACCCGGCCGGGATGAAGATGGAACGGGCCAGCCTCGTCGGCAAAGCGAAGGAGTTGACCGAACTCGCGGTCAGGGACTTGTCTTTCTCGCAGTCAGCAGCCGCCACGGGGCATATCGACGACCTGAGGATCTTCGGTCCTGAGTCTTCTGCAAGGTTAACCACAGGAATTAATCTCACGGTGGCCATCCTCAAGCCCGCCCTGGCCCTGAGCGTCTCGCTGGCGGTGGCGCTCTCCCTACTGGCGTTGTTCCTGATTCCCTAGATCAGGCCGAGGAACCACTCGTGGAACCGCGTGTCCCCGCCAAGCTCCGGATGGAAGGCGGCGCCCACAAGGTTTCCCTGCCTGGCCAGCACGATCGAGTCGCCGAATCTGGCCAGACCCTTACAGTCGCCCCAGACCTTCACGATGGCGGGGGCCCTGATGAAGACTCCCTTGAACGGTCCGTCCAGTCCTTCGATGGTCAGCGGGGCCTCGAAGCTCTCCTTCTGCCGCCCGAACGCGTTGCGGTCAACCTCCATGTCCATCAGGGCGAGCAAGGTAGTCTTCGTCTTCTCAGCCTGATCCCTTGTCTCCTTCGAAAGAAGGATGCAGCCCGCGCACGTGCCCAGTATCGGCATGCCCTCCTGACCCCTGCGCCTGAGCGGCTCGAAGAGACCCGACCTGATCAGCAGCTTCGAGATCGTCGTGCTCTCCCCGCCGGGAATCGTGGCGGCGTCGGCCTTCTCCAAGTCCTCTGGGCGGCGGAGGAGGATCACGTCGCCGTGCCGGCCTGATTTCTTCAACGCGAGCTTGACCGCTTCGACATGCTCGCTGACATCTCCCTGCAAACCGACGACTCCGATGCGCATCGACAATGAGTAGAAAGGAGTGCGAGATAAGGTTTTTCAAGAGGCGCGGGGCGTCTAGGATTCGAGGATGCGGAGTTCGCGGAGGGCCTTGGCGAGCAAGTCCAACCGCCATCCCCTGCCCTCCGCCTCAGGGTCGGCCAGGACCGCACTTAGTGCGATCAATCTGCCTTCCCTGAGGGAGTCGAACGGCTTTCTTCCCCTGTCCAACTCGACCGAAAACACCGCTTCGCCGAATGCAGACTTCGCCATCGCGTCCGGCGTCGTGTCATCGAGAACAGTGACATCGTAGAGCTTTTCCATGAAGAAGGGGCGCGTCCGACCTTCCCCCAGGACGCCCACCGCCACTTTGTCAAGAGCGTCCAGCTCTGTATTGCCGGCGAGCGCCTCTCTGTTGATCCCGACCTGATATGCGTGCAGGTCGGGGGAGACGCCGCCAAACAACGTGACATAGCAGCGTCTCAGGGTTTCAAATGGATAGGGGACGCAGCTCTGCATGCATCTCTTGTGGCGCGTCTCTTTTCTCATCGTCTTGAACCATGACTATTGACTCACACGGTAATCATGGTTGCTTCCGCGTTGTCTTCCGTGATAATCAGTCTTGACTTGGCTGCCATTCGCCTCGGGAGTAGTTTTAAGGATGACGAAGGGTTATCATCATATCTGGTGAGAAAGAGGTTGCGAATCGGAAGGTGGGGCGCGGCCATTGCCGTTCTAATCGCATTCACCGTTGTGTCGAGTGCATCGTACGGCCTATGGTATGTGTATTACAGACCATACAGTCCGAACGAGGTTATCCTCCATGAGCACTGGAAGCTCGGAGAGGTGAGAGATGTTGAAGGGATAATCACGCAAGTCAACTACTTCAACACGACCTATGGTCGCGAGGTGTACCTGCAGCTCAACGGTCAATTCGCTTTGTGTGGCAATGATTCTGGCTTAGTCCGCGGAGATATCACTAAGCACTACGTCGTCGGAGAACGATTCAGAACAACCCTCCATTTCACGCCACATGATTTCAACAACGTTAAAGGCGTCTGGGCAGAGGAACTCATTTGTCCGACTCCAATGGTCTTCCAGTCGATTGGAGTAGTCATGGATGCGGTCTCATATGTGATGGGGATCTATCTCATGCCCCAGGAACGCAACGAGACGGGATGGATGTCCTACACGGTTTTCACCCGAGAAGGCGATGGATATCCCCTGGATCTTGTGAATGTCACTCTGGCCAAAGCAGTCTATGAAATCCCGGCGTATCTACAGGGCATACCATTGATCGATTCGGCTGCCCCATTGATCGATTCGGCTGCCACTTGGATCATAATCGCGGCTATCGAATATGTATCGTTGTCAGGCGGATATTGGGGCATGCCAGTCGTGGACGAGATGCAATCATTGAAGAACGGGACATCTCGGAACGGGACGATACGCTATTTCGACTTGAATGGCAACAACCTGCTCGACGACGGCGATCAGTTCAGCTTGCATCTTGACGAGATGAGCGGCCTCGGGTTTCAGACCTATCTATGGTCGTTTGGGGGCGTGAGAGACTGTGGCTACATTTGCGGGATCAAGTATGTCCTGAATCATGACCGTGGTCCATATCAATTGGTCATTGATGGTGACTCCAGCACATTGCACCTTCGCCACGTTGGAGATCAAATCGGACTGAATGTCACCTCGACGATTGAAGTAGTGCAGCACGGACACACCGGAGATTTCCCGCTCTCCCAGATGAATTTCACTTTTCACTCGGCGGGAAACGATGTGACACTCCAGGGCCGGATGGCGGATTTGCCCGTGACTACAACTGATGGAGTCACGATAGGCTACTCTGACGTTGATGGAAACGGGATGCTCAACGCAGGCGACCGCTTCACGATCGGCGGCATCGCAAACAGGACGGGAATATCTTTCGGAATCCAGCTCAATGGAGGATGGACGATTGACGCAACATGGATTGCCGGCTATGGCCATATAATTGGCAACATTCCTCGTGTTCGTCTCACAGCCAAAGATACGCAGATGCCATTGACGATGAACGTCAGCGTGCCTTGGTGGCATCAGGAGCTCAACCTGAGCAAGCATCTGAACGTGTCCCTCTGGGAAAACTCGACCTTGGTCCTCGACAATGTCGCTCTGGCCAGCGGCTCAATCAACTCCTTCCCAGGCGGGAATCTGACCTTCATAGACGGCGATATAGACGGGTTCCTTTCTTCTGGCGATTATTTCGTCCTCCATGGAAATCCCCACGCCAGGTACAAGATCGAGATAAGCGTGCTCTGGGGTTACATGACCTTCAGTCATGAATTCGACCCTAATTGAAGACAACCACACTGTCAGGTCTCGCTGGGCCATGTGGAAAATCATGATGGCGTTAATCGGAACCATACCGACAACCTTAACTACGGCCCCCGCATCCGCAAAAATCGGTGACGATTTGGCGGTAGGATTCGTGCTAATAAGCGTAGAGCCCTCCACGGAGAGAGACGTCTACCAGCGTCTCCTCAAAATCGAGGAAGTCGTGGAGCTCTACCCGCTCTTCGGCGAGTATGACCTGATCGCCAAGGTCGAGGCGGAGACCTACGACAAGATAGGCGAGATTGTGGTCTCTAAAGTCCGGGCGATAGAGGGCATCAAGGCCACGAAGACGCTCGCGAAGATGGTCTTCTAGTCACTTCTTCTGGACCGCGATGACGTCCACCGCGACCAGAAGGCCCGGCGGCTCCAATCCGATTCTGGCGAGGGATCTCACGGGCGGGTCTTTCGGGAAGAATTCCTTGTAGACCTCGTTCATGGCCCCCGAGTCCTTCGGGTTGGTCAAGTACACTGTGACCTTCACCACATCTTCCAGAGAGCTGTCCGCCTTCTCCAGCAGCAGCTTCACGTTTGACAGGACTTGGCGGGTCTGCTCCTTGACGTCTGAACCGATGAATTCCTTCGACGAGCCATCAGGTTTCAGGGGGGTCTGGGCTGAAAGGAAAATGAAACCGTTGGCGGCGACCACGTGCGAGTATGGACCGAGCGGCGTGTAGTATCCTTCGATTCTGGGGGCGCTCCTTGGCGACATCACGGAACCTCCTTCTTTTCGGCCGACCGAATCGCCAATCATGTCATAAGGCTTCGCGTTATGGAGAAGCGCTATTGTGAAACTATTTAAGTTTCCTTGCCTTTGAAACCGGTCAAGCAGTCGATGACTTAGGCGGCACCCTATGAAGAAAGGCGAGGTATCATTCCGCATTGGCGGGGCGGCTGGCGACGGAGTCGCCTCAAGCGCAGAGACGTTCGCGAGGACCTGCACGAGGAGTGGCCTCTATGTCTCTACCTATTCGTTCTATCAGTCCGTGATTCGCGGCGGTCACGTCTGGACCCAGGTTCGGGCCAGCGAGTCCCCGGTGAACTGCCATGGCGAGGACCCCGATGTCCTGATCTGCCTGAATCAGGACACCGCCGACTTCCACGCGAAGAACGTGACGGAGGGCGGAGCGATAATCGTCGATCCGAACGCGGTCAAGGTCGAGAAGAACGAACTCAAGAAAGGCGTGACTCTGGTCGAGATTCCTCTTCTGGATTTGTCGCGGACTTACAGCACTGCACAGATCATGAAGAACACCGTGGCTCTGGGCGCGGTCGTGGGCCTCCTGGATATGGATTTCGACATCTTCGTCAGCGTCGTCAAGAGCCAGTTCGGGACCAAGAAGCAGGACGTGATCGACGCCAATGTCGGAGCGGCGAAGGCGGGTCACGATTTCGTCGCGAAGGGGAATGGGAGATTGCAGCACCCGGCTAGGTACACGAAGGTGAGGAGGATGCTAGTGACCGGGAATGAAGCGATCGCGATGGGGGCACTCGCTTCCGGAGTGAAGTTCCACGCCCAATATCCAATGACACCCTCGTCCAGTATTCTTCATTACCTCGCGGACCACGGGCCGAAGCGCGGCGTGGTGGTGAAGCAGTCAGAGGACGAGCTGGCCTCGATCAATCTGGCAATCGGCGCCGGGTTTGGCGGGGTCAGGGCAATGACGGCGACTTCAGGCGGCGGCTTCTCGCTGATGGTCGAAGGGCTCGGACTGGCGGGAATGCTGGAGGTCCCGGTGGTCGTCGTGCTCGCCCAGCGCGGCGGGCCTTCGACCGGCCTTCCGACGAAGACCGAGCAGGGCGATCTGAACCTCGCAATGGGTGCGGGACAGGGGGACTGGCCGCGTGCGATCATCGCCCCGAGAAACCAGCAAGAGTGCTTTGACATGACGGTGAAAGCGTTCAACCTGGCGGACGTCTATCAAACACCGATTATTCTAATGACGGACCTTGTGCTGAGTGAGAGTTACGGCACAGTCAACACGTTCGATTTCAACGTGCCGATAACCCGCGGGATGATGGCGGATGAATCGAAGCCCGAGGAATTCAAGAGGTACCTCGTGACCGAATCCGGAGTCTCGCCGCGCGCCATCCCCGGCCAGAAGGGATTCCAGCACATCGCCGGCAGCGACGAGCACATGGAGGACGGGACGCTCATCAGCGACGTCTTGGCGGGCCTGCCCAATTCCCTTGAGGAAAGGGTGAAGATGCACGACAAGCGCATGAGGAAGCTCAATGGCATCCTCAAGGACACTTCTGGTCCGGAGCTCTGGGGGCCGGAGCGGGCAGACCTTACCCTGGTCAGTTGGGGATCTACTCAAGGTCCTCTCAGGGAGGCAATCTCAAGGGTGAACGCAGAGAACCGCATCAAGGTCAACTCGCTGGAATACTGCTACGTCTTCCCATTCCACACGGACGAGACAAAGAAGATACTGAAGGGCGCGAGCTCAACGATGGCGGTGGAGGGCAACTACACCGGGCAGTTCGCCAGATTGCTGAGGGCAGAGACCGGCATCGAGATGAACCATCACATGCACAAGTACGACGGCGAGCCTTTCGAGCCCCGCCACATCGTCTCGAAGATCAAGGAGGTGATGAAGCTTGCCTGACGAGGAGGCCTACGAGTTCAAATCGGGGATAAAGCCGATGTGGTGCCCCGGTTGCGGGGACTACGCCGTCCTGAACGCGGTGCACAGGGCGCTGACCAACCTGAAGCTGGAGCCTTGGCGGGTGGCGATCATCTCAGGCATCGGGTGCTCGTCGAACCTGCCTCACTTCCTCACGGCATTCGGCGTGCACGGCATTCACGGGAGGGTCATGCCGATAGCCACCGGACTGAAGCTTGCGAACCCCGAGCTGACGGTCATCGGAACGGGAGGCGATGGAGATGGATACGGCATCGGCGCTGGTCACTTCATCCACGCGATGAGGAGGAACCTCGACATCACCTACATCGTAATGGACAACCAGATATACGGTCTCACGACCGGACAGGCATCTCCCACGTCGTTGAAGGAGATGAAGACGAAATCGACGCCGGAAGGAGTCATCGAGAACCCTGTCAACCCGATCGCGCTCGCGCTCGCCTCTGGAGCGACGTACATATCGCGCGGATTCTCCGGGGACCCGAAAGGCCTTGCGGAGCTCATAGAAGCGGGGATAAAGCACAAGGGTTTCTCTCTCGTCGACGTGTTCTCTCCCTGCGTGACCTACAACAAATACAACACCTATGACTACTTCCGACCCAAGGTCTACAGCCTCCAGAAGGAGAACCACGACACCAAGGACATAGGGGCTGCCTGGAAGAAAGCGCTGGAATGGGGCGAGAAGATACCGTTGGGGATTTTCTACGTCGCCGAGGGCGTGCCCACTTACGAGGACTTGGAACCGGCGTATAGACAGGGAATGCCGCTGAAGCAGAAGCTCGGGATCACAGATCCCAGAGAGCTGATCGAAGAAGCGATGTGAGTGTCTCGATAGGTCTGTCCACTCAGCTTCCGGCGCGCAGGAACTTATCGATCGACAGTGCCGCCTTCTTCCCCGCCGCCATGGCATGGACGACTGAAGTGCCGCCGCCGGCGTACACTCCGGGCTGCTTCGTGCCGCCCGTCTCGGGGTCGCCCTCGATGACTCCCTTCTTGTTCACGACTATTCCTATGTCGGGTATGCCTTTGAGGCTGGGCTGCTGGCCGATCGCGAGGATGACGGTATCAACGTCGAGTACGAATTCCGAACCCGGGATCGGGACGGGCCTCCTCCTGCCGCTCTCGTCGGGTTTGCCCAGCTGCATCTTCTGGCACTTGAGGCCGGCGACTCTGTCATTCCCCAAGACATCCAGCGGTGCTGTCAGGAACATGAACTCGATGCCCTCCGCTTGCGTCTCCGCGATCTCATCGTCGCTGGCGGGCATCTCCTCGCGGCTCCTCCGGTAGACGAGGGTCACCTTCTCCGCTCCGAACCGCAGGGCGCTCCGGACGGAGTCCATTGCGACGTCGCCGCCGCCTATCACCGCCACTCTCTTCCCCATGGTGACCTTCTGGCCGGTGTTGATGTTGATCAGCATGTCGAGTGCGCTGAGCACTCCGGGAAGCTGTGTGCCTGGGATCTTGATGCCCTGAGGCTCCATCGTCCCTATCGCCACGAACACCGCGTCATACCCGCTATTGAACAGGTCCTCGAAATTCTTGTCGCGGCCGACCCGGACCCCGAGTCTGTAGTCGATGCCGAGGTTCTTCATGCGCTCCAGGTCCTTCTGGAAGGTGCCCTTCGTCAGGCGGTAACCGGGTATGCTCATGGTCATAAGCCCGCCGAGATTCTTCGTGCCCTCGAACACTGTGATGTCGTAGCCCATCTTGCCGAGGCTCCAGGCCGCCATTATGCCTGACGGACCGGCGCCGATAATGGCCACTTTCTTCCCGTTCTTGGGGACGGCATCGTAGGGTGCGGGCGTCTTGCCGAACTCCAGCGCGGCCCTCTTGAGCTGCCTGATCGCAATCGGCTCGCCTTTCTTTCCGATGGTGCAGGCCTCCTCGCAGAAGTGATAGCACACCTTGCCGAGGCACTCGGCCAGGGGATTGTCCCAGACGATCTTGGCGGCAGCCTCGTCGAAGTTCCCTTGGGCCATGAGCTTGATGTATCCGCGGGCGTCCTGGCCGATCGGGCACGCCTCGTTGCAGTAGGGTTTGCCGCACTGTATGCAGCGCTGCGCCTCGGCGATCGCCTCCTCGCGCGTATAGGGGATGATGACCTCGCCGAAGCCCTTCACCCTCTGGCTCGGCTCGACTTCCTTGACCTTGACTCTCACCGGGTTGAGGCGCGGTTTCGGCTTCGCAGCTAGAGCGGACATCGAGAGGGTTTTCCCGAGCTGGCTAGATAACGGTTGACTATATTCTGTAAGTAAGCCTGAGCCTGCTCTATGCGCTCTCGTCCGTCAGACGGTCGAGTATCTTCCCCATAATCTTCGCCCATCCTTGTCTGGATATTCCATCCTCATGCACGACGCAGCTGACGTTGGCGGGGGGAGTGAGGTCGAAGTAGCGGTTGAGCGCTCTCAGGCTGCGTGGCGGTCGGGGGAGCAATTCGAATTCGTCTCTCTCCTCGGACCCCGCCCAAGTCTCCGAGCTGGACCGCCGGTCAAGCTTTATCGATTCGGCGAGCACGCAGAGGGGCTTCCCATTATCGGTGCAGGCGAGCGCAAGCGGATAGGTCCCCACCTTGTTGACCACGCCGCCATCCTTGAGGATCGCGTCGGCACCGACTACCGCCAGGTCCACGTCCTCGACGAGCGAAGGCCCCATGGCGTCTGCTACCAATGTGCATTCCACTCCCATTTCGGCCACCATCTTTGCCGTCGACCTCCCTTCAAGCCGTGGCCTGGACTCCATGATGAATAGCTTTCCGAGCCTCCCCGACTTCGCAGCGACTTGGAGGGCAAGTAGCACCGTTGAACTTCGACTGAGTGTGAGCACCACCGATTTATTGCCGAAGATAGCCTGGGAATTCATCGCGACCCTTTCACGGGAGCTTTCGATGAGTGTCCAGAGAAGTCCCAGCCGGAATGCCGATTCACCGCCGCCCGCCAGTATCCGCGCGCACATCTCCGCCGAATTGCGGATGGGGACCATTGATCGCTGGGAGTTCGAGAGGAACTTCACCGCCGCCATCATCTCCTTTTTCTCCGGCAGCGGGCGTGAGTTCGACAACCCCTCGAAGGCCTCGACAACCGCCAGTGCGAGCTCGATCGCGCCGGACTTCCTGTCAGCGGCGATCCTGTGCATCCGCGATCTAAATCTTGCGGGCAGCATCCTCCAGCCTCTGGTGGTAGACGATCAGCCCCTCGACGCTGTCCCTGATCCTCTTCTTGACGAAACCCGGCTCGTAGGCTTTGATGCGGATGCCATAGTCCCTGAACAGCTGCTCAGTCATCATTTCCTCCGAGTCCAGGCCTCTCCGTCTCCGCACGAAGTCAGCCCATTCGGCATATTGTATCTTCTGGATGGTGACGACCGCCTTCGGGCTGGTGTGCGGGCCATAGTGACTGAAGAAAAGCGCGCGCGGCTGGAGAGTGAGCATCCTGTCCAGGCTCCTGATGTTGTCTTCGAGGCTGAACGTAGGCGCTGGAGCTATCGGCATAAGGACCTCGTCCCTGGATAGATAGAGACCCGCGGCGTCCCCGGTGTAGATGCCCTTATTGTAAGTGTCGAATATCGTGAGCTCGTGCGGCGCGTGCCCGGGCGAATCGTAGAAGATAAGCTCCCGCTTGCCGAGCTCCAGCTTGTCCCCGTCCTTGACCGCCACGAGCCTCTCAGCAGGTATCGGTCTCATCGTGCCGAATTCGTTCGCGGAGGCCCCTAGTGCCGCCCGCGCACTCGCGAGCAGCCGAGTCGGATCGACAAGGTGCTTGTAGCCTCTCTCATGGACGAATACCCTGGCGTTCTTCATCTCCTGTAATAAAAAGCCCGCGCCACCGGCGTGGTCCAAGTGTATGTGCGAGACGATCAGGTTGTCTATGTCGCCGGGCGTGTGACCAAATTCCCTGACCGCCGACAGTATGCGCTCGGTATCGAAAGACGTGCCTGATTCCACCATCGTTACCTTGTCGTCCTCGATAAGGTAGATGGCGCCGAACTCTTCCGTGTTGAACATGCCCGAGTCAGTGATAAGTGTCGACTTGTCCCAGTCGAGTGGATGGAAAGACATGCTCTCCCGTGGCGGGAAGGCGGTCGGCCGCAAAAGGATTTGCAGGGCAATGCCCCGCTGCCGGCATCGGTGAACGAGCAAATCGAAGGCAAGCGGTCTGCTCGCCCGTCTCGATCATAAGTTGTCGGATTGATTCTCGACGTTCTTCCATTGAGCTACCGGACTGCGGCCATGTACGCGCCGAAGCTTCTGACGAGGAAGCCTATGCCGACAAGCAGTCCACCGAGCGTGAGGAAGATCGCTCCTATGCCTAACGAAACCTGGTCGGGGTTGGGATTGTCTTGAATAGCGAAGGTCACCGTTGTCAATGAAAACGCCAAGATTATCACACCTGTCGCAACGAGGATATTGCCGATGAGGACGAGCACATGTCCAGTCTTTGGTGGCATCCCGACCCGAGGCGGTGCCATGAACGGTTGGCTCATCATCGGAGGCCCCCAGGTCTGCCCGGGATTCTGGCCTTGATCATATGCGGCAGTCATCGGCAGCTGACTCATCTGCGGCTGTGGTGCGCTCATTTGACGCCTTCCTCTCGATTTTGAGACTGAGTGCAGTTCGGTCTATTAATACTCTACCGAGATCCGCATCTCGTTGGCAGCATTTGAAGCGACCTTCGTATTCCACATATGTCCACAATGGAATCGCGAAGTGAGCTTTATAGCGGGACGCCCTCATTGGCGGGCCGCGGCGGTAGCCAAGCTCGGCCAACGGCGCGAGGTTTAGGTCCTCGTCTCGAAGGAGTCCCCAGGTTCGAATCCTGGCCGCCGCACTGTACCTCAGGTTTAAATCGCCGGAACGCTCTACCCTTAGACGGCATGCGGACGGAAAGCGCAGAGAACGACATCTACGGCCTGGCCGAGAAGCTGAAGAGGAAGCTCGCCCAGATAAGGAAGGCGGGGGACATCCCGGCCCATAACAAGTCCAGGATACTGGAGTTCGAGAGGCACTGTCGCGCGAGCGGCATAGGGGTCGCCAGGACGCTGAGGTACCTGCACGACCTCCCCCGCCTCTCTGAGATGCTCGGCAAGGACGTGGAGAGCGCGACGAAGGCGGACATGGAGAGGGTCCTCCGCGCGATGGAGGACACCGACTACTCTCCCCGGACGAAGCTGGACTTCAAGGTGACCGTGAAGCGGTTCTACAAGTGGCTGAACGGCGGCGAGGAGTACCCTGAGTGCGTGCGCTGGATCAAGACGGGTTCGAAGCTGAGCAACGAGAAGATCCCGGACGCGCTGCTGACCGAGGAAGACGTGAAGAAGGTCATAGGCGCCTCCCGCAACTCCCGGGACCGCGCCCTGCTGTCGACCCTGTGGGAGTCTGGCTGCCGCGTGTCCGAACTGCTCACGCTGCACATAGGCCACGTCGCCATCGAGGAGACGATAACGCGCATCACCGTCCACGGCAAGACGGGGATGAGGCGCATCCCCCTCCTCGACTCCACGCCCTATCTCGTGGAATGGCTTGACGACCACCCATTCAAAGAGGAGCCAAATGCCCCGCTCTGGGTGGGAATCGGGAATCCCGGCCGAGGAAGGAGGCTGGAGTACGGCGCCTTTAGGAAGATGCTGCGGGAGACCGCGCGCAGAGTCGACATCAAGAAGGACGTGAACCCCCACAACTTCAGGCACAGTCGTGCCACATTCCTGGCGAAGCACCTGACGGAAGCCCAGATGAACCAGTACTTCGGCTGGGTCAGGGGCTCGGACATGCCCGCCACGTACGTCCACCTCTCGGGCAGGGACATAGACGAGTCGATACTGAAGATGCGGGGCCTCCTCAAGCCGAATGAGGAGGCCGTGGAGAGCAGCCTGGCCCCGATCCCCTGTCCGCGGTGCAAGCTGATGAACAAGGCGACGGGGAAGTTCTGCATGCGCTGTGGGGCCGTCTTGGACATAGAGACCGCGGTAGGCATGCAAGAGAAAGTGAAGGAGCTGGACGAGAAGTTCTCGAGGCTGCTCAGCAATCGCTCGGTGCAGGAGTTCCTGGTCAAGAAGCTTGGAGAACTGGGCATTGCCTGAGGATAAGACGAGCCTGCTCGCATGCAATGTGGGACCCATTGCGACTGACAAGAACCTACAAGTCGCCGGGGAGATATTGACTTTCAGCGCCGAGAATCCGTGTCGTGTGACGATGCTTGAATTCATTGAGTGGACTCATGGACCGCTGTCAACCTGCAACGGTCCATTGGTTCTGCCGGCCCACTCGTTTTCCTCGCACCTTGCCTTCAACGAGCAGTCGGTATAGATGGATCTGCGCGGTGTTCCACGTGACTTCGATTGCCTTGGCGACCATTTCCGTAGTCACAGGCCAATCTTGGGCACCAAGGTATTCAAGAATCCTCTTTTCCACATCCTTTGAAAGGGTTTTTCGTGACATATCGTTATGATATATCCTAGGTCAGGATTAAATATCTATCCTATGATTGAACCGAGGCAAGACGAGGACAGGCCAGTCGCTTGGGATGTGCAGAGAATGACCGACGTCAGAACAAAGAGGATTGCGATTATGGGAGTGATCGTGACAGTGATCGTGGTGCTTGCAGGGATTGCAGTCTACCTCATGATGTCCCCCGGCACTTCCGTCTCGACAATTCCGGAGAGCAGTCACGCAGTTTTGGCCGGTAACCTGTCCTATCCCGGTTTCTATGCCTGGCAGATGCCGCTGAGGAAAGGAGACAGGGTCGAGTTGGCGGTGCACGCTTCCCATGCCGTGAACCTGCTAGTCGTGCCTGACGGCGCTCATCAGGCATGGACAGGCACCTACTATCACACTGCCGACCCTGGACTTCACTATCCAACAGATCAGGCTCTGGTCACGTCCGGTCAAGTGCTCTCGGACAACATTGTGTTCACGGCGCCTAACGACGGAACGTACGACTTGGTGGCGCTAAACACATTTCCCAGCATCGCAACTGTCACCATGTCAGGGGCCGTCCACCATACCGGCTAGAAAGGCCGCTCGTGTGTCCGGATTGTGATTCACCGTCAGCCTCCAAGGATTCGCCCTCCCAACGACTGCATTCGAACCGGGCAAGTCCCGGCACATTGAGCGTGGATTGAGATGCATCGCAGATACCTCCACCAGAAAGGTCTTTGAAAGCGAACCCAGCTCGCATCATCATGGCTGAAGAACTGCCAGAGATGCGGTCCTGTGGCGTCGACCTCGTTTGGATCAAGACCGACAGGGGAGAAGTCTGGAGCACCGTCTGTCCGAAGTGTGGAGGACTTGGTCTGTTTCAACATCGGCCCGCGGCCTTTGCCCGGACGCCGACGACGATAGAGAACCTCGAGGGATTGATCAGACCTTCTTCCCGGATTTGGCGCATCGTGGAGTATGGCTGGAGGAGGTTGGCGTATCGAGATGGCGTCTTGGATCATCACCGACGGAGTTTGAGGTGTGATGGCAGGTCGGAAGTCAGGCAAAGGCGGGGGCGAAATAAGATAGAGGCATCGGAGAAATACGTCATTGAGACTCTGCACATGATGAACAAGGTCGATGCTTGGATGGATGATCCAGGGGATCTGGCTCGTCTGCTCAATGTCAGGTTGCCAAAGCTGGTTGATTACGAGGAGACGTCCTGGCTCCATATGCTTGGCGAGCTCTCGAAGGAGTTGATACTGAAGGATGGGAGCCATGTCGTCCTCTCCGACCGTGGCTGGGTGCACGTGAGGGGCGTGATCCCTCCGCCCGGCAAGATTCTCAGATCTTCCCGCTTCTGATTCCGAGCACCCACCCAATACGCTTGGCCGCAGAATACTGTACGCTGCTCGTCCACGGTTGGGCACCCGACGGTCACCGGTTCTTGGGCTCGTTGTTGTCGCGAGCCTCGTGGTCGCAATCGGATGCCCACCTCTACCACACTCCAGGCAAAGAGCGCCTCTCGAACCCAACGAAGGACATCATGTTGAAAGGTCAGGCAACGGGGACGACCGCTAAAGTGTTCAACTTCTACGTCTTGGACTCCGACAACTACCAGAAGTACGTGCGGCCAGGCGGCGAATGCCGCGTATGTTGTCAAGAACGTGGACCAGACATCATTTTCCGTGAACTTGACCCAAGACTAAGATATCCCGTGCTCAAACTTCCTCGTTAAAGGCGGACATTGTGTCGGTCGAGGCGGATTGTGGCCTGACGATTCTCACATCGGTGCCCTTGAGCCCCGGGCCTGAGGACAACATCCGCACCTTGTTCGGCTCTATGATGGGCCTGATTTCTTCGGACAAGTGACGAATCAGTAGATACTTGTCGAAGAAGACTTTCTCGCCCTCAGCTAGTTCGGTATCTTTCACGTATACCAAGTGCGGGGAGAGAGCCCAATCGAGTTCAACCACCGTTCCTCCGAGCGGTGATCGCCCTCTGCTTATCCCTTGGACAGGTACGAATGGCAGAAGAGATTCGACAAGACTCTTGGCATACTTGTGCGCTTCACAGAACTCTTTCTCGGTCCATTCTCCAAATCTGCCATGGTCTTCATCATTTCTGAGCTGGACTAAGCGTGCCATAGCCTCCGAATCAAAGCCTCGCGGTAGGTTTTCATCCCACTTGCATAGACTCATCAGTCTGACTCGATCTCCAAAGCTCATGAGCGTTTTTTGGCGCAAGTCCTGAGGCACGTCTTCCTGACTGACTAGACCCACGCCAATGGCATAGTCAGTTGTTAGCCGCATGAGAGCCTCAAGAACCGCAGCGTAACGTGAGACTACGGCACCTCCTGACTGCGGGACTGCGCTTTCGAGGATTTCCAGCTCCTCAGACTGTTTCAACAGCTCACGCGGCACAGTGAGTCGATAAAGCCTCTTCTTGATTACCATTCGAAGCGGTATGCTCTGGTCGCTCTCGGGGTTCTGAAGCAGGATGCTGTTCGTTAGATGCTTTCCAGCAACAACGACATAGTCTATGAGAAGCCCTCTTGCAGCGTCGTTCGATTCCGGAACAGTCACAGCAAGCCCGAAGAGATGAAGTATGTCACGTTTGATTTGCCCGCGCAACAATGTGGTGGCTTCGACCTCGGAAATCCACCGCGTCAACAGCTCCTTGTCAGTTGGATCGGCGTGTCCCTTTTGACAGACGGCGATAACTGTGTCAAGCATGTCGCAGATCGTTTGAATTCTGTTCCAGCACTCGAAGCCACGGGGATGCCCGCCATGTGCTGACCTAGCATCTTTCATGAGTGTCTGAAACTCACCGATATTACCCTTAGCAAGCTTGCCGACCGCAAGTGCCGCAATGCTTGCAGTCTCCTCGTTGAAACCCTCTAGCCGTGTTCTTGTTGATTCCATAGACACTCCCGCGGCAAGTCTGGAAGCCTTCTCATAGTCTCCGTCGATGAGCTGATGGAGGAAGTCGAGGATCTTTCTTATCAGCATCGTGTCTGGCGAAGGTTTTCCATATGTTTCCCCCTCCAATCCCGCGAGTCTCTGATGAAGGTCTTTTGCCTTCGCATTTTCTTCGATAAAGTCTATCCCTTTGAGCCTAGTAGCCAGAGCTTCACGTTCTAGTCGATTCTGCCAATTCTGCGGCACCTTTGGCCAAACATGTGATGCCTCAAGATATGTCCTCTGACACTCTTCCAGATACTCTGCAGCCGTAAGGGGCCCCGAATGCTCTTCTAAGTACCGCCCCTCAGATGAAAAGGCCATTATCAGTGCTTTGGTCCTCAACCAGTCGTCAGTCGGGCCGAGGAATTCTATGCAATCGATGAAATTTCTGCGCGCTGTAGCCCAGTCCTCACGGTCGCATGCGACTTGCCCACTGGCATAGAGATGGAGTGCGTACAGCTTGGGTTGGTATCTTCTCCATGTCACTGAACACAGATAACCACTGATCGCCATCACAAGATCCCATTTCGGCCTTTTCTCTCTAGCGAGTGCCAGCAAGACGCTGAAAAGCACATCCTTCGGTTGTTTTCCACTCTGCTTGGTCAAAAGCCCCTCAGTCAAGACTCCAGGCCGTTGCGCAGCAAGATCCTCGATGCTCTCATAGAGCAACTTCGCGGCGTTCTCCGATGTTGGGCAGCAGTAGGCAAACCAAGAGTGGACGTATAGGCGATCGATAGGTGACAGGACATGTTTAACCCGTTCAGATAAGGCGAGCAGCAACTCTCCCTTTCTCGTAAGGTCCTTTACGTCATTAACCAGAGATCCCAGCAGTCTGTCCAGCGCGTACCGCGTTGCCGTTGTTGTCTCCTTCTCCGGGGCCCAGGTCCGATAATGATTGAGAACCCTCAGAAATGACTCCCAGGTCTCGCCTGGTTCGCCGTTCAGCAGTTCGATGGCAAAGTTTCTCATGAACTTGGCCATAGAGTTACGGAACTTGCCGGCGTATTGACGATTTGATCTCACCACATGGACAAGGAGCGCATAGCGCCTTTCACGGACTATCCATTGCCGGGATTGCTTGAGTATTATCCTTAGCTGTTTGAGGTTTTCAGGTATGGAATTAAGATCGCACATTCCATCAAGAGGGAGCTGTTCCACACACTTGACAAAAGCTAGAGGGGGCCCTCTCAGCCGTCGAGTTGCAGCTGATTTCTCAGTGAGAAGACTGCGTACTGTCACCTCCCAAGGCTGATCGTCGGACGGATAGACGCTGAATTCTATCGAGCCAGAAGGGCCGATCGCTTGATACGATCTAGGAGTTGGTTTCAGTTCGCAGTTTTGCCATTGGATTTGTATCAAGATGGGTTTATCGCTTGATGGGTTCGACAGACGCACCTGAATGGGAATGCTCGAACTCCACTTTCCTTTCTGGGTTGCCTCTACGATGGGCGGTGGAAACGATTCGATGCTCTGCGCATCCTGCAAAGTCGACGACTCCCCAACAGGGAATGAAGGCCGTCCATATTAATCCATACTAGAGTATGGCCGTGGATGTCAGAACCCTCGACCATCTGCTTGTCAACAGCTTCACGGCGGTCGGCGTCGTTTGTCGGGGGCCAACCCTCCCTTCCCTCGCAAGGCCGAGGCTGTGATAAAACGTGATGCGTCGTCCAAGAATGCTCGCAACATCCAAGCCGTTTTCTCGCACATCTCAATGAGGCCGGTAAGGAAATCGTTCGTTCCAAAGAGGACTGCCAGTCCATCAAGTTCGAAGTGACGCGGAGATTCCTGGAATGCCGCGAGATGAAGCTTGGTTCCGTCCAAAGGTTTCCGGGTCAGCTCTCCCGTTTCGCCGGTACTCCTTGCCACTTTCCTGAGCCTCTTTTCTAAATTACAGCCTACCATGGGTCTGCTAATCCTCTTCTGGCCCGCCGAGCGTAACCGCTTTCGGGCTGGCTGGTGCTGATTTCATGTGCGGTTGGTCCCGTTGGCGGACCGCAAGCGTTCCCTGCAATGAGACGGTCCATGTTCCCGAAGGCCGTATGTATTTTCAAAGAGCCAATAATCTCGGACGACAGCAAGGGCGGCGTCAAGTCTCGAACCCTGGCGCCTAGAGGGATGCGTCCCCCTTTTCTCGGCATAGGGAGGCGAGCCTCGTCTCGCCCATGTCGTGGTATAGCTGTGCTTTGAAGCGCCACAGCCCGGGGTAGTGGGGGGCAACCTTCGCAAGGTCGTTCAGGGACTCGATCGCCTCCTTATTCCTGTGCTCCGAGGCGAAGAGCGCGGCGCGGGCAAACAAGGCGTCCGGATCTCTTGGGTTCATACGGAGCCGGTCGTCGATAGCCCTCCGGTAGAGGTTGTCGTCGGATACCACCTTACGGTGGAGACGTCGGAGGCGGGAGATCGGCATACGTGAAGAACGAGGCTGGCGTCGCGAGGCTTGATTCTTTCTGGGCAGTTATCAACGTTGGTCGCGTTCGTGTTTCCCGATTGGATAATGGGCCTAAGGTGTTCTGCGGAAAGCCAGCAGGACGCCCAAGAGAATGACCGTCCCAGAAATCCCGAATCTCTCCCTCCGCACATCGAGTTGCGGCGCCCATTGGGTTCGCGGAACCCTTGACGGAGGAGCTCCGACCTGGGTTTGCGGGGTCTGCGACGATTGCCGCGGTGTCGGGGAGGAACAGGAGGACGAAGAGGATGCTACCCCGCTGCCCCGCCAGGGGACGAATACCCGCCACTTCTTTCTGCGGTTGGCGAACGTCATCGGAGTAGGAGAGCGTGAATCTCTGTCTATCTCAAGAGGCTTTTCCGGAAATGGGTTTGACTATCCGGTTCAACCGTTTCCTTCGTCTGCGCGATTGAATCCGATTGCTCAGTACGTGACTCCCGCGCGGTCGTTCAAGGCTCCCGAACACATCGACACGAAATAGGATAAAAGGGATCCGTTCTTTCGACTCAAGGTGCCCACCTCCAGGACGAACGCAAAGAAACCTGAAAGGGCGCCTCGGGTCTTGATTCCGATCAGGTTCTACTACTCGACAACTACACGGTTTCCCCTTTTCGACGTTTATGTAGCCAGATGGATATTATCCGCACTGATAATCAGCACGAAAGAAGGATGCATGTGGAATCACAAATGATATCCATCGGGACCCGGGGCGACAGTGACCTTGAGTCAACCTCTAAGGTCTCCCACCTCCTCGATTCCATCCCCCTCCCCCGGGTCTCAAGTTTTCTGACTAGTTCGCGAAGTCCACGGTGTTGTCAAGAACATGGGGATATTCTAGCCTAAGTCACATCTCCGTGAACGATTGTTCTCCGTAGGAGTGGGGCAATGGAAACGATTCTCAGTGGCTCCTATCCCCAAGGAATTGGCAAGACCAAACGAATCGCAAACCATATGCCTATGGAGGAGATACAGGTACCGGAGATAAGCATGCCATACACGCACCAAGGATGGACGTTGTACACGCGCGAAGTGAAACTGAAGAGGGGACCGAAAGTCAACATCTACTTCTTCAGCAAGAGGAAGCCGAAGAGCGGAAAGATGATGGACGACATGCCCAAGGGCTACAAGGTCGGCGTCAACAAGCGCACCGGGCTGCCATACCTGAAGAAGGCGTAGTCCTTCTCACTACCAGCTAACTGAGAACCAGACAACCTGCCGAGAGCCTTCACCCCGAAGATCTCGGCAGACACACAATCGTCTCTTAGTTCCCCTCAGTGGTGACGCAAAGTTCCTCCGCTGATCGAAGGTGCTTGAGGGATACCTGAACTACGTGAGGACGGAGAGTCCGGAGTACGCAGGTGCCGGAAACGTTCAATCCGCCGTTGCGAGATGTTGAAAGTGATCTTTTGAAAGGCGGATGTCGACGAATCCCTTTCTTATTCCTACAGCGGGCCGGACACTTGGCACGGATGGCTCCCATGCGCCCTCGCATCCTCCGCGTCCCTGAGCCATACCTCATTCCCCAGATGGATATCTTGTGCGCAGGGACAGTTGGGGTACCGCCATAGCACTAATGCCACGTATTGCGGCGTTCCTACTTACGCTACTTACGTAATACAGTGATAGGTGATAGCCATGACGAAAACGTCCAACAGACCAATGTTCGGAGAGATTCCTCGGGATGAGTGGGTAGAGAAACCACAAGTGGAGCGAGACCTGCTCCTCTTTGAGGCACTGTTGACGGGAGCGTGGGTGTTACCTAGAATCTCATCTGAGGACTGTCATTATCTTCCCTCAAACATACTTCAATACGTTCGAACGTGGACGGTGCAAGGCTTCATCATAGGTTGGGAACCTGTCCTCAGTCCCAAGGGGATAGAGTTCCTGAACGGTCTCCGTAGCGCGGTAAAGGCTCTTGAACAGTCTCCACAACACTAACGAGCGAACGAAGCGCAACAGGAAGTCGAGGACTTGCGCGAGAAGCTCGCAGAGGTCAAGTCGCAGGCCAAGATTGAGCGGCGACACCTCGAGAGGGAAATCGAGTGGTTCAAGGACGAGCCGGAGAAAATGAGGAAAGCTCAAAGTCCGACGGGCAGAAGTGGTGCAGCCCGCGAAGACAAGGAGTAGCCGCACGGACCTCAGCTTTCTGACAGGAAGAATCGCAGAACCAGACGCTATTCACAGGGAATCGTGGAAGTGAAGACAAGACGCGCTTTTCCCTTGGCGGAATGTGCGCCGTCATTGCGCAGACTTCACTCTTGCCTGCTTTTCTCTCGTGACAAAGGCTTCCTCCGGAGGCTTCTTCACCTCGGATGCCTTGGCTTTTAACTCGCGCGGTGAATTTCGGGGTTCCGCGAATTCGGCAAGCGGCGTATATTGACGGACGAGAGTCTCAGGCTTTCGAGCACTGTCATTCCTGCAGGGATCCTGTTGTCTTCCCCCCAGAAGATGTTTAGGGCTGTTATCAGATTGGAAAACAGGACGCTACCATCGTTGATAACTGAATGGAAAGCGTCAAGACCAACGCCCTCTGTTTCCTTTTCTAACTATGCACATCCTTCTGGTCCCGCGATTCCGCCGCAGATTATCGTATGATGACGTACATTGGAAGGCCATCGCTGACCGACTCTGCGCGGACCCGAGGGATCCGGATGCCCTATTCGCGCGCGCTGCGTACCTCGCCTCAGAGCACCGGATGAGGGAGGCGATCAAGTCCCTGAACGTCCTCTCCGAGGTCGCACCCGACTACCCGGGACTGTGGCGCCTCAAGGCACGGCTCTTCCAGGAAATGGGCGAGACGAAGCTCGCTTCCGCGTGCTGGAAGAAGGGGTACGCTTCCCCTTAGACGCCAAGGCTGGGAATGTGACTCGGGCAATGCCGCTATCAGGGTTCCTGACTCTCTTTGAACCCCGATGGCCTCTTTGCATGGCGTGCCTACAGTTCGCGTGCGAGCGGGGGGTGATACGACGTTCGTCGGGAAACTGCAACGCCTTCGCAAACAGATGCGATACGGCTCACGCGTTGGCGATTGGTGATCCGACGGACAACGCTCAGCAGTCATTTGAGGCTATGAGCTTTCGCAGAGGTCTTCGGTCTCTGTCTCGACCTCATCGCTTTCATCGAAGTGGTCACCCCGATTCCGCTAGACTCATCCCTGTCCCAAGGCCAATGGTCTGACCAGGGCGCTCGGTGAGGCCCCTCCACTTTCCCAGAGCCCCGCGTCTTGATCCGGGTCCGCGCCGAGGACGGGATGAGGCGGGATGCCCTGGCGGCACCCTTAAGTAAGCGGCGAATCCATGTGGTCATCAGGGTTGCGTCCCCGAGAGGTACGAGTTGCGCGTGCGTGGCGTCATGCCTGTGATCCTGTGCACGATGCTCATCCTTCTGTCCGCGGGCGTGCACATCCAGCGGCCACAGAGGCCTGGAGCCGCCATGGCGCCCGGCGCGGGGATTCTGGGGGACCCCGGCTCGGGATGGTCCCCGGACGTGCTCGTCTCCCAGCCTTCCGAGGCTCAGCGGAACGCGTCAATCGGAGCCGACCACGACGGTGTCCTGCATGTTGCCTATGAGAGCTATTCTTCCTCGTGGCATCAGAACGGGATATGCGTCACCGACTCCCACAACGGTGGAATCCTGTGGGATTCAACCAGCTGTGATTGGATTAGTGTCGAGAGCTACGGCCACCCGTCGATCGCGGTGAATTTCGCTGGCAACGAGGCGCTCGTCGTGTTCGAGAGTTCCGGCGGAGGTCTTCGCCTGATGACCCACTTCCCGTCCATGAATAGCTGTTGCCAGATTCTCACGACAGACCCGGGGGACCACAACCCTTCCATCACCTTCTCCCGTGATGGCTTCGCGTTTGCGTTCCTCACCTTCGAGCGCGACGACGGGGTCGGGGGGTACGACCTGATGTTCACGGCCGCGCGCGACAGCGGCGTGTGGTCGGCGTGGGAGGCGCCGCAGACCCTTGTGGGGGGACTAGACCACTCCGTCAACCGGATGCCTCGCATCGCCTGGGGCGATCCCAGTTATGTATACATCGTCTACGAACGGCAGGCAGCCCCCGGGAATCGCGACGTGCTCCTGATGCGGAGCGCGGCCGGCGGGATTCCCGGGTCTTGGATGTCCGAACCGGGGGCGATTGTGGTGGCGACGGCTGCCGACGAATTCGCCAGCGATGTGGCGGCTGTCTCGGACTCCGGCAAGGTCATCGTCCCCTTCGCGCAGTCCGAGGCATTCTTCAATCAGATTTACGTCGCGTACAGCGAGGACTGGGGCAACATGCTCTCCTGGAGCGTTTTCCCATTGACGACAGATCCCGGGGGTCATGAGAATCCGCGGGTCGTTGCGATTCCCGTCTTCAACATGGTCCGTCTCGTGTACTGGTCGCCATTAGGAGTCTTCGCGTCGACCGCGCTCGCGTCCTCGCTCTCTTCTTGGACGTCACCCGTCCGGATCACAGACAGTGCGGCGAGGCTGACGCCCGTTTATGAATTGCCCGCAATTGCATCTTATCCCTACGGAAGCTCGTGGTACACGGGCGTCGTCTGGACAGATTACCGCGGGGGACTTCCGATCTGCGACATCTACTTCTCGAGGAACCAGACCATCTCTTTCCCGGACCTGATTCCCACGTTGATCGAGATCGTCCCTCCCCCGCCTTTGTTGAACAACACTGTCACACAGGTGAACGTGACGGTCGCGAACCTGGGAGACATATCAGCCGGGGGCTTTGACCTGCTCCTTTTCGATGACAAGGACGGCGACATGACGCCCGACGCGGGCGAGAACATCAGCCTCTCCTCCTTGACCGGTCTTCTTGGCCATTCACAGACGGATGTCTCGTTCAACTGGACCGCTTCACCCATGGGGAACCACAGCCTATGCACGTTCGCGGACTCGCCACCGTCAAAGGTGATCGAGTCAGACGAGCTGAACAACATCGCGTGCACGTCAGCGGAGGTCTTCTCGCTGCCGGACTACCTCCCGACAGACCACCTGCCTTCCAGCCCAGTCAAGACCGGGCTCTCGCTGCCTCTGCAACTCTCCGTTCAGGTGTTCAATCAGGGCGACGGGAGTGCGAGCGCACCCGCCACCGTCGCGTTCTACAACGTGTCCTCTCCAGCCGTCCCCTTCGCAGCATTCACTGTCCCGCCGCTGAATCAATTTGAGATATCCTCGCGCTTCACTGCAACTTGGACATCTCCCGCCACTCCGGGCACCCGCCGCGTCGCCGCCAACGTGGATTACCACGACGACATCACGGAATCGAACGAGACGAACAACGTGTACACGTGGACGATAGAGGTCGTTGCAGGTCCGGTCACCTCGCTTGCGGTAGGAAGTCCCAACCACACCTCCCCCGCCTTGGTGATGTACGTCAGGTCCTCCACACCCCTTGACCTCAGCGTCGTCGACCAGAGCGGCACAGGCATCAACCACACCTGGTATAGGATAGACAACGTCACTTGGACCGAGTACTCGTCCTATTTCTTCCTGTCCGGCGACGGATACCGCTACGTCGAGTGGTACTCGGAGGACAACGTCGGGAACGTCGAGGATGTCTCGTGGCGGGTGCTGAGGGTTGACGACACGCCTCCCGCCACCGCCATCTCGATCGGTGAACCCAAGTGCCTGACTGGCGGGAATTTCGTCAAGTCCTCGACTCCCCTCGCCCTCTCTGCGGCTGACGGCGGTGTAGGTTCCAACTCCACCTTCTACCGCCTCTGGGGCGGATCATGGTCCCCATGGCGGGACTACTCCACATCGTTCAGTCTGGCGGGAAGGGACGGGACCTGGTACGTCGAGTTCCTTTCGTTCGACTACCTCGGGAATATGGAAGCCGTCCGGAACGAGACATTGATCCTCGACAACACGCCACCTGTTACGACGATTTCACCCGCCGCTCCGTTCACCCTCACAGCAACGGACGAGGGATGCGGCGTGAACGTCACGATGTACACGATCGATGGTGGGAGCTGGATGGTCTACACCGGCGGCTTCACCCTCACGGAGGGGGAGCACACCATATACTACCACTCGATCGACAACCTGGGAAACATCGAACAGGAGAAGTCGCTGGTCGTCAAGCCGCCGGTCGAAGTTGCGGTGAACTACAAGCCTCTCGTCGCGGCGATGTTCGCAGTCATACTCGTAATCGTTGGAGTCTGGTCGTCCAGACGAAGACCGTGGAAAGGCGAGAAGGGAGGAAAGGCGCTCATAGAGGCATTCACGATTGCATCGCTTCCGTTCGTCCTCGCAGAAACAGCAACTGGCGTCGTCTCGCTCCTCACGGGACAGTTTTCCATACCTCCCCTGATCGGGATCGGCACGGCAGTAGACCTGATCATACTCCTAGCGGGACTCGGAATTGCGGTCCAGAGGGCGCTGAAGATGACGCAGTCAAAGGCTGAGGTGACGGGCGAGCCAAAGAGTAGGTGACACTCAGGGAGGCACCGTCACCCGCCTGCACCGCCGAAACAAGCATATACGCGAGGGGGCGATGCGATTGTGGGAAGGAAGAGGATGTGTCGCTCGTCCCTGGTGCATGCCACGGGTGAGAAGAACGAAACGCTGACCTATCGCGTGGTTACTCTTGTCGAGGCGGTCGTGGTGCTTGCCTGGCGGCCGCAATCCGCACGGCGGCAGCAAAGGGGCCCATGGGTCCAGGGGCACTGGGGCAAGAAAACTGGCAACAAAACGTCGCAGCACGTTTTCGAACCGTCCTCGTCACAGCGCACGAACAGAGGCTGGGGTCGGCGAGGAAGGAGGAAGAAACGACTAGGCACCAGCAGGAAGTGGGGGCACGGACATTCGACAAGGATTTCCGCGACACGCTCGATCATGCTCGTGACCATCTTTGCTACTGTTCTGCTGACCATGCTCACCCAAGTCAGTTGGGCCGCGCACAGTTGGACGACGGAGGTCATAGATCAGACCCCGTCAGGCTTCACCAACTTAGGTACTTCGATAGCCACTGATTCCTTGGGCAATCCCCACGTGGCCTACACACTGAGCGATTCATACGATCTGAAGTACGGCGTGAGGCGATCATCCATATGGAACATAGATGTGGTTTCTCCTCATGGAGGTAGTCTCTACTTGTCCCTCAAACTGGATAGTCTCGAACGCCCACACATCGCCTACTACGGAGACAACAGCCATCTGATTTACGCGTCAAAAGAAGGCAGCACCTGGACGACTGAGATAGCCGACCCCGGCACCGATTGCGGTCGCTATGCGTCACTTGCTATAGATTCCAGCGACAGACCCCATATCGCTTACATCTGCGGCAGTGCTAATCTGGAGGTCAGATATGCCTCCTGGGACGGAACGCAATGGGTGATAGAGTCGATTGCGTTTGGTGTCGATTCCGTGTCCTTGGCCCTTGACTCAAAGAATCGGCCGCATATAATCTACTACGTCTCCAATATGCACCAACTGACACACACATACTCAGTGGGGTTCGGTTGGAGCACAGATATAGTGGATGTGAACGTCAACATCACAAGTCGAGGCACATCTATCGCGTTCGACGCTCTCGACCAAGCCCACGTCAGCTACGTGGACGACGACACCGGGCTACTGAAGTACGCAAAGAGCGGTTTGCTTGGCTGGTCAATCGAGGTGGTGGACGACCCTGTTCGCAAATTCTGCCAAGGTCGTTACGGATCTTCGATTGCATTGAATGGTTCTGGGAATCCTCGCATCGCTTATTTCATCTGCAGGAACGGCGAAAGGTCACTCGGTTACGCCTGGAAAGATGCGACATGGTCGAAGGAGGTTGCGGACTCCCAAGGGCTTACCGGGGCCAATCCTTCGCTGGCGATTGACCTCTCAGATAGCCCGCACATCGCCTACCTTCACCATATGGCAGGTGAGATCATGTACGCGTTCTACCGCGAGCCGGACACCAGGCCGCCAGTATCCCGCGTTCTTCCCATCTCTCCATACTGGAATGGTGAATCAGTCCGGGCCGAGGCAAAGGACTTCAGTGGCGTGGCCACAGTCACTCTCTGGTACCGACACAGCAGCGATAACACAACATGGAGCGGATGGATGCGACACTCCATGCTCAATTCACCGCCCTGGTACTGGTCGTTCGCGTATCCAAGTGGAGAAGGATACTATGAGTTCTACAGCACAGCTGTCGACAACCTCGGGTTCACGGAACCGCCCCCGCCTACGGCCGATGCGATTGCAGGCTACGATGCCACGGCACCAGTATCCAGCGCTCTCCAGCCCCCGGCATACTGGCATTCGGCGCCGCCTGTAGTTGTGGACGCGACCGCCACGGACAACCTCAGCGGTTTGGAGAATGTCACTCTCCTCTACTCCTATGCGGTTGACAATGCGACCTGGGGAGGATGGACAGTCGTCGGGACAAAGAACTCCAAACCCTGGTTCTGGTCGTTCCAATTCCCCGACGGCAGGGGCCACTACAGGTTCTATTCAATCGCGAAAGATGTGGCTGGCAACATCGAAGGCGGTAAGACCACCGCGGAGGCGATAGCAGGCTACAGAGGCCCTGGCCCGACAACATCGCTCCTGATACTGGGTTCGAACTACACAAATAGACTCACATATGTCAAATCGTCAACCCCGCTTGACTTCTTGGTCATGGACCACAGCGGAGTTGGCATCAGGGGCACGAAATACCGAATGGACAACGCGACCTGGCTCGACCATTCAGGGCAGTTCAGACTGACAAGCGACGGGGCGCACTACGTCGAGTGGTACTCTGAGGACAATGCTGACAATGTCGAGAACGCTAGCCATAAGGTGCTGATCGTCGACGACTCACCGCCATCCGTTTCCCTCCTGCCCGAGGACTCCAGGGTCTACGTCGGCACATCGTTTAGCCTCACCGCCAATGACGGTCAAGGTTGTGGCGTAGCTGTGCTTGAGTACAGGATAGACGAAGGCTCGTGGATTCCCTACTCCTCGCCTTTCAACCTGTCGGAAGGGAGACATAACATCACATACAGGTCGTGGGACCACTTGAACAACAGCGCGGCGAGGACTCATTCTGTGGAGGTGGTCGGGCCTGAGAACCCTCCCGATGTGAAGACGGAGGTGAACTACAAGCCTTTCGTGGCTGCGGTGTTCGCAATAAACCTGGCGGTGGTGGGGCTCTGGTCGTCGCGGAGGAGACCTTGGAAGGACGGGAAGGGGAGGATGGCGGTGACGAAGGCGTTCATGTTCACGTCGATGCCCTTCGTGCTTGCGGAGGCGGCGACTGGCGTGGCGTCTTTCCTCACCGGGCAGCTGTCGATGCCGCCGCTGGTCGGAGCGGGCACTGCTGTTGACCTGGCGATTCTCTTGGCTGGAATAGTTGTCGCGATTCTCCGGATAGTGAGGACAAAACCATTGGGAGCAGGGGAAACGAATACGCCGCAGAAGCGGTGACAGGCGGGAGACCGCCATGTTCCAAAATAGAATCGTCTCAGCCTCACCGCTGGAATCAGCCATGTGCACGACTCTAGGAAAAAGGAAACTAACGGGCTACGCATGAATTGAGTAACCACATGCAACTGCTCCCGACTTAGCAAACAGGGAGTGACGCCTGTCTCTAGGCCTGCCCTCGTCCCGTTACCCAACCTGTGCGGTGCACGTTAGTCTCAGTGTAGATCACCTGATCTTGCGATACGCATAGCAGTCCTTGGTGTGGCGGTGAAAGTACTTCCCGTGTGAAGGCGCAGCCATCAGCCCCCAGTGTACACTCTCTGGAACCCTGTAGTACGGGTAGACTGGTCCCTCGTGGAATTGGATTTCCAGCGTCTCGCTCGCAGCGTCGCAGCCAACTGAGGACAAGTCAGATGACCTTAAGGCCGTCGTTCCATGCCAATCCCCCTCCGATTGACGCCTTCCAACAGTCACGATTTCTCGGTTCTCGGACCGACTTTGGCCCGACAACGAGCTGACCGCAAGAGCTGGGTCGAATCGGTGTGCTGTTGTCGAGTCAGCTTTCCTCTGCGCGATATATGTGAACTCCGTAGTCGACTCTTCGCCTGCGCCAGCCATTCTCATCAACCCTTGGTAGCTACCGACGGTCGGGGGATGAGCCTTCCTGTTTCTCCTTTTGAGAATTCTGTACGCTTAAATAGGAAGCCTACAAGTTCCTTCTCGGATGGCCAAGCCGGTCCTCGACCTTCTGCAGAGCCCGCCGAGGATCTTGGATATTCTCGTTTTTCTTCTGAAGAACGAGGAAGTGATAGTCACAGAACTCATGGAGAAACTGGACCTATCTCCGAAGACATACTACGCCGCCATAACCAGACTGCTGCAGCTTGGCCTCGTCTTCCCACGCGACGGAGAGGGCTTCCCTCACAAGGTGTTCATCAGCCTTACTCGCAAGGGGAAGCGGGTGGCCGAGGGCCTCCGTCCCATTTTCGAAGAGATTGAGGGCACTTTGCTCGCTTTGAGGAATGAACTGGAAGCCCTTGAACTGAAGGAGAGGACGGAGGAAGAGAATAAGCGAATGCTCGAAATCCTCCTTGCTTTCATGGAGATGGAGTTCACGGTGGGCGAATGGGACGACGCTGAATCCCACGCTAGGAGGGTTCTGGACATCGCCTCGGCGTCAGGAGACCTCGGCAGTGTGGCCAGGTCGCTCAAGCTCATAGGGGAGGTGGACCACAGAAGGCATGCGGAGGACAAGGCTGAAAAGGAATTCACCGAGAGTCTGAGCATCCACATGAAGCTGAACGACCTGAGCGGGGCTTCAGAGGACCACTACTTCCTGGGCGCCATAAAGGAAAGAAAGGGAGACTGGAAAGGTGCGCTCGCTGAGTTCGAGAAGTCCCTCAGCCTGGCTGAATCCTCGAAGGACGAGGTACTCAAGGCAAGGGCGGCTATCGGCACAGGGAGAGTCCTAGCCCAGAAAGGGAACTACAAGGAATCTCTGAAAAGATTCAAGGAATCCATAGAAGCGTTCGAGAGGCTGGATGAAGTCGGCGAACTCCCGAGGGCGTACACCTGCGCCGGATCCAGCGCGTTCTACATCGACATAGACGAATCCATCAGGTGGCACGAGAAGTGCATAAGACTGGCGAGAGACCTCGGAGACGTGAGGATGCTCGCATATGGTCTCCACAGCGCTGCCGGCAGCTACATCGAGAAGAAGGAGACCAAGAAGGCCGGGCAGAGCCTGAAGGAAGCACTCAAGATAGCCGGAAAACTGGACGAGACGAAACTCATGATTGACATTGAGACCCAGTTTGGCATACTCCACTGGCGAGAGGGAAAGTGGACCTCTTCTGAGAGCTATTTCTTGCGCGCCATCGATTCAGCCAGGAAGAACAGCTTGACGTACGAGTTAGCGGACGCAATTCTGAATCTCGGCCTGATGAACGGAGACCGCGGACGGACAGAAACAGCGAAGCGCCAGTTGAAGGAGGCGCTCGGGCTATTCGACGGACTAGGCAATCAAGCCAAGATGAACGAGGTCACGAGAGCGCTGAAGCGACTCAGTCGATGAACCTCGCGACCACTCCGTCAGGCCAGCTCTGGTGACCGCCGTTTCGAACCTCGATGACGTCCCCGCTGGAAACGGTCATCGGGAGGAGAGCGCTTCCCGTCCCCGTAAGGCTCGTGCCGTCCGGGATGATCACCAGCCCTTCGGGATAGTCGCTTCGTCTCACCGTCACTGGACCACCCGCCCTATGCTCCAGTGGGAGCTGGAACGTACCCGTATCGGGGAAGGGCGGCTTCGGAGTGACGTCTGCGGTCCCATTCTGGCCCCAAGGTTGATGAGGCCTCACTTCTGCCTGATATTCGAACATGGCTTCTGCACCTCTTCATTGATTTGGATGACGAAAAGGCTGCGGCGTAATAAGCGAGTCGGCGTTTTCGCTGGATTCTCAAAAGGTGAAACAAGAAGGCTATTATACAACTTCGCCAAACAAGCATCCCCATTACGTCTCGCCTCACAGCGAATTCGACGGCCTCGGTGAAGAACGCGGCCCTTGTTGTGGAAGGATGCCAGCAGACCGGCTCTGGGGGCGGTTTTCATCAAAGGCGGTCTGAAAAGACTCTTCGCAGCGACCGTCCGACTGCTCCAATTCCGCCGATTCGCTATCAGATTTGAGAGCGTTGATTCTCCAAAGGAGAAACAAGATGTTTCATATCCAGGAACGACGCAAGACTGTCCTCGAGGAATTGCCATGAAAGCGGGAAAGAGGATAGGGTTGTTTGTGAGCCTGGGGGTTGCTGTCATCATGGTGATGGCCGCATTCCCAGTGAGAGCGTCGCTGACGCAAGAGACATATAGGCTGTGGAAAGGAAACTCGAACACAGTTGCGTACGGCGTATTCGCCGCCGACATAATCTCAGACTTGACCGGGAGACTCGAGATACTGACGGTGGGGAGCGTTTACGGCGGGCCTGCCGTGGGCACGCTAGCGCAGCTCAAGATATGGTCCTGGACCGGTTCGACGCTGACCGACGTGTACACCAAGGAATGGAGAGCAGGTCAGGCGTACACGACAGAAGCATACTCGGTCTACGCGGCTGATGTCGACGGCGACAGTACTGTGGAGATCGTTACCGTGGGCTACGGACAGAGTCAGGGCGGCAGTCCATACCCCCAGATGGTGATCTGGCATTGGGACGGCTCCGCGCTGGTGAGCGAGCTTGACCTGTCCCGATATTCCTCTGGTGTGTTCCGATCCGTCTACGCCTACGACTTCGACGGAAACGGCATGGAAATCGCCGTGGCTGGAGAGAACGGATCCTATGGAGCGCTCTGGGTCTTCAATTGGTACCAGGGGAGCTCTTCCCTGAAGGACGAGAAAACATGGAGTGGCGACGAGGTTCGAGCCCGTTCTGTGTACATCGAGGATGTTGGGTTCTTGTGGGGAAGAGCCATCCTCATAGCTGGCTACACCAAGTCGGGGTTAGCCTATTCTGGTCAAGTTCGCGCCTATCAATATTCAGGCGGGACACTCATCTATGAGACCCAAGCTTACTGGCAATTCTATTCCAGCAGGACTGAAGGTTTCTCCGTCACAGCGACCAGATTCAACTCGACCGACCCGGTATACATCGCCGCCTGCGGGAGATACAGCAATGCTGGTACTTGGAATGCCTGGGTCAGGTTGTGGAAGATCAGCAGCGACGCGTTTGACCCACAAGCCGATGAAATCTGGTCGGGTAGCAGCGGCACCGCAGCAGAATGCCATGGTGTGTACGGCGCCAACATTGACACTTCTGCAGACAAGGAAGTGATTGCAGGCGGCTACGCCACAGTCAGTGGTACAGTCAATGGAAATATCCACACATTCAACATCGTCGGTACGACAAAATCCAACATCGAAGATACCTACTGGTACGACGAGGCAGGTACGCAAGCCTGGGGCGTGTATGCCTCCGACGTAGACCGCGATTCGACTGTCGAGGTCCTCTCAGTCGGTCAGATGACGGACAACAACGGCGTCCTGTGGGCCGACCTGCGGATATGGCACAAGTGAGCTCAGACAGAAATCCAAGGAATTCGCCCAAACCAGGCAAGGTCGGGAACCGGGCGGAAATGCTCAGGGCGGGGCTGTGATCACGGCTCGGTCCTGAGCTGACACATTTTGCAGGGGCCAAGGTAAATATATCATGAAAGACAATAATGCATTTCGTATGAGAGGGGTCCAAACCAAGAGGCTTAAAGAAACCGTCTTCATCTTCCTGATCCTAGTGCTCCTGCTTGTCATGATCCTCACACAGTTATCGCCGCCTGCCTCCGCGCAATCTGGTTGGGTTGTGAAAGTCGTGGATTCTGGCGGCGACACCGGATGGGACACCGCACTCGCCTTGGACTCCAAGGACCACCCACACATTAGCTACAAGGACGTGACAAATCGAGCCCTGAAGTACGCCACATGGGACGGAACCCTTTGGCATGCAGAGACCGTCGACTCCGTTGGTGTTGGCGCCGAAAGCACATCTATCGCCATCGACGCTCAGGACAGACCTTGGATTGCATATTATTGGACGGATTCTCTTGGCACGATTGCCAATGTCAAACTAGCACACTGGAATGGATCAGTCTGGGTTTTTCAGGTCGTCAACCCTCCCGGTACGCATGCAGGTCCGTATCCGTCTCTTGCGCTCGATTCCCAGGATAGGCCGCGTATCGCTTACTACAGCGACCTCGGAGGGTGGTGGACATTGGCTTATGCTGAATGGAATGTCTCGGTCTGGAATTACGAAACGGTGCACGTTACCGGCATCGCACCCCCATCGGGTCCTGCGCCCTACAGCATCTCTCTCAAGTTGGATGATCTGGGCAGGCCCCGGATCGCCTACGCCGGTGACTGGAATCTGAGCTACTTTCATCTGGACAGTGGCGTGTGGCAAGGCGAATTGCTGGATTCTCATCCCGGACCTGGACAATCGCAATTGCAGTGGGTCTCATTGGCGCTGGACTCACAAGGCTTGCCGTATATCAGCTACTACGACGACCGTAATTGGGACCTCAAGTACGCTCACTGGAACGGTACCAACTGGACGATCGAGATTGTCGATTCCTTGGGCAGCGTCGGCGCATCCTCATCGATAGCCCTGGATTCCGGAGACAATCCGCATATCAGCTACGCTCACGGGTATGAAAGTGTACCTCCTCCGCTCTATCTCTATTACACTCAGAAGAAAGGAGGTGTGTGGACTCCTCGTGAAATCGTCGACGGGACCGAAAATTCCGGTCGCACTTCCTCGCTCGCGCTGGATTCCCACGACCTCCCCCACATAAGCTACACGCGGTTCAACGAAACGAACGGCCTCGGCGAGCTGCTCTACGCGTACGTACCTTGGGTCGACAACGACCCGCCCCGGTCGAACGTCCTGCCAATCTCCCCGTATTGGAACGGTGGGCCTGTCCAGGCTGTGGCGACGGATGAAAGCGGCGTCGCCAACGTCACCCTCTGGTACCGGTACAGCGGGGATAACTCGACTTGGGGATCGTGGACACAGTTCTCCACTCACAGCTCCCCGCCGTGGACGTGGCCTTTCACATTTCCTGGAGGGGAGGGATACTACGAGTACTACTCGACTGCCGCTGACACGATGGGAAACGTCGAACCGCCTCCTGCGGTTGCTGACGCCTCGGAGGGCTACGACATCACCCCGCCAGTCTCGACAGCCCTCTCCATCTCGCCATACTGGCACACCACTGCCCCCATCACGGTCAATGCAACCGCCACGGACAGCCTGAGCGGCGTGGCGAACGTAACGCTCCTTTACTCGAACGCTCCCCTCAGCAACGCATCATGGAGTCCGTGGATACTGTTCGGGACCAAGACCTCCCCGCCTTGGTCCTGGTCGTTCCCGTTCCCCAACGGCGAGGGCAACTACAGGTTCCACACCATCGCCACGGACAACGCGACAAACGTCGAGGCGGCCAAGACTGTCGCGGAGGCGATCGCGGGCTACATGACACCGCCGGACTACGTCTTGGTCAACCCCTTGCCGTCCTCGCCTCAGACGATTGGTCTCTCCACTCCCCTCCAGCTGTCGATAGAGGTGAGGAACAGAGGCGGGAACACGAGCATCGTCTCCACCCTCTCCTTCTTCGACTCTCTCGCGCCGACAATGTCCTTCGCCTCTTTCCAAGTGCCTCGAATCCCCGCCGGCGGGACATCCGGTCCTTTCTCCGCCACATGGACATCTCCCGCCACTCGGTGCTCCTGCTCCGTCTCCGCGTTCGTCGACTCCGACAACAACGTGACGGAGTCGAACGAGACGAACAATGTGTACGCATGGACGGTGAACGTCGTCCCCGGACCGATTACCTCCCTCGTCATCGGAGATCCCAACCACGCCTCCACCGCCACCTATGTCAGATCGACCACTCCTCTCGACCTCTCCGTCCTCGACCAGAGCGGCACCGGCATCAACCACACCTGGTATAGGACAGACAACGACACCTGGACCGAGTACTCGTCCTCCTTCTTCCTGTCAGGCGATGGAGACCGTTACGTCGAGTGGTACTCCGAGGACAACGTCGGCAACGTCGAAGTCGTCTCGTGGCGGGTGCTGAGGGTCGACGACACTCCTCCCGCCACCGTCATCTCGATCGGTGAACCGAAGTACCCGACTGGCGGCAACTTCGTCAAGTCCTCGACTCCCCTGACACTCTCTGCGGTCGATGGCGGCGTCGGTTTCAACTCCACGTTCTACCGCCTCTGGGGCGGTACTTGGTCTCCATGGCGGGACTACTCCACGTCATTCAGCCTGGCGGGAGGGGACGGGACATGGCACGTCGAGTTCCTTTCGTTCGACTACCTCGGGAACATGGAAACCATCCGGAACGAGACTTTGATCCTCGACGACACACCGCCTGTTACGACAATCTCCCCCGCCACTCCTTTCACCCTCGCCGCCGCCGACTCCGGTTGCGGGGTGGACGTCACGATGTACAGGACAGATGGCGGGAGCTGGGCGGTCTACACTGGCGGCTTCACCCTCACGGAGGGGGAGCACGCCATATACTACTACTCCATCGACAACCTGGGCAACGTCGAGCAGGAGAGGTCGCTGGTCGTCAGGCCACCTGTCGAAGTTGCGGTGAACTACAAGCCGGTCGTAGCGCTGGTGTTTGCGATAATCTTGCTTGTGGCGGGAGTCTGGTCTTCGAAGAGGAAGCCGTGGAAAGGTAAGGAAGGAAAGAAGGCGGTGATTGAGGCTTTCGCCCTCGTCTCATTGCCTTTCATCTTCGCTGAAGTCGCGACCGGCATAGTGTCCCTGCTCACGGGACTCCTGGGAATCCCGCCACTGATTGGAGTCGGGACGGCGGTGGACCTTTTCATCCTCTCGGCTGGCGTGGCTGTCGCAATCGGCCGAGGACTGAGGTCAAGGTCCGGCAGGGCAGCAGAGAAGAAGGCGGGCAAAAGAGAGTGAGAATCGATGTCACCGAGGGGGATAAGGACGGCGGGGATATTCCCAATTCATTTCTGCAGGGAAAGACTTGGTTTGGTCGAGTCGAAGCGCCGCAAGAGAAGACAAGCGGCATTTGTCGCTCTGACTGTCATCCTCGCCTCCCTGCTTGTTTCCGTGGGACCGATGTCAAGGACAAGCAGGGCAGGCATGACATGGCTCCTGGAGACTGTCGCGACGGGGGCCGGCACACTCATCTCGATTGAGGTAGACTCCTCGGGAAATCCGTGGATTCTCTATCAAACGAACCTCGCCGGTGGCGGCATCAACCTAGCCCACTGGAACGGCTCCTCCTGGTCTGTCCAGAGGGTCGTGAACGGAATCGGCTATTGCCTCTCCCTCGCCCTTGACAATCTTGACAGACCTCATTTCGTTCACGACTTCGACGGCACCCCTTTCCCCGGCTTGATGGACATGCACTACACCTACTGGAACGGCACCTCATGGGTCAACGAGACGATAGACTCTCAAGGCGATTTCGGCGGATCTTGCTCATTGGCCTTCGATTCTCTCGGGAGACCTCACGTGAGCTATGCAGACTACACGGCAATGCGGTTTGACCTCAAGTACGCGTGGCGCGATGCCACATCTTGGTTCAATGAGACAGTTGACTCGGAGGGATGGACTGGTCTGGGCAACTCGATCGCCCTGGATTCGCTCGACAGGCCGCACATCGCCTATGAGGAAAGGAACAACGTCACGGTAATGCATGCGTGGTGGGATGGCTCTCTTTGGAACATCAGCGTCGTCGATTCTTCGAAACAGGCTGGCCTGGAGCAGACCTCCATTGGGCTGGACTCCTCGGACGGACCTCACATAGCTTACTTGGCAAGCATCAACATACCCGTGGCAGAAGACAGGTACGCCAGCTGGAATGGGTCCTCATGGCAGAAAGAGGCTGCCGCGCTCATAGGCAGCGTCGGCTTCGGGTACCCCGTCTCACTTCGTCTCGACGCAGTGGACAGACCAAGCATTGCCTACAGGAACGTCTCCGGTCTTTCATTCGCATCCAAACAAGGAATCTCTTGGACCACTGAGGTTGTCGATCCCGGTTCAATGGTCGGTACGAGTTGCTCTCTTGCCCTGGATATAGGTGGAAACCCGCACATAGCCTATGTCGATGGAAGCAACAACCTGCTTAGGTACGCGCATCGCGGCATCGATTCCTCCACTCCGTCGTCGTCTGTCGACGCTATGGTACCCTATTGGGCATCTTCGCCCCGCGTCATCACCGCCACCGCGAGCGACAACGAGAGCAGGGTGGTCAACGTGACGCTCTGGTACCGTTCCTCTACAGACAACGCGTCTTGGGGATCATGGAGTCCTTTCCAGGTGGATACCTCCCCGCCATGGCTCTGGCTGTTCCCATTCCCCGCAGGGGAGGGATACTACGAGTTCTATACGACCTCGTTCGATAACGCGCTGAACGGGGAACCGCCTCCCTTCTCAGCTGACGCCATCGCGGGCTACGACGCGACACCTCCAGTCTCTTCAGCTGCACCGATTCGCCCTTACTGGCAGGCCACACCCTCCATCGTTGTCAACGCAACCGCCACGGACAACCTGAGCGGCGTTGCGGATGTCACGCTCTACTACTCTCACGCGCCTCTCGACAACTCGACGTGGAGCCCTTGGATTTCATTGGGGACTTGGAGCGCACAGCCATGGTCCTGGCCCTTCTCCTTCCCGGACGGTGAGGGGAACTGCAGGTTCCACACGACCGCTGGAGACGTTGCTGGGAACATCGAGGGGAGCAAGGACTACGCGGAGGCGGTCGCGGGCTACAGGATCCCTCCAGACTACCTACCTGTGAACCCTCTCCCATCCTCATTGGTTACTGTTGGCCTCTCTCTGCCTATCCAACTGTCCATCGATGTCCTGAACTCCGGAGGCTTCGAGAACGTCAACGCCACCCTGGCTTTCCACAACGAGTCCTCGCCCTCATCCCCGTTCTTCAAAGTTCAAGTGCCGCCAATCCCTGCCGGGAGCACCTCCGGGCCATTCACCGCCACGTGGACATCTCCTGCCACTCCCTGCACCTGCCATGTTGCCGCAAACGTGGACTACTATGACAACGTCACCGAATGGGACGAGACGAACAACAACTACACCTGGACGGTCAACGTCGTCCCAGGCCCGATAGCCACCCTCTCGATCGGTGAACCGAACTACACAGCCGCCGAGACGTACGTCACGTCCCTCACCCCGATCCTCATGACGATAGTCGACCAAAGCGGGACTGGCATTCTCCGCACGATGTACTCGATCGATGGAGGTCCGTGGCGGGACTACTCCCTCACAGGCCAGTTCGCTCTCACGGGCGAAGGCGAACACTCCGTCAGGTACTACAGCGAGGACAACGCGGGGAACGTCGAGGCGACGAGCACCGCCGCCATCAGGGCAGACAACACTCCCCCGACCACGGTCAACGCGACGGGGACTCCGAAATACCAGTCCGGGTACCTATACATCACCCCGTCCACCGCCATCAGCCTCACCTCGGCGGACGGCGGCCTGACGCCCGTCGGACTTGACGTAATCGAGTACAGGATCGACGGCGGTCAGTGGCTCTCGTACTCGTCCAACTTCACGTTGGCGGGAAACGACGGAATCCACACGATTGAATACAGGTCGAGGGACCTCCTCGACAACAGCGAGGCGGTGAGGTCGCTGACCGTCTTCCTCGACGACGCTCCCCCCGTCACGACAATCTCTCCCGCCACTGGAGAGTTCACCACGGACACCATGTTCGCCCTTACCTCCGACGACTCGGGTTGCGGTGCGAACATTACCAAGTACAGGATTGATGGCGGGAACTGGATAGACTACATTGGCGCCTTCACCCTCCCAAGGGGAGTGCACAACGTCTCCTACTACTCCAACGACATGCTGAACAACACGGAGAGGGCGAAGTGGCTGGCGGTGACGGTGAGCGAGCAGCCGCCACCGTCCGAGGTCGAGGCGAACTACAAGCCAGTCGTGGCGGTGATGTTCGCGATCATCCTGGCAGTGGCGGGCGCATTCTCGTCGAAGAAGCGCCCTCTGACTATCGTGAAGACCGGGAAAAGGAAGTTCATCCTCTCATGGTCGATCCTCGCGATACCGTTCATCACTGTTGAGGCGGCGACAGGCATCCTTTCGCTCTCGCTCGAGCCTCTGAGAGTGCCCCCTCTCGTCGGATGGGGGACGGGCATGGACTGCTCCGTGCTTTTCGCGGGCCTGCTGCTGATGCTCCTCAGGCTCGTGTTGCGGACGAAGGAAAGAGAGGCGGTCATGCAAAGTCGAACTCGCGAAAGGGTGCAATAGAAAGGTACAAATGTCTCCTCGCGCTATGATTACACAAGCATCCCTCCACAACTAAGGCCGTCCAATTTGATTGTGACGGCCTGTATTTTTCTGATTGTCCTTGAACGAGCGTATCACATGATTTCCGCAGGGATAAATGGCGCAGATTTCTCATTCGGGGCCGATGAGGAACAGCTTCAGCCTGGATTCGTACTCCCACTGTTTCGTCATCATCCGGTCGCTGCAGTAATAGCCCTTTTCCTCCAGATTCTGTCGCGACTATGTTATCCGGTTCGATAACGATGACGAAAAACGTTTTAGCTTGTCGCCGAGATGTCGTGATTGCGATGGCGGGACTTGACTGCGCCGCGGGTTATTCAATGCTGGGAATTCGCCATCGCAACCCCATTCTTCCTCAGTCAAGTACCTCCAAGAAGGATGAATGAGCTCCCTCCTCTCCCGCGGCAACCCTATTTTGCTGATAGGCGATCGGGATATGCCTTCAGAGTGAGATCACCACAGGTGGCTTTGTTGAACATTGGTCTGGCGACTGTCACCTCTTGTGGCATGCGCCTAGTTGGCCGCCTTCTATCATCTTGGACCAAATCTATGAGACGGCTTCAAAATTCCGTCAACCAGTTCTCCATGCTGAAACGGAACCCCCGCGTCGCGGCATGCCACGAAACGTTCCTCCACTCATCTTCTCTGGCCGACGGCTGACAACCCTCCGAGGTTGTCAAAAAGCTAGGGATATCTCGCCACGGGACTGGCATATCGTGCCCTGCCTTCTCCATAAGCCAAGCGCCGTGAGCGCTCTTTCTGGGACATTCTATCCCTGAAGATTTGACAACGCCCAACCCTCCCAAAAGGCTATGCGACCTTGAGAGTATGTGTCTCTGAATGATTTCTTCAGACACGGATTCCGTCGAATTCACGAAGAAGGAGACACTTTTGAACAACATTCCGGGAATGTTGACCTACACCCTCGGTTCACTCATAATGTCCCACCTTTGGGCAGTGTTCGGCGTTCTCTATATCCTGTTCAGTGTCGCGGGAGTCGTCCTCTTTTGGAGGTTTGTATGCCCCTTCTGCCCATCGTATGACAGGGGTTGTTGTCCGTGTGGCTACGGAAGAATATCCTCAACACTCTTCAAGAAAGGAGAACCTTCCCGATTCGCGAAGTCGTTCAGGACATACATACCAGTATTCTCTCTGCTATGGTTCGTTCCTTTGGCGGGAGGCCTCCTGCTTCTGCTGAGTCAACCTAACCTCTACTTTCTTGTGCTGTTCACGTCCTTTTTCGCCATCGGGTTTGTTCTTGTCCCATTTTTTTCCAGAGTTCACGGATGCAGAGATTGCTCCATGAGAGACGAATGCCCATGGGTTAGACAACGAGGATTGGTCATGCGGCCAGGGCTTTTGGATTGAATCATGCTGAATTTCGCTGGAGCAATCTCTTCAAGCAAGCAATGTTGCGATCATTCTTCTGCTTCGAACGGGGGTTGCCATGTCCTAGACAGATGACGTCTGTAATCAATCTGCTAAGTCGTTCAACCTGGGCCATTCGGGGGTCTGGCAAAACGGGTCGTTGGCGGCATCCCCCGCTCACAGTATCCTCTGCAACGCCGCGGTCCACACCAACTACCAGGTGAACGGCTTTCCCGCAAGTGCGACGGGCCATGAACGTAGGATTCGATGAGTACGTAGACGATATCGAGTCGGTGGGATACAGGGAACTCGTGACGTCGTGGCTCTGAAGCATGGTTCCGCGCTCTAGGGTGTCTTACATTCTCGAATAGGGCAATAAGAGATATATACCGCATTTGTCTATCGATTTTCAAGTTTGTTGGAAATAAATCAAGTGAACTTGAAGGGAAGTGAAAACATGACCAAGCGAGCAATCGGGTATCTGTTGTGCGCCTTGCTCATAGGGGCCATCACTAGCGGATCCTTTGCTCCAGCAAGCGGGAATGCGGGCATGAATGCGATTCCAGCACCCACCGCGATGGTGCGAGTGGAAGGTCCATCCTCGACAATCTTCCAAGGGACCATCACACTGACAGGCAGCGTGGACATAGTGGCTGACGACAGTGGGAACGTCTACACTCTCGATGCGGCGACTCCCCTATCGGCACTGGAGCTAGCCTCGCGGCAAGGCGGTTTTGATTTGCAGGTCACGGACAAGTGGATCTTCTTCGACTTGTTCGTCGACAGTGTCGCTGGTATCGGCCCATTGGGCTTCTCTGGCTGGCTCTATCGGGTAAACGCAGTGATGCCATTCTACGGTGCTGGTTTCGGGTGGCAGGCCAACGGCCCCGCTCTCATGACCGGCGATGAGATTTTGTGGTACTGGGGTATGAACGAACCGCCAACGCGGATCTCGCATTCCGACATGGCGGTCACTGGCCAGCCGTTTCGTATCCTGGTGGAGACGACAGCCTACGACTACTTCCACATCCCTGGCAACCCTTGGCCTGCAGTGAACTGGGTGCCTCTCCCTGGGGCGACCGTCAATCTCGGCGGTCAGCTCGTTGCGACCGATGCCAGCGGCATCGCCACAGTCACTGTGAACGTACCTGGGACGTACCAGGCTTTCGCCTACGCCCCAGGCTACGTGCGAACTCCGAGAATGGAGATCACCGTGGCGCTTTCGGCAGAGGTGCGAGTGAACCCGCAGACGATCCACCGTGCATCGAAAGGGCAGTGGGTCACGATTCATGTGGAGTTGCCCGCAGGATACGACCCGCTCCTTCTGAACAGGGCATCCTTGCTCCTCGGAGGGGTATCTGTCGCTGAACTCTCCTCGCAGTACGGCCACGTGAACCATCCGTCGCTGTCTGACGGGGACGGGGATGGGCTTCCGGAAGTCATGATCAAGTTCGACCGTGCAGCGCTCGCATCGCTCCCAGCCGGTGAGTACCCGTTAGTGCTCACGGGGATCTATTCGAGCGGCATCGAGGTCTACGGGGAGAGCCAGCCGGTGGCACTGACATGAGATTCGTCGCTGCGCTGGCAGCCCTCCTTTTCCTCGCTGCCAGCGCCTTCGCCTTCCCATTTGGAAGGACGGATCCTCCTGTCTCAAACGCCTTCGCCTATTTGCGGTCGCGACAGACGATTGCAGGGGACATCTCCGGGTTCGACATTAGCCAGTGGGTCGCAATGGCAGTTGCCGCCACAGGAGAGAACCCACGATCTTGGCGCTACAGCGCCGGCCCTTCACTTTGCGAGTACGTCCGGGACAACGCATGGAGATTGAACACTACGAGGGCGACGGACCTCGAGAAGTTCATCCTGGCTGCTACATCCTGTGGCGAAGACCCTCATGTCTTCGGTGGTCGGGACTATGTCGCCCTCCTCCTGGGATTGCAGTCCAATGACCAGATGGGCGACCCGCTCCTATTGACTGACGACTTCTGGGGTGTCGCAGCGTTGGCCTCCGTTGGGTTGGAGGCGAGCACCACGGTGCAAAACAGCATACAATACATCCTCTCCCACCAGAACTCGGACGGTGGCTGGAGCGGGTCAGTTGCGTCAGGCAGTGACCCGGACAACACAGCCGCAGCGCTGTTCTCACTCTTTGCTGCTGATTTCCCTCTGTCTGGACCCATTGTCGCGGCCCGCGACTACCTGCACACCGTCCAGCAGTTCGACGGCGGCTTCGGCAAGCCGTTCACGAACGTTGCGTCCACTGCTTGGGTCGTATCAGCGATCAATGCCCTCGGTGAGGACCCTTCTTCCTCGAACTGGACTCGCAACGGAACCTCCGCAGTCGGTTATATTCTCGCGCTGCAAGATCCGGACGGCGCATTCCGGTACACCTCAGGCTGGAGGTCAAGTCCTGAATGGATGACCGCCTATGCCCTAGTCGCTCTCTCCGGGAAGTGGTATCCGGTTGTAATCCAGACTGACCCGCCGTCAAATGAACCGCCATCTGTTAGGGTCCTTCAGCCTTCCAGCGGTGAAAGTTGGTCAGGCGGTACCAATATCAACATCATCTGGGACATGGACGATAGCCGCACCCCACAGGCGAACCTCATTGTGTATCTCAACTTCTCTTACACCAGTGGGGGAGGATCCATAACGGGGCCGCTCACAGGACTCTCTCCCCCGTTCATTCATGCATGGACGCTCCCGCTTGTCGACTCAGTCGATGTTGTCGTGACAATTCATGTCATCGATGCCGAGGGGGCTAGGGGCACTAATTCAAGTTCTGCGTTTGAGATAGACTCGACCGAACCCACTTTGACACTGACTCGCCCTATGAGCGGAGAGACTGGGGTTCCCATGAGCACGGATGTGCAAGCTGACTGGAACGAAGGGATGAACAGGAGTGCAACGGAATCGTCATTCCAGCTGTTCGACAACTCCACCTGGCTACCAGTCAGCGGTCAAGCTCGCTGGGTCGGCAATTCATTCATCTTCGATCCTGACATTGATCTGAGCGCCAACAGCTGGTACACTGCCAACTTCACCACTCAGGCTAAGGACGACTCGAACCCAGGCAACCGGCTCCTTGCCACCTATTCGTGGAGTCACAAGACTGCCTCGGTGTCTGACAACACGCGCCCGAAGATATCGGACGCACGCGCCGTGCCCAGTCCACAAGAGGTTCATTTCAACGTCAACGTCTCCGCGATTGCCACAGACGACTTCGCAGTCGGAGTCGTCACGCTCAACACCTCCAGCCCCTCTGGGACGACAAACGTCACGATGACTTTCGACGTCGTTTCCGGAAGGTACTACGTCAACGCGAGCTATCGCCTGATCGGGTTGCACTATTTCACCATCTGGGCGGCTGACACGTCCGGGAACTGGAACTCCTCCTCCGGCATCTTCCTAGTCGTCGACACAACGCCTCCTGTCATCCAGCATACTCCAATCGCCTCGTGGTGGAGGGTTGGGAATCCCATCAATCTCACGGCTACGGTCACAGACGACTACCTGCTGAGAATCGCAAGGCTAAACTACGCTGACGTCTCCGGGGTTGTGCACAACGTGAGCATGGCTTCATCAGGTCAAGACAAGTACTATTTCGTCGTTGAAGCTCAGTCGATTCCAGGGACGTTGTCCTATTTTTTCTGGGCGGAAGACAACAGCGGGAATCCGGCGGCAAGCCAGGTCTACGCCATGACGATAGTGGAGCTGAGGCTAGGCCCGCCGCTCAACCTGACGGTCTCGCGGGAAGGTTTCGGTGCTCTCAGGCTGAACTGGGTTGCGCCAGCCGCCAGCGACGACGGCTCACCTCTTGCCGACCTCGCCGGATACAACATCTACAGGATGAGTGCATCTGGGGGACAGAGGACCAGGGTCAACACCGTCCGCGTGACGAACACGACTTTCTTGGACATCGGTCTGGAGGACGGAAAGACCTACTATTACGTTGTGAGGGCAGTGAACTCGCGTGGGCTAGAATCTGTGGATTCGAACGAAGCATCGGGAGCGACTATGAAGCTTTCAACTGCCAACTACTCGTGGATTGTCCTGCTTGCTATATTGATTGTTGCCACCGTCATGGCCGCAATGTTCCTCCTATTCAGGGGGAGAGTGAGGGACCGGAACGAGCAGGAGAGGCACAAAGGGCCTGACGGAGAACTCCTTAAGAGAGGGGTTAGGTAGCATGTCGGTGTCGCCAAGATACTTCGGTCTTCCTCGTTATCCAGAGCCCACTCTGCGGAGGACGAGTGGTTCGCCGACCATCAACGGCTCCTCGGACTTTCTCCCTCCTCCGCACATGGCGTCTCCGGCTTCAATGCTCCGAGGACTGCAACTAAGATTCCCGCCATCAGGATCGCCAGATCGACAGCCGTACCTACTCCTATCAGCGGAGGTATCGAGAGTTGTCCCGTGAAGAAGGACACGATTCCGGTTCCCGCCTCTGCGAAGACGAAAGGCAGAGATATGAGCATGAAGGCTTTCGCCACAGCCATCCTGCCCTTCCCGCCTCTCCACGGCCTCTTCCTCGATGACCACGCTCCCGCCACCAGCAGGATGATGGCGAAGATGAGAGCAATGATCGGCTTATAGTTCACACGCACCTCCACGGGCGGTGGCGGCGGGGGTGCGCCCTGTACGATCACATGCAGAGTCCTCTCGACCTCGGTGTTGTCAAGGTTGTCCTTGGAGTAGTAGAAGATGTCGTGTTCTCCCGCCTCAAGGGTGAATCCGCCAGCGTAGTCGGTCGAGCTCCCGCCGTCTATCCTGTACATCGTGATGTTCACGCCGCAGCCGGAGTCCGTGGCGATGAGGTTGAAGACAGTATCGGTCGTGGCCTCCGCGTCGGCGGGACTGATTGTCGTGGCGGGTGGAGTGTCGTCCACAGTCAGCACCTTCGAGCTGACATCCTCGAGGTTCCCCGTCCAGTCCAGCGACCGCCACTCGACAGTGTGCTCCCCTTCCCCCGCCAGGAAAAATGTGCCCGTGGCGGTGTAGTTGACCGGTGCCCCGTCGTCGATCCTGTACGTCGTGTTCCTCATCCCGAGCCCGCTCCGGTCGACGACGGAGAAGTCGAGGGGGGTGGACGACTTGACATATGTGGCGGTGGAAGTGTAGTTGGGCCACCCTATGAGGAGGGAAGTCGTCGGGGGTTCTGTCGGGACGAAGTAGCCCGCCATCGCCTCCATGGCCGACTTGGACGGCTCCGCGTTCCCCGCCACATCCCTGGCGATGGTGTGGAAGCGGTAGTGGCCCTGGCCGTCCGGGAAGGGGAACGACCACGACCATGGCGGCGCGCCATCAGTCCCGAACGGCGTCCAGGCGCTCCATGTCACGTTGTTGTCGGACGAGAAGGAATAGAGCAGCGTGACGTTGCCCACGCCGCTGAGGCTGTCGCTGGCGGTCGCGTCAACGAGGAGAGGAGGGGCGGTGTGCCAGTAAGGTGAGATCGGGATCGCTGAGGATGCTGGCGGCGTCGCGTCGTAGCCGGCGATCGCCTGCGCCGACGCTGGCGGCGGCTCGGCCTTCCCGAGGAAGGTTGTAGCGATCGTGTAGAACTCGTAGTAGCCTTCCCCGCCCGGGAAGTAAAAGGACAAGCTCCAAGGCGGCAGGTTCAGGCTCTGGAAGAGCGTCCAATTGCTCCATGTGGCGTTGTCGGCCGAGTTCCTGTACCAGAGGGCGACGTCGCGGATGCCGGGGTAGTTCGGCCTCACCGAGGCGTTCACGATCACGGGGGAGGAGTTGTGCCAATAGGGCCTGATACCATCGACCATCGACGACGACACCAACGGGTAGTTGTCCTGGCTGTCCGCGTCTATGATCCGGGGCGCGTCGCCAAAGCCGTCCACGCCGACCGCACCGGTCGAGCAGTCGCGGCGGTCGCTGCCGTTGTAATCTGACCAGTAGTTCCCGCCTCCGGAACAGCCGGCGTCCCAGGAATTCTCGCTCCCCCTGTCGTCGAACGCTTGTACCGCGTTGTCGATGAATTGGTTGTTGTGAACGCGGACTCCAGTGGAATTCACGACCAAAACACCATAGTCCCGGCTGGAAACGAGACGATTGCCCCTGATCGTGACATTCGTGGAAGAATGGACTGCAATCCCGTAATGCCCGTGCAAATACTGGTTATCCATGACGGTTACATTAGACGAAGCTGTCACCATGACCCCTGCGGCGGGGCTCAGTCCCTGGACCCACGAAAGAGGAGTGTTGCGCAGGACGCTTATGTAGCTGGAGTGCCAGACCCATACGGCGTGTCCCAAATCGCCATTCGGAGTGTTCATAGTGACGGTGATGTTGTACGAGGCGGCCACCACTATGCTGTGCCAGTTGTTCCAGGTGCTGGTACCTTCCACGCGGCCGTTAGCGGCGTTGTAAATATCGATCGCGTCCCTTTCTACTGTTGTGACGTTGTGCGTCCAGACGCCGTCGTGCACCGCCACATACCTGATGATGAAGTGCGCGTTTGTATTGGCTATGGTGATGCCCGCCTGCCAGTTGAGGGTTGCATTGATATCCCAGTATTCGATTATGAAAGGGTCGGATGGCGTGCCCGTGCCGGCTGTGACTCCGTTCGCGGCGGTGAACGCGGCATCCCCGTCGATGTATATTGGGGCGTGAGGCGTGTACGCCGAGGAGTTGCGGGGTAACCAGACGAGCAGCGACGTCGATGCTATCACGACGGCGAGCGTTGTGACGAGGGTCCTGACGCTCCTGAATCGATTCATGGTCCCTCCTCGATGATGATGCCCGCGCCACACTGACCGTGGCAAGGGGGGTAGCCCCAATTGATGTCGTGGATGTAGTTGTTGCGAACGATGAAATGGGCCGTCGTGTTCGAGATCCAAATGCCGCCCCCAACATCGACGCCTGAGGCGTCTATGTCCCAGCCCTCAATCACATATGGGTCAGAGGGTGTGCCGCTGCCCTGAGTAACTCCGTTCGCTGGGATGAAGCCGCTGTTGCTCGGGATCACGATGATGCCGTGTGGCTTGTAGGAGGAACCTTGTTCCGTAGCCCAAAGCATCGCGGAAAGCGACAACGCTACAAGTGCGAAGCTCAGGAGCAGAGCACGCGAAGGATGCATCGTTACCGTTCTCCACCATGACCACTTATGCAGGGTTCTGGTATTTCTCCGCTTCGACAGTAGCTGCGGTGTTCGCGTGATCGGAACGGCCAGGAATGCTTGCGCCGCGCGGACGCAAGTGCCCCCGAAGTCTTCATTCGATGACCGTGGACTGGAGGAACACCGTCCGTCCACTCCCGGAAAAGGTCGATTCGGATGGCGGATGATGCCCTGCAAGGGAGGAAACGGTCGGCGCGGGTGAATCCGTTCTCAATTAGCTGGTAGAGAGAAGGAATATGTTTTTTTCAGGTATGGCAAGCTTCCCTCATCGTCGACCTATCGAAATCACGGATTCGCAGCAAGCGAACCGTACCCAGGCTAGCTGTCGATAGCAGTTCTTACTGCCGCGTCAACATCCTCGAGGTATCTGGAGAGGACCTCATGAGCGGACTCCCTCTCGATCACCAGGGCCCGCGTGGGCATATGTGTGGTTAACATGGCGACGATGTGCTTGATGCCGGTCACATCGTCCGTCTTGCCTCGCGAGGTGAAATATTTTGCTGTGACGAAGATGCTCGGCCTCTCATTGTATATGATTCTCATGGACTCACGTGTCTTTTCCTCCCAATACTGCTCGACATAGCTGGGGGTGGTGAAGACTGAAGTTACGGCGGGCGTGGGCTCGAAGCATTCTTCAATCTCGTCGAAGGTGGATAGGTCCTTCCATTCCGCACTTTTCCGGAGGATCTGAAGTTTTGCGGTCGTGATGATGACCGGAAGGTACAACTCCACCTGTTGACCCTCATAGTCGAGAAGGAAGTTCCGATGGAGGGACCAACGCAGATGGTGACCGATTGGCATTATCGCCTGTCGGATTGCGTTGGGGATGCTCTCGGTGTTCGGTGCCCAATTACCCTTCTCATTCATGAATATCTCGATGCCTCCGCCCACGACGGGAATGGACGGGTAGAATGCACTCATCAGCCCAGCAAGCCTCGCCGGATGAAGACCGTCCCGATCCTCAAGTATGTCAATCATGAAAGCGTTCTGACTTAGGTCCCTCACATTGTCCTGTGGCGGAAAGAAGCACCACTGTTTCTCTCGCTCTCTGCCCTGACGTTCTTTGCATTCGATAAACCAGACGTGCTCAAAAGAGTTAGGACCCGTTGCCCAGCCCCCTAGGGCCCAGACGTCTGCCTCCGAGGGCTTGCCCCGACCCTCGGGAGTCTTCTCGCCAGTTTCATAGAAGTACCGCCCTTTGGGGAGCATTTTGTACCCCCGTCCGACCAATTGCGGCACCATCTGGCCCACTACGTACTCTAAGGCCATTCCTGAGCGTCTGAGGGCTTCCCCTTGTGTTACCCGGTCCTCCTTCTTACCTTCACGGCTCAAGCGCCTCTTCTAATCAAGCGAAGGATTTCTATCTTTCGGTACCTCCGCCTTAACAATCCCCGAGCGAGATACGGCACATGCCCGGGTTCTCGCTGAATCCATGAAAAACCTTCTGACACCGAGCCATCGTGGAGGCCGGATATCGGCAATCGTTGACAAGTAGCTGTCCAACCATCCACGACTCGTGAGTGATTCAGGATTCTGCGGCTGCTCCATCTAGAAGGACTGGCGAGGCTTGGCTTGGAGCCGACGTGCCTGATGGCCCACGGCAAACTGTGATCGCGCCGAGGTGAAATGTCGGCCGCAATAGGGATAGTCAGCGGTCCAGAATGTCCACCGTTCTATCTTGTCCCAGTATCTCCATTCGAGTTGGAGTCCCCAACACACGACGGTGGGGAAGGTCCCCATTGACGCGCTCCTGCCCCTGCCTGTCGGGATAAGGCTTGACGGAATGAACCACTCCTCCGGTACAGCGCACGAGATTCCCAGACGGCATGATGGGCACTCAGCTTCCAGGGACTCTCCATCTGGGGGAATGGTCCATACAAGGAAGAATCCGCAGCATTGTGCTCGGGGAGTCTCTCCGCTCACCGTGGGAGATCAGCAGCTTCGCCCTAGTAGCACGAATGCGCTACATGTAGCACCGGCTTGACCCCTGAGGACTCTAGACGAAGCTACTCTTGGCAAGAGGCCTCGAATTCATCTCGTGGCTACATCCTGCTCGCCCGTGAGTGCAACGAACCGTGGAGACGTTCTTCCGTCAGTTCCTGACGGCACTGCGACGTGAGAGGCTCCCGTTCCTCCCTCGACATGTCGCTCTCGCTCTATGGTCATCTCTCCGGTTGGATAGAGCCGAACCTCGCCTTGACCCTCGCCTCTGCGCAGGATTCGCGGGGGTTTGCGCAGTATTCACATGGGAGAAGTGAGCTTATTGAGCCAAGCTTCGAGCCTCAGGAGCCCGTGCATGTCTATGACACGTGACCCTTTACGGATGGAAAGGACTCGATATGCGCTGACTCGGTTTTATATGCAAGGCGGGGAATCTATGGAGAGCGGCATGTTTTCTCGGTTTCCACTCGAAACGAAGGTGTCAATGTCAGCGACCCCAGAGAGGGGGTCTATCGGCGGCATGCCCCCCCAATGCTCAGAGTAGCAGCTACCGCAGGAGCAAGGGTGCTCTGAGCATCCCTCCCAATATGTCTGGCCATTCTTTGGAGTTCCAAGGCGGTAGAAATGAGGGAGCAATGTGAGTGAGCAAGTGAGCAAACAAAAAAGGGGTTTTCGGTGGGAAATTCTGAAGCAGACAGAGGCCTCGGGGGTGAGTCTGAGCAACCATTGAGCCATGTCTCAAGTGCACTTTCTCCATATAATGAGCATTTCCGAGCGCTTGACCGAGCGCTTGAGTGACTTCGAACGAGCATTCTCCCTCAGCATGCGTCAGCGAGTGAGTCTTTACAATCGTAGAGCGAGTTGGTCGAACTGTTCTGCTGTCTCCGGAAGGGATAGGACGCGGCGGCGCTACGTGAAACATCCTAGTGTAGTGTATCGTAAGTCCGTCGGTACTTCTCGACCTTCCGAAGAATCTCGTCCACCGTGGCCGTCCACTTGAACGGTTTCGGGTCGGCGTTGTGCTCGTCGAGCCAGCCTTGGATGGCGGT
>Ga0315277_10000509_pt1 | contig 62252 bp, 64 predicted proteins | sample YL17G05_15_MG_FD_203695 | JGI IMG/M metagenome (GOLD analysis project Ga0315277, IMG submission 203695) | Sediment microbial communities from Yellowstone Lake, YNP, Wyoming, USA - YL17G05_15 | ecosystem: Environmental > Aquatic > Freshwater > Lake > Sediment | place: USA: Wyoming | collected...
TATCCTATATCACCCCCCACACACTGTCAATGTCGTCGCAAAGCCAACCACCGACTAGCGATAGGGGACAGTCCCTGGCAATCATCAAGTCAGACCTGTGACACTTCGGGAGTTAAACCTCTGACAATTGAAGCCAGAGGCGACTCCGTTACTCGCGCGGCATGGTTCTGGTCGCTATGATACTCGCCCCTGTGCGGAGAACATCCTTCACCACCACATCCAAGATGTTGACCGGGGCCTGCAACTTGATGTCCCTCAACTGCCTGATTATGCGGGGAAACAACCTTTTGGGGACTGCTTTATCGGTGCGTACGGGGATGACCGGCCACCTGGACCCCTGAATTCGGACGGTCGTGGTCAATATACGCATTGGCTCAATCAGTTCCTGGCTTACGAATTCTTCAGACTTCTCGCATTTATTGCCTTCCATGGAGATGATTTTGCTGCCATCGTGGACTACGTCAATCTCACATCCCATAGGACAGACCACGCAGACAAAGTGTTTCTTCTCGGCAGCCATATTACTTCTCTCTTATGCTGACCACAATTGACTGCCTGACGTCAGCGAGTTTTTCTTTCGAGACTTTCACCCTCAGCATCTCATTGGGCCGAGCATACGGTCTATTGATTCTTGAACCAGGCGGCGCCACTTCTATAATCACAGGTTTTTCCACAGGCTCAGCGGCGCGAATGAACAGGACCATGTCATTCTGAAAACCATAGCGCTGGGGAAACAGAAGTCTTACATTCTCACCGGCTACGATATCCACAGACTGTCTACTGGCGCTCAGACCACCCGATGCATAGCGCGCAGCAAAGGTGCCGGCAGCGGCGCCCGTCTGCGCAACATAGTCAACAAGGTCAAACACCGTTGAGACATTGCCGCAGGTGAATATGCCGGGCGCGGAGGTCTCCATAGTCTCTGTGGTGACAGGACCTCTGGTGGCAGCGCTGAGCTCTATGTCGGCCTTCTTTGAAAGCTCGTTCTCCGGAATCAGTCCCACCGATAGCAGCAACGTGTCGCATTCAATTGATTTCTCACTCCCCAGCACGGGACGCAGGTTGTCGTCAACCTTCGAGATGACAACTCCCTCCACCCGTTCCTTGCCTCTTATTTCCGTGACCGTGTGAGATAGGTGGAGAGGTATATCGAAATCGTTGAGGCACTGCACGATGTTTCTCTTCAGGCCACCCGGGTAGTCCATTATCTCGTACACCCCGATGACCCTGGCCCCCTCCAGCGTCAGCCTTCTGGCCATAATGAGACCGATGTCACCGGAGCCCAGTATGACTATCTTCTTGCCGGGGAGGTGGCCGTCGATATTCACAAACCTCTGCGCTACTCCGGCGGTGAATATGCCAGCCGGGCGCGTGCCCGGAATGCCGATGCTGGGCCTGGTGCGTTCACGACAGCCCATGGCCAGGACTATGCTTTTCGCCGCAATCTCAAGGGCACCATGCTCGGGACTGAGTGCGGTTATGACTCTATCCGGCGAGAGGTCGATCACCAGTGTATTCAGGAAGCATCGGACACCGGTCTGCTCCAATTCTTTAATAAGACGCTCGGCATACTCGGGGCCGGTGTAGTCTTGCTTGAACTGCTCCAGGCCAAAGCCGTTGTGAATGCACTGCTTGAGAATGCCGCCCAGCTCCTCTTCCCTTTCCAGGAGCAGGACTTTCCGCGCGCCGCTCTTATGGGCATGTATGGCGGCGGTAAGCCCGGCGGGCCCGCTACCGATGACCGCTACATCAACTTCCATCATATTGGAAATCAAGAATGCGCTATCTCAGTTTTGGATAGTTGGTTATCCCGGCAATCCGGTTGTGAAGCGGAGAGAGCGCAGGGTACATCTTGACATACACTTCCCTGAACAACCGGTCGTAGATTCTGACGTTCTCTTTTGCCGGCTGGAATGTGCTCTTGACCCTGACCATCCGTTCCACAGCCTCAGGAAAGCTTCTGTGGACTCCCAATGCCACCGCAGCGTCAATGGCCACTCCCAGCGCTGCCAGATTGCTGGTGTGCATCCTCATGGCTGGCAGACCGAAGACATCAGCCGTAATCTGCATAATTTCATCGCTCTGAGAACCTCCGCCACCGACCCTCAATTCAGTTATGGCACTGCCTGAGTGCTTGACCATCAATTCACCCAGCCTGCGCAACTCGTAAGCAATTCCCTCTATAATTGCCCTGTAAACGTGCTTTCTGCTGTGTTCGCCGGAGAAGCCAATCATGGCCCCCTTCGATAGCGGGTCGTTTTCCCGCGGATGCCAGTAAGGCTGCACCAGCAGGCCCATGGAGCCGGGCGGGATATCGGTCAACTGCTTATCGAGCACGACTTCCGGCGGCACACCCAGTTTCAAAGCCTCATCCTCCTCGCGTTTGCCGAATTCGCCTTTGAACCACGAAACCATCCAGTATCCTCTGCCCACAAAGCCTTCCAGCGCCCAGTGCCCGGGAATGCCGGACCCCCAGGTGAAGAAGTCCATCCTGGGGTGGGTCACATATTTGCTGGACAGCAATTCAATCACCGCCGCAGTCCCATAGCTGATTTCCGCGATGCCACTCGTCGTCACCCCGGCTCCCAGCAACTCCGATTGCTTGTCCCCGGCACCTATGATTACGGGAAGACCCGCCGGGACACCAAAATGGCGGGCTCCTTCCTCGGAGACCTTTCCGGCAATCTCCACGGGGGAAACCAGGACGGGCAGCCTGTCGCGCTCCACGCCGAAAATCTCATAGATGACCTTCCAGGGATGCCATTGCAGCCCCTTCAGGTCGATGGGGAACAAGCCCACAATCATCGAGGAACAGTCCTTGAACTCACCGGTCAATGAGTGCAAAATGTGCGATGAGATGGTGAGAAACTTGAATGTCCTGGCATAATTCTCAGGCTCATGCCTCTTAAGCCAGTTGAATTTCGACCTCCTCTGATACTCTCGCAACCTCTCTTCCGTTCGAGCAGCTTTGAAAGCAAGCGACATAACGGGCCCGCCGGGCAACTTCAGTCCCTCGGTCTTGCGCTCATCCAGCCAGGTGATGGCAGAGCGAACCGGATTACCATTCTGGTCAACCGGCACAACGGTGCTTCTATGCGTCGTAATAGCAACGCCGGCAATGGTGTCCGCCGGAATTCGCGAATTCTCCACCACGCTCCTGGTTACCTCTTGCGTTATCCGCAGATAGGCTCCGGCATCCTGCTCGGCAAAATCGGGCTGCAGTGCAAAGTAAGGGGTTACAGGCGATGACTCGCCATGGACTTCGTTTCCATTCTCATCAAAGATGAATGCCTTGATATTCTGCGTGCCGCCATCGATGACAATGAAGTGTTTCACTGCATTGCTCATTTAGTCCTCCCGCTCAAAACACAAGATTTGCCCTCGCTCTTGACCACATGTTCCTTTCCGATGTTCATCTCCCTGCTGGCTATCTCCACAATCCTGGGCGTGCAGAACCCACCCTGGCATCTGCCCTGCCCGGCCCTGGTTCTCCTCTTTACTCCGTCAAGGCTTCTGGCAGGGACGTCGCCGTGCAGCGCCCGCACCACTTCCTCTTCACTCACATTTTCGCAGCGACATACGATGTGTCCAAATCGGGGATTGGCCCGGATAAGCTCGTCCTGTTCTTTCAGGCTGAGCTCCGAAAAACGCACCTGCCCTTTTCTCACGGGACTGAACTTATTATTGACGGACGGATGCCTCTCTTCTCGAACGATTTCCTTAACCCTTTCCGCTATGGCTGGTGTTGATGCCAGGCCCGGCGATTGAATACCGGCAACATGCACCAGACCGCGCACCTTTCTGGAGGGCTCGATGATAAAATCCTCCTTGTAAGTGGCCGCCCGACACCCGGCAAACCGGGCGATTACCTTACCTTTGTCCGGCCTTTCATAGCCGGGCTTCAACCGCTCCAGCACCGGCGCAAATTTATCGAACAAATAATCACATCCCTCCGCCGTGGTCGACACGTCCTCTCTATCGCACACTTCCATGGCTGTAGGACCGAACTGCAGATTGCCATCCGTGGTGGGAATAATGCCGCCACCCTTCGTATACCTGGTGTCCTGTGATTCCGCCGCAATGCTGACCGGAGCGAGGACAGTACGCACGGGCTGATAGGACTTGTCGAAAATGATGGTCTCGCCCTTCCTGGGATGGATGGTGAAGAACCTATCGCCGGCGTACTCCGCTATCCTGTCCGCATAAAGCCCGGCAGTGTTTATCAGGAGCCCAGTTTTCACGGTACCTCTGGTGGTGTCAACTGCTTCTATGGCGAAATCCTCGGTCTGGACTCCGATGACGCTTGTGTCCAGAAAGATGCTGACGCCGTTTGACAGCGCATTCTCTGCGCAGGCGATGAGCAATTCGAACACATTTATAATGCCTGTGTTCCAGACAAGCACGCCTTTTCTAATATTGGGCGCAAGCCCTGGCTCAATCCGGTCCAGGCCCGCCCTATCCAGCAACTTCGGCTCAGGGTCGTTGTGCTTTATGGCGACGCTTATTGCATAAGGAAGCAACGCCTCTTCCCCGGGGTTCTCTGCAACAATCAGCGTGCCGACTCGCTTGAAATCCACATCCAGCTGGCAAGCGGTGTCATCCCACATAGGATTGCCCTTGTAATTCATTTCCCATCTGAGTGTGCCGTGCTTCGCCTGGATGGCGGGGTGTATCATCGCATTGCTGTGAGTAGTCTGGTCCATTCCCACGTCGTTATGCCTTTCGAACAAGGCAATGGTCAGGTTGAACTGTGAAAGCTCCCTGGCCACCGCCAGGCCGACTACCCCGCCACCGACGACGACCACGTCGAACTCCATCCCGGTGAGCTCATTTGAAACCTTGCGCGGGGCTTTGAAGCGCATTTTACCCGGGAACACGACGTCGTTTACCACCTCCCTCACCTTGTCGGAGTTGGCAGCAAGGTATCCGGCGTCCAGCGCGGCCTGATGCGACGATGAGTGCCCGCGCAGCCCAGCAATGCCATCTCTCATCGAGACTGCAACCTTCTCACCGGTCGCCTTCTCTATCTCGCCTTGTATTTCGCGCGCCAGCGCTCTATCGTTTGGCAATAATCCTCTCCGCAACCAGTTCCGTTATGTATTTCATGTTGATTTCCGACAGCACAGACTTGCACGTTGGGCAGGCGGTAACGTAAATATCAGCAGCGGTATTTCTGAGTTCGTTCAGCCTCATAGAGGTGACAGCATCTTTAAGGCGGTGGTCTCCAATCTTGGCCCCGTATGCCCCACCGCAGCAATGGGTGTGCTCTCCCGAATAAATCGGCTCTTTCAGATCGAAGCCCAGTGCTGCGATGATTTTTCTGGGTGCAGCGGACATTGACAGGTCGTACGACAGGATGCAGGGGTCGTGGAAAGCAACGCTCCTGCTGTTCCTCCTGAAACTCAGCCTTCCCTGCTCGAGGAGAGCATCTATGAACTGCACGGTATGCATAATCTCTACATCCAATTCCACCCCTATCTCTCGGTATATCTCCGTCATCGTCTTGACGCAGGTAGGACAATCGACAACAATTCTGCGCACGCGCCTTTTCTCAATCTCGGCTTTCATTTTCAACGAGGCTTGCCTGAATCCTTCCATATCCCCCGCATAATAAAGAGGAGCGCCGCAGCAGATGTCGCCACCTCCAAACCGTCTTACGGCAAGCCCCGATTTAGAGAGCATCTTTTCGGCAGCCTTCAGCAGGTCTTCGTCTTTGTACGAAGAGCAGGAAATGAAGTAGCCTGTATCCCCGATCCCTTTGTTGATGAGTTCTCTCTCACCGTTCGGGTTTCCGAATTTCTTGAATATCTCCACCCTTTTCCTTACGTCTTCCGGAATAACCCCTTTGGCGAAGGCCTTGACCCTCGCCTGGTGAATGAACTTCCTCAAGTCATAGTCATCATAGATGCAGTGTCTGCTGCATGCCCCACACATGGCACTCTGGGACATCAGGTCGAGGAAACCCTTTTCATCCTCCAGTAAGCCTTTTTCGTCATACACGATGAGCCTGGCCATCTTCTGAGGGCTCAGAGTTTCCCTTCCCGTGGCCAGATATGTGGGGCAACTGTACTTGCACATATCGGCGCACATGGCGCACCTGGCAATTTTTTCAGCCTCTTTCTTATCTTCCGCCATCAATGAGTTTTCCTCGATTCAATATGCCTTCAGGGTCGAGTGCGCTCTTTATGGATTTCAGAAGCCTGACCCCGCTGGACCCAAGCTCCTGTTCCAGATACTGAATCCTCCAGAAACCGATGCCGTGGTGATGACTTATTGACCCATTGTTTTGGAGCGTAGCCTTCATGGCGGCATCCCACGTATCCTGGTAGTAACGCAGCGGGTCTTTGGGGACACCAGCAAAGGTGATGTACAGGCAGGCGCCTTCTCGATAGAAGTGTGAATAATGGCCGGAGACCTCCAGTGTGCCTTCCACTGCCTTCATCGCGGCAACCATATCCCTGTACAGCCTGGCAGCATCCTTGAACAATGCCGACACCTCGACGGTGTCAACAATCCCGCCATACTGCATCAGGATGGGGCCAAGCCCGATATCGAATCTCTTCTGCAGCCAGATGTTGGCCGGCTCTTCCCCGCTGGATTTTCCTCCGTTCTCCCTGGAGACACGCCTGATGACCCTGGCGTCGAGAGCCGTGTATTCAGTCTCCCCTTCCGATATGAAGATTGTAACCACCTTTCTTCCTATCCTGGGAAAATATCTTTCGCTCTCTGCTTCGTCAAAGATTCTGACTACCGCAGGTCTGGCTTCGACCCTCAAAATCTGGCGCACGACCTCAACAGCCACCTCGATCGAAGAGAAAATGAACGACTGCTTGGTTGTCAGCCTGGGCAGCGGGTGAACCGAAATGGTGGCCCTGGTTACGATGCCGAGCGCGCCTTCGCCACCGAGGAAGAGGTCTTTCAGTGAAGGTCCAACCGACCTTCTGGGAACGGGTTTGATGTTCAACAGATTGCCGTCGGGCAGCACGACCTCCATGCCCAACACCATATCCTCGATTTTCCCGTACTTCGTGGAGAACTGCCCGGCTGCCCGTGTGGAAATCCAGCCGCCCAGCGTGGAGCAGTAAAGCGACTGGGGGATATTGCCTGCCGAATATCCGCGGTACTTCAATTCAAGTTCCAGATTTGCGCCCATTATCCCCGCTTCGAACTCAGCCACAAGCGAGAGCTCATCCAGATTGAGGAACCTGTTCATTCTCTGCAGGTTCAGTACAACGCTTCCATTCAGAGGGATTGCCCCGCCCAGAACGCCAGAACCTCCGCCAAAGGGTGTGATGGGTACCTTGTACTCGCCGGCGCACCGAATAATTTCCTGTATCTGGGTAGCGGATGCCGGGGAGATGACGGCAGAAGGAAGCGCCGGCAAGTCTCCCTTCTGAGAAAGGAATACGCCGTACAACCAGTAGTCCAGGCTGTATGAGATGAGGTCGCCTTCTTGCTGCGAGAAGTGCTCGTCCCCGACAATCCGCCTCACCCTCTCGACGAAGCCACCGGGCAAGATGCCTCCCTGGGACATGTATGTTTTCACTTTCATCGGGCTGACCTCATGTCCGATTCCCTGTGGTTATGTCAATAAAGAAGTTTAGCACAAGTTTCAGGCAAATTGCTGACTGTTTTCTGAAGACGTCCCCGCAGTTGGGAGCTTCGAAACCACCTATGCATCCGGTTTCGCCGCAGAGAGGAGAAAGATTCAGGAGGACATCGCCTCAAGGAAATCTTCTATGGCTTTGTTGACCACTTCCGGCTGCTCAGCAAAAACAAGATGGCCAGCCTTAGGAACAATCAGCACCCTCGAGTTGGCGATCCTGGCTCCTAGATAATTAGCGTATTTCACCGGCGTCATTACGTCTGATTCACCGCACATGATAAGTGCCGGCAGCTTTATCTCATGGACTCTGTCCATGATGTCGAACTTATCACAGCACAGGAAGTCATTGAGCATGACGGCCGGGCCAATGACCTTCTGTTTTGTCAAGATTTCCCTCCTGTAATCCTCCGGAGTTGAGCGATACATTTGCTCGACCAATTCATACCACTTCTGGGGATTGCCCTTAATGGCCTCTTCACAGGGAATCAAAAACGTAGGGTGGACTCTAAGCCTGGCTCCACTGCCTATGATGATAATCCCCTTCAACTCCTGGGGGTATTTGAGGGCATACATCAGAGCTATAGCGCCGCCGAAGGAGTGCCCGGCCAAAACCACATCTTTGCATCCCCTCCCCTTGATGTACTTCCTGAGCCAATCAACACATTCTCCCACACTCTTAAGGATTTGACCATGAGGGTGTCCGGGCAAGTTGACAGCATGGCTGTCTGGGAAGTACTCTGTCTGATAGCGCCAGATGTCCCCACAAGCGCCTGAACCGTGGATAAAAATGATGCTCATTTCTCTATTGGGTAAGATATTATAGTCAAGAAGGAGGTGTCAACTCTGATATGATGGAAATTCAAAGTGTCTATTTCCCTGAGCCGGGTAGTGCCAACACTGAGAAAACCCTGGAAATAGCGAAGAGGAGAGCCGAGCAGCTAGGGATAAAAACCATAGTGGTAGCCTCCACCAGCGGGGAAACCGGGGTGAAGGCAGTGAAGGTGTTCGCTAACCACAAGGTAGTGGTAGTTACTCATGCTGCCGGGTTTCCAGCCCCCGATGTTCAGGAACTAACAGAACAAAACAGGGCCAAGATAGTGGAGAAGGGAGGAATGGTTCTGACTGCCACCCATGCCTTCGGCGGGGTAGGCAGGGCAGTTCGCCGCAGGTTCAATACCTATCAAGTGGATGAGATTATAGCTCAAACCTTAAGAGTCTTTGGGCAGGGCGCCAAAGTAGCTTGTGAGATAGCCCTTATGGCTGCCGATGCCGGTCTCATAAGGACAGACGAAGAGGTAATCTCTATCGGCGGCACAGCGCGTGGAGCAGATACCGCGCTGGTCGTTAAGCCGGCCCATACCCACGACTTCTTTGAGTTGAAGGTCAGGGAAGTCCTGTGCAAGCCGAGGTGATGGGTTGTCTTTCATGCCTTGGCGAACAAGTGAAGCCGCAAACCCGCTGGAGAAAAAATGAATAACGGGTTACAATAAAGGGCTAATTTCGAATAATCACATCCATGGAAGGAGATAATCGATGGTAAAGAGCCAAAATCTGCTGACCGAAGTTGAATCCAAGGAGCTTCTTAAGAAAGCAGGGATACCCGTTGTTGAAGCGAAGCTGGCCCGGAGCAAACGGGAGGCTATTTCCGTAAGCAAGGAAATGGGCTTTCCCGTAGTGTTGAAAATAAGTTCCCCCGATGTGGTGCACAAAAGCGACTCCGGCGGTGTTAAATTAGGACTAACCAATGCTACTCAGGTAGGCAAGGCTTACAGCCAGATTATATCATCCGTTAAAGAGGCTTATCCAGAAGCCCGAATCGATGGTGTATCGGTACAAGCAATGGCTCCGCCAGGAGTGGAAGTGATTGTGGGAATGAGTAAGGACGCTCAATTCGGCCCCGTGCTCATGTTCGGTCTCGGCGGTATATTGGTTGAGATCCTAAAGGACGTTTCGTTCAGAATAGTCCCGGTCACCGAAAGGGATGCCCGGGAAATGGTCAAGGAAATAAAGGGATATCCCGTACTGCAGGGTTACCGGGGCCAAAAACCAGCCAGCATCCCGGCACTGGAGCAGCTAATAGTCAAGGTGTCTCAGTTCGTCGAGAAGAATCCTCAAATAAAAGAACTCGACCTAAATCCCATATTCGCCTATCCTGACAAAGCCGTGGCTGTTGATGCTCGAATAATCCTGGAATGACAATCTTAAGACCGTTGTCTCGATAGCCGGAGGTTGCCAGATGTGGTTTTCACCAGACATATTGAGGTAACCGAGGCTTAACTTTGTTTGAGGAAAAGCTTAAGGAATTCGAGCCTATCTTTTACCCCGAATCTATTGCCGTCGTGGGTGTATCAGCTACCTCTATAAAGGCCGGTTCTCTCTGGGTGATGGACTTGCGTTCTGCTGGTTTCCCAGGAGCCATTTATCCCGTCGGTTCCAGCGGCGGTCGCATTGGTGACCTCGAGATTTTTCCCAACCTCCGGCTGGTCCCCGGAGAAGTAGATTACGTTATTGTAGCCATCCCCCGACAATCCGTGTTGGAGCTCCTCGATGATTGTGCAGCCAAAAATGTCAAAGCTGTCCATTTCTTCACTGCTGGATTCAGTGAGACAGATACGCAACAGGGACGCAAGCTAGAGGAACAAATGCTTGAGAAAACACGACAGGGAAACATGCGGATTATTGGCCCAAATTGCATAGGTGTATATTGTCCGGAACACAGAATTCCATTCCTCATGGGGATACTCGGTGAAGACGGTTCCGTGGGCTTCGTGTCTCAGAGCGGCGGCATTGCCACCAAATTGGCGACAATCGGGATAGCCCGCCACATCAACTACAGCAAAGGAGTTAGCTTTGGGAATGGCATTGATTTGGATGCCAGCGATTTTCTGCAATACCTGGCTGCCGATCCCAAAACCAAAGTCATTGGTGCGTACCTCGAAGGTACAAGAGACGGAGCTCGTCTTTTCAGTACTATGAAGGCAGTGGCCAAGATAAAGCCCTTGATTGTCTGGAAAGGAGGAAGAACAGAAGCTGGCGCTAAGGCTGCCATGTCCCACACCGGTTCTCTAGCCAGTTCAGCCACCATCTGGTCAGCGATGCTGAAGCAAGTTGGCGCCATAGAAGCGCACAGTCTGGAGGAACTGACAGATACCCTGCTTATTTTCCAACGGCTGGGACACGGGCGAGGTACCCGGGCAGCCATTATTGGTGGCCTGGCTGACGGCGGTGGCGGCAACTCGGTAGCTGCTGGCGACGCCTGCCTGGAGAATGGACTCAAGGTACCACCTCTCTCCTTCGAAACAAAGCAGAAACTGAGCGAGCTCCTGGGAGAAGTAGGAAGCATCCTGTGTAATCCGGTAGATGTCAGCCAGGCACAATTTCGAGGTCTGGCAACTCTATTGCAGGCCATAGATCTGGTAGTAAGAGACACTATTAGCGACATTGTCTTAATCCAAGAGGACATAGAAATTCTGTTGCCAATTTACTCCCAAAAAGGGCTGGAGGAGATAAACGGATTCCTCATAGAGCTTGCAGGGATGCAAAATAAACCCATAATAGTCGTTTTGCCGCCCGGCTCTGTTGAAGCAGAGAGATTGCGGATAGAGCGGAAACTCCTCGCAGGTTCCATCCCGGTCTTCAGTTCCATGGAACGTGCCGCCAGAGCTATTTACAGGCTTAACCAATATTGCTGCCGGCGGGAGGCTAGCTGAAGCCATCAAGCTGTTGTTCTGCGCAAACTTGAAGCCCCCGCAACAGGAATTTCGAATCCAAGCCATGATCCAAGAACACAATACGAAAAAAATCGACCTGGAATGGAATGACGATGATGTGGTCCCTGCCGTTGTCTACCCTAACCTGGACTTCTTATTCCAGCAAATGCTCAATTTAACCCTGGAAGAGGTAGGCCCCAACCCCGGTGAACTAATACTGGATGTCGGCTGCGGCAGGGCCATTGATGGTGCACGACTATGGGAAAAGGGAGCGCAGGTTGTCGGGCTGGAACCTTCCCGAGTAATGCTGGTTCGAGCTAAAGAGTACCTCAGTCAAAGTACCTCCCGTGTAGCTCTAGCCCAGGGAATAGGGGAGAATTTACCGTTTAAGCCGCACTCCTTTAACAAGGTCATGTGTAAGGGGGCCTTGGACCATTTCTTGTCCCCCGGCCAAACAATGGAGGAGATTGCCCGCGTGCTTAAACCTGACGGAGAGATGATAATCTCCATAGCTAACTTCAATAGTCTGGGTTTCCGCTGGGGCAAGAGGCTATATCCGGTAACAAAGTTCCTTGCCCTTTCTCTGGCTAAGGAAAGGAAGCCGTGGGAGCTACCACCAGACCACAAATATAAATTCGACTACCCATTCCTAAGCAACCTAGTGAAGCAGCATTTTGAAATTAAGAAAACCAAGGGCATATCCCTCTTCTTCGGACTTCCTTTGTGGGGCAGTTTTCTTTCCAGACTTCCCCATTTCGTTTCTTATGCGCTTCTGAAGATATTAGACAAACTAGTCCGACCTTTTCCTTCCCTGGCAGACGTTATCCTGATGAAATGTAGTCCAATTGATAAGCCAGGATAACAATGCTTTTGGAAGGTAAATAGACCTTTACAATTCCTGCTGCCCAAACTATAATGCCCTGTCATGTCCTCCCTAAGAAGCAGCGGATTGCTTACCATCCTGGCTAAGATATCTGACCTGCTAGCTACCCAGAAGAAGCAAGGCTATATCGTTGGGGGCTTCATCCGTGACCGGCTTTTGAAAAGAAAGACCAACGACATAGATATCGCTGTAAGCGGTGACGCCGTACCCACAGCCCGGAAAGTAGCCAAAGAAATAGGGGGCACATTTGTGCTCCTTGACGATGTTAACAAAGTAGCTAGGGTGGTGGTGGTTGAAGATGAGCAGCCAGGAAAGACCGCACGAGACCAGGAACTACGTGGCATAGAGTGGCATTTTGATTTCTCTTCCTTTGCCGGAGATATCAGATCCGATCTTGCCCGCCGCGATTTTACGATAAATGCCATGGCTGTGGAACTCAGCCAATTTGTGGCTGCCATCACAGCCGCCAAGATGAGCTCCCGAAAACCGGCAGCTACTCCTGCTGGAAAACGCCCTCCCTTGAAGCTCATCGATCCCTTTTCTGGCAAGCAGGATTTAAGGGATAAAATAGTGCGGAAGGTAAGCGAGCAGATATTTGAAGCCGATGCCGCCAGGCTGTTGCGGGCAGTGAGGTTGGCTGCTGAGCTTGACTTTGCCATAGAGCCCAATACGGAGTCTTTGATCCGTCGTTGTTCCCCGTCTGTCACTCAAGTCCCGGGGGAAAGGGTTAGAGAAGAGTTACTTCGTTTACTCACTTTGCCTCGGGCCGCTTACTACGTGAAATACCTAGATTCACTTGGCTTACTTCTCGCTCTAATCCCCGAGCTAGCGGAAGGCAAGGGAGTGGAGCAGCCAACAGTGCATTTCTGGGATGTTTTCGAACACTCTTTACAGACTGTAGCTGCGGTGGAGTTCCTCCTCAGGGAAAGCGACTGGGAGTACAGCAACGAGGATATGCTATCTAGCGCTCCGTGGTCTGACGCCATAGACAAGCACTTGTCTCAGGAAGTCTCCAGTGGAAGTAACCACAAGGTTCTACTTAAGTTGGGTGCGCTATTTCATGATATTGCCAAGCCAATGACGAAGTCCATTGATGATACCGGTAGAGCCAGATTCCTGGGACATACCAACCAGGGCGCAGCCATGACTGCTGGCATTCTGGGACGATTGCGGTTCAGCAATCAGGAAATGGGACTTGTGGAAAGTCTTGTCTACCATCACCTCCGTCCGGTGCAGATGGCAAATGATGACTTGCCTACTCAGCGGGCAATTTATCGCTACTTTCGGGATACCGGCGAGGCCGGCATTGATATTCTGCTCCTGGCATTGGCCGATTATCTGGCCAGCCGCGGGCCACTGGCATCCATGGAGGAATGGAGAAGACACTGCCGATTGGTAGACTACATACTGACAGAGCATGACAGGCAGCAAACCAGAACCTTGCCGGTGAAATTGATTGACGGTGATGATATAATGCACGCATTTGACTTGGCACCGGGGCCACTGATTGGCAAACTCCTGGCCGTGGTCAACGAAGCTCATACTAGCGGCGAGTTAAGCACCGCAGAAGAGGCATTTGCCTTGGTGCAGAGAGAGTTGGAGAAGTGACATTGTGGCAAGGCTTGCTACGAAAAGTGCTGAGCACTAGTTTTTGTTTCTTATGCTATCATGAAGGACAGGTGATCAATTGAAGAGAGGCAGCACCGGTTTACTCATCTTCATCGTAATTCTTTTTGGACTTGCCTTGTGGGTGGTCTGGCCCAATCACGAAATACGAGGCCACATAGGATTCAGGTTAGGGCTGGACCTTCAAGGCGGCACCCGGTTGCTCTACAGCGCTAACTTGAGCGAGAAGGACCCATCGCAGACAGATGCCCAGGCTCTTGAAGGGGTAAAACAGACCATCGAACGGCGGGTTAATGCTTACGGCGTTAGTGAGGCGACAGTCCGGACAATGCAAAACGAACAGGGTAGTTTCATTGAAGTTCAGCTTCCGGGGGTGAAGGATATTGATGAAGCTCGCAAGCTTGTTGGACAAGTTGCTGAGTTGGATTTCCGAGAGCAGGTGTTCAATGCCACTGGAAATACGACGTGGGTTGTAGCCAAGGCAATTGGCAGCGATGGGCAGGACAAAGAACTCACCGGAAAGTATCTGAAGCCTAATGCCGGTGTGGTTTTGAACCCAAATACAAATGCGCCAGAGGTAGCTTTTGAATGGGACGCGGAGGGTGCGGTTCTCTTTAAGAACATCACCACCCGCAACTTAAATAAGCCCCTTGGCATATTCCTCGACAACCAGCTTATTTCAGCACCAACGGTGCAGGCCGTGATTGAGGCGAAGGGAGTAATTACCGGCTTGGAGACTCTACAGCGGGCCAAGACGCTAGCAATACAGTTGAACTCGGGTGCCCTAGAGGTTCCGTTGACAGAGATTGGACGCAACGACGTAGAGCCTACTAGAGGGGCTGATTCCCTGAACAAAAGCTTGATTGCCGGGATAATCGGTCTGGCTTTGATAATCCTGTTTATGATAATCTACTATCGGATCTCTGGCTTGGTAGCCTGCTTGGCTCTCATTGTTTATGCAGTCTTAAACCTGGCTGTTTTTAGGCTCATTCCGGTGGTGCTCACACTGCCTAGCATTGCCGGTTTCATCGTTTCTGTAGGTATGGGGGTAGACGGCAACGTCCTTGTATGTGAGCGTTTGAAAGAGGAACTGAGAAACGGGAGCACACTGCAAAGAGCAGTGGAGCAGAGTTTTCGTCAGTCCTGGTCAGCCATTTGGGACTCAAATGTAACCGTCTTTATTGCTTGTGCTGTTCTTCTTTGGCTCGGCACTAGAACTGTATTTGCCAATCCCACGGTGACGGGGTTTGCCACCACCTTGTTCATCGGGGTGGCTTTGAGCATGTTTACTCAGGTTGTGGTCACCAGGGCTTTCCTGCGCACAGTTGCGTCTAGTGGTCTGGCAAAGAGCCCCCGTGCTTATGGAGTATTGAAGGTATGATCGATTTTGTTGGTAAAAGACGCTGGTTCTTTCTTATCTCGGCTATATTAATCATCTCAGGCATAATCTTCCTGGCTGTTTTTGGGCTAAACTGGGGGGAAGATTTCAAGAGCGGCACTTCCTTAACCTTGCAGTTTGACAAGGAAGTGGATGTAGCCCAGTTGCGCCAAGAGTTAGCTGATTTGGGCTATGGTAGCGTATACCCCCAGCGTAACAAAGATGTCCCCAGGGAGTTTTTCATCAATCTTCCGACAATATCCTCTGACCAATATGATCAGCTAAAGACAGGATTGGAAGCAGGACTGGCTACGAACATTACAGAGAGCAGCATCTACACAGTTTCAGAGGTTGTGTCTAAGGCGACAGTACGCAACACGGCTATCGCTGTCATCATTGCTTCCATAGGCATCCTGCTCTATATATCCTGGGCATTCCGCAAGATGCCTAAACCCATTCGCTGGGGCATTTGTGCCGTTCTGGCTCTGCTCCACGATTTAGTGATAGTAATTGCCGTCTTCTCTATCTTGGGTTGGGCAGCTGGCATGAAAGTCGATTCCTTATTTGTTGCGGGAGTATTGGCAATCGTTGGCGTTAGTGTGAACAATATCGTGGTGGTCTTCGACCGCATCCGAGAGAACTTGAAACGTGGAGTCAGCAGTGATTTTGCAGTAGTAGCAAACTGCGGCATTATGGAATCTGTGGGCCGTTCTTTGAATACCAGCTTAGCCACACTCTTCGTCATAGTGGCGCTTTATTTGCTAGGCGGAGCAACTATCCGCACCCTGATATTGGCGCTCCTCGTGGGCATTACTACGGGGATTTATTCTTCTTTATGTATAGCTGGGCAACTGCTGGTGGTTTGGGAAAAGGGGGACTGGAGTGCGCTGCTGCCTTGGACCAAGAGAACTGCCTAGTCGGAAGTATCAAAAGACTCCTCATAGGCAAGCCCCAAACACCGAACAAATTCAGAGTTCAAATACCAAATCCCAGTTCACTTCGAATTTTGGTTTGCTATCCCTCCAGGTGGTGCATTCTCTTTATCGCCTCGATATGCTCGTCAAAGTCCCCGGGCTTCGTTGCGGCTGATGCTTGCCCCAAGGGGTCATCTATTTCCGAATTACCTAGAAGTACATCAAAGGTAGCTTTTATCGAAGAAGCAACTACTCGAAGATTATAGCCACCTTCCAGGGTGAAAACGAGACGTCCCTGGCATAGTTCGGCAGCCAGCTCCTTCAATATCATCGCCATCTGAACGAAACCTGTGATAGTCACCCTCATCATAGCCAGATGGTCAGCCCAATGAGCATCGAAGCCAGCAGAAACCAGAATGAGCTGTGGCTGAAATCTCCGGGCTACCGGGACCAAGACCTCATTGAAAGCTCTCAAGTATTCTTCATCGCCCCAGCCACCAGCCATGGGAAAGTTAACTGTAGTGCCCTCTCCTTCACCCGTTCCAGTCTCATCCATCCATCCTGTCCCGGGGTAAAAGGGATACTGGTGGGTGGAGAAGTAAAGAACCTTGGGGTCGGCATAAAACTCATCCTGAGTCCCGTTGCCGTGATGGACATCAAAATCAGCGATAAGAACACGGTTGAGTTTGAACTTGCTCAGGGCAAATTTTGCAGCGATTGCCACATTATTGAAAATGCAGAAGCCCATTGCTTGATTATGAAGGGCATGGTGCCCCGGTGGTCTGACCAGAGCAAAAGCGTCATCCACTTTTCCGTTCATCACTGCCTCTACAGCCGCCAGAACCCCACCGGCCGCATATAGGGCCGCCTCGTAAGATTTCGGAGACATTACCGTATCAGGGTCAAGCCAACCACCACCCTTTTCCGCTTTGCTCTTAACATAGGAGATATACTCCAGCGCATGCACCATTTCCAGCTCTTTCAGCGAGGCGGGACGGGCAGGCAGAGAGGTGAGTTTCTCCTTAATTCCAGTCTCTTTCAAATGCGACATCGCCTCTACCAGCCTGCGAGAATTCTCTACGTGGTCGCCGGTATCGTGTTCCAGATAGATTGGGTCATAAACCAGGCCTGCTCTCATACCTGCACAATATCACAAGCACCAAGGCAAAAACAATCATAGGTGAGGCTTATCAGAGCAAGTATTGCTTTTTGTCACGGAAAACGTCTATGCTGATGAAAGCGTATGCTTCTTCGAAGGGACAGGCTGTGTAGTATGACCAGAGAAGAAATAAAAGACTTGCTCAACGAGGCAGAGAAGAGGTTTGCCTCAGAGGCAAAGTTGATACAGTTGGAGTCCGGCAAAGTCATTTTCGCTGGCGATACTCACGGTGACCTCGAAGCCACGGAAAAGATCATCCACAAGTACCTCAAGCCGCAGAACAAGCTCGTTTTCCTGGGGGATTACGTTGACCGGGGACCAGCTTCGCTGGAGAACATTAACTTTTTGCTTGAGCAAAAGATTGAGCACCCCGATTCTCTTTACCTGCTTATGGGGAATCACGAAGGCCACGCTGTATATAACTTCCACCCTGCTGATTTCTGGGAAGGACTGGACGCCGAACTTAGCCAACGATACAGCGAGGTCCTTGCCAGGTTGCCGCTTGCTGTGTCTACACCAAATGGAATCGTTGCTCTGCACGGAGCACTTCCAAATGTGTCAGGTTTAGCGGACATAGACAAGATAAAGCCAGGGAATGCCGAATGGCATCAAATAACATGGGGGGACTGGCAGGAAAGGGCGGGGAAGTTTCTGGGCATTGATCCCTATACCGGCAGACCTCAATTCGGGCGGGGCTGGTTCCAGGAAATCATGGCCCGACTGGGCAAAAATGTCTTGATAAGGTCCCACCAACCGGATGCCCCACCCACCATGTATGGCAGAAGGTGCCTTACCATATTCACTTCTTCAGCTTATAGACATTATATCTGCGAACGTACCATCGCTCTGGTTGATTTGAAAAAACCGGTGAAGAGCGTCGATGATATTGAGATAGAGGTTGTCTAAAGTTCTCACAACAATCTTGACATGCCTGCCTCGGACATCTACACTATTACAATACCCTGATGAGGTCTGAAGGCGATGATATGCCCTGTCTGCAAATCCGCTATGATAGTCGTTGAGTATCATAGTATTGAGTTGGATTACTGTAGTAACTGCAAAGGGGTATGGTTCGACTCTGGAGAGCTTGAGCTGTTGCTCAAGTCACAGGGTCTTGAAGAGTCAAAGACGTTCTTTGACGGCATCTTTAACTCTCAGGAAGCCGTTTCATCAGAAAAGAAACGTAAGTGCCCCATCTGTGGCCGCAGGATGAAGAAAACAGCATTAGGCGAACAGCCTGGAACCCTCATCGACATATGCCGTGACCAACATGGGCTGTGGTTTGACGGAGGTGAGGTCACCCAACTGATAAGACATCTGGCTGGGGAACATCCACCGAAACATGATTCCAGGGGACAGGTCATCAGTTTCTTAGAAGAAGTATTCAAAGCTCCGCAACAAACCGGAAGCGCCTAGACAAACCCTTCACATTGGCCAACAGGCACTCTCACAATATAAAGCCAAGCTACCGACCAATGATGGAACTAGTGAGTGCGAAGCAGGAATTGCAGAGACAGTCTCAGTAGAGTAATATTGTTTATCCAGGGTGTGGGTAATCCACCCGACCCCGGAATCGAGAGAAGGAGGAACCATGTTTGGCAGCAAAGGAAAAATTAATATCACAGTTCAAAAGACGAACTATGCTCCGGGAGATACCATTTCTGGCGATGTTGCCTTGACATTAAAGAAGCCAGTGCAGGCGAGGGAAGTGAGCATATTTCTAATCGGGGAAGAGATAACCACGGGGGGTGGAGGCAAAGTGGGCTGGGGAGGGGGAAGGACGTCGGGTGGTGTGGGCACAATGGGCGGCGGGGGGTCAACTAAGATCGAGCACATCTATGACTTCAAGCAGCAGCTAGATAGCGAAAAGGAATACAGCCAAGGGGGAGAGTATCACTTCGAGATAAAGATACCGGCAGATATTCTAGGTATGGGACCACAGATGCCTGAAGGTAGGCTAGGCCAAGTGCTGAAGGTCGTACAAACAGCAGCGGCGATGACTGGCACAATTTCGCGTCGACGACTCCAGTGGTATCTGCTGGCCAAACTCGACGTTCCCGGCGGACTGGACATTAGCAAAAAGGTCGATATAACTATCGGATAAGCTGCACTTTCCCACGGTCGTGGTGCCGGAAAGTTACCAGAGATACGGCTTGTGTAGGCGGGGTTCCCGGGGCTATAATATAGAGCTAAAGGAGGTTCAATATGATAGCACTTTATGTCATTATCGGTGTTGTTGTGGTTCTTCTTATCGTATTGTGGTTTCTCTACAATGGCTTGGTCAGGCTGCGCAATCAGGTCAAGAACGCCTGGGCGCAGATTGACGTCCAACTGAAACGACGTCATGACCTCATTCCCAATCTGGTCGAAACTGTCAAGGGGTATATGAAATTCGAGCGGGAAACCCTGGAAGCAGTAACCAAGGCCCGCAATATTGCCCTACAAGCCTCATCTGCCGGGGCCGGTGAGCGAGCCAAGGTTGAAGGCGAACTGAGTTCGGCGCTATCCCGTTTGCTGGCCGTAGTGGAACGCTACCCCGACCTCAAAGCCAATCAGAACTTTCTGGCACTTCAGGAGGAGCTTACCTCAACCGAGAATAAAATAAGCTTTTCCCGCCAGTTCTACAATGATTCGGTCTTGAGATATAACAACCAGACGCAGATGGTTCCATCTAACATCGTGGCCGGCATGTTTAGTTTTAAGGCTGGTGAATTCTTCGAGGTTACTCTAGCTGCCGAAAAAGAAGCGCCCAAGGTTAGTTTCACTCAGTAAAAAGCCACTTAAGCTGTGTGGGAACAGATCAGGTCTAACCAGATAAGGTCTGTAGTGCTGACAATAGGCATGGGAGCACTATTGATCCTCATTGGCTATTTCCTGGGCCTGGCCTTCGATAGTGCCGTTGCGGGCCTGGTCATCGCCATATTGCTATGGGTGATTTTGAGCCTAGTTGCCTATTTCCAGGGTGATAGCATCCTGCTCGGCATGTCGAGGGCGAAGAAAATCAGACCCGATGACCACCCACGCCTGTTCAATGTGGTTGAGGAAATGAAGATTGCCTCCGGGCTGGAGAAAATGCCCGACATATACATCATTGATGACCCGGCATTAAACGCCTTCGCCACCGGTCGCGACCCCAATAGGGCATCTGTAGCTATTACGTCGGGACTGCTCCAAAAACTAAACCGCGATGAATTGCAGGGAGTCATGGCCCATGAGATATCTCACGTCAAAAACCGGGATGTGCTGCTCATGGCGATGTGCAGTGTCTTGCTCGGCACTATCGTCCTCCTGGCCTATTATGGGTCACGTTTCCTGTTTCTTGGCGGCAGGACCGGGTCGAGAAGAAGCTCCTCATCAGGAGGGGGTGGGGGGGCTCAGCTAATAATTCTGGTCGTGGCACTCGTATTTATCATACTGGCGCCGATTTTTGCGCAGCTCATTTATTTTGCCATCTCTCGGAAGAGAGAATACCTGGCAGATGCCTCGTCAGCCCTGTACACCAGGTATCCTGAAGGACTGGCCTCAGCCCTGGAAAAGCTGGCTGCCTCGACTGAGCAGTTGAAATCAGCTAATCAGGCCACGGCCCCTATGTATATCGTCAACCCTTTCCGCAAGAAAGGCTTGAAAGCCAGCGATCTCACCAGCACCCATCCCCCTATATCAGAGAGGGTACGCATCCTGCGTGCCATGGCCGGCGCCTCTTTCAACAATTATGACCAGGCTTACCGCCAGGTTCGCGGAGGCAAGGGAGTTATACCTGCCGCCAGCCTCACTGCCGAAACAGTCCCCATAGCAACCATAAAGCTCGAGGGCGAAGCTGGTGAAGCAAACGATATAGAGCGGACTCGCGACACCTCAGATGTAATGTGGCGACTGAGTAACTATAAGACCATTACATGTGACTGCGGCGCCAGGTTGCGAGTGCCACCCAATTTCAAAGAGCCACAAATCAAGTGCCCGCATTGTGGTAGAACACACCAGGTTTGAGAAGATACATTACCGTTACCCAAATCTCCTCATGTGCCAGCGGTAACTTCAGCACTTATAGCACAAATAACGAGCATTGCGGAGAAGAATTAGGATATGCATTGCTTCGTGCGCTAGATGAGCGTGGTGTCGGGGTCATTCAGTTCATGCTATGTTTTATGCTAATGATTGAAGTAGCTGCTCTTGTCTAGACAGTTGCTCGATCGCTTCTTCAACAGTCAGTTTTTTGAAGCGGATAAAGTCATGGGGTTTAGCTTGGCCAATCTTCCATAATTCAGAAGTGGTGACCGTGGCCAATGAAACAAACCCGCCTAAACTGGGACCATCCACAGTTAGGATTATAGGCATGTCTCCGGTAAAGTTCACTGTCCCTATAGCGTATGCATAATCTGGTACATTAGAAGGATGGCGGCCACCTTCTCCCCCGTCTTTTCGGGCGAATTGGAGCTTGGGTCCTTCAAGCCGATAACCGAGTCGGTTGGAGTTATAGTGGACACGCCACTGAGTGTTGTAAAACATTTCTACATCCACTGGAGTAAAGAAGTCCGGTGCTGCGTGGGGTCCAGGGATTGCCCCCACCTCCCACTCAGTCTCGTATTGGGGGAGAATCGCGGCAGCTGACTTCCAGGGCCTATGAAATTCAGGTATTCCTTTATTAATGTGGATAAGATCTCCTTTCATTAAGGGGTGACCTTCGTATCCACCAAAGTGCGCTTGTGGGAAAGTTGATTTACTCCCTAGATAATCCGGGACATCGATTCCGCCGCCTACTGCCAAGTAGGAGCGCCATCCAGGCCCCTGCACAGCCCCAAGAGATAAAACAGTTCCCTTCTCCACATACAGAGTTTCCCACCAAGGAACTCCTTTGCCATTTATTGTACCTCGGAGCTTGGCCCCAGCAAGAGCCACCGTGGCATCACTCAAGAACTTCAATGCAGGGCCTATAGCAGTAATCTCTAACCCCGCCTCGTGGTCCCCGTTGCTCACCAGTTTATTGGCAATTCGAAAGGCTAGTGCATCCATCGGTCCTGACGGAGGAATCCCAACATTCCAATAACCAACACGCCCCGGGTAATCCTGGACAGTAGTATAGAGACCAGCATTGATTACTTCTATCATGTTTCAACCTTCCCGAGACCTTTAATATCCCTTGGTCCACTGTTTTGCTGCGCGTTTTTGCCTCGCTTTAAACGTCTCTGCTTCGTCTCGAACTGAGTCGAGGAATTTCTTGTATTCCTTGACACTAAAAGTCTCCTCCTCAATTCGGAGAGTATAACTCCCGCTCAGCATCGCTTCTCTGGCGTTTAATAATTCGTCTTCACTGGTTGATTCAAATTGAATCCGGTCAAAGAGCCTTAGCAGCCACGGGGCTTCAGCAAAAGCAGGAACAGTCTGCCAAGTATTCCATATGGACAGGGTCCGTCCAACGAGCTGGTACCCACCCGGAGACTCCATGGGATAGATGCATATATATGAGCCACCAATACCCACACCGCCCTCAGGTGTATACATTCTCGCCGGATTATACTTTGGAACTACCAAGCGGTATCTAGGATCCAGTGGCACAGCACAGGGGGCTCCGAGATATACATCACCCAGACCAATGACCAGGTGCTGCGTAGCTTGAAGGTATGTAATCACTTGTTCTATACTCTCTAACCCGTTACACCGGGCCACAAACTGCACATTATCTGGCAAGTAGGGAGCTTCAGCTCTCACCGATTGGATATATTTGGCTATGGCCTCCAGTGTCCATCTGTCATGAAAGGCAATTGGTAGATGGATGACTCGCGAGGGAACTTCGACTTCCTGAATTGGGGGGAGGCTTTTTTCAATTGCTTTCAAGGTATCAAGAAGCCTACTTAAGGGCAGTTGTAGCCCATTGTATTTGATAAGCAAGGAACGAACACCCGGCACTGTTTCTAGGACTCCTTCCACAGGAATACTCTTAATTGACTGTTCTAGAGAGTGCACCCGGAATCTAAGATCGAGGTCTAGAGTCATTTCCCCGTATTCCACGAGGAGGTAGGCATCTCCTGCCAGTCGGTAAACCACTTTAGGCTGTCCCGACCTTTCCTGGATAATTGCAGCAATCGCATCAGAACATCCTCTTTTTGCCCTGACGTGTAACCTACGCCGTGATCCTAATTTTCCCACAACTAGACACCCTCCATGCTGCATCAAAAAAATCCGGATGATACTTTAAGCCTTATCCACATGTGGTGTTAAAGTGCCAACACTTGAAATCTGTTACTTTTAGCGTGCAAGTAATTTCAAGTTCGCATTCACAGCCTGTACGAAACGTTGGGAGTCAGATACCCAACCAAAGACGCCGCCTTGCATTTTAATTGACCTAATAGAAGATTGATAGTTGCCGTAGTCAGTAGCTCCCGTACAGTCTCCCAAGAGAACACACCAATATCCGTAATCATTAGCCTCTCTCATTATTGTGTGAACGCAAACGTCAGTGGTGATCCCTGAGAGGACCAGATGGGTTACGCCAAGATTTTTAAGCACTATATGAATAGTGCTTGATCCGAACGCCCCTTTTCCAGCTTTATCAACAATATATTCACCCTCAATAGGGTGAAGTTCATTAACAATGTCCCAGTTCCTTTGACCACGAACTAAGAGGCGACCAAGACCATTAGGAGGAATATCGCCAATGCCTACTCCATCACCAATAATCTTGCTCCGCAAAACCTTGTTAAATGGTGCGTCCGAAAGGTCAGGTTCGTGACCTTCACGAGTGTAAATAACCTTGATATCAGTACCACGGACGCAGTTCAAAACACTCTCAATAGGTTTTATAGTTGCAGCAGTCAAAGAAAGATCATAACCCATGACATCGACATAACCTTTCTCACCACAGAAGTCAACCTGCATATCGATTACTAGAAAAGCCGTTCTCAGTGAATCGAATTCAACGTAAGCAGTGTTACCAAATCTTGGGCAATCTTCAACTTCTAGTTTAAACAGCTTTCCCTTGGGAGAACCATAAAGCCAAGTGGGGAATTCGAAAGTCTTCGTCTCTTTAAATCTTTCGTACGCCTTTTGAACCTGCTCTAACATTTCTTCTCTGTTGCTCTGATGGTTTCAACACCGGCAATGCTTAGATATTTCTGGACGTTACCATACCAGAAGACAAAAGCCCGAAAGTGTCCCATTTACACTGACGATTCACGATTAGAGTCCAAGACTATCCGCGTTCCGACTTTTCCTGCCAGTGCTTCCATCGCCCTTTCAGGCGTAGTAATTATTACTTCACGCTTACACTCCCTTGGGGTACCTTTAAGGAATTTTATGGACGCGCGTATTTTCGGCTCCATGCTACCGATCCCGAATTGGCCTTCTTTAAGGAGTGCCTCTGCCTCGGTGACCGTAATAAGATGCAAAGGCTTCTCAGACGGGCGGCCAAAATCAACAAAAGCATTTTCCACAGCGGTCAAAATAAGGAGAACGTCTGCGTCTATGTCAAGTCCTAAGCGAGCTGAGGCAAGGTCCTTGTCTATTACAGCCTCAACGCCGCGGAGTGACCTATCGGGGCTTCTTATTACCGGAATACCACCACCCCCGACGGCGATTACATTTTCACCAGCATCTAGCATGCTCCTGATTATCCTCGCCTGTTGAATTTCCAGCGGCTCCGGAGATGCAACTACCCGGCGATAGCCGCGGGTCGCATCCTTGATTATTTGCCAACCTCTCTCCCTTTCCAACCGCATGGCTTCTTCAAGGGTGTAAAAGGGGCCAATCGGCTTTGTGGGGTGTCCGAAAGCGGGATCATTTTCATCCACGATTACCTGAGAGATAACGGTGGTAACGTTGTGGGCAAGCCCCTTTTCCCTCAAGCAATTGGCCAGAGTCTGCTGAATCATATAGCCCATAAACCCCTGTGTTGCGGCGCCACACATATCAAGCGGCATTGACGGGACCTCCTTCGCCGCCTCCAAAGCAAGAAGAAGATTTCCCACCTGTGGTCCGTTTCCATGTGTGATAACAACGCGGTTACGACCTCCCAATAACTCGAGCAATTGCCTGCCAGTCTGGTTCAGATTATGGAGCTGCTCTTCTACGGTGCCCTTTTGACCAGCCCTGAGAATTGCGTTGCCCCCAAGGGCAACTACATATGTTCTCAAACCTCCTTCAGTCATCGGCAACTCTCCTTGCCCTTTTCGCCAACCAGGGCATTCCCGCCAACGGTGACCACAACCAGTCTGCGTTTCGTTTCACCAATCATGATTGTTCTCCTCGTCTTGCTCTAAAGCAATTGGTCTAGCAACTCTGCCATGGCTTTATCTCCACCAGCTGGCGGAACCCAATCTACCTGAACAACCTCGACCTTCTGTTCTTCAAGGCTTTCGGCAAATCTTTTCAGTCCCAGGTTGATGACAACGAGTGGCTTATGTAATAGTTCGTCAACTTTGGTCTGCATGGCATCCTCCTAATCGACGCTTGATAAGGGCGCAACAGAAATGTGCCGCTTTAGCGTTGCTATGGAACACGATCACGCCTCCTTCCTGGAGCATCCTGGTTTGCAGACTCAGGTCTTGCGGATCGTCGTCAGTTCCGCAAATGGATGCGACCACGGTCAGCGCGCCGCCTCGCTTCCTTGCCGCTTGTTTCGCTTCGATAACGCCCTCCAGCAGTTCGCCGACAGGGTCCATAGAGGCGTTGTAGCCCAGGATGAAATCGAGCAGCAGAATAGCAACCTGCGGGTCGAGACCTTCAGCCAGAATGCGCTGTTTGCGCATGCTGCCGTCAATCATCGGGTGTGGCTTGCCCAAAGTGTAATGGTCGTCGCCCATGTCAACGATAGTGTGCCCAATGCCGTGGTCGGGGTCGGTCAGCCTATATTTCACATCAAGCGGCGCATTCGAGTAGGTCGGGATGTCGGCATCCCGGAAAATTTGCTGGGACTGGTAGCAGAACGTACCACCAGCAAACAGCCCGCGGATGTATTTCTGCTGCGATGACCAGGAGGCTATCTCCCGGCTCATCCACTCCAATTCTTGCGGGGTGAACTGGTCTTGCCAAGAAACTGGCTTATCAGCGATCTGTGTGATGGACAGTCGAACGGCATCATCAATCAGACGAGCACGCTGGAAGGATGTGCCTGCTTCTATCTCACCTTGTATGCCCAGAAAACAGCCAACAACCGGCTGTTTGCAGGTTTTCAAGCGCTCGCTGAGTTTCGCCAGCGTTTTGGCCCCTGGCGGCTTGGAAATCAGAGTGATTACTTTTGTCTGGGGGTCGGCTTCGAGCACATCCAGAGCCGCCAGGGTGGTCAGCCCGCCGATTTTATCGGAAAGGTCGTGGCTGCCCGTGCCGATGGCGTGGGAAATGCCGAATCCGGCATTATGCGCCTGACTGGTAAATTCCTGTAACCCGGTGCCAGACGCACCAATCACTCCAATTGAACCTTTGCGAACAACATTGGCAAAGCCGATGCCTACTCCGCCGATCAGACTGGTGCCGCAATCGGGACCCATGACGAGCAAGTTCTTCTCCACTGCAAACCGCTTTAAATCCAGTTCGTCATCAATCGATACGTTGTCACTGAACAAAAAAACGTTCAGGCCAGATTCAAGGGCTTTATGGGCCTCGCGCGCTGCATATTCACCGGGGACAGAAATCACCACCAGGTTGGCGTCTGGTTTTTGAGCCAGGCCATCTTCAAACGAATGTAAGTTGGACGCAGATACGCTTTGCGCACCGCCCAGCAAATATTCATCCAGTTTGTTCAACACGTCATTGACAATCTGCGGCGTGTCAGCAATCACAGCTACGATCAGATCATTGGGCTGTGCAGCGTCTATTTGTGTGTCTCGGATGCCAATATTGGACAGAAGTCCCTTATTCGTATCACTTCCCATCAGCACTGCATTCTGTTGAACGCCCTTGGCGTCTGAGATGCGCTTGCTGATCTTCATCAGAAAGACCGAGTCATAATACTGGTTCTTGCGAATGACGAACCCAGAGGCCACGATATCTCCTTAATTTGCACTGTATTCTTTACCGAAGGCAATCAGCGCCTTCTTGAAACAATCCAGCGGTGCACGCAGCAGCCCAGCGCCGATCTTGGGATATCCTGGATCTCTGTGGGCAATGGCACTGTCTATGATAGGAGTGATATTTGTCTGAATTACCCGGCGTATATCGATTCCAATAGGAGTACCCATAAAGCCCAGGGCAGGCATGCGATAGGTAGGGTGAGTTGCGACGGTAATTTTGAGCATTTCGCGGGAATACGCCAGCGCTTCTTCGGGCGTGCCACCCACCAGGCTGAGGATGCCGGGTGCGCCGCCCAGCACAAAGCCGCCCCAGCCGACTGTCTCGGTGATGGCTGAATCGCCTATATCCAACCCGGCGTCTTTAGCGGAATAACCGGGCAGATACAGCCCATCCAGGATAGGAGCCGGGGCAGTGAACCATTCGTCGCCCAGCCCGCTGACACGGATGCCGAACTCGACGCCGTTGCGGCACATGACGGTGACGACTGTGCTGTATTCGATGTCACAGGCAGGATCGGCAATGGCTTTACCGGCCGCCATGGATAGCCCAAGGAAGATCATCTCGTGATTGGTGGCGTATTTTAGCGTGCCGACCATCTCGCCCTTGTTGGGCAGGTCGGTCTGGGCCATGGCAACAGCCATCGCATTGGCAAACAGGCTGGAAGATGCGGTCTGACGATTGTGAAGTTCGTCACCCATCATGAGCGCTTTGGAGAGGATTGGTTTCAGCTGCAGCTCGCCGATGGTGTGCAAAGCCTTGCGCATGGTCGGCGCCCAGACGTCCCGCCACATGCACAGCCCTTGCAGGGCCTGGTCGCTGTAATCGCCGAACTGCTGATTGCCTTCAACCTGCCGGCAAAAGGCGCGGTTGCCAAAAGTTTTATTCTCTACCACCCAGACCGGCGCAGATGGCGAAATGGTGCCAGCCATCGGCCCTACCGCTTGGTGGTGGTGGTTGGGTTCCAGTCGAATTTCACCTTTTTCGAGCAGGGCTTTGGCTTCGGCGGCCGTCTTGGCCCAGCCTTCGTGAAGCACCATGCCGATAATAGCGCCCTTCTGAGCGCCGCACATGTGCTGCCACTCAATTGGCGGCCCAGCGTGGGTAATCATTTTGCCTTTCATGCCGGGAATGACTTCCCCGGCTGGCGCAATATCCACAAGCACCGGTTCGCCCGAGGTCAGGCGGCGGACAGCTTCTTCGTTTGCTTTTTCGATCTTTTGTTTGATGTCCATAGGATTTCCTCCCTAAGCGTAAACGGCCTGTGTGGGTGAAATAGCTGACGAATCAATCCAATCAGGACTGCGAAAGGTCAAGAGTAAACCAGTCAGCGCACCGGTCAACAGGTCCCAGCCAGTGGAATGCCCAATTTGGGTCAAGCAGGATGCGGGGCGGATGCTTTTCGAGGGCTGGTCACTCAAAACAGAGTGGAGCAATTCGTGGAGCGGTTCGACGGACTGGCCGTTGGTCAAATCCTTCAACAGCGTGAAACTGATCAGATGCGTTCGCTGTTTGGCCGACTCGATGAATAATGCCTGTTCAGAAGAATCCAGATTTATAAATCCGGGATAAAGCCTTTGGATGGTATTGACACAAAACAGCAGACCGCCCAGGAAATCATCTCCGGAAGGAGTTAAGCCTTCGCCCAGGCCGACCAGGGCGTTGGCTTCCTGCAAAAGACCGGTCATATCACGCAACAGGCAGGCCTTGGCGATTTCATAGATGCCAGGCCAGGCAAGCGCAAGAACGGGATCAATTTCAGCCTCGTCGTCCAGCTGACCTGCTGCCAGCGAAAGAATTTTTGGAATCAACCGGCCGAAGCCGCTCGCTTGCGATAAATCAAAACCGGTCGAAAAAATGCCTTTCACCCGTACGGGTATCTGATCTATTTCCAGAGCGGCTTCGGCCGGGATAGGGGACACTGCCCAGGTGGACGCATCGCCGAAGTCCACCTGAAGATGGGGAGCAATGTTGATGCACTGGTCTTCTATGAAAAAATTCTCTCCCACCACAAGTTTCGGAAAAGGCCCTGCTATTCGCAGTCCTCGCACATGCATGGGAGCGTCTTCTGAAGCCAGCCAGAATAGTTCTGCCTGTTCCGTAACGAGATAGGCTGCCCTGGAGAAACCGGCCAGCACTTGGCCGCACGCCCCCGGCCTCAGCAATCTACAGGCGGTTTCGCCTATTTGACGGGAGCAAAGTTTAAACATCAAAGCGCTCCTCAAACCCTCGGAGCATCGGCAGGAGGATCCCCACCGATGCTCCAAAGATACACACCTGCCGAGTTTATATCAGTCGACAGAGTTTTATATCACTCCTACTCACCACCGGTTAGTACGTAACGTTTACGCCCCAAACATAATTGGCATCACCCCAACCCAGCGCATATTCAGGGATCTCTTTGCCCGCGGTAATGTTGTATGGCCAGACTGGGATTGTATATATTGTCCCATAAGTAGAATAGATCGGGCCCGCGAAGGTTTTACGGGTGCCAGCTTCCAGCTCTCCTTTCGCAGCCAAGACCGCAGCCTGCACTGTCGAGTTAACACTAGTCCCCCACGGCGCCAGTTCCATAGCGCCTGTAGTCCAGCCCCACAGCTTGACTGTGCCGTTATGGGTTCCGTTAATCACGCTTTGGGCAATCGGAGTCAGTAACTCGCCGAAAGTCATGCCCGTACCACAGATCCACTTCGTGGGAGCGAATATGTAATTATCCACTGATTGGTAGCCGATGGAATAGACGCCGCGCGTTTCAGCTGTTTGAATGACTGACTGTGGTGCATCAACGTGGCTGGCGATGACACTCGCGCCGGCGTCGACGAGAGTGTTGGTCGTTAGCACTTGCTTGGCGAGGTTGGCCCAGTCATAGGTAAACATCACCTTAACTGTCACGGGGGAGGGAGAGGTTATATTGGTGGTTTCATTGCGGGTGATGGGGGGATAGACTGATTGGGCGCCCAGCGTGAAAGCGTTGATGAATGTTCGTGTCCAACCCAAGAAAGGGAAGGCCCCAACAAAACCAAACGTAGGATTTGTCAAATTCTGAGTCATCAGTGCCGCCGCCATACCCATCAGATACCAGCCGTCCGGGGGTTTGCCGAAGAATGTGCCGAGGTTGGCGGTTGCATTCTTGCCGCCGCCGCACCACTCAAACGCAACAGTCGGATTAGCGTCCGCGAGTTCCTTTGTTACATCATAAAAATCGTAGGCTGTGGAAAAGATCAGTGTTGCGTTTTGGTTAATCATGAGTTGCATGGCTGCTTTAGCAAGAGCACCAGTAGCTACACTCTCAGTTTCGATGATTTCGACGCCCGTGATGTTCTCTGCTATCGCCGCTATACTGTCATGCAGAGCCTGGTTGTAACCAAAGTCGTTGATAGCTCCGCCATAAACGGCGCCAATAACCAGGACCGGCGGCACTACTGGCGTCCCCCCACAACCAGTGATAGACAAAGTAAGCACCAGCAGCGCAGCTAACGAAATTGCCAAAAATTTGTTCACAACTATTTCCTCCTTTTCTTAAGATTTTCTCCGTTATCCCAGATTTTAATAACTTACGTGCTATTCACCTCCCTTTCTTTAGATTTAGGTTTGAAACTTACTGTACCTATCTTTCCCTCATCCACTCCTTGCTTTATGGGCTCCGCCGACCTATTCTCGACCATAGTAAATGCGCCCGAGGCTGGCTGGAGTAGAATGTTTACGGTTGCCGCCCCAGGCGATTAGTACGAGTATCGTTACAACATAGGGAATGGTCTCCAATAAGAATCCCGAGATGTGAACACCAATGGATTGCAGCACGAGTTGAAAAGCAATAGCGCCACTGAATAACAGCGCTCCGACAATCGCTTGCAGGGGCTGCCATCTTGAAAATATCACCAACGCCACCGCTATGAAACCTCGACCGCCTGTCATGTATTCGCCCCAGGCCATTGTATAAGCAATGGATAAATGAGCCGCGCCAAGACCGGCTAAGAGTCCACCAAAGAAAAGGGCCTGGTAGCGGATCAGACGTGGGTTGCGACCGGAAGCAAAAGCCGCGTCCGTATTCTCACCCACGGCGCGCAAGCCAAGCCCCCAGCGTGTGCGAAAGAGCAGCCACCAGACCAAAAAAGCCACAGGAATAGCCAAATAAATCAAGATATCAAATTTAAACAGCGAGGTCCATAAGAGTGGGAGGCCGGAAAGCCCCGGCAAGAGAATCCTGGGCAGACCATTAATCATGGCACCTACATACGCATTGCCGATTAATGCACTTAAGCCGAAGCCAAAGAACATCATCGCCAGACCGCTGGCCAACTGGTTGGCCTGACGACTGATCACCAGATAGCCGAAGACCATATTAAACAATCCACCGGTCAGCATGGCTGCCAACACACCAAGGTGCGGATTGCCAGACACAGAAGTAACTGCAAAGCCAGTTGCAGCACTGACAAGTAGCAAGCCTTCCAGCCCGAGGTCGACAATTCCGGAGCGCTGATGAATGACTTCGCCGAGGGTGGTATAGAGGAGGGAAGTCCCGGCAAAGATAGCGCCGGAAAGAACGCCAAAAATGGATAATAGGCTCATGCTTTTTTCCTTTCGAAAAATGCTTGCCGGCTAAGGACTACAAACAGCGTGAATGCCAGCAGGATATTAATGACCGCATAGGGCAAAGCGATGGTCAGTTGCAGCAGGGTGCCTCCAGTGAAGATGATCGCAACCACGAAGGACATCACGAGAATGCCGATGGGTTGAGCGCCTGCAAGCCAGGAAATTAAAAAGCCCACAAAACCCGCGTTCTGGGAGACGTTGTATAATAGACGATGGTGAAAACCGGAAACCATCACCATGCCCGCCAGCCCTGCGATGGCACCGCCGATGCACATGACAATGATCAAATAGCCTTTAAAGGGAATACCATTGCGTCGCGCAGCCTGGGGGTTGCCACCGATGGCGCGCATTTCTAGACCCCAGCGGGTATATTTCATCACAAACCAGTACAATGCCAGTAGAACCAACCCAATGACCAAACCAAGGTGAATCCGCGTGCCGAAAAAGGTCGGAAGGAGCGCCGCAGGAACGAAAATGACAGTCATATTGGTATCCGTGACTGAATGCCAGAAACTAAATATGAGAAAACCGACGACCAGGATCCCCACGGAATTCAACAACAGGGTGACGATTGTCTCATTCACCAGACCGATTGCTTTAAGGTAACCGGGGATAAAAGCCCAAAGTGCTCCACCAAGCATGCCTAAAAGCATCATTAAAGGTAACAAAATCCATGCAGGCAAATTTGGGAAAGTAAGCGCACCCCAGGTCGCGAAGGCTGCACCGATGTATAGCTGCCCTTCACCGCCAATATTGATCAGCCCGACCCGCCAGGGTATAGCGACCGCCAGGGCAGTGATCAATATGGGGATCATTGTGACGATGACTTCGGAAAATCCGTAGGCGCTGCCCAGCGTAAAACTGAACATGTCCTTAAGTGCTTGGAACGGATCTTTACCGTAGATCGTCACGATCAGCCCAAAGAGAAAAAGTGCCAGCAAAATCAGTAGCAAATACCGAACTACAACATTATTCAGTATCTTCCGGTAAGTATTAGCTATTTGCGGCATGCTGAACCTCGTGTCCCGTCATCAGATGACCGACTTTGTAGATATCCGTTTCTTCGGGTTTGAACTCCCCCACAATTTCCCCGCCATAGAGTACGATCAAGCGGTCGCTGAGCGTAAACAACTCGTCCAGGTCTTCCGAAATCAGCATAACGCCTGCGCCGCTCTCGCGTGCCTGGACGAGTACCTGCCGCGCCCCAATGGTGCTTTGCACGTCGAGCCCGCGCGTAAGATAACTGGCAACGATTAGTCGCGGAGCGTGAGTCATCTCGCGTACGATGACCATTCGCTGTAGCTGTCCACCGGAAAGTGATTTAGGCAGTGCGTACCAATTGACAGCGAATCCCAGCCTCTTTCTAGTCTCTTCGGCAGCTGCTTTTACCGCCTGCCAGTCCATTGAGAAACCGCCCCGCCGCGCGTAGCGCCGGGTGTTGGTCAGCGCCATATTCTCCAGCACCGTCATGAAGGGCACTGCTGCCATACTCAACGGATTCTCAGGGACAAAAGCAACACCGTTCTTCCGCATGGTCTGGATGGAGTGATTGGTGAGGTCGTTGCCATACAGAAACTTCCGGCCTTTTGTGCACAATTGCATGCCGAGTACAACGTCACACAGTTCTTTCTGGCCATTGCCTGAAACCCCGGCCACACCCATAATTTCACCGGGATAGATCTTCAGGTTAATCCCCTTCAGGCTGGTACCGGTGCCCTCGCCGCGTGTTTCCACACCCCGCAACTCCAACAGAGGTTCCAACGCTTTGTCCGCACCATCTTTGGGGTTGATCTTTAACTCTGCCAGCGCTTTCTCGAACATTAAGGCTACCAGCTTGTCTTCGCTGGCTTCCGCGCGTAGCATAGTTCCGGCAACGCGGCCCCTGCGCATCACTGAAATACGGTCTGCGCATTCGAACACATCTTTCATTTTATGGGTAATCAGGATAATGGCGTAGCCATCTTTGCGCAGATTATCCAACACGCGGAACAAAGCCTCCACCTCGTGCGGAGCAAGCACGCGCGTTGGCTCATCGAGAATCAGCAGGCGCGCATCGGAAAGCAGCAGTTTCAGAATTTCGACTTTTTGCTGTTCGCCAATGGAAATCTGCGACACCAAAGCGTGCGGATCAACTTTCAGATTGTAGCGTTCCGAGATTTCGATGATGCGCCGGTCAATCTCTTTCCGGTTCAACACCGCCTTCAGGTCTGGCAGAAACAGGGCGATGTTTTCTGCTACGCTGAAGACCGGGATCAGTTGGAGTTCCTGGAACACCATGCCAATGCGCGCGTTTCGAGCGTCGTGCGGCGATGCGATGGAGATAGGCACTCCGTTAAGCAGAATCTGGCCTGCATCGGCGTGGTAAAAGCCGTACAGAATTTTCATTAAGACGCTTTTACCTGCGCCGTTCTCCCCCAATAACGCATGCACCTCTCCGCCATAGATATCGAGGTCCACGCGATCATTGGCAATCACACCGGGGAATGATTTGGTAATTCCGCGCAGAGCGATCAAGGGTCCCTGGGCACTTTGTGAACCATTTGATTTGGACATCAGCTTGGTTCCAACAAAATTAAGTGTTCCGGGGGCGAAAAGACCCCTATCTCATTTATACAAGATTGAGAAGGTTTGCGTAAGCGTAGAAAGTGGGGGGGTCCACAAACGAATTAAAAGTAGATATTACGCAATCCGACCACGTATTCTGTACGCGGTCGGAGACAAAACAGAACCTTTGGTTTTTATTTGATTAAGCCTTGCTCGCGGGCATAGCGCACCAGTTCCACACGACTGCGCAGTCCCAACTTTGCTACGAGATTGGCGCGATGGCCTTCTACTGTACGCGTGCTGATGTTCAGCTCCTCAGCAGTCTGACGATTTGTGTATCCCTGCACGATCAATTTGAGAATCTCTTTTTCACGATGTGTGAGCGGTTCGACCGACTCTGGCAAAGTGGCTGTGGGCTTTATTTCATCGCTTAACAATACTCGCACCATAGATGGATCTACATACAAGACACCACCTATGATTGCACGGATAGCAGAGATCAATTCGGTCTCTGCGGCGCGTTTAAGAATATAACCTGCAGCGCCAACTCTGATGGCTTCTCGCAACAGGGCCTCATCCTCATGAACCGTCAGGATCAAGATGCGCAGGCCAGGGAATTGAGATTTGATCTTCTTGGTAACGGAAATACCGTCTAGATCAGGCATGCTTATGTCGAGGACAAGAATATCCGCGTTGGATTTGCCTGCCAATTCAATCGCCTCGTAACCGCCCGTGGCTTCACCAACCAGTTTCATGGTCGGCTCGGAGTCAAGCAAAGCACGCAACCCGGTGCGCACGATGGCATGATCATCGGCAATCAGGACCCTAATCATTGCAGGGAACCTCGACTCTTACGGTTGTGCCCTTTCCTGGCGAGCTTTCGATCGCGAACTCTCCACCCAGCATCTTGACTCGTTCTCTCATGCCGAACAAGCCGAGATGGTTTTCCATGGTGTAAGATATAGGAATGAACCCGACACCGTTATCTTCAACAACCGCAATCACACGACCATTTTGCATACTTAGGAGCACATCTACTCTGGTAGCCTGCGCATGAAGGACGACATTTGTTAGAGATTCCTGCACAATGCGAAACAGGGTAGTCTCTACCTCAATGGGCAGCCGTTTTTCAGGCAATCCAACGGTCTCGAACTCAACTTGAATACTGTACCGTCGGCTAAACTCACCTAGGAACTGCTGTAAGGCAGTGACCAAACCAAGATGATCCAGGCTAGCAGGCCGTAAATTGACGGCCAACCGATGCAGATCATCTTGTATCGCATTAGCGGCGTGCTTTAATTCGACAATTCGAGTGTGGACAGCTTCTGGTTTTTCGGCATCCCGCTCCAGCAGGCCAAGTTGCATCATCAGGGCAGCCAGCACTTGCCCCGATCCGTCATGGAGTTCGCGGGATAAGTACAACCTTTCTTCTTCTTGAGCTTTCATCAGGCGTTGGGAGAGCGCATGGAGCTGTTTATTGGCTCTGTTACGCTCGATCGTAGCGGCTGCCAGAATCAGTGATGTCAGGGAGACCACCGCCAGGAAAGTTTGTAATAAGATCAGGCTTTCATTTGTCGACCCCAAGGAGAATGGTCCCACTCCCTGGACTGTTCCCCAAATGGCAATTCCTGAAACCAGCAGGATGGCGATTGTGGCACCGTGCTGACCAAAACGCAAGGCAGCCCAAATCGTAAAGGGGAAAATAGTATAGATCAATGCGCGATGGAAGACTTCGACAGGAGGTAGGCTGCTGAAGACATAATAGGGTACCAAGATAGTCAATACTAGGAGTACTGCTCCTTCAACATATGTAGATTTCTTGTACCGCGAAGGGGCAGTGGTAATCCAGACTAACAACAACGGTGCAATCACCAGCGCACCAAGCAGATCGCCAATCCACCACGTCATCCAAATTGCGCCGAATTCGTACGATGCTACAGAGCCCGCCAGCATCAACACCATGGTTCCTATGGTAGCCCCAATGGCTGTGCCGAATACGGGAAAAACCGCTAGCCCGACTACATCAGAGATGCGATCAATAGGATTGTGGAAACCGATAAAACGTTTCAGAGAATACACCACAGCCAACGCTTCTAATGTGTTGCCGAATGCTATCCCTAAAGCAATATTTAATTGACCGCCATCGATCAAAAAGCCCAACAATACACCAAGGAAAATTCCGGGCCAGAGCTTGTACCCAAAGATCAATAAAGCGGCCAGGGCGATTCCTGTAGGGGGCCAGACCGGTGAAGTATTCACTTGCAGAAAAGCCATCTCCAGTCCAAGCCAGGCAGCTAAATGATAGGCCACAGCTAGGATGGCGATTTTAAGTAAATACATCGCTGCAGTCTTAATTTTTGAGAAGATGGGTTCTGGTATATTGAAAGCCATCATATAATACTGACCTTTCCCCAGTAATTGATCCACCTTTTACGTTAATGTTACCGCTATGATTGCTTCAGGAGCAGGTGGTCGGTATCCTGAAGCGCTATGCGGTCATACCTAATAATACTCCTTCCTCCATTTTTCAATCAATATCATGTATAAACACTGTTAGTAGGAAGAGCGCCGCAACTAGAATCCAATGGTTTTCTGCTGGACACCGATGACGTGATTTATCGCTTACTGCCTCACAGTACTTCGCCCAACTGGTGGCAACATAACGAATTGTTGAGTCAGGACACAGTGCTAAGAGGACCCTTAATCTGGTTTTGGGGTTCGTACTTTTATAAACCTGCTTCTTTTCTTAGTATCTTAGCCTTATCCGTTCTCTCCCAGGGCAGGTCGAGGTCTTTTCTGCCGAAATGCCCGTAGGTAGCAGTCTGGCGGTAAATGGGACGGCGCAGGTCTAAAGTCCTCATGATAGCTTCAGGGCGAAAGTCGAAATGCTTGTTTATGAGATTTAATATGGTTTCATCAGGCACTTTCCCCGTGCTGGAAGTCTCGATGGACAATGATAGGGGGTGAGCCTTCCCGATAGTATAGGCAACCTGAAGTTCGAAGTAATCGGCAAGTCCGGCAGCTACAATGTTCTTGGCAACATATCTGGCCATATAAGTGGCGGAGCGGTCTACCTTGGTAGGGTCTTTGCCTGAGAAACAACCTCCACCATGCCCGCAGGCACTGCCATAAGTATCAGCAATGATCTTGCGTCCCGTAAATCCGGTATCGCTCACGGGACCACCGATGACGAACTTGCCGGCGCTGTTAACATAGCATTCAGTCTTCTTATCCAGCAACTTGGCGGGAATGGTCTTTTTGATCACTTCCTCTATAAGGTCGCGCTCAATGACATCGCGTTTCACCCTGGGGTCGTGATGGGCAGCCAGGACAACAGAAACCACTCTCCTGGGTATTCCATGCCTATACTCTACGGTTACCTGAGATTTACCATCAGGTCTCAGATAAGGTATAGCCTTGTCTTTTCTTACTCGAGCTAAGCTCTGGCATAGCTTGTGTGCCAACACAATAGGCAAAGGCATAAGCTCAGGGGTTTCTTTACAGGCAAAGCCGACCATCATTCCCTGGTCACCAGCGCCAGTTTTATCCAAAACCTCATCGGTTGTCGCTTCTGTTCGTGCTTCCAAAGATTGGCGAACTCCGGCAGCGATGTCGCTTGACTGCTCTTTAATTGAGACGATGACCCCACATGTCCGATAATCGAAGCCATATTCAGGTTTGGTGTATCCTACTTCCTTAACTACCCGGCGCACAATTTCGGGAATCTCTACGTAACCTTTGCAGGTAATCTCACCCAGGACTATCACCATGCCCATAGCCACAGAGACTTCGCAGGCCACCCGGGCAAAGGGGTCCTGTCCGAGCATGGCATCCAGAATAGCATCCGAAATCTGGTCGCACAGCTTATCAGGATGTCCCTCGGTGACCGACTCCGCAGTAGCTAAATAGGAATCCGATTGATTGAAACTGTTCGGCATTTTTGCTCCTTTTCTTACGTTCCTTCTTCCCAGCTTTGCAGGTATTTTTTCTGCTCTCTGGTCAAGGAATCAATGGTGATGTTCATGGAGGCAAGCTTCAGCCTGCCTACTTTCTGGTCGATTTCCTCGGGCACAGGATAGACTGCGGGCTTGAGCTTTCCCTTCATCTTGGTGAGATATTCCAGGCATAGAGCCTGGTTGGCAAAGCTCATGTCCATAACGCTAGCCGGGTGCCCTTCGGCAGCAGCCAGATTGATTAGCCTGCCTTCGCCCAGCAGATAGATACGCCGTCCATCGCCCAAAGTGTACTCATCAACGGAAGAACGTATTCGCTTCTTCGATTTGGCCAAGCTTTCCAGAGCCGGTATGTTTATTTCCACATTGAAATGCCCGCTATTGGCCAGAATAGCTCCATTCTTCATCCGTGAAATGTGTCGCTTGTCAATGACATTCATGTCGCCCGTGGCGGTGATGAAGACGTCTCCCATCTCACATGCCTTGATCAAAGGCATGACCCGATAGCCATCCATGGCCGCTTCCAGAGCCGGTATAGGCTGCACTTCGGTGATGATAACGTGCGCCCCTAGCCCTTGAGCCCGTTTGGCTATTCCCTTGCCACACCAGCCGTAGCCCGAAACAACCACCTTCCTCCCCGCCCACAATATATTGGTAGCCCTGGTAATTCCATCAATTGTGCTTTGCCCCGTCCCATATCTGTTGTCAAAGAGGTGTTTGGTTTGAGCATCGTTCACGGCGATAATAGGATAGATCAACTTGCCAGCCTTCGCCATGTTCCTCAGCCTGATGACCCCAGTGGTCGTTTCTTCGGTGCCGCCGATTACCTTGGCAGCCAGTTTGGTGTAGTCTTTATGAAGGGTGGAAACCAGGTCCGCGCCATCATCCATGGTGATGTGTGGCTTATGTTTCAGGGCGGCGATGATATGTTCGTAGTACGTCTTGTTATCTTCACCTCTGATGGCATTGACAGGGATGCCATAGTCCACCAGGGCAGCAGCTACATCGTCCTGGGTACTTAAAGGATTGGAGGCGCACAGAACTACTTCGGCACCACCTTCTCTTAGAGTCAGAGCCAAATTAGCCGTCTCGGTGGTGATGTGCAGACAAGCAGAGATACGCACTCCCGCCAGGGGCGTCTCTTTGCCGAATCTTTCACTTATCAGCCTGACGACTGGCATTTCCTTGCCAGCCCAGTCAATGCGAAGCTTGCCCTCTCGGGCCAGGGACAGGTCTTTGACGTCATAATTCTTCATCGTTTTAGCTCCGTGAAAGTGGCATTACCTTGAACTGCTCGGCAACCCAATCAGGTATATTTACTGTGCCCATAAGAAGCGGTTTCTGATGACAATCGCTGCCGCCGGTCATGATCATATCGTGCTTCTTGGCAAACTCAATATAGTGTGCTGTGGTTCTATTGTCATGTTCCGTATGCCAGCACTCAATACCATCGACGTATTGTAGCATATATTTTTCTATGACCTTCGTTTGTTTTTCTAAGTCATGCGTCATGCTTGCCAGGGACGTCCCCTTGGGGTCACCGGGGTGGGCATGTATCAGTATGCCCCCAGCATTCCTGATCAACTGTGACGCTTCAGCTAAAGAAAGCGGATATTTGGCGACATCGCATTTGACCAGATATTTATCGAAGGCTTCTTGCTTATCTTTCACAATCCCTTTTCCCACCAGGTAGTTCGCTATATGTGGTCGCCCGAATGTGCCGTCCACGCTACCCTCTATTCTCTTGATGTCTTCCTCGGTAAATCTTTCAATGCCTTCTTTGCCAAACTCAATATTCAGGTTCTGCAGAATCTGACGTGCCCTTCTTTTCCTATATTCCTTTATCAATTCAACCCTGCTCCCTAGCTCCTGGTTGCGGATGTCATACCCGTATCCCAGGAAGTCCAGAGAAACATCTTTGTTGCCTTCCGGATAATGGAAGGTCACGTTTAATTCCACTCCTGTGATGTAGGACATCTCATGCTTTCTCGCCAGGGTGATAGCTCTCCGCTGGCAGGCTATAGAATCGTGGTCAGTTATCGAGATTAGATTGATGTATCTATTCTTCGCTTCCTGGAAAACCTCTTCGATAGTTAAATTACCGTCCGAGCCGGTCTTGGTATGGATGTGCAAATCTATCTTCACTTCTATCTCTTATGAATCACCCTTTATTTTCTGTCATTCTGAGCGGAGCGAAGAATCTAAGACCCTTCGCTATTGCTCAGGGTGACAAAGGAAGTTACCTATCTCTTTTCCATACCAATGATGCGCCAATCTTCGGGCGGATCGTACCGGGTATCAACTACCAGATGAATGATTTTGAGCTCGGGATATAGCCGATTCAGGTCGTCCACGTCCACTTTCTCGAATTTCCTCTTATTGTTGAGGTAGGCCTGCTCGGTGAGGGCATTCGACTCATAATTCTCCTGGGTACGTCTTAGTATCCGGGCGATGGCTACCTCCTGCGGGCAATGGGTCTCAAGGATGACAAATGTCTTATTGTGTTTGGCGGCTACCTCAGCCGCCCGTTTTCTCAGCGATTGGGTGACGAAAGTAGCGTCGATTATCGCACTACTGCCCCTCTCCAGAGCCTCGTCTGCTCGTCGGAAGGTCTCATCATAGACCATTGTCCGCTTGCTCATATCTGAGGCGATCTTCTCGTCAAATATGTTCTCGTCTTTCAGCACCTCCAGTCTAATCAGGTCGGACCGCAGGATAGGGTAGCCCTTAATCCTGGAGATTTCCTCGCTCGTCTCAGTCTTCCAGGTGCCCGGCAAGCCACAGGTAATGAGCAGAACACCAGCGCCCAACTTGTTTTCTACGAATATGCCAAACGGTTCTTTCAATCTGAGCCTCCCATATCACTCAATTTGCCGCATTAGATTATAACGGCTCAAATTCTCTTTGTCATGATCGGTGAAAAAGCACCCCTTGTTTGACCGTCTCGTCTAGCCAATGCTAAACTACTTTTTCTAGGCAGCGTAGCTCAGACGGTAGAGCAGAGGACTCATAAGCCTTTGGTCACTGGTTCGAATCCAGTCGCTGCCACCAATTAACATAAATTCTCTCTAACCGATCAGGGCATTACTCATATTCCGCAAGCGTATCCTACGTAAACCACGACCAAATGACCAGGTGTGAAATCCCGAAAAACCAAATGGCCTATCACCATGACGAAGAAACACAGCGATGATGGCCACTGGTAGCCGTATCTAGTTGATCCGACTATGTCGCATTAGTGAAGTTTTTTATTTCTTACTGAGTGTAGACGCATCGGATACATCGATAGCGCCCATTACAGGATCGCCAATATACAATAGTGTCGATGCACCGCTGACGTTAGCATCCAGTCTGCCGTCCAGGTTTATGGTGCCGGTGCTGACACCGCTAATGTTGACGTCCGCATTATTGACTGTGAAATCGTCAAGACTGAAACGGCTAGCGCCACTTACCCTGGCGGTCATGTCGTTGGCAGACCCCTCCAACTGAATAGTGCTTGCTCCGTCTATATGAAACTCCGCATCGCCTGCTGTGATGTCACCAGTGACCCTGCTGGCTCCCGATACCGCGATACTCACAGCCTCAGTGCAATTGAAGTCGGAAACAGTACCGCGTGATGCTCCAGAGACAGTCAAGCCGCCAAGCTGCGGCATGGTCACCAAAGCCTTCAGAGTTACGCTCCTGAAGCTCGTTGGGACACCCCCAACCCTTATCTTCAAAATCTGACCGTCCTGGGAAACCTGGACATAGTCTATTACATTATCGTCCGCGGTAATATTTATGCTGTATGAGCTAGATTGCTTGATTTCAAATTCAAAAGCGCTGCTGATCTCAACTCTAGTGAAATTGGCAAAGGCATACTCCTCCGTCTCGAGATTTCCAGACCCAATGAGAACTCCCGACCAACCCCTCAAGACTAACACGGCACAAATTACCCCTACCACTGCCACTACTGCAGTTATTATTGCTGCCTTCTTCATATCAGACCTACCTACTAGCTCTTGCTTTGAAGCATAGCAGTCCTACACTTATTGCCTCGTCCTGTCAGGTATTGCTTTGGTGCGAGGGCAAGACACCGGCCGAAAGACGGTGAGTATTGAGTCAGGCGTATATCATCCCGGACCGATATTGCTGAGGAGGGCGAACAAAAGTACCCGGAACCGTTGCATCGTTTGGTCTTAGCGCAGCACACCTTAACCCAGCATAGCTGTGCAGGAAGCACAGCACACGAACTCTTTCCCACTAATGCCAATGGGAATCGCGATAGGGTTGGCAACTGCCGCCATTACGGCTATGTTCTCGAACGAAAAAGCCTTCCGCGGGACTGACCACCTATCCCCTGTGGTTCAAGTCCCACCGCTGCCAGTTCGACTAGTCTCTTATTTCTTCTTGGGGGTTGCTTTCGTTGCCGGCTTCGCTGCAGGTTTAGCAGCGGTTTTCCCCGGATTGTGGGTTTTGCAGGTACTACACATGTTCATGTTCATGACCTCCTTGTCTGTGATATAGCAGAAATTATATCAACTGGTTCGCTGTTTTGACAATATGGGTGGCCCAAGAAATGCACAATAGTCCAAGCCGAGCCGCCGCCATACGCTCCAACTGGTACAGACTGGGTACCTTCCATGTTCACTATCCACTGGTCAATTTTGCTTGCACTTCTGCAATCAAGTCCTGAACTGCGATACGCAATACTGTCTGGCCTTCCTTTAGCGTGTCCACGAGAACATCATAGTCCTCGTACAAATAGACTGTCTTCCCGTCCGTGAGCACTAAGAAGGATGACAAAGCTCTGGATTGACCCCGTATAAAGCGAAAGCTCGACCGTATCCGCTGTAGAGGCACCGAGCTATCCAGCAACTTCATCAGTATTTTTAGTTCGAAAATGTCTTCTACAGAATAGCGACGGCGCGAACCTCTTCCGGATGCTGCCCTCAGACTCGGCTTCACCAGGCCTGTCCTGTCCCAATACACAAGCTGGTTATAGGTAGCGCCGACTACATGTGATACCTCTGAAGTACGGAAGGATACAGGTTTCTTTCTACGCCCCATTGCCAATTCCAGCCAATATAATTATATCACTGCAACTGGCGCATTGGCTCACATTCACCTGCCGCCACCATTTTTCTTTTTGATAGCTGGAATAAGAGTATGTTCCCTTAACCGGTCAGCCACCCAGTGCCCGGCCCAGATAGTACGGCCAAATTACGATGCCCAGCAAAATCTGCCACCAGAGAAGATTGACATAACCGATGGTAAATAGCCAGCCGATGAACCAGATTGGGCCTGCCAAAGTCGCCGCGCTGCGGGGGCGGTACCAGTGCTTTTTCTTTTCCTCTGCCATGCTTTCCTCCTTGTACAAAATAGTCTACTCCTGATTTGATGATTCTCCGGGTGGCAATCCGGTTTCGGCGGTCATAACTTCGGGAGATGATATTGCCGGCTCAGCCGCAGCCGTCTCTTTTCTCCAGCGGAGCCACAGAGCCCAACCCGTTACCAGCACAGCCACAGCCGCAATATAGATTTCCACTTGGATGCTGGTCAGGACCTCTGTTTGCCACAAAACCGCACCATAGTTCAGTACACCATGCAGAACAGACGCTACGAGGTAAAATTGCCACCCCCAACCCTTAGCCAGACCATAGCCAGCCAGGCCAGAAAAAGCGATATGAGCCGCTACTGTGAAGAACCTCTCCCAAAATCCCGCCAGCGCCCAGAAGCCATAGGTTTGCACTGCCCCCCAGGTCCACCCTGAGGCAAAAATCTGATTGTGCGCCCACTGCGCTTCGAAGATGGCAAATCCGGCTCCGGCCACAGCACCAATAGCCAGTCCCAGCTTGGGGTCAAGATTCTTCCCGCTGCGCCACCAGTGAACAACCACCGGCACCAGCTTCGCCCCTTCCTGGACCAGTCCCGTGAGAAGCATGGATGGTACCGCGGCCAGAAGAATCCAACGTATGAGGGTCTCCTGGCTCCAGAAATAGTTCAGCGCCTGTCCGGTCCAAATCTGGAGAGGAAGCTGAATGAAAGAAACAGCAGCCGGGGTTAGAAAGGCACTGCCTACGAGCACCGCCCAGAGCCACGGTTTCTTGAAGAGCGGTGGCCAATAGCAAATCAGCCAGACCCCACCAAAGCCTATAGCCAGGCCGATGGCCATGGCAAGATAGACCCCCCAGCCGCTGGGGCTCTGAAAGAAAGAGAGGAAAGAGCTGACCATGTAATCTATCATGAACACCTCCTACCATTTAACCCTGTTCTTATCCGATTCATCCTACGCGTATCCTTCGACGTCATATAGCATTCACAACATTATACCTGCATGCGAAATAAAAGAATATACTTGTGAACTTAAGAGGCCCAGGTTAGGCTACCGGCTCCGGTAAGACTCTTCACGTTGGGTCAAGTCCTGTCGCAGCCACTTGTCACAGTCAGACCTTCTTTGTGGTCTTAGACCAACTCCACAGTATCCTTGTATTGAGGAACTTTCACCGTCCATCCGGTCCTTTCCTGCAGAATCCTGGCAAAGCTGGTGGCTGCCTTTTCTTCCCCGTGAGTGACAAACACACAGCGCGGCGGGACACGGATGTCGGATAGCCAGGCCAGCAGTCCATCGCGGTCGGCATGGGCCGAAAAACCATCGATCTTCTCAATGTGTGCCCTCACCGGATGCATTTGCCCCAGGAGACGGATTTCCCTGGCGCCATCCAGTAAGATTCTGCCCGGCGTCGCCTCCGCTTGATAGCCGATGAACAGTATCGTGCTTTCCGGTCTCCTGATGTTGTTGACGATGTGATGCTTTACGCGGCCCCCGGTTACCATACCGCTGCCGGCTATGATGATACTGCTTCCCTTTATGCTGTTAATGGCTTTGGATTCTTCCACACTCTGTACTATTCTGAGGTTTTCAAAACTGAAGAAGGAATTGCCCTGGCGCAGGCGCTGCATCATCTCCTTATCAAAGAGCTCGGCATGACGCTTGAACACCTCGGTGATCCGTATCGCCATAGGACTGTCCAGAAAGACGGGTACCGGCGGAATTTCTTTGCGTAGAAGCAGTTCGTTCAGGTGATACAGCATCTCCTGGGACCGCTCCAGAGCGAAACTGGGCACAATGATGTTGCCCCCGGCGCTCACCGTCCTGTTGATGCAATCGCGTAGTTGCTTTTGAATGTCAGCGTTTTTGTGCTCTTCGTGAGTACGGTCGCCGTAAGTTGCCTCTATAACTACATAATCAGCCTCATGGAAAAGAGCCGGGTCTTTTATTATGGGGCGGTGGGGCTCGCCGATATCACCGGAGAAGATTAGTCTGTGGTTCTTGCCATCCTGGCGGACATTCATACCTATGACGGCAGAGCCGAGCACGTGACCTGCTTCATAGTAACAGCCTTCGACATCGCTACCGATTCCAACACAACGCAGATACTCCACGGCCGAAAAATGCGGCGTCACTGCTTGGGCATCTTCCACAGTGTAAAGGGGAATCTCCGGATAAGGACCGCGGCGTCCCTCCTTTCTGTGGCGTTCCCGCTTGAATGCGGCGTCTTCTGCCTGCAACTGTGCGGCATCGAGGAGGATAATCTCAGCTATCTCGGCCGTCGCCTGGGTGCAGTATATCTTGCCCCGGTAACCTTCACGTACCAGTTTAGGCAAAAGCCCACAATGGTCGAGATGGGCATGGGTCAAAAAAACGGCATCGAGGGACTGCGCGTCAAAGGGAAATGGCTGCCAGTTTCTCTCCTGGTACTTCCACTCCTGGTACAGCCCGCAATCTATGAGCACACGGGTATCCTGGCTCTCCAAGAGATAGCAGGAACCTGTGACATTGCGCGCTGCCCCCAGAAATGTCAGCCTACCCAGCACAGATGAAGCACCTCCTCGGTAATTTGTTCAGTCAGGAAATTTCGCACGGTATATCCTCGCTATTATAGCCCGAAGTTCCATCATAGGCCGGTGCAAATCCCGCCGCTGCGAATCAGTTCTACTTCTGAATATCCTTGACTTTTCTTTTTTTGATCAGGGCAATATGCGCTGTAACCCCGACAGCAACACAAAGAAGTATTATCCTGACAACCATGTTCTCTACTGCAAAAGCTACAGTGAGTGCGATAGTCAGCCAGAGTAGAAGTATGATAAACATCTTTGTTTTCACAGGCATTCCTTTGCCTTCAATGTAATTCCTGACATAGGCTCCAAATATTCTGTCGTTTATGAGCCATCGATAAAACCGTTCCGAGCTCCGCATATAACAGGCAGCGGCGAGCAATAGGAACGGGGTTGTCGGCAGAATCGGGACAAAAACGCCGATAATCCCCAGTCCTGCGGATAGGGTTCCTGCTCCAATTAGAAGCCATCTCTTTGCTGCTGTCTGCATCTATAAGGGCAGTGGCATAATTGACCGAATTCGGTCTAGCTGAAGTGCGCCTTCACAGCCTCTCTGGCCCTGGCTACCATTTCCTCGTCGGAGACTCCATACGATGTTATGGCAAAAGAACCTGCCACCTTGCCCTGACGTTTCTCTATCTTAGTTGTCATGTTCGCCAGAGCTTTCTTTGAATCGTCGCCGCCCATGGTAAAGAACGGGATGACACTCCGGCCTTCGAAATTTGTCTTATATATAAATGAGTTAATGGCCGGCGTTGGTCTGGAAGCCCAGACCGGAGAGCCCACAAATATCCTTTCATATTGCTTTGAATCGACACCTATGGGATTTATCTTACTTCCCCGGTTGGTGAAGGCGGCGAAGCCACCGCTCAAATAGACGAACGGAAAGGGTATGGGCCTTCTCTCCTCAATTTCCAATAGTGTGGCATTCAACGCTTCCGCGATTGCCTCAGCTACCAGCCTCGTTTTACCCGTCAAAGAATAATAAACTACTAACGATTTCATTTACCCTCCAGCATATCGATTTCTTAGATTATACCCTGCTAGTGTGGTGTATGGAAATCTTGGCCGTACCTAGACTCGTAACCGCATCCCTCTCGCATGAAACTCTTCTCCCTCGACGGGAGGCTCTGTAGCGCGACCCTTCAGGGTCGTGCCGCTCAACGCGCGAGGCTGAAGCCTCGCACTACATTCTTGAATCCCCCTCACCTTAATCCTCTCCCGCTAGGGGAGAGGATTAGCAACTTCCTCCTGCGAGGGGAGGGAGAATCATGAGGAGTTCTCCAATTGGCTATGAATTCGTGACCTCGTCCCTATTGACCTTAGTTTGCCGTGCTATACTTACCAGAAAGCTGCCACTAGGGAGGTGCGTATGTCGCCACGTAAACTTAAGACTGACCCGGTAATCCTTGAGATGCCGTCCCAGAAGATGGCCGTTGTCCAGGGAAAAGGGTCTCCGAACAAGGTCTTCGCCAAAATATTCCCTGCTCTATTCGGCTCGGTTTATACCTTGAAGTTTGACCTGAAAAAGAAGGGATTGGAGTCCTTTAAGGTAAGTTGCCCCCGTGCTCGCTTTCCAGACGCCCATCTCTATCCCAAGGGGGAATGGCTCATAATTGCCGGTATCCCTGTGCCCGACAACACCACCTCCCTGCCCCAGAAAGAACCGGGCACCGAGGTAAGGATTGAGACCTGGGAATACGGCACAGTAGCTCAAACTCTTCACGTCGGCCCTTATGACCAGGTGAAGGACACCATTGACCGCCTGCACCAGTTCATCACGGCCAATGGCTATGAAATAGCCGGCCCGCACGAGGAAGAATACCAGTCAAAGCCAGATGCTAAGGTAATCAAGACGCTGATCCGGTATCAGGTGAGAAAGAAAAGTTAACAGCCTGCCAAACATGCGCCTGAAACGGTAAACATCCCAATGGTCGTCCAGACGTATTGACAGGGCCTCGATACGGACATATAGTTACCACACAGTCCCGCCTGGGTTCTGGCTGGAGAACAAATGGACACGGAAACAAATCGCTTTACTCCTATACCGATGCCCGAAATTATACGCCAACTAGATGCACATATATGCGAAGCTGCGATCTTCCGAGCGGCTCTGGAATTGGAGGTCTGGGCCAAAGTGGAGGCAGGCGAGAATTCTGTCGATCGACTCTCGGCAGCAGAGCATTGGGACCCTCTTGGCACGCGTATGCTACTGGACGATCTTTGCTCATTGAAACTGCTAGCCAGGGAAGGCGACGAGTATCGGCTGGTCCCCGAGGCCGAGCACTACCTGTTGCCGGGCAGTCCTACCTACAAGGGTAGATCATTTCTGAGACATTTCTGCTGGGAAGGTAATGGTCAGCTAGCAGGGGCAATTCGCACGGGGAAGCGCCCTATCAGCTACAGCGCGACAACGACAGAGGTAATCGATATTTGGATTAGCGGCTATTCTCGCAGCTGGGCTGCCCCTGAAACATATCTGAAGGACTGTGGGGCCATGTGGCAAGCCTTGGGCATTGATGGGCATGAAGGGTTGCGGGTCCTGGACCTGGCGTGCGGCCCTGCACCTAAGTCGCTGGCTCTCGCCCTGGCCAGTCCCGGCGTGCGGGTTGCTTTGGTGGATTGGGGACGCATTCTGAAGGTGTCACGCAAGGTCGCCACTAAGCTGGGAGTTGACAACCAGGTGACATGTCTTTCGGGTGACTTGACACGCGTAGCCTACGGCCGCAGCCAGTATGACGTCGCATTCTTGGGAGACGTCACGCATTTCTTCAACCCGGAGCAGAACACCCGAATCTTCAGCAAGGCGTACGATGCTCTAGTCGATGGTGGAATACTGGTCGTCAATGCAACTCGAGGCGAATACCTTGGTCCAACAAAGCACGGGTTGTGGTACTATGCTGTCTCCGCGGGGGGAGCTTACAACTTCGAAGAGTACAAACATATGCTGGAGCATGCTGGTTACGCCAACATTGTGGACACCAACATCGTGGACTTGAAAATACAACCTATCAAAGCAACTAAACGCTCGCAGCATACACGCGGGCAGCGGTGATAGATTGCGGTTTCAAGCAAGCGATAAAAGCGGCAGAATGTTGAAAGACTGCTTGTCGGAAGTCCGGTCATAGTGCGCCCCAATCAAACATCCCTATGTTCGTTCAATGGTAGCCAAAGCTAGCTGTAGCACAAACTAGCGTTTTGTTCAATCGTCCGATAAAGTCACAACCTATTCCCAAAATCCAAATAGGTCAGAGACAGGTATCTGAATATCAAGAAGGGGGTATGCTCTTTGAATTGGGCTGTGGGCTCGCTCTAAACCCCTCAGAATGTTCATTCTTGACATTTTCTCATAGCTAAACAACGGGTTTGGCTTTGGAAGTCTTCCATTTCTGGACAAAATTAGCATATAATGATGATGAGGTAGTGACATTGAAGAGGCCAATCATTCTAATTGCTCTGGTAGTGCTAGTAATGATACTGGCCGGGTCAGCTACATCGGCCGTGCCCGATACTTCACCTATCTATAGCGACATCTGTAGCAATGAGACGACCACCAACCAAACCGAAGAGGAGTGCCCCGGCGGTTGCCACAATTGGTATTACTATGACTGGAATGCTTGGTGAGAGACAAGTGCATGAATACCAAGAAGGGGGTATGCCCTTTGAGTTGGGCGATGGACTAGCCTCGAATCACAGCTCAGAAATTGGTGTTAATTTGGTGTCGAGTTGTTTGGCACTGGTTGTTATCGTGTCATAGGTGACAAACGAATACCTATGACAGAGCTCACTTGGCGGCAAATACTCTAGAGACTCTTCTAACAAGCTGACAGGCTGAACGGCAGAAGTTCTATGTTATTGTGTCCCCACAATTCCATTGATAATTCCTTCACCAGTGATATAATACTTTCATACGGGTCATATACATGAAAAGAACAGGTATATTGTTGATTACGGTAGCCTTAATTGCCGGGATGGTAGGCTGTGCAATTGTTAAGGTATGAGACGAGAGTGTCAATACTGTGGATAATAAGCAGTATTGGAATCCTTCTACTGACGATAGTCTTTTTGGTCAGCAGTTGTACGTCCACGACCAAATCACCGTTTGCCACCCGTCCTAAATGCGCCAGCCAATGGCGTGACCGGACTAAACATCATACAAAGGCTGGAGTGGCATGGGTCCTCTGGAGCCACCAGTTACGGCCTACAAGTATCAACCACCCCTGACTTTGCCACCCTGCTGGTAAACCGGACTGGCATTGCCTGCCTTTATCACGATATTCCCGATGAGCTGAGCTACGGCAGTGTCTACTACTGGAGAGCTAGTGCCTCCAACACTGACGGCACATCAGGCTGGTCAAGCCCCTGGAGCTTCACCACAGAAGCGGAAGCCCTGCCCCTGCCCCTGCCCCTGCTCCTGCTCCTGCCCCTGCCCCTGCCCACACCCCCACCCAGCGAGCTCATACGCCTTTACTATGCAGTTTATGTCCTTACAGGAGGCCCAAATGACATCCGCAGTGCTACTTCAACTGATGGCATCAACTTTACCGAGGATCCAGGAGTCCGTTTCTCACACCCGGCAATATCTAGTGTTACTGACCCCGATGTTGTCAGCCTGAATGACGGTTCATGGCTAATGTTCGGTAGCCTGGGGACAGATCTATTGAAAGCTACCTCGCCTATCTCTGACGGCGCTTTCACCCTTGAGGAGTCGTTCACATGGAACTAGGGGGGGGTTCCGGGCTCCTATAATTCTAATGGCACCGTAATGACTTTTTTCTGCCATCAGAGTGGTATTTCTGTCGGCACCTACGACCAGGGAACCAGCAACCTGAGTTATGACGGGGTTGCTTTGAATGCACCACCTGATGGTGGCATGATTTGTGACCCTTCGGTGATTGAAGTTGATGACAGGTATCTAATGTTCTATAAATATGAGCCACCGAATGGAACTTTCGCCGAACACAGAATATACCCGGCTACCTCTAGCGATGGAACAACCTGGACTCAGCACAGTCAAAACAGGTTTATCGGCATGGGCTCGGTGCCGGCGGCAGCTTATTACAATGGCATAATATATGTTTACTTCTGTGATTTCTACTTCTGTGGTTCCACACCGAGTCCCGCGCCGGGGGATCTAGGGGTGTTTATCAGCCGGGACAAAGGGGCTACCTTTGCCTTCTCTGCAATCAGAATACAGGGGAAGACTGATCGTCCGGTAGACCCAGCGCCGGTAGTAGTCAGACAGTAGAAAGATGTGCAAGTGACTCGGAGGGGCAATCCTACGCACGTCAGGATATTCATGGCGATGTCTGTAAACCCAAGTCTAAAGTCATCTAAGCCTGACGATGTTGACTTATGCATTAGTATTTATTATGGGTTAACATTCATCCCCATGTTTGTAAAAAAGGTAGCAATTTAGTAGAAAATCATCCAACAAGATAGCGAATTGTGACTCCCCGATTCCACAGCATGCTTTGGACACCATAACCTATTGATAGTTCCTCCACGAGTGGTACAATAGTCGCATAAGGCTTCGTATACATGATAAGAGTTAGCATCTTTTGGATAACTGTAGCCCTTTTGATTGCGCCAGCCTTGATTGCCGGGACGGTATCCTGTGGTCAGACCCCTGCTTCACCTTCTCATATCCTCACGATCGCCAGTACCCCTGGAGGTAATGTAACCACTCCTGGTGCAGGGAATTTTACATATTACGAAGGAACAGTGACCATCCTGGTGGCAACTCCACATGCCGGGTATCATTTTGTCAACTGGACCGGCAATGTGAGCACCATTAGCAGTGTCAAGAGGGCTGCTACCAGCATCGCCATGAACGGGGACTATTCGATAATGGCTAACTTTGAGGTAGATCCGCCTGTCCAGTACATGCTGGCCATCTTGAGCGCACCTGGTGGCTCGGTAATCATCCCTGGAGAGGGAACCTTCACATACGATGCTGGGACGGTCGTCAGTCTCGTGGCAACACCAGCCAGTGACTACAAGTTTCTCAACTGGAGTGGCGATGTGGATACCGTTGCCCATGTCAACGCTACCTCGACCAACGTCACCATGAGTGGTAGCGACACTTATATCCTCATCTGTCCCAACTTTCGGGAGACTCCCGCGGGCTGCGGAGGCCTCCGGTATTAGACGGTTGGGCCCAAGTTCGACGAGGGTTTTGAAGCCAAAACAGAGATAGGCAGAAAACAATAGGTCAGCTTCAATGTTAGTAGAAGGGAGCCCTGTTGTATAGCTTCTACGCAGTTGGCACAAGTGGGTAGAATAGTCAACGATTCTTTATCGGAAGTCCGGTCATAGTGCAAGAGAAGCTAACATCCGCATGCTCGTGCAGTCGCAGTTAAAGCTAGCTTCACAGGAATTACGCCTCTACTCTCTTTGGTATCATGGTCCGCATAGGCTCTTACGTTCAGAGTGTCCAAGGCTAGTTTTTTTACTTCAGGCTCGGGCAGTTCCTGATATCGTGTTATAACGCTTGTTCATTTCATAAAGCGATTGTTTAATCTTTCTACTTCTGAAGTATGGCAGCTGATATCACTAGCAGTCCAACGCCGAGAAGTACAATTGTTGTCTCTGGAGACACTATGCTCAAAATAGCCAACAGTATGGACGCAATGCTCAGCACAACAGCTACGGTAACACATATTTGTTTGCCCCTGCTCATGGTGAATTCCCCCCCCCCTCCAGTAATTACTGGTTAATTATTTCAATATACTATCCAATCCTGGTGCGCTTGAATTCTCGCCTGGACGCCGCGAGCAGTAGGATGGATATTATTCCGATTACCAGTACCGGCCAGATTGTGAAAAACATGGAACAAACAACGCCGACGACTGCCAGCCAGAATATTCTCCGTTGCAGTGTGCAAATTCCTCCCACTACGGCTATTAGACCCGCGGCCAGAAGTGCTCCCTTCAGATTTGCTGAAGACTCGACGAATGGCACCCCCGCGAATATGCCCAAATCACCTGAAGCGAAGTAGATTATCTCTGCCACTATAGCCGTTATCCCTGCAAGTATCATCAGTATTCCGGACGTTGTTGATTTCCAGGTACCGTGAGAAGTCGCTGAAGGACTTGAAGCTGGTGTTGGTGTTGATTTCATTGTTATCTTAGCCTTCTTTGCAGTGAAATGTATCCACAGCAGAATACCAAAATGCTAGAAAGCAAGTCAAGCGTGCTTCATCGTGAGTTCAACCCACCATGACACACTAACGTACGCATGGAATGGCAAACATCCCGATGGCTAAGCGAACATACGGGCTTCCGTTTTCCAGCCACCGCGAGCGCCACCATTCAGAACTACGCTGGGTTTCTGTCACATCATACCCTTACTTAAGAAAATCGGTCGGCTTTCGACAGCGGTTGCACAGGGTTGCATAGCGGTGCAGGAGTGACCCGCAGTGCGAACAGGTGAAACGCTTCTCTGTCTCCATGACCCATTGTTCGGTCCCCAATTCCTTCCAGCGCGGTATGGCTGCCAGCATCTGCTGTTTCGCAATCTCAAACGGGAAAGTCTTGAAATGGTCGCAGGGGAAATCTCTGCACTGATGACAGCTTTCGAGGCGCTTTTCGCCTGCGCAAGCCCTGATAGCACAAGCCTTAGCGAATTGAAACGTTTCTTCGGACTGGCAGCCTTCACAGGCTACCTGTTCAGGTTTTGTTCCGAAAATCGGGGCCAGCATTCCTTTAAGTTCCTGATCATTGTCGCGATCCGCCGCCCGGACTGCACAAACACTGCAATACATTCCACAGGGCGATAGATACTCCTTCTTAACACTCATAGAGTATTCTCCTTCAAAAGACCATTCCGCCGACCTTGCCGGAATTCATTCTTTCGAGCCTACGTTTTTCAGCTCATAGGAAAATCGATTTTCTCCGTGATGTGATTTTAGAGGGCTTTTATTGAAACTGCAATCCGCAGTTGTGAATCATTTGTAGAATAGAGTGCCAGTATCTTTCCTCTCTGTGGAATCTAGATGTTCTATCAGTCTCGCTGCTTTCAAAGAACATAGGTTCCCCACTCCCGGGCATTTCGCTGGGGGCGATGCAACTGATAGAATAGCTCCACAAGGCAGAAACAGGAGGTGCAGAAATGGCAAAAGAACCGACTGAAGAGCAAATCTATGAGGAGGCCAGGAAGAGGGTCAGGGATAAGAAACGTTTTTATGGTGGGCTGGCAACCTACGTTGTAGTCAATGCAGTACTAGCTGTTATTTGGGCGTTATCGGGGCGAGGTTATCCCTGGTTCCTATGGCCGTTGGGGATTTGGGGTGTCTTTGTACTCGGAGACTTTCTCCGCACCTTTGTTTTTGAGAAAGGGTCAGATGATGAGGCCATCAAGAAGGAAGTTGAGAAGATGAAGAAGGGGCAAGGGTAACCGGGTTTTCCCTCAGTCCCTCAAGAGAAGCTGCCCCGGGAGATCAATCATACAGCACAGGGTTTGGCCCAAGAGTTATTAGACGCCAGGTCGGGTATATGAGTTCTAAGCGAGAGACAAAGCAGGAAGAATCGTCAACGGCTCCTTATCGGAAATCTGGTCATAGTGCGTCCAGATCAAACATCCCTATGTTCATCCAGCAGTGAGCAATATCGGGCGATCCTTCTGATGTCTGTCGGGACGTAGCTCCCAGCGGCATGACGCCGTCTATGCCAACGGCCTGTCTTGCGGCTCAGCCTTGGACCATCCCAGTCCTATTCAGCGAATCACATCTAAGGTCGATTGGTTCTTCAAAACTTGACAAGTTTTCCACCCCAGCTTATTATATACCAAGTTGACTAGTTTAGTCTACAATTCAGGAGAAGGCAATGAAACTTTCTACTAGAGGAAGATATGGACTCAGAGCACTTTTGGATTTGGCTGTTCATCAAGGGGAAGGGATGGTTTTATTAAAAGACGTCGCCCGGAGGCAGGAGTTTTCGCTGCCCTATTTGGAGCATCTGATCACTCCCCTTATAGCTGGCGGTTTGGTAAAGAGCACGCGGGGAGCTCGAGGTGGTGTCTTGCTGGTTAAACCGCCCGCAGAGGTCAAGCTTACTGAGGTTGTTCAACTGCTCGAGGGCTCCATTGCCCCGGTTGACTGTGTGAATGATCCCAGGGTATGCAGCCGTTCTGCTTCTTGTGTCACCCGCGACATCTGGATGCAGATGAAGGACGCAATGATTCAGGTTCTGGATTCCACTACCTTGCAGGACCTGGTTGAGCGGCAAAGGCAGAAGGAACAAACTGAAACAGGGATGTATCACATTTGAGCAGCATTTGTCCCGGGACACGAAAAGGCGTCGGAGACTATGGAGAAAGCACAAGGTCCAGAGGGTGAAGTTGTAACCCCGACGACTTTGAGCAAGCTTGTAGGAAGTCGGTTCAGGACTTGAGAAATTGCCTCAAAATTGGCCTGAATCACGGAGGAGATTGAAATGACGAACACGAAAGCTAACAAGAATGTGGAGAGGTGCCCGACCTGCAGGAAATCACTGACGAAGGTAGGTCGCAATGGCAATTCTAGGTGCTGTAATCCAGCGTGTCCGGTAGTTTTTGTACGGAGTGATGATGATAAGAAGGGTAAGCTTCCAAGTAGAAGTAGGTGGAGAGGATAAGGATGCGATTGACAAAATGCTTTTAAGAATGGGACACGCATTCTGCTAATTATTGGACTGATGATCAGGAGAAAAGTGGAATGACAGAGAAAAACCAGAATGTGAAGAGGCTTCAATACAAGACAGTCGAGATACCTAAGCTAACCAGAGGGATAGCCAGGGACTCTACTGAGTTGATTGGCAACACACCCCTGGTCAGGCTAAACCGGATAACCAAAGGGGTGCATGCAGAAGTGGTGGCCAAACTTGAGTCTTTTAATCCTCTGGGTAGTGTAAAGGACAGGATTGGAGTATCAATGATTGTTGATGCTGAAGAGAAAGGGCTCATCAACGAAGATACTGTGATCGTCGAGCCCACCAGTGGTAACACCGGAATCGCCCTGGCTTTTGTCTGTGCCGCCAGAGGATACAGGCTCATCCTGACTATGCCTGATACCATGTCCCTGGAGCGGAGGCAGCTGCTGAGTGTCTTCGGTGCCGAGCTGGTCTTGACCCCTGGAATAGAAGGAATGACTGGGGCGGTAAAGAGAGCTGAGCAATTGGTGGCACAAAATCCCGATTACTTCATGCCCCAACAGTTTAACAATCTGGCCAATCCGGAGATACATCGGCTGACTACCGCGGAAGAGATCTGGAGGGATACCAACGGTGAAGTAGATATTCTGGTCTCTGGTGTGGGAACGGGAGGGACAATCACAGGAGTTGCCGAAGTCATAAAGAAAAGGAAGCCTGAATTTGAGGCTATTGCTGTTGAGCCCGCTGATTCCCCAGTTCTTTCTGGGGGCAAGCCTGGCTCTCACAAAATTCAGGGTATTGGCGCTGGATTTGTGCCCCAAATCTTCAGGCAAGACTTGGTTGACGAGATTATCGGGGTTACCAATCAGGATGCCGGCATAATGGCCAGGAAGTTAGCTAAGGAGGAAGGTATATTGGCTGGCATATCTTCAGGCGCAGCAACCTGGGCAGCATTGGAGGTAGCCAAGAGAGTAAAAAACAAAGGCAAGCTTATCGTGGTGGTTCTACCTGACACCGGAGAGCGCTACCTGTCGACCTGGCTCTTCCAGGAGCTTTATCAGACAACACCAAGCCCATAAATCCAAGAGGGGACAGTATCGTGTTCAAGACGGTAAGAGAAGATATTGAAACGGTTTTCGCCAAGGATCCAGCGGCGAGGAGCACGCTGGATGTTATCTTCTGCTATCCTGGACTCCATGCCCTTTGGCTCTACCGTGTCGCCCACTTCCTTTGGCAACACAAGCTCCAGTTCCTGGCTCGTCTCCTTTCTTACTTCAGTCGCTTCCTAACAGGCATTGAGATTCATCCCGCAGCCAGAATCGGCAAGAGGTTCTTTATTGACCATGGAGCGGGGGTAGTCATTGGGGAGACTGCCGAGATTGGAGACGATGTCTTGTTTTACCAGGGGGTTGTCCTAGGGGGCACAACTTTGACGCGGGGCAAACGCCACCCCACCGTCGGCAATAACGTGGTCATGGGAACCGGTGCGGTAGCCTTAGGCTCAATCGCAATAGGGGACGGAGTTCGGGTTGGTGCTGGCTCAGTGGTGGTAAAGTCAGTGCCACCTGGAGCCACGGTGGTGGGAATTCCAGGAAGAATGACAGGGGACCACCAAAAACCGCTCATGGATTTAGAGCATGGTAACTTGCCTGATCCTGTAGCAGAAGCCATCAGGTTCGTCTTGAAGGAACAAGACAAACTCGAGGAACGTCTGAAAAACTTAGAGAGTGCCAGGAGAATATCGACGATTTGACGGAGGACTTAGAGCAGGCGCTCAATCGCCTGTAAAGGAGGAGCTGATGAAACTGTACCAGATAGTTGTCAAGGACATCACACGTTGGCAAATATTGATGATTCGACTGAGGACCTAGAGCAGGCGCTCAATCGCCTGTGAAGGAGGGTTGATGAAACTATACCAATTAGTTGTGAAAGACATTATGAGAAGGAAGAAGCGAGTGCTGTATGCCTCGCTGGGCGTGGTTATCGGCATTACAACAATCATCGCCGTGCTGACAATCGCTCTTGCCGGACAGACGAATATCTATGGTCAGTTGGAGAAATATGGCGCCAACTTGATGGTCATGCCTGCCATAAGCGATATCGATATAGGACTAGGCGGTTTAAGCCTCGGTACCTTGTCAGTTGGCGAGAATTACATTTCTGAGGACAAGTTGCCGGAGATCCGACAGATAGCAGATGGCAAGATAAGAGAGGCGCTGAACATCGAAGATGAGGGTGATATTGCCACGATTGCTCCGAAACTCTACGTGAACACCAAGATAAATGGAACGTCTGTGATAGTAGTCGGGATAGCTCCTCAAGAGGAGCGCCTGGTGAAGACGTGGTGGAAGGTCTCGCAAGGGAAGTACCTCGAAGCCCCCGACGAAGCATTAGTTGGGGCTGTAGCCGCTGAGCTCCTGAGATTCAATGTGGGCGACAAAATTACGCTTGATGGAGGAGAGGTGACCATCGCTGGAATTCTCGAGGAGACGGGTTCAAATGAAGATTATCAGATTTTTGTTCCGCTGGAAACAGCACAAAAGGCATTCGATAAGGAGGGATTGGTCTCTTCCATAGACATTCGTGCACTGTGTAATGCCTGTCCTACATCCGATATTGCCAGTGCCATTAACGAGAACATGGCGGGGGTTCGAGCAGTGGCGGTAACGCAAATAGCCGAGACCGAGATGGGTATGCTGGAAAAGGTAAGCAAGTTTCTATTCGCCCTGGCTGCAATCACACTGGCTGTTGGTTGCTTTGGCGTGGTCAACACCATGACAACCTCGGTTCATGAAAGAATCAAGGACATCGGCATATTGAAGGCAGTGGGGGCATCCCGCAATCAGATAATGAAGATTTTCTTCTACGAGGCGATTATCATCGGGGTAGCAGGAGGTTTATTGGGATATGTAGCCGGGACTCTGCTCGCATACATAGTGGGGCCGCTGATTTTCGGAGGTGTAGCCGTTACTTATGTTCCTCAGTATTTCCTCCCTTCTCTAGCTCTGGCTGCCCTTATTGCTGTCATAGCCAGTGTGTACCCTGCTTTTCGCGCCTCCAGGATTAAGGTCGCTGATTCCTTCAGATCATTGTGAGGTGGCAGAATGCTAGAAGTCAAAAACGTATCGAAAGTCTACGGAGAAGGCACAGCCAAAGTAGTTGCCTTGAATAACATCTCTCTTCTCGTGAATGAAGGTGATTTCATAGCCGTTATGGGACCTTCCGGAAGCGGGAAGTCCACTCTTCTGAATATCATCGGCGGTCTGGACCATATCTCCAGTGGCGAAGTGATCCTGGATGGTCAACGCATCGACAGCCTGGATGAGAATGCCCTCGTTGATGTCAGAAGATGGAAAATCGCCTACGTTTTTCAGCAATATCATCTGATTCCGTCGCTTACTGCTCTTGAAAATGTCCTTTTGCCTTTGACGTTCTGCGGGGCGAATAATGGAAGCCAGAAGGCATTGGACATCTTGAAAAGAGTGGGGCTGGGGAAAAGGGCTGAACACAAGCCCAGCCAGCTAAGCGGCGGCGAGCAACAGAGAGTAGCAATTGCCAGGGCCCTGGTCAATGACCCGTCTCTCATTCTGGCGGACGAGCCAACAGGCAATATGGACCGGAAAACGGGAAGGGAAATCTTAGCTTTGTTCGGTCAACTGAACGGAGAAGGTCGCAGCATTGTCATGGTCACTCATGACCCTGAGATAGCGGGGCATGCCAAAGAAGTCGTAGTTCTCCAAGATGGTCAAATCGTGGACAAGATTAGTCAAAAAGGAGGCAATAAATGTTGAAAAAGATAATACCCGTCCTGGTGCTGCTGTCGCTCATACTGGTCTCGAGCATAGTCGCATGTGGTGGTGACGGCACACAAAATGGCCAGCGTATAGAAGCGACGTGGATTGAGCCGCAGGTAGTTGGCGAGATCATATCTATTCCAATAAGTGCAGTCGAAAATTACACGATAACCCACTTTGATTTTAGAGCGCAGGATAACGATATGACCTTCATGGCTTACGACTTGAACGGAGAAATCTATGTCCGGGCCAATATTTGTCCACCGTGTCACTCCATAGGCTTTTCTCTTGACGGCGACATCCTGGTATGCGACAGATGTGCGACTACGTTCAAGGCGCAAACAGGTGCGGGAATCAGCGGAGCTTGTGTCAATTATCCCAAGGCCTCAGTTCCGTATGAGGTAGCGGACGGCAATATAGTGATGAACAGCACTGACCTCATAACTGCATATCAGGATACCCTCAATGCAACACAATCAGGCGAGGCGACCAATCCCGGCTGCCACGGTGGCTCTGGCACGCCCACTGCTCCGGGTTGTTGCAGTAGCACCGACAAACCCAGGCCTCCGAGCTGTTGCGGGATATAGAGATATCACAAGAGGAAGGCGGGGCGTGCATAAAGAGGCAGTCAAGAAAGAGAGACTAAACAAGGAATTCATTTGAACAGAAGGGAGAATAAACAGATGCTAAGAAGAATAATGATAGGAGCTCTATTACTTTCGCTGGCATTAGTGATTGCTGGCTGTTCTGGCTCAACCTCTAATCCGCCACCATCGGGGCCAATAAAGGCAACATTGATTGAGCCTCAGGTGGCAGATGGCATCGTATCCATTCCAGTAAGTGAAGTCCAGAACTTAACGAATGTGCGCTTTGGTGTGGAGACGCAAGACGGCAATATGACTTTCATGGCATACATGCTGGACGTAGAAATCCATGTCCGGGCAAATGTTTGCCCGCCGTGTCACTCCATTGGCTTTTCTCTCGACGGCGACATCCTGGTATGCGACAGATGTGCAACTAAGTTCAATGCACAAACAGGTGCGGGAATCAGTGGAGCCTGTGTCAATTATCCCAAGGCCTCAGTTCCGTATGAAGTAGGGGATGGTAATATAGTGATAAACAGCACCGACCTCATAACTGCATATCAAGATACCCTTGAGCCTGGGTGACCCTAGAGAGTAGACGAGAGGAATTCGTAGCGTCGAGGCGCAGTAGCAAGTAACAAAAGCCTGTTTTGTTACCTTAAACACGCACCCTCAACGGCAAAAGCTCTATGTTATTGTGTCTCCTCAATCCCATTTTTGGTGCTGCACAAGGCGGCGTTTTGTGACTCTGTAACCCCATAGCGTCTTTCGGCACTTTAGCCTATCGATAATCCTTTCGTTAGTGATACAATAGCATTGTAGGAGGCGACAGAGATGAAAAGAATCTGTAGCTTTTTGATTACGTTAGCCCTAATTGCCGGGCGTAGCCGAGGCCCCTTTTTTCCCTTGTTGAGAGAGCGATAAGAAGAGGAAAGGTGACGGCTTAACCTCGGGATTGCTCCTGTGTCCGTCCCGAGTGGGGTGATGATTGGTGATGGAGACTTGACAGCTAGGAGGTGACATGCCCTAGACCGAGATTTGGGGAAAACAAACACTAACAGGAAAGGAAGGTTTCACACGCAGCGAAGTCCGAATGATGGCTAACGGGAGGTAGTAATGAAAGCTAGAAAGTTGACCTTAGAGATCTTATTGTCTGTTGCTCTGATAATAATGGTACTGAACCTGTCGTGCACACTTGCCGCAGGCGGTCGTCACACAGTGGGGATTTTGCCCGACGGCAGGGTGGTCGCCACGGGAAACAACGACGAAGGGCAGTGCAACGTCAGCGGCTGGATCGACATCGTCCATGTTGCCGCAGGCTTTAGTCACACGGTGGGGCTTAGGGACAACCGCACCGTGGTCGCCACGGGAAGGAACATCGAGGGGCAGTGCAATGTCCTCGGCTGGACGGACATCAGCATGGTCTTTGCAGGCGACTGGCACACGGTAGGGCTTAAGGACGACGGCCATGTGGTCGCCACGGGAAAGAACGACGAAGGGCAGTGCGATGTCGGCGGCTGGACGAACATCACACAGATAGCCGCAGGTGGGGCTCACACGGTGGGGCTTAAGAACGGCACCGTGGTCGCCACGGGAAGGAACATCGAGGGGCAGTGCAGCGCCCTCGGCTGGACCGACATCAAAATGGTCGTTGCAGGCTACGCTCACACGGTCGGGCTTAGGGACGACGGCACCGTGGTCGCCACGGGAAAGAACGACGAAGGGCAGTGCGATGTCGGCGGCTGGACGAACATCACACAGGTCGCAGCAGGCCACGCTCACACGGTCGGGCTTAAGGACGACGGCACCGTGGTCGCCACGGGCTTGAACAACGAAGGGCAGTGCGATGTCGGCGGCTGGACGAACATCACACAGGTTGCAGCAGGGGGCTGGCACACGGTGGGGCTTAAGGACTGCGGCACCGTGGTCGCCACGGGAAGGAACAACGATGGGCAATGCGATGTCGGCGGCTGGATTCTGGATACCCTATCAGACGAGCCCC